>Ga0209391_10000703_pt1 | contig 16431 bp, 12 predicted proteins | sample PPLLak3March2015_FD_187246 | JGI IMG/M metagenome (GOLD analysis project Ga0209391, IMG submission 187246) | Freshwater sediment microbial communities from Prairie Pothole Lake near Jamestown, North Dakota, USA - PPLs Lake P7 Core (1) Depth... | ecosystem: Environmental > Aquatic > Freshwater >... | reverse complement strand
TTCCACTAACTTCGTTAGTTTGTAACTCTTTTCTTTTGAATGGGTAGAATGGGCGGATGTTCAGGATTGGTGTTGGGAATAATAAGCACGAACTCAATATGACTGTTTGGGAGCTTTTCAACCGAGGGGCTGTCCTTGAATCCGGTCAATTCAAGAATCAAGCCTAAGTTATTGTCTTTGTGGTCAACATGAGTCGTAATTTGACACGCATTTAAAGCGGCAGGTTATTTTCCGATGATTTTTTAGGATCAGCTTTAGGAGTGGCATCAAGTTCATCATAACCTATGAGACCTGTGATTTTTTCCCATAATGTTTTTTCAAGATCACGCTTGGGTACGTCTATCGTTGTTTCACTCGAAGTTTTTATCACAGGAGCAGTGCTGGGTCTAAAATCCCCTTGGATGCCTGTTATTTGCTCATTTTCAAAGAATAATGTAATTTGTTTTTGCACCCTGTCTTCACCGCTAGGTTGATTTGAATATAGGTATTCCCAGCGATTTTTATGGAAAACATTATTCAGCATGGGCGAGCCCATGATATAAAGCACCTGACGCTTGTTCATGCCGGGCCGGAGCTGGTCAACCATGGCCTGTTCAATGATGTTGCCTTGCTGAATATCTATAGTATAGACGCCCGGTATATAGTTCATAATGGTGGAGCAGGAGACGAGTGTCAGACTTGCCAATAAAATTAAAGAAAAAAGCGACTTTCTCATTTGAGGCTGCGTAAGTGTTAAAATGTGAAATCATACAGGATGTTAAATAATTATCCTATAAAACTGTCTGCTCATAATACCTAAAAAGGCTACAATGAGCGCAATTTTGTATTTAACTGCCTACATAGTGGTTTAACCGGAGATGAAAGTTGGAGACACATGATTTAAGGAATGCAGGTCTGAAGGTTACTTTACCTCGGGTCAAGATTCTGCAAATTTTAGAAAAACAGGTTAATGAACGACATTTAACGGCTGAAAAGGTTTATAAAATTCTGCTGAGTGAAGATGAAGAAATCGGATTAGCTACGGTTTATCGCGTTTTAACCCAGTTTGAAGCTGCAGGACTGGTGACCAGGCATCACTTTGAGGGGGGTAATTCGATTTTTGAATTGGCTACGGGTGATCACCATGACCATATACTCTGTATGAAGTGCGGTAAAGTGGATGAATTTACTGACGAATTCATCGAAGCCCGGCAAAAGGAAATTGCCAAAAAACTGGGTTATGAATTAACCGATCATGGCCTTTATTTATATGGATTTTGCCCTCAGTGCAGGAAATCCTGATTTTTTCTCTTACCTACAGACTTCATGTTTAAACCTCTTGTTTTTTATATTGGCTTGCGTTACACGCGAGCTAAACGTCGTACCCAATTTATTTCTTTTATTACCTTAACCTCGGTTCTTGGAATTGCCTTGGGCGTTACTGCACTGATCACTGTTTTGTCTGTGATGAATGGTTTTGAGGCCGAATTACGCGAGAGAATTCTCGGTATGACTTCACATGCCACGGTCACAGGTAGAAATGGCCAGTTAGATAACTGGCGCGAACTTGATCAGAAATTAAAAGATTATGCGCATGTAGAAGGTGCAGCTCCCTTTATCAGTGGACAGGTCATGATTAATGCCGACCGGCGCGTCAGCGGGACTATGCTAAACGGAATTATGCCGGACTATGAATCCAGGGTTTCGGAAGTTGCCGATAAAATGAAAGTAGGCAAGCTTTCTGATCTGGTTGCAGGGCAATACGGCATTGTTTTGGGCGCTGAACTTGCCAACTATTTAGGTGTGATGATGGGTGATAAAATTACCGTCATCAGTCCCCAAATCAATTCGACACCAGCGGGCATTGTACCCAGAATGCGACGATTTACCGTGGTGGGTATTTTTCAGGTAGGCATGTATGAGTATGATCGTAACATGGCGCTTATTAATATTGAGGATGCAGCCAAATTATTTCGCATGGATAATGCTGTATCAGGCCTGCGCATAAAACTGGATGATTTGTTTAATGCGCCCCAAATTACACGTGCGCTCGCAACCGCTCTTTATGACGAATATCAGGTCAGTGATTGGACCCTGGCTCATAGCAATTTCTTTCGTGCTATTCAGACAGAAAAAAGGGTAATGTTTATTATCCTGCTTTTGATAGTCGCGGTAGCGGCTTTTAATATTGTCTCTACGCTGGTGATGGTGGTTACTGATAAACGTGGCGATATAGCGATTTTAAAAACCCAGGGACTCACGTCTGGCTCAGTGATGGGTATTTTTATGGTGTTAGGGTCCATAATCGGAGTGGTCGGCACAGCGCTTGGAACCTTAGGCGGCATATTGCTGGCTTTAAATGTTGAAACCATTGTGCCGGCAATCGAAAAGCTATTTCAAATTCAGTTTATGGCCGCCGATGTGTATTACATCAGTGAATTGCCTTCCAAACTGGTTTGGTCGGATGTTTACGTGATAGCAGGGATGGCATTTTTTCTGTCCTTATTGGCAACGATTTATCCTGCCTGGCAGGCATCCAGAATAAATCCAGCGGAAGTCCTTAGATATGAATAAAACCAGCATTTTGCATTGCCGGCACTTGACCAAACGTTATGACCAGGGTGGGCTAGATGTTGAGGTCTTGAAAGGCGTTAATTTAACCATAGGTGTTGGTGAACGCGTTGCTATTATGGGGGCATCAGGTTCCGGTAAAAGTACTTTATTGCACCTTTTGGGCGGTTTGGAAAAAGCCAGTGGCGGCGAGGTAGTATTGGACGGGGTTAATATTAATCAAGTCGGTGCCGCGAAGTTGGCCAGATTAAGGAATAAATCCCTAGGTTTTATTTATCAGTCACATCATTTACTAGGTGAATTTACCGTTCTGGAAAATGTGGCAATGCCCTTGTTAATCGGCGGCGAGTCTGTAAAGCAGGCAAGCATTCGCGCCAGTGCATTATTACAACGGGTAGGATTAGGTCATCGCATTGAACATAAACCGGGTGAATTATCCGGTGGCGAAAGGCAGCGTGCTGCCGTGGCAAGAGCATTAATTAACAAGCCTTGTTTGATATTGGCTGATGAACCTACCGGAAATCTCGACAGTAAAACCGCCCATCAGGTCTATCAGTTAATGCTGGAATTAAACCAGGAGCTGAATGTCAGCTTTCTGGTTGTGACTCACGATCATGAGCTGGCAGCGCGTATAGGCAAGGTTTTGCAAATGGAAGATGGGTTGATTGTCGGTTAAAGGTCCGGCCTAAACAAAACGGCGATTAATAATCTTTTATTCATTAAGTTACATGAGTCTATCGTAACTAATTGCTTTGAATGGATTCTTTTTAGAAGAAAGGCTCTTGCGTGTTTGTTTTCTTGTTTCCCATTTTTTATGGGTATGATAACGCCAAAAATAGTTAATCCCATAATAGCCCGCGGTAGAGCAAACTGTACCCAGGATCAAACAACCTGTCAGAAACGGAAACAAAATTTCGCCGGATAATATAGCATTTAGTGAAAAGGAGGCAGCCGGGAGATTTAAAACCGTAAGCCCAACCAGATAAGCGAAATAGAACAGAGGGGGCATGGTGACAGGATTGGTTATCCAGACCAAACCTACGGAAATAGGTAAATTTGCCCTAAAATAAAATGCACCTATCGCCGCAATTGCCATTTGTCCTGGGGTCGGAATCCAGGCACCGAAAAGCCCCACTGCAAAAGCCATTGCCACAGAGCGTCGATTCAAATGCCAGAGATTAGGGTCATGTAATTTATCGCCAAGAAACTGAAGATTTTTGTGCTCTTTGATCACGTTATGGTCAGGTATAAACTTATGTAACAGTTTTTGTATAAATTCTTTGGCCATCGTCTTTTATAAAAGTTAATTAATTAGAAATTAAGTTTATCAGGTTTTTGCCAACCTCAATAACACCAAGGAGCTAAATGATTGTATCTTCGCTGTCATTCCTGGCAGGCCTCTTGTTGGTTCAACAATTCTCAGAATTACCGGGTAGTCAATGGCTAATAGTTGTCATCGTAGTGGCGGTCATTATGGCATGGCTGCGTTATTGGTGGAGGTTCTTTTTTGTATTGGGTGTGTTGTGGGCCATAGTATTCGCAATAACCAGATTAGCCGACCGTTTGCCCGAATCCCTGGAGGGCATCGATATTCCGGTCAAAGGTATTATTGCCGATTTGCCTGAAAAGGATGAAAGACGAACGAGTTTTGATTTTATTGTCACCCAGGCAACACAAAAGTTGCCCTCCAAATTAAGATTAAGCTGGTATTATCCCGATCGACCCATTAAGGCAGGTCAACACTGGGCTTTTGCAGTCAAGCTAAAGCGGCCTCACGGCAGTTTAAATCCAGGCGGATTTGATTATGAGCAATGGTTATTTACCGAAGGCATTGGCGCAACTGGCTATGTGCGACCAAGTTCAAAACCTGTTTTACTGGGACGCGATCCGGCCTGGACCAGTATTGCTGTTTGGCGACAAAACATAACTGATCGCTTGTCCCAAATATTGAGTGACAGACCCAATATTGCGTTAATTAAGGCGCTGGCTATTGGCGATGGCGACGGTATCACGCAAAATCAATGGGACGTTTTTCGTAAAACCGGAACTACGCACCTGGTTGTCATTTCCGGTTCACATGTGGGTTTGGTTGCCGGCCTGGTTTATTTTCTGGTGCTTAAGATGTGGGCTTGGACGGGACTACTGGCTTGGTCGCCGCAAAGAGTTGCCGCAGTTGCCGCTATGCTGGCAGCAGTCTTTTACGCAGGATTAGCGGGATTTTCAGTGCCGGCACAACGCTCGGTAATAATGCTCGCTATCGTTATGCTCGCCATTATTCTTCAGCGTAATACACGACCCTTTAATACGCTGGTTGCTGCCTTGTTTGCGGTGTTAGCGTTTGATCCCCTGGCAGTATTATCAGCCGGCTTCTGGCTGTCATTTCTCGCGGTGAGTGTGATTGTTTATACAATTGCCGGACGCTTGGGCAAAACCGGTTATTTTCTTGAGGTAATAAAAATCAATTGGGCGACTTCGGTGGGGTTATCTCCGTTGTTGCTGTTCTTTTTTCAACAGATTTCGCTGATTTCGCCATTGGCAAATTTTATTGCAGTACCAGTCATCAGCTTACTGGTGGTGCCTTTGTCATTGCTGGCTGTCATAGTGATGTTTGGTTCGCCGCTATTAGCGAACAAACTGTTTATTTTAGTTGACAGTATGTTGCAGGGTTTATGGTGGCTATTAGCCCATTTGGCGGAACTGCCATTAGCAACAATAAGCCACGCACAGCCCTCAGTTTGGACATTAGTGTTCGCCATACCCGGTATTTTACTGCTACTTTCGCCCGTGGGTATTCCCTCACGATGGCTAAGCCTGGTAATGTTTTTACCGTTGGTTTTTTCTGTATCCCAAAAACCAGAAACAGGCGATATCAAGATGACTCTGCTGGATGTGGGGCAAGGTTTGTCCGCAGTCGTTCAAACTGCAAATCATTGGCTGGTTTATGATACCGGAGCCAAATTTTCGACTGAAAGTGATATGGGTCAGAGTGTGCTATTGCCTTTCCTACGGCTGCAAGGCGCCGGCAAAATTGACAAATTAATTATTAGTCACGGTGATAACGATCATATCGGCGGTGCAGCGTCGTTAATGCTTGGTATCCCGACTGAACAGGTCTTAACCAGTGTTCCGCAGCAGATAAGCAATTATTCGCCGGTTATGTGCGCGACGGGACAATCCTGGATATGGGACAAAGTCAGGTTCACTCTATTGTCACCGCAACAGCCATTTGTTTCAGAAAATGATAATTCCTGCGTACTCAAAATTCAATCTGAACAGGGTAGTGTGCTGTTGACGGGTGACATAGAGGCCCTTGCTGAATCCTGGCTGGTAGAAACCTATGGCAATAACCTAAAAGCCAATGTGTTAATCGCTCCCCATCATGGCAGTAAAACTTCATCTACCAGCGGATTTCTGCAAGCTATTCAACCTGAATATGTGTTGATTCCCGCAGGTTATCGCAATCAATTCGGCCATCCTCACCGGGATGTTTTACTGCGGTATGAACAAATAAATGCGAAATGCTTTAATAGCGCCGACAGTGGTGCGATTACGGTTAGCGAAAAAGCTGGTTTATGGGAAGTGCAACCGATGCGCGACACAGAAAGTAAATATTGGAATGTTAAATAAAAGAGGTTACGATGGAAATTGAGCGAAAACAACGACGTCATTATTCCGAAATTCTTGAGCATCTGAAAACTTATTTTCCATCACCCGTTTCAGATCCGATCATGGATGGCTATTTCGTTCATTCCATTTCGCGTTTTTTAGATCAAGTGGACAGCCTGAAATCAGCCAAGCCGTTGCTGGGTAATGGTATCAGGAATGATTATTTCCAGACAAGCCAACGAACCCTGTTTCCAGAGAATATAAGCACTATTGAGGAAATAACCAGATTGCTGGCAGATTATTGTCAGGGAATGACGATTTGGTCTCATCCCAATGCACAGGTTAATGTAACACCGCTGCCCACTATCTCAAGTATCACGGCGTTTATCGCAGCCGCCATCTATAACCCCAATATCGTTTCGGACGAATATTCAGGGCGTTTCACCGAAGCTGAAATCCAGTCTATCGCGATGCTTTCCGATTTGATTGGTTATGACCCTCAAGAGTCGGGTGGCTTGTTTACTTTTGGTGGTACCGGAACCATCCTCTATGGCTGTAAATTGGGGATTGAAAAAGTACTGGGAGGACGAGGCATGCAGGAAGGCATTCGCGAAAATATCAAAATTTTTTCCTCCGATGCATCTCATTATTCGCATTTGAATGTTGCCGCCTGGTTGGGTTTGGGAATGAAAAACCTGATAGCCATTCCTTCGACCTCAAACAATGAGATGTCATTATCGGCATTGGAGGATGCTCTACGTTTAGCGCTGAGCCGAGGGGATAAAGTAGCTACTATCCTCGCGACACTTGGCACTACAGACGCGTTTGGAATTGATGATGTGGCGGCCATCGTTCGTTTGCGCGACAACTTGGTAGCCGAATACCACCTGGAGTATATCCCTCACGTACACGCGGATGCCGTGATCGGTTGGGCATGGGCGGTATTCCGGGATTACGATTTCGAAGACAATCCTTTAGGTTTTCATGCCCGGACATTGCGTTCATTAACCGATTCGCTGGAGCGCATTGACAGTTTACAAATGGCCGACAGCATCGGCATTGATTTTCACAAGAGCGGCTACGCACCTTATATTTCAAGCGTATTTTTGCTTAAAGATAGAAGTTCGCTGGCGTTGCTTAGCCGTGTGCCGGAACAGATGCCCTACCTTTACCAGCTAGGCCATTATCACCCCGGCATCTACACACTTGAATGTTCCCGCGCCGGCACAGGGGCTCTTGCAGCTTTGGCAAGCATGTGTCTTTTGGGCAAACAAGGTTACCGTGTGCTGATTGGACATACCGTTGAGATGGCGGAAATGCTGCGCGAGCGACTGGAAAGACATGCCTGTATTCAGGTGCTCAACGATTACAATTACGGCCCGGTTACCCTGTTTCGCGTTTATCCGCCTGATGTTGACGCTGAAAAAGCCTTGCATCGGGAGCTTAACGATCCCGATTACCATAGCCAGTTACTGGAGCATAATCGGTATAACCGCCGGATATTTGATTTGATTTACGAACGCGTCATGCAAGGCGAAGGCGTATTGCTCTCCTGGACAATGGCTTACCGGCACGCAAATTATCCAGAAGCCCCCGCGATTGCCGCTATGAAGTCTTTCATCATAAGTCCATGGACGGATTTGAAAGCCATTGATTCAGTAGTCAAGCAGGTAATGGATGTTCGTGCGCAAATGACCAACTCTTGATCTGGACGGTTTCTTGTTGCTAGGTCAGGGTATTCTCCATAAGTAATGATGCTGTGATGGTCATTAATATTTATTTCCAGTTTTAAGCAAAATAATGACTACCAAACAGTTTGTCATCAGATTTCTATGTGCAAGTCTTTTTTTATTACTCTTGATCGGATTACTCAATCGCATCGTTGATCCCTTTTGGTTTTACCGGGACATCGAGATTAAGGGTTTAAATGCGGTAAAATTTGAATTTCGCAACTACGAACGCTATGTTAAACCTCACTTGCTGGTGCGTGAGCAGCCCGAAGCAATCATTCTAGGCAGTTCCTTTTCGGAAATCGGTTTTGACCCCAACAATGCCTTTTTCACCGATCATGGGCGATTGAAGGGAATGAACTTCGCGCTGGCGGGCGCTCCGTGGGATATGGTGCAGTGCCACTTTGAATATGCTGTGACCCATGCCAACATAAAGCGGGCATTAATTGGCTTTCACCCGGAAAATTTGCCTGTTGCCGATTGCGCAAAAGATTTTGCTTCGATTGGTCAAATTAATTTGGGAGAACTTTTGCTGTCCATGTCTTCTCTACGCGCATCTATAAACACCATGACAAAACAAAAAACTAAAAAGCCCAGTCACACACGGGAAGGTATGTATTTTTTTAATCGTTATACTAAACATAACATTGAAGTGGATATTCGTTTCGGGGAAGATTATCGGCGCCGTGTGAACCAGAAGTCGCAATGCTCGAAGGCAATTAATACTACAGAGATCCCATTTAAAAATATTGCCGAGACCGCTTTCGATTTAAGCGGCTTACGAAAAATGATAAAAACCGCGCAGAAGCATGGTGTTGAATTGGTATTATTCGCTTATCCACATCATGTATATGATGAAGAATGGGATAGACAATGCGGCGATGAAATCATTCACTGGCAAGCCATGAAACAAATTGCAAGCATGATCGAGGCAGAAGCCAAACCGGATCAGGTCCGCGCCTGGCAATTCTATGGTTATAACGCTATAACTACAGAGCCTATAGGGATGACGGCAAAATATTGGCAAGACTCCAGACACTTTAATTTTGAAGTGGGTGATATGATGTTGGCAGATATGTTTAGTGAAACGGGTTACAAACCGGAATTTGGCCGCCTACTGGTTTCCAGTAGCATTGAGGCCGATTATCGGGACTTGTTAAAGGAACGAGCTGAATATCTGGAGCAACATCCAGAGTTTTTTACGGAGTTAAAAAAAATACAACAAATATGCGAAGCGCCTGATAATGAGTGTAAATTTTAGTAAATATAAAATAGCAAAGGCCCAGCTATTATTTTCCCGTAGAGATGTCGCGTTTTTTAATTTTAATGGTGAGTAAATAAAAATGGCACAATTTACAGTGACGGGGGATATTGATCCCTTTTTGCATGTTAGCCTCTTACGCGGTGAAAAGATTTATTGCGAATCAAACGCCATGGTAATGATGGAAAGTACTTTAGAACTAAAAGGGAAAATGACCGGCGGTTTGGGAAGTGCCCTGATGCGCCGGTTTGCCAATGGCGAATCGTTTTTTCAACAACACATTGAAGCTGCGTATGGCGATGGTGATTGTTTGTTATCGCCGACATTGCCGGGTGCAATACAGGTTTTAGATGTGGGTACAACCAGCTACAGGATAACTGATGGTGCATTTGTCGCTGCTGAAAGTGGCGTTAGCCTGAATGTACGCACCCAAAGTTTAGGTACGGCCGTGTTTGGTCAAACGGGTGGTTTTTTTATCTGTGAAGCAACTGGTGTTGGCAAGTTGGCGGTATCGGGTTTTGGCTCCAGCTTTGTGCTCGATGTTGAGCCCGGAAAAGATATCATTATTGATAATGCCCATGTAGTCGCATGGGATAGCGCGTTGTTCCATGAAATTTCCGTGACCACGCAACAATCCAGTGGTTTTTTAGGTCAGTTGGTGAACAGTGTCACCAGTGGTGAAGGCATGGTGCTGAAGTTTTCGGGCAAAGGCAAAGTCATTATATGCTCGCGCAATCGTGAAAATTTTATTTCATGGTTGCTTAAAGGAATGCCAAGTAATGGCTAATCGCACCAGATACGGTATTTTTTTCAAATTCTGCGCGCTGGCGTTGAGACTAGCAATAAGAGGCATTATTTAAATCATATGCTACTTGATGAGTAACGCTAATCGATTTTCGCATATAGATGCCTTGCGAGGCATTGCCGCACTACTAGTAATCTGGCTACATGTATCCGAGGTTTTTGTTCGCATATCACCTGAAACAGCTGCACAAGGGACCACTTTTTATGATGTGGCGTGGTCAGTAGATGCTGGGAAAATAGGTGTTGTTATTTTTTTTTCAATTAGCGGATTTGTAATTTGTAGAAGCTTGAATGGAAATATAATCGAGGGTAGTAAAAAATTCCTTATAAGAAGATTGTTACGATTATATCCCGCGTTCTGGGTTTCTATTGTGCTTGGTTTGTTTAGTATATGGTGGCTATTTGATAAGCCATTTGGCTGGAATGTTATTGCCGCAAATATTACTATGCTACCAGAGTTATTTGGTGAGCAACCCATTATCGGTCTGTACTGGACGCTAGAAACGGAGCTGGTATTTTATCTATTATGCTGGCTGTTGTTTGTTAACCGATATTTAAATAATCCATTAATCTTATTTTTAATATCAGCATTTCTGGCTTTCTTCTTTGTAGTGGCAAAGCTTTTTTTTATGCCGCCTGAGTTACGCTCATCATTAAAAGTTATGCCTTATAATCTGGCTATTATGTTTTGGGGTGGTTTTTTCAGATATTGGTATGAAGATAAGAAGGCGTACATAATGCTGGCTACTAGAAAAGTTGAGATACAGAGCTTGCTCTATGTATTGACAGCTATTGTTTTAATACCCGCGTTAGCTGCTTTAATGAAAGGCTATGCAGAACAAAATGATACTTTAATCCATCTGGGGAGTAGTTATATTCTAGGGCTTTCTGTGTTTATAATCGGTAATTTGGTTTTTAAAATTAAAAACCAGTTTATGGTGTGGACTGGGACTATAAGTTATTCTCTATATCTCGTTCATCCGGTTATATTTTATTCATTATTTTGGTACCTGAAAAATAAGGCTCCGTATTGGCTTATGACTTTTCATTTGTCTATATATATAGTCTTTACGACGGTATTTAGCATGATATTGAGTGCAATTATTTACTATACGGTTGAAAAGCCGGCTATAGATTATGCTCATAAGCTGACCCGTTAAAAACAAGGCTGATAATTGTTTATTCCTGGATCGCCAAAAGCGGAGTAGTTTGTTGCTATAACGACTATACGGATTGGGTTTTCCATAACCCAATCCGGCATAATGCTTTAGGGTGCCAGTTTATACTGTGGACATGTTTTTTCGCGCCGTTTGAATTGCGCTTCTTACCGTATCAGGAGCAGTACCGCCGATATGTTTACGCGCCGCAACTGAGCCCTCAAGCGTTAAAAAATCGAAAACATCGGCAGTAATCAGTGTTGAAAATTGCTGTAACTCCGGTAACGAGATTTCCGATAAGTCACGATTACTTTCTATGCCCAAACGTACTGCCAATCCAACAACTTCATGGGCATCACGGAAAGCCATGCCTTTACGAACCAAATAATCGGCAAGATCGGTTGCTGTAGCGAAGCCGCGTTTAGCTGAGTTATACATGTTTACTTTTTTGGCGCAGATGTGTGGAATCATGTCAGCATAAGCCCGCAAACAGTTAATTAAAGTATCAGCAGTATCAAACAGCGGCTCTTTATCTTCCTGATTGTCTTTGTTATAAGCTAGAGGCTGGCTCTTCATCAGCATGAGCAGTGACATTAAATGACCCGTTACCCGACCTGATTTACCTCTTACCAGTTCAGGGACGTCGGGATTTTTTTTTTGCGGCATAATCGATGAACCTGTGCAAAACGCATCGGGCATTTCGATAAAATCAAACTGGGCACTTGACCATAAAATTAATTCTTCAGAAAAACGCGATAAGTGCATCATGATTAGGCTGCCCACTGCAGTAAATTCAATCGCAAAATCACGGTCACTCACGGAATCGAGTGAATTGGCTGAGGGGCGGCTGAAACCGAGTAAATCGGCTGTTATAGAGCGATCTATTGGGTAACTGGTACCCGCTAATGCAGCTGCGCCTAATGGCATGATATTGACCCGTTTACAGCAATCCTGAAGTCTATCTTGGTCGCGGGCCAGCATTTCAAACCAGGCCATCAGGTGATGACCAAAAGTAATCGGCTGGGCGACCTGCAAATGCGTAAAGCCTGGCATGATGGTGTCGGCATGTTGCTCAGCCAAATCCAGAATGGCTGTTTGCAGGCGCGTGAGTTGAGCGGTAATATGCTTAATTTCACTGCGCAGATAAAGGCGAATATCAGTTGCTACCTGATCGTTACGGGAGCGGCCGGTGTGCAGTTTTTTTCCAGCTATGCCGATTAAATCAGTTAGTCTGGCTTCAATGTTCATGTGCACATCTTCTTGCTTTATAGACCAGACAAATTCACCGTTAACTATTTCTTCGCCAATTTGTTTCAGGCCGCTAACAATAGCGTCACGTTCCTTTTCAGTCAGGATGCCGCAGTGCATAAGCATGGTAGCATGGGCAATTGATCCCTGAATATCCTGTTGGGCCATGCGCTGGTCAAAATCGACAGAAGCGGTAAATACTTCAACAAAAGCATCGGTTGCCTGGGCAAAACGGGCACTGGAAAGTTTTTCGGAATTAACTGTGGTCATGATAATTTTTATACGAATTAACTAAAGGTGCAAAATTATACAGATAAAAGTCAGGTTATAAATCTAAAAGCGGCTAAGTTAAAATATGAATTTCACACGACAACTATTGGTTTCCGAAAATACACCGGAATACAAGGCAAAATTGGAAATTAATGGACGATTCCTGGTAATGCTTGATATGGCTTGTATAGTAAAGGCTAAGTACTTATTACAAGTGGCACACAAACGGACTTGATGTTATGCAGAACGTAACAGCATAAAAAATTGTTAATGACCAAAGCGGCATAATTTTGTATAGTGGTACAGTTTGATTTTTTATAACGGGATGAGTCCTTAAGGGTTCATCCCGTTTTGCACATTTGAGGTGACGTGTTTGACTAAGTCTGCATTATTGGTATTAGAAGATGGAACAGTATTTAAAGGTGCATCTATAGGTGCAGACGGTTGTTCTGTAGGTGAAGTCGTTTTTAATACTGCAATGACGGGGTACCAGGAAATTCTTAGCGATCCATCTTATGCCCGGCAAATTGTGACATTGACCTATCCCCATATTGGTAATGTCGGAACTAATACCGAAGATGATGAGTCTCTCGGTGTCTTTGCAAGTGGTTTGGTCATTAGGGATTTGCCATTATTAGCCAGTAACTGGCGCTGCGAAAAAACGCTGCAACAATATTTGCTGGATAATAATGTTGTTGCTATTGCTGATATAGATACGCGAAAATTGACCAGGTTATTGCGCGACAAGGGTGCGCAACGTGGTTGTATTATGGCGGGAGAGTCAGTTGATCCAGAGACGGCTAAAACAGCGATAGAAAGTTTCTCTGGATTAAAAGGCATGGATTTGGCTAAAGAAGTCACTACTTCCGAGTCTTATGAATGGACAGAAAATATCTGGCATTTGCAAAACGGCCATACTCAAGCCGGGAACCTGACCAAGCATGTCGTTGCCTACGATTTTGGCATTAAGCGGAACATCCTCAGGTTACTGGCTAATCGCGGCTGTCGCGTCACAGTTGTTCAGGCAACAACATCGGCAGCAGCCGTATTGGCGATGAATCCCGATGGCGTATTCTTATCCAATGGCCCTGGCGATCCTGAGCCCTGCACTTACGCCATAGCAGCCATCAAAACGATTCTGGAAACTAAAATCCCGGTATTTGGTATTTGCTTGGGTCATCAATTGCTGGCATTGGCCAGTGGCGCTGAAACTGAAAAAATGAAATTCGGCCATCATGGCGCCAATCATCCCGTGCAGGAAATAGTCTCGGGACGCGTTATGATTAGCAGTCAAAACCATGGTTTTGCGGTTAATGAAGCCAGTTTGCCCGACAATTTAATTGCAACCTACCGCTCATTATTCGATGGCAGTTTGCAAGGCATTAAACGTACCGATTGTCCGGCGTTCAGTTTTCAGGGGCACCCTGAAGCCAGCCCTGGACCACATGATGTGGAATCCTTATTTGATGAGTTCATCGATTTGATGGATCATGCAAGCAAACAATAAATAGATTAACAAATTATAAAATGCCAAAAAGAACCGACATAAAATCGATTTTATTACTGGGCGCCGGGCCAATTGTTATTGGCCAAGCCTGTGAGTTTGATTATTCAGGTACACAAGCCTGCAAAGCCCTGCGGGAAGAAGGCTACCGCGTTATTCTGGTAAATTCCAATCCCGCCACGATTATGACCGACCCCGATATGGCGGATGCGATTTATATTGAGCCTATCGATTGGCAAACGGTCGAAAAAATCATCGCAAAAGAACGCCCCGATGCTGTTTTGCCAACCATGGGCGGGCAAACCGCGTTGAATTGCGCGTTGGCTCTCGATGCCCATGGCGTGCTGGCAAAATATAATGTCGAAATGATCGGCGCGACCAAAGAGGCTATTCATAAAGCCGAGGACCGTGCGTTGTTTAACCAGGCGATGCGGAAAATCGGTTTTGAAGTGGCAAAATCAAAAACCGCTCATTCCATGGAAGAGGCGTTGGCTGCGCAGAAGGAGGTGGGTTATCCGACTGTCATACGTCCGTCTTTTACCATGGGCGGAAGCGGCGGCGGTATTGCTTATAACAAAGAAGAGTTTATTGAAATTTGTGAGCGTGGTTTGTATTTGTCGCCGACCAATGAATTATTGATTGAAGAATCGGTATTGGGCTGGAAAGAATACGAAATGGAAGTGGTGCGTGATTCCAAGGATAACTGCATTATCGTCTGCTCGATTGAGAATTTTGACCCCATGGGTGTGCATACCGGCGATTCAATCACCGTAGCCCCAGCGCAAACGTTGACCGATAAAGAATATCAAATCCTGCGTAATGTCTCGTTGGCGGTGCTGCGTGAGATTGGTGTGGATACAGGGGGTTCTAATGTCCAGGTGGCGATTAACCCAATTGATGGGCGGTTGATTGTTATTGAAATGAATCCACGGGTGTCGCGCTCGTCTGCCTTGGCATCTAAAGCCACAGGTTTTCCGATTGCCAAAGTGGCGGCTAAATTGGCCGTCGGTTATACCCTGGACGAATTGCAAAATGAAATCACAGGCGGCAAAACCCCCGCGTCATTTGAGCCAACCATTGATTATGTCGTGACCAAAGTGCCTCGGTTTACATTTGAAAAATTCCCGCAGGCTGATGATCGTTTGACTACACAAATGAAATCAGTGGGCGAGGTGATGGCGATAGGCCGGACTTTCCAGGAATCGCTGCAAAAAGCCTTGCGTGGTCTGGAAATTGGCATTAGCGGTCTCGATGAAATAATCGACTTGAACGCGGATGATGCCAGGGAAAAAATGCAGCGGGAAATGCGTCATCCAGGTCCGGATCGTTTGTTGTATGTTGCTGATGCTTTTCGTAGCGGCATGACCTTATCCGAGGTTCATGATTCTTGCAAAATTGATCCGTGGTTTTTAGCGCAGATTGAAGATTTAATTCACGCTGAACAATCATTAGCAACCAAGACGTTATCAACCCTGAAAGAAGGCGAGCTGTATCAATTAAAGCGCAAAGGGTTTTCAGATTTACGCATCGCCAAGCTGCTGGATGCCTCTGAAATTGAGGTGCGTAATGTGCGCCATAAGCAGAATATTCGTCCTGTCTATAAACGCATCGATTCCTGTGCCGCCGAATTTTCTTCGGATACTGCCTACTTATATTCCACTTATGAAGAAGAATGCGAAGCGCGCGTTTCCGGTAAGGAAAAAATCATTATTCTCGGCGGTGGCCCTAATCGGATCGGGCAGGGGATTGAATTCGATTACTGTTGTGTTCATGCGGCGTTGGCGTTGCGTGAAGATGGATATGAAACCATCATGATTAATTGCAATCCTGAAACGGTTTCAACCGACTTTGATACCTCAGATCGATTGTATTTTGAGTCATTAACGCTGGAAGATGTGCTGGAAATCGTCCATCTCGAAAAACCGAAAGGTGTAATAGTTCAATATGGTGGTCAGACGCCATTGAAACTTGCCCGTGCTTTGGAAGCAGCCGGTGTGCCGATTATCGGTACGTCGCCGGATTCGATTGATTTGGCCGAGGACAGGGAGCGTTTTCAGAAATTACTGGAAAGATTGGGGTTAAAACAGCCGCCTAATGCCACTGCCCGTTCTGTTGAGCAGGCGATTAATGCGGCTAAAGAACTGGGTTATCCGCTGGTGGTAAGGCCTTCTTATGTTTTGGGCGGGCGGGCAATGGAAATTGTTTTCAACGAAGAGGGCTTGCAGCGTTATATGAAAGAGGCTGTCAGTGTTTCTAACGATTCTCCTGTTTTGCTGGATCGCTTCCTTGATGATGCTGTGG
>Ga0209391_10000702_pt1 | contig 16455 bp, 13 predicted proteins | sample PPLLak3March2015_FD_187246 | JGI IMG/M metagenome (GOLD analysis project Ga0209391, IMG submission 187246) | Freshwater sediment microbial communities from Prairie Pothole Lake near Jamestown, North Dakota, USA - PPLs Lake P7 Core (1) Depth... | ecosystem: Environmental > Aquatic > Freshwater >... | reverse complement strand
GCGCGGCCAGCGAGCGGCAGCGCGATCGCGAGGGCAAGAACCAGCAGTTGGCGGAAGATGCGCGGCGACGTCATCGGTGGGTTTCCGCTCGCCGTGCTACGGACGGGCGATCTCGCGTGCAAACTTACAAGGCTATCCGGGGCAATCTAGAGTCGTCAACCCAATCGTCGGCGCGGTCGCCGCGCGATTTTCCGCCATGTCACGCACACCTCTGGGAGATTCCGCATGCATTCGCTGCGCTTCGCGACGACCGTTGCTCTGGCATGTCTGGCCCCGGGGCTGGCTGGCGGGACCGCCGATGCACGCGCGCTGTCGCTCGCCCAGGTACCGGTGGCCGGCGCGGTCACCGTGGCACGTGCGGAGTATGGCGAAGCATCGGCCGTGGCCGCTCGCGGCGGCACGCCGGTCGAGATCGCGCTGGCGGTCGCCCGACCGTTCGAAGGTTCGATGCAACACATCATCCAGGTGAACCAGGGGGCGGAAGCGCCGTCCGCATCCCGCGTGACCGTGCTTCGGGACGGGTTGCTCGACGATTCGATCCGCGGCGACCGGTGGGATGTCGTGTTGGAGCGGTCCCAGAGCGGCGCATGGACGATCAAGGAGGTGAAACGCGCCTGGCGATGCCGCCGCGGCGCAGGACCGGATCAGTTTGCCGCTGTGCGGTGCCCCTGACCGCCGCCATGATGTGGCGACGCTTCAGCGTTCCGGGCCGTCACAGATGACTTCACGAAGCACCGCTCAGCAGCGAGCGGACGACATCCGCGCGTTTCGCACGGAGCTCGAGCGGCTGCGGACCGAAGGTGCACTCGTCCTCTCCGACGAGCAGAGGGCCGACCTGATGCGGCACCATGAGCAGCTGTTGGCCGAATTCGCGCGCTCGTTCGACATCGACCGGGATGCCCACGGCTCCGATCGATGCGCGCCTTTGTTCTGCGCGCCGGCTGGCCGGGAAGGTATGCTTCCTGTCGCTTCGGGTCGCGGCGACCGACTTCTTCTCCGCAGGCCCGGAGCGAGGATTCCCCGCTCGCCCGGCAGACAAGCACGATGATGTCTTCACGCTTCCCCTTCGTATTGCTTTGCATCGCAGTTCTTGCCCTCGGGGAAGGGCCGGCTGCCGCGAGCTCGACCGACCTGCTGCAGCCTGCGGAACGTGCCTGGCTCGCCGCTCACCCTCGCATCGTCCTCGGCGCCGGCGAGGACTGGGCGCCGTCGGTGATCAAGGACGCGAGCGGACGCGTATCGGGATTCGCCGTCGATCACCTCGAGCTCCTCAACCGCAAGCTGGGCACCGACTTTCGCCTCGAGGCGGGCCCCTGGCACGAGATGGTGAGCAAAGCCGAGGCGGGCGAGATCGACGGCCTGACGCTGACCGCGCCGCTCGAAGAGAGGAAGCCTCGCTTCGCGTTCACGGACGCGTTTTTCACCATCCACGACTTCCTCTTCCTGCGCACGGCGGACGCGCAGGCCACGCCGGCGCTGGCCGGGCTCGACGCACTGCGCGGCAAGCGCGTCGGGTACCTCAACGGCACGCTGCGCATCAGCCGCGTGCTCGCGCAGCACGCCGGCGTCACCGCCGTGCCGGTCGACAGCTATGCCGAGCTTGCCAACCGGCTGCTGGCGGGCGAGATCGATGCCGCGATCGCTTCGTATTCGCTGGAGTACTGGCGGGCGAGCAGCGGGGCGATGGGTATCGTGCCGACGAGGATCGTCCGCGAGACCGAGTCGCGCATGGTGATGACGATTCGCAAGGACCGTGCGGAGCTCGTCGGCATCCTCAACAAGGGCCTCGCCGCCATCACCCCCGAGGAGGTCGAGCCGCTCTACCGGCGCTGGTTCGGCGCCGATTACCTCGCGAAGACCTCGGTGTTCGGCGCGACGTTTTCCGCCGACGAGAGGGCGTGGCTGGCGGCGAACCCGGTCGTGCGCGTCGGCATTGATCCGCAATGGGCACCCATCGAGTTCGTCGATGCGGGCGGCGTGCCGCGGGGAATGTCCGTCGCCTACCTGGAGCGCCTGGGCAGGATGCTCGGCACGCGTTTCGAGATCGTCCCGGGGCTCTCCTGGACGGAGGCGCTGCGGCGCATCGGAGCGCGCGAGCTCGACCTGCTGCCGGCGATCGCGTCCACCCCGGAGCGATTGGGGACCATGCGCTTCACCGCGCCCTACCTGTCCTTTCCCGCGGCCATCTTCTCGGCGGCGGACGTTGCCTACCTGGGCGGCCCGGAGTCGCTCAAGGGCCGCAAGGTCGCGGCGGTGCGCGACGAGGCCGTCGTCGCGTGGCTGCGGGCGGAGTGGCCCGACATCGAGCTCGTGACGGCGCAGGACACCCGCGAGGCGCTCAACATGGTCGCGCGCGGCGACGCGTTCGCCTTCGTCGGCAACCTCGTCACCACCAGCTACTACATCGGGCAGTCCGGTCTCACCCAGATCAAGGTGGCGGGCGAGACGCCTTTCGTCTATCGCCTCGGCATGGGGGTTCGCGGCGACTGGCCGATCCTCGCCGGAATCCTGCAGAAGGGCATCGACGCGATCCCGGCGCACGAGCGCGACGCCACGTACCGCGACTGGATCTCGATCCGCTACGAGCATGGCGTCGACTACTCGCTGCTCTGGAGGGTCGTGGCGGCGGCGGCCGTGCTGTTGCTGTTTGTGCTCGTCGAGCGCGCGATTGCCATGAAGCGCGCGAACGCGCGCCTGCAGCATCTCGCCAAGGAGAACTCGCTGGTCGAGGAGCGCGAGCGCCGGCGCCTTGCGACGGAACTGCACGACAGCCCGATGCAGAAGCTCGCGCTCGCGCAGATGAAGTTCGGCGTCGCTCGGCGGGACGCCGCGCCCGGGTCCGCGGAAGCCATGGCGTCAGGGCTCGGACTGATGCGCGAGGCAATCGACGAGCTGCGTTCGCTGCAGTTCGAGCTGAGTCCTCCGATGCTCTACCAGGAGGGCCTGGCGCCAGCGCTGCGCTGGCTCGCGTCCCACGCCAGCGAGCGCACGGGCGTGGCCGTTTCGTATCGAGGCCCCGCGTCCGGACCGTCCCTCCCGCAGGAGATGTCCATCGTGCTGTTCCAGTCCGCGAGGGAGCTCGTCTACAACGTGGCCAAGCACGCTGCCGCGCACGTCGCCACGATCGAGCTTCACGTCGCGGACGGCGAGGCAGCCCTGGCGGTTGCCGACGACGGCAAGGGGATGCCCGCCGGCGACGCGTCGCGCAGGAACCCGTCGGCAGGCGGCTACGGCCTGTTCAGCATCCGCGAGCGCCTCGCCCTCTTCGGCGGAAGCCTGTCGCTCGCGTCGGGCGCCGACGGCACGCGGGCGACGGTGCGCATGCCGCTGCATCGCCGCGACGAGCGCGACGGGGATCCTGACGCCGCGCGCCCGGGCGAAGCCCATTCAGGGACGAGCGAGGCGACCTCGTGACGACCACGATCCTGATCGCGGACGACCATCGCCTCTTCCGCCAAGGGCTGGCGGGACTGCTTCGCGAGCAGCGTGACTGGGACGTCGTGGGGGAAGCCGAGGATGGCGAGGAGGCGATCCGGCTCGCGGAGGCGTTGCAGCCGGACGTCGCCGTGATCGACGTGGAGATGCCCCGCATGGGCGGCTTCGATGCCGCTCGCGGGATTCGGAACGCGTCCCGGGAGACCCGGATCGTGGCGCTGTCGATGTACTCCGACGCCCACTATCAGGAACGGATGCGCCAGGCCGGGGCGTTGGCGTACGTGCTCAAGAACGAGGCGATCGACGATCTCGTCGGCGCGATCCGTGCGGTACTGCGCGGCGAGCACTTCACCAGTGCCGCCGCGGTGCGACGCGAGGGCGTCGTGTCGGTACGCAGCGCGCAAGTCGACAACGAGGAGCTGAGCGAGCGCGAGCGCGAGGTGCTGCGCCTGCTCGCGGAAGGTCTGCGCACGAAGGAGATCGCCGAGGCGCTGGGCATCAGCCCGAAGACGGTCGAGACCTATCGGGGCCGGCTGATGCAGAAGCTCGGCATCGACAACGTCTCCGGCCTCGTACGCTTCGCGGTCCGGGTCGGGCTCGTATCTCCCGAGCGCTGAGTCTGGCGGTCCTGGCGTCAGGAGTTTCCTGACGGAGATTGCCGGACTACTGTCCGGGTCTCGGTGAAGCTACAGTCCCACGTTTGAGGCGCAGCCGGCCACCCCAGTTTGGCGTGGTCCGGGCGCACGAACCCCGTCACACGCAGCCAGGCAATCTCGCCATGACCGATGCCACGTCGAACTGGACCGGCACGATCGAGGAACTGCGCAGGATCGACCCGGCGTGGACCATGAAGACCATCAAGTGGACGCGCGCGATCGGGTCGCCCGATCATCTCGAAGGTGCGCTGATCGGCCTGCCCGCCAAACCGTGATCGGCACCTCGGCCTAGACCCAATCCACATCCCCGCAAGGATCCTCTGTCATGCGATTCACGACCCTTAGTTCCGCGACGCCCGTGATGTTCGCGCTTGCCGTTCTCGCGCCCTCGACGGCTTCCGCGGACTACACCGTCCGTTGTTCCAGCGACGACCACCGTCATCGCACCTGCCGCCTCTCCGAGCCCGGCTACGTCACGGTCGAGAGGCAGGTTTCCGGTGCGAAGTGCGTGCAGGGGCGAACCTGGGACTTCGACCGCAGGGAGATCTGGGTGGACGGCGGCTGCGAGGCGGACTTCCGGGTCGAGACGCATGGCTGGTCGCGTTCGGGCAGCTACAGCAACAGCTACAGCTACAGCGGCAGCAGCGGAAGCAGTGGTAGCAGCGGCAAGAGCAATGCCGCGGCCGCCGCCGTCGGTGCCGTCGCCGCGGTCGCCATCCTCGGGGCGCTGGTCAACAACAGCAATCACCAGGACGACTACAAGTACCGCGACGAGAACTATTACGGGCCTCGCCACACCTCGTACGTTCCGGGCTGGATGGTCGGCACGTTCCGCGGCTACAACCCGATGTACGGGGCCGACGTGCAGATGACCGTCCAGCCCGACGGTCGCGTGACGGCCGACGCGAACGGCCAGGTCGTGAACGGCTACATCAACAGCGAGGAACTGCACGTCGGCCCCTACATCTTCAACATCGACAAGACCTACGAAGGTTTCGTCACCTCGCAGAAGGGTGATCGGCACAACGAGGTGCGCTACCGCAAGGTCCGGTAGGCGGCCCGGTCATCACCAGGATGCACGACGGGCGGCTTCGCGATATCCCGTCGCCCGACTCGCAGCCACCCGTTTTCGAGGAGCCTTGACGTGACACACCGCTTGACCCTGGCCGCAATGTTGCTGTTGGCCGTCCAGTTCCCGCTGCCGGGACTTGCCGCGGGCGACCCGGGCATACGCACGGAAACCGTGCGCTTCGCGAAGGGCGCGACGTCGGCGCAGTTGCGCGGATCGATCAAGGGCGACGCCGGCGTCGACTACCGGATCGACGCGCGTGCCGGCCAGACGCTTACGGTCACGATGAAGCCGTCGAACGCGTCGAACTACTTCAACATCCTCCCGCCGGGCTCCGACGCCGCGATGTTCATCGGCAGCACGTCGGGTACGGAAGCCAAGCTGGTGCTGCCCACCGACGGCACCTACGTCGTGCGCGTCTACCTGATGCGCAACGCCGCGCGTCGCAACGAAAGCAGCAACTACACGCTCACGGTCGGCGTGACCGGCGCGCCGCTCGCGCCGCTGGCCGCGTCCAGGGACGCGCTGATTCCCGGCACGCGATTCCACGCGTCGGCGCAGGTCGCGTGCACGCCGCCGTACGATCCCAAGCCGCAGCAGTGCGACGCGTACGTCATCCGGCGCGGTGTCGACGGCACGGCCACGGTCGAAATCCGGCTGCCCGGATCGACCCTGCGCCGCATCCTCTTCGTCGCGGGAGCCCCCGTCGCATCGGACGCAACGGACGCCATCGCGCACTCGCGGGAGGGCGACGACACGGTCGTCAAGTTCGGGGCGGACGAGCGCTACCGGATACCGGACGCCTTCGTCCGGGGCGGCTAGGACGCATGCGACCGCGCGGCAAGGGTCGCGCCACGACCGTCATCGGTCTGTTGCTGTGCGCGGCCGCCGGCCTCTGGGACGCCGCACCGGCGAGCGCGATTCCCCCGCCGCCACCGCGTCCACAGGTGGTGCTCGACCTGCGCCCGGATGGCGGCGAGCGCATCGTCGAGGACGAGGTGCGCGCGTACCAGTACGTCCCGCTGTCGTTTCATGCCAGCGCCGGGGACGAACTGCTGCTGTCGATGGCGACCGGCGAGCACCCGCTGGTTCTCGACCTGGAAGCGCCTTCGGGCCTGCGATGGATCGTGGGTGCGAGTCCCGGGCCCGACGGCATGCGACTGCGGATGATGGAAACGGGAGTGCATCGCCTGTACGTGGTCATGTCGAGCGATGCGGCACGCGCCGGCAGGACCGCGGGATTCCGGCTCGGGCTGAGACTCCGCCGCTAAGTCGGGCGATGCTGTTGGCGCCGACCGAGTTCACAGCAGATTGTCGATCGGCAGCATGCGGATGAGACCCGCCTCCAAGCGCTGCGCGAACGTCGACAGCGGATCCTCGTCGTAGCGGATTTCGCGGCCGGCGTCGTTGGTCACCCAGTAGAGCGCTCCCGCAGGGTCCTGTAGCACCCGATAGGCGTTGTCGAGTAGCACGCCCTCCGTCATGTGTTCGGCCAACTGCGCGGCGAGCACCGGGCTCTCGATGTGCAGCCCCGCCTCGGTGTTGATGAAGCTCGACCGGGGATCGAGATTGAAGCTGCCTATGAACACGTCCTTGCGGTCGAAGACGATCGCCTTCGTATGCAGACCCGCGCGGGAGCCGCCGCGGACACCGAAGAACATGCGCTGGCGGATCGGCCCGGCATCCGGGCGCAGTTCGTAGACCTCGACCCCACTTGCGACGAGATCGGCGCGATATTTCGAATAGCCGGCGAACGCGGACAGGACGTCATTGGACACGAGGGAGTTCGTCAGGATCCGGACGCGGACGCCCCTCTCGCGCAGCCGCTTGATGAGCGCTACGCCATCCTGCAGGGGGACGAAGTAGGCCGATTCGGCCAGCACCTCGGTTTCGAGGCGGCCGGTGCGGCTCGCCAGCCACCGGTTCATCGTGCGCAGGCCCGGGTCACTGATGGATGCCGGGTCGTCCCAGATGACGCGCGCTGGCGCCCAAATGAAGCTGCGGTAGAGCGTGTCGAGCTCCGCCTCGAGTTCGGCGACATCGCGCTCCAGCGGATAGGGGTACTGGCCACTGGCGATCCCCTCGCGGGCCGCCCGGGTCGTTGCCGCATAGTCATCCGTCGTGTAGATGTGGTCCACGAGCGCTGCGATCGGTACCGCCCAGTCGCCGTTCCAGAAGCGGTCGAAAACCTTCGACAGGTCGCGAACCACCGGGCCGATCGCCACGACGTCCAGGTCCCGGAAGTTCTGGTCGGGGTGCACGCCGAAGTACGGGTCGCTCATGTTGCGCCCGCCGACGATCGCCACTGCGTTGTCGACGACCATCAGCTTGTTGTGCATGCGATGGTTGACGCGCTCGAAGTCCACGATGAAGTCGAACGTCTTCGCCGTGCGCTGGGCAAACGGGTTGAACAGGCGGACTTCGATATTGGGGTGGGCGTCGAAGCTCGCGACCGTCGCGTCGAGGTTCACGAGATTGGCATCGTCGATGAGCACCCGCACCCGCACGCCGCGCTCGGCGGCGCGGGCGAGTCGCTCCGCGAGAATCCGGCCGGTCGCGTCGGCCTCCCAGATGTAGTACTGGACATCGATACTCTTCTGGGCCAGGTCGGCCAGCGCGATCCGGGCCGTGAACGCCTGGTGCCCGTAACGCATGAGTGCAAATCCCGACTCGCCCGGGCGTTGTGCCGCATCCTTCGCGATCTGCCTGCCGAGCGTGGTGCTCTCGTGCTCCTGGAAGGCCGTCGCCGACGTGCGGACGTAGTCAGTGCGAACCGTGGCGCACCCGGTCAGCAAGAGGGCAACCAATACCAGAAGGCGGGGCGCGTTCCGGTGGACGGAGAATCGTTTCAGGTTCATCGGGTATGGGTGCTTCGCGTGGTCGCTTCGCCAGCGCGGCTTGCAGACACGATTGTCACGTGATCGCCTCACTTCGGCGCCCACCGTGCCGGTGCCCAGCCGAGAATACCGCCGTCCGCGAACAGCGACAAAGGAACTCGTAGCCGGCGCCGGCGTGAAAGACGAGGGGCACGCCCTGGTGTGCGCGCACCTCGTCCTCGATGACGCGCTCGCTGCCAGTGGGGCGCAGGTCGAGCGCCCGATCGGAATCCAGGCTCACGAGCACTTCGGCACCGGTCTCGGCAAAGGCGGCGTCCAGCGTGTTGTCAGCGGCCATGCAGAGGCGTGCCCCCTGGTCCCTGCCGGCTCAGGGCGCTCCGACCTCACCGACTGGTTCACCCAGGCCTTGCGGGGTACCAAGCAGGACCTCAGCGTCGGTTACAAGAAGATGGCCAACGAGTGTGGCCTGAGCCTCCAGCTGGACTACTGGGCGCCGTTGATCGCAGACATGCGCGCCAACCCCTCGCGGCATATCGCCGCCGACGCGAACTACCTGGGCATGCTGAGCGGGGCCAGCGCGGAGCAGAAGAAGCTCCCCGTCATCGTCTGCCGCGGCGTGCTGGGCATGGCCGTCTCGGGCGCGCTGGGCGGCGACAAGGACCCGTCCCACCGCGTCATCCTCGACTTGCGCAACCGAACGCTGGCGCGTTTCATCGCCGAATCGACCGCCGACAAGATCTGCATCAACTACGGCGCGGCGCACTTGCCGAGCTTCTTTGCCGAGCCAGTGAAACGCGACCCGAAGTTCGAGATCCGCTTGCTCAGCCCTTGCGCTTCCAGGGCGGCGGCACGATGCGGCCCAGACGCACGGCCTTCACCAGCATCAGCACGCCGACCGTGCCGCACACCACCAAGGGGACCACTGAGGCCTCCACGCCGAAGCTGCCGCCGGTCAGCCAGTCCGGGCCTTGCAGAGTCGACTTGAAAAAGCCGTTCGGCGGCGCATTGCCCGAAACAATGCCGGAGTAGACCGAGCCCTGTGTGTAGTTCCAGGCGGCGTGCAGGCCGATGCCCAGCCACATGCGGCGGGTGAGCAGGTAGCAGCCCACCAGCAGCGCGCCAGCCCAGGTCGAGATCGAGACGATGCCCTGCAGGCTGGCTGCATCGTTTTCCAGGTGCGTCAAACCGAACACCACCGAGGAAATGAGCAGCGCCCACCAGGTGCCGAACCACTCCTCGGCGAGACGGAACACGCCGGCGCGGAACAGGAGCTCCTCGAACACTCCGGTGGCCAGGGCGATGGACAGGCCGCTGATCAACACATGCCAGCTGTTCATGCCGTGGATGCGGTAATTGCCTGTCAGCATCAGCACCCCCATGCACAGGGTGTAAAGCCCGAAGCCCACCAGCAGGCCAAGGCCCAGTTCCCGCGCTGCCGGTGGCAGGGCCAGTTCCGTGACCTGCCGGCGTTCGCAGTAATGGACCACGATGCCATACATGCCGAGCATCGCGATGCCGGACAGGGTGGTCGCCCACAGCCCCTCCCAAGGCCCCTTCGCGAAATCCTGTCGGTAGAAATAGCCTGCCAGGTACAGGTAAGGCAGGATGATGTACAGCAGGTAGAGGCGGACGGGCGCGAAGTGCAGGACGCGCATCAGGATGCCGGGCGGCGTGGCGGTGGCTGGGTGCATGGGTGAACTCAGTTCGGGGTGCCGGTGGGTGGCGGGTGGTTCAAGGACGGCCGCCGGCCTGGGCCTTCCAGCCGTTGTCGCCGGGGTTGGCGTCCACGAAGATGCCGGTGTCCAGGCTCACCGAGCGCCACGCCTTGCCACCCGCGATGCGGACCTCGGTCCTGCGACCGTCCGCCTGCCAGACGGCCGGCGTCAGATGCACGCGCTCGCTGCTGCCGTCGGCGTACTCCACCACCACGTCGAAGGGCACGGGCATGCCGCCCGGGTTGCGCACGGCCACGGTCTGCACGCCGCCCTCGCTGCGCACGCCATCCAGCGCCAGGTCCATGTGGTTGTGGCTGAAGAACCAGTTGCGAAAGAACCAGTTGTGGTTGCCGACGCCGGCGTCGTTGAAGCTGTTGAACATGTCCCACGGCAACGGGCGCTTGCCGCTCCACCGCGCCATGAAGGTGTGCAGCGCTGTGCGGAAGGCGGCATCGCCCAGCAGGTCCTTCAGCGCCAGGAAGCCAAGCGCGGCCTTGCCGTACTGGTTGAAGCCGAAGACAGCGCTTTGGGCGAACAGGGCATCGTGCGGGGTGACGATGGGCAGATCCATGCTCGACAGCGGCAGGGCCAGGGCCGACGAGCGGAAGGCCTTGAACAGCGCATCCGCGACCGTCACGCCCATCACCTCGCGGTTGCGCAGGTATTCGAAGGCGGTGGTCCAGCCCTCGTCCATGAACGGGTAGCGCTTCTCGTTGATGCCCATGTAGAACGGGAACCAGGTGTGCAGGATCTCGTGCGCGGCCACGAAGCCGGTGTAGGCGTTCTCCGGCAGCGTGGCCGCAAAGCGGTCGCCGACGTTGGAGGCGTCGTTGACCATCATCGGGTACTCCTCGTCGGCGCTGCCGAGCACGATGGTGGTCTTGGGGTAGGGATAGGGCACGCCGGGGTAGGCGGTGGACGCGAACTTCAGCGTCTGCTGCGCCGAACTGACCATCGGCTTGAAGTCGGTGGCGCTGTCGGGGTAGGCCGCCTGCACGCTGGCGCGGCGGCCGCTGGCCGGGTCGACCACGGTGCTGGCCGCGTCCCAGCGGTAGTGGTTGCTGAGCGCGATGGCGAAATCCGGCACGTGCTCGGCCTGCCACTTCCAGACCAGGCGTTCGCCGCGGGCGGTGACCTTGCCAGCCTTGGCGTCGGCCATCTGCGCAAGGGTCACGACCTCATCGCTCTTGAAGCTGGCCTCGAGTTGGCGCAGCACCGCCGGCTGCAGCACCTCGGCCGGGTTCTGCAGCGTGCCGGTGGCCCAGACCACGAAGTCGCGCGGCACGTCCACCTCCACCCGGAAGTCGGCGAAGTCGTTGTTGAACTCGCGGCCCAGGGTGAAGGGCGCGTAGTCCCAGCCGCCGTAGTCGCTGTAGTTCGTGACGCGCGGGAAGAAGTAGGCCAGGAAGTAGGACGACTCGTCGATCGCGCCTTCCTTCCAGCCCTTGTCGGCGACCAGGTCGTAGTTCCAGCGCATGCGGATGCGCACGCTGCCTTTGGGCGGGATCGGCGCGGCCAGCGTCACGGCGTGCACGGTGCTGCCCGGGGTGTTGTATTCAGCCAGCGGATCGGCCGGGTCGTTCCAGGCGACGGTCTTGCCGTCGATGCTGAACTGCTCGACGCTGATGCCCTGGGTCAGGAACTTGGCGTCGACCGGCTTCTCGCGCATGGCTGCGGGGTGGTGCGCGTTCATGTACAGCCGGAAGACCAGGTTGGTCAGCGGATCCGGGCTGTGGTTGGTGTAGACGATCTCCTGTTCGCCCTGCACGCGCCGGCTGGGCGGATTCAGGCTGACGCGGATGCGGTGCTCGGCATGGTTCTGCCAGTAGTTCGCGCCGGGCCGGCCGTCGGGGCTGCGCGTGCCCTTGGCATAGGCCTGCTGGACGTCACGCGGCATGTACAGGCCCGCATCCGGCTGGCCGTTGGAGACGACCCAGGGCGGAGCATCGGCCCGGCCGTCGGCGGGCGCGGCGCGCGCGGCGATCGAAAAGACCAGCGCGGCAGACAGCGCGCCGCACGCCAAGAAATTCAGCACCGTACGCATCGAATCAACGCCACTCTTGAATGCACGCAAGTCAGGACCGCGCTGCCGGCCGGGTTGCCCGCAGTTGCGGGACGCGGTGAAGTGCTGGGAGTCGCCGAGCGAACGTGCAACCAATCAAGGCATGCCGATCTTCTGCAGCCGCCCCACCTGCAGGGCCATGTCGGCAAAGTGCAGGCGGTCGGTCTCGGCCGCGGCGCTGCGCGAGGCGGCTTCCAGGCGGGCCCTCAGCGGCGGCAGGCTCGCGTGCAACCAGGGGATGAAGACGGTGTCGTCGCCGGTCTCGACGATCGCACGGGCGACCGCGGGCGACACCGGCAACTCGGCGCGCAGCGCGTCGGCCTGCTTCTGCTCGTCGGCGCCGCCCTTGGACCAGGCCGTCAGAAGTTCTTTGGCGGCTTCGATCCAGCCGCGCTGCAGCGCGCGCCGGGTGGGGCTGCTGGTCTTCAGGTCACCCCACACGGCCGCGTGGATGTCGCGGCCGAAATCCAGCGACGAATAGGCCGCCGGGGCACCGCGCCGCTGGCTCTCCAGCAGGGCGACAGTGGAGCCGGTCATCAGGTCGGTGACGAGGGCGGCCTGCAGCCGGTCGATGGCGCGATACCCGCCGTACACCGACACCCGCTCCACCACCGCCGGCGCGGCATAGGGCGCGAGCGAGGCCGCGCCTTCGCCCAGCAGGTATTGCACCGCCTGCCGCTGCTCGACGGCCGGCACCCGCTTGGGCCGCGGGCCCTCGCCCGCGCCCATGGCCGGCATGACGCCGGCCAGCAGGCGGTTGTTCGATTTCAGCAGGCCGACGTGGCGCGCCAGCAGCACGTCGTAGGTGGACGCGTAGAGTTTGGCGTCGCCGCTGGTGCCGGCGTCCAGCCGATCGAGCGAGCGCAGCAGGTTGGCCACGCCCAGCCGGGTGGCGTCCACCCGCTCGGCGCCGGTGTTCTCGGTCTGCACGCGCGGGTCCTGGTGGAAGCGGCTGATCAGCTCGACCGACTCCTCGCTGCCCCAGTACAGTCGCCGGTCGCGCGAGAACGTTTCGGCAAAGGCGGCCAGCTCGCGCCGTTCGCTCTCCGGGTCGGTGCCGAACACGCCGTAGCCGTACTTGATGGCTGCCATGTCATAGGGGCCGATCACGCCCCACAGCTGGGTGATGCCGTCGCCCGGCTGCGCCACCTGGTTGAAGCGGCCGTAGGCCATGATCGAGCTGTTGGGGCCGTAGCGGTTGGCAAACTCGCGCTGGCGCATCTGCGCCACCGGGTAGGCCGTGGAGGCGATCTGGTTGTGCATCAGGCCCAGCGTGTGGCCCACCTCGTGGGCAACAATGTAGCTCAGCAGCGCGCCCGACTTTTCGGTCGACAGCGGCAGCCGCGCGGCGCCCGTGTCCACGCCGGAGCCACCGAACAGCCCCCAGTAATACTGGCCGAAGCCATCGATCACCGAGGGCCAGACCTGGATGTGGGCCGACAGCGTTTCACCCGAGCGCGGGTCGCTGACGCGCGGCCCCATGGCGTTGACGTTCTCCTGTGGAACCCAGCGGATGACGTTGATCGTCACGTCCTCGGGCGACCAGTCGGGGTCCTGCTCGGGCGTGGGCGCATCCAGCACGCGGATGGCGTTGCTGAAGCCGGCCGCCTCGAAGGCCGGCAGCCACTGCAGCACGCCGGCGGTGACATACGGCTTCCAGCGCTCGGGCATGCCGCGGCCCAGGTAGTAGGTGATGGGCTTGACGGGGTCGCTGACGGCCGCTGCCGGGTTGGACTTCTCCAACCGGAAGCGCCCGATCACCGCCTTGCTGTCCTGCGCCGTGCCGCGCTCGGGCTCGAACTCGGTGTACTCGTTGCTGAAGTAACCCACCCGCGGGTCTGCGGGGCGGGCCGCCATCGGCTTGTCGGGCAGGAAGACGATGGAATGACCCAGCACCACCGACACCGGCTGCGGCCCGGCCGCGGGGTCGGCCTTGAGCCCGGCCGTGAAGGTGATGTGCGAGCGCACGTTGAGGGCATCGCCGCGTACACGCACGCCGTCGATGTAGGACTTGCTGGGGTCTACCGCGGCCGGCACGGCGCCGACCTTGGTTAGCATGGTCCGGCCGGTGGCCGCCGCGATGTCGTTGGAGAAGGTGGCCGTCACGTCGAGCACCAGTCCGCCATCGGGCAGGCTGCCCACGATCGGAAAGCTGGCGATCAGCGGGCCGGTCTCCGAACTGCTCAGGGCGACGTCGATGGGTCGCACCTTCGGGTCTCGGGCCGCTGCGCCCGGCACCCCGGCGGGCGCATCACCAGCGGGAGGCGCCTCACCTTGCGCGGCGCCGGCGCGGCGCTTTTGCGTCGTGCTCAGGTCGCGCACGTGGACGACGTTGCCCACGCGCTCGAAGCGGGCCAGCAGAGTGCTAACCTGCAGGCCCTTGTCGGCGGTCACCGCACCGGCCGGGACACGCACCACCTCGGAGTACCAGAGCAGCGGCCTGCCGATCGACCCCGGCGGCAGCATCACCAGCGTGCTGGCGCCCTTGCGGTAGGCGGTGACACGACCGGCACCGATGCGCTCGGCGCCTTGCAGCACGGCGGCAGGGTCGGATGGTTGGGTTGCGGTCTGTGCGGTGGCGGAGCTTGCCGGCGTTTGCGGCGCGGCGGACTGCGCCCGGGCCTGTTGCGGCGCGATTGCCAGGGTGATCGCCAGGGCGACCAGGCTTCTCTTGGCTGCGGTCATGACACTTGCTCCTCGATGTTCTTGCCGCGGCTTGGCGTCGGCAGATCGGGACAGCGCGGGATCCGTAGGCCCGGGGCAGCGGGCGCAACTGCGACGCGTGCCCGAACGCAAAGGCCTCCTCGATCGTTGGCTTGTCAGTACTCGCGCAGGTACTGGCCGAGCACCCAGCCGCCGCGCGCGCTGTCACGCAGCTCGACGCGACACCAGCGCTCGCCGCGCATTTCGCAGCCGCGGTTGCGCACTACTTCGCCCTCGTGGAGGCTCATCACGAGGTTCGAGCTGCGTGACGGTTCGACGTGGACGTTGAGCCGGTTCCCGCTCACGTGGCCCGATACACCCTGCACGCGCCAGAAGTCCGGGCCGCCGGCGAGGCCGTCGGCATAGTCGCCACCGATCCCCTGCTCCCGGCGATGAGCGGCCATCGCCTCGTCGGCGCGTCGCACCTGGCCATTGCTGCACGCGGGCAGCCTCTTCGTGCGCCGGCCCTGAGCGTCGTAGTAGACGACGCAATTGTTCCTGAAGATCACCTCGCCTTCGCGATTGGTTCCCATGATGATCTCCGGGGGCGCCCCGGACGGTTCGCCGTACTCGTGACGGCGTGCCGACGTCTGCACGCGGAAGTCCGCTTCGCAGCCGTCGTCGACCCAGATCGAGCGATCGTCGTAGCCCCAGCTGCGTCCTTCCGTGCAACTGGCGCCGGAGATCTTCCGCTCGAGGGTGACGACACCGGGGTCGTAGAGCGAGCAGACGTGGCGCCGGTGGTGCTCGCTGCCGCAACGGATCGTGTAGTCGGCCAGCGCGGCGGGAGCTGCGAGCAGGAGTGCCGCGGCGGCAAGGAGGCGCATCGCGCCGTTTCGAAGCGTGGTGGTCATCAGGGGTTCCTGTGCGTCGAGTGCGGTCCGCGGGACCGGCGCCAATCCATCGGCGGGGACGAGACGAGCGCCGGCCCCGGGCGGACTCTATCCCGCGGTGCAGCGAACAAGAAGTCAGGGGGTTTACGTAAGGAATTGCCTGACTTTTCGCGAATGCGAAGGGAGGTCTGGCGTACGGCAGGACTTGGCCGAACCGAACCGCGAAGCGCACCAGCCCGGGGACGGTGTCGATGCCGAGTTCTTGCATCAGGCGGCTGCGGTCGGTTTCGACGGCCTTCGGGCTGATGCAGCGAGGGACGGCGGTCTCCCTGGTGCAAGCCGCTCGGCCAGCAGGCGCAGCACTTCGCGCTCCGCGGCCCTGGACGCGGCCGCGAAAGTGCCTGTCCGCCGGAGATGATCGGCGCCGAACCGGCGCAGTTTCGGCGGCTCCCGATCCTTCTTACGACGACTTCGGTTCGCCCAGCCTGTGAGGGCTCTCGAGCAGCTTGTCCGCGTATTCGCGCCAGTTCGCATCCTTGCCAAGCTTGTCGAGGCCGAGCGGTCCCTTCTGCCGGCCCATCCAGTCCTGCCGCTCGGCGGTGGCGCTCGCCATCCAGGGCTCGAGGCCGGCCTCTCGGACCGTGACCGCGACCTCACGCATTTCCTCGGCGCGGCGCTTGCCGTGCAGCGCGGAGCGGCTCATCAGGTAGGAGCCGAGCGCCTCCCAGTCGAGCGTGGGGAAGGTCTCGGCGAGCGAGGCGAGCACGCGGTCCTCGACGCCGTAGGCGCGCGCCGCGGTGAAGCTCTCGGTGACGAGGGCCTCCAGCCCCTTGATCATCACGCTGCGGCACATCTTGATCGCCGAGGCGACGCCGACGTCGTTCGATGCGACCTCCATCGCGAAGCCGAGCGGCGCGAGCAGGTCGCGCAACTCGGCGGCGTGCGCGCCGCCGAGCAGCATCGGCACCTTGATGCCGTAGGGCGGGACGGAGGTCATCACCGCGGACTCGACGAAGCGGCCGCCCGCGCCGTCGATCAGCGCGCTCATCTCGCGCTTCGCGCCGGGCGAGGCCGAGTTGAGGTCGACGAACCACGTGCCGGGCCGTATCGACGCAACGGCTTCGCGTGTCACCGCCACCGCCTGC
>Ga0209391_10000701_pt1 | contig 16473 bp, 11 predicted proteins | sample PPLLak3March2015_FD_187246 | JGI IMG/M metagenome (GOLD analysis project Ga0209391, IMG submission 187246) | Freshwater sediment microbial communities from Prairie Pothole Lake near Jamestown, North Dakota, USA - PPLs Lake P7 Core (1) Depth... | ecosystem: Environmental > Aquatic > Freshwater >... | reverse complement strand
CGGCTATGCTACTCCAGTGCGAATAGCATTATAATGCACATCACATAGTCGCCTTCGCCGAGGATCCCCGCGTGCCGACCGAGGACCGCACCGCTCGCTTGACCGTGCTGATCGACCCCCGCAAGAAAGAGCTGTTCGAACGCCTGTGCGCCGAGCAGGACACGACCCCGTCGCAGGTCGTCCGGCAGCTGATCCGGGGGTACATCGAGGAACGAACGGGCATGCCCTGGACGTCCGGGATGCTCGGCACCGGGACGCGTCCCACGAAGAAACGCTAACGAGGTCGGCAGGCGCCGCGAGTCGGCGCCGCTATGGGCCGGCTATTTCTTTTCCGTCTGTCGGGCCACCGCCTCGGCGCGCGCCTTCACGGCCTCCGGGTCCCCGAGGTAGCGGCTCGACAGCGGCGTAAGTTTCGCATCGAGCTCGTACACCAGCGGCACGCCGGTCGGGATGTTGAGCTCGACGATCGCCTCGTCGGTCATCCGATCGAGCATCTTCACCATCGCGCGCAGGCTGTTGCCGTGCGCGGCCACCAGCACGTTGCGGCCGGCGGTGAGCTCGGGCGCGATGCGCGCACTCCAGAACGGCAGCACGCGGGCCAGCGTGTCCTTGAGCGACTCGGACGCGGGGAGTTCCGCGGCGGGCACGCCGGCGTAGCGGCGATCGAAGCGCGGGTGCTCAGGATGGCTCGCCTCCAGCGGCGGCGGCGGGATGTCGTAGCTGCGCCGCCAGATCTTCACCTGTTCGGCGCCGTGCTTCGCCACCGTCTGCGCCTTGTCGAGTCCCTGCAGCGCGCCGTAGTGACGCTCGTTGAGCCGCCAGCTGCGCTCCACCGGGAGCCACATCATGTCCATCTCGTCGAGCGCGATCCACAGCGTGCGGATGGCGCGCTTCAGCACCGAGGTGAACGCGAGGTCGAATGCGATGCCCTCGGCCTTGAGCAGCCGGCCGGATTCCTTGGCTTCCTCGAGGCCCTGCGCGGAGAGGTCCACGTCGATCCAGCCCGTGAACAGGTTCTCGAGGTTCCAGATGCTCTGGCCGTGGCGCAGCAGGACGAGTTTGCCGGTGCTCATGGGGATCACAGGTGGCGGCGGGGATGGATTCTTATAGCAACGGCTCCGGCAGGGCGCCAGCCGGGAAACTCGCGATACTCAAGCCTGCAGATGGCGGTCGAGCCCGGCCTCGCAACGGGTCCGGCGCGTCCGTTTCGTGTCCTGCCAGCGCGCACGATTGACCTCGGCCTCGGCGCGCGAGGCGGGCGGGTGCGCGAGGTGCCAGGCGATGGCCGCGAACAGCAGCGTCTGCCGGCGCACGCCCGTGTTCTCGAGCCGGGCGCAGAGTTCCTTGTCCTCCGATCCCCAGCCCGTCATCGCTTCGTCGAAGCCGTTCGCCGCGAGCAGGTCGTCGCGCCAGAAGCCCTGGTTGCAGGCCTTGACGGAGATCAGCCCATTGGCGGCGCTGCGCAGCGGACGTGCGAGCCGCGGGGCGTGCAGCCCGTAGAGGCGTCGTATGCGGCCGAGGCCCGGCGACCAGGGTCGCGGCAGTTCGCGGCCGGGCTCGAGCAGCCGACCTGTGGCGGCCTCGTCGAGAGCGATGCGCACGCCCTGGCTGTAGCGGCCACGCCGCGCGAGCGCGCAGTGATCGGCGATGAACCCGGGATGCGGCACCATGTCGCCGTCTAGCAGGACGACGTACTCGCAGCGCGTGCGGGCGATGGCCGCGTTGCGGATGCGGCCGGCGCGGAAGCCTTCGTGCGGCTGCCATGCATGGTGCACCGGGAACGGTGCCGACGCCCCGTGGCGCTTCACCAGCGCGGCGGTCGCAGGGCCCGAACCGTCGTCGGCGACGATCAGTTCGTCGGGCGGCCGTTCCTGCGCGCCCACGGCCGCCAGCACGCGTTCGAGCGAACCGGGTCGCTCGTGCGTCGTGACGATGAGGCAACAGCGCGTCACTTCCCCGCGACGGACAGCCGGCGCAGACCCTGCAACGCCACCGACAGCGAGGCAAAGTCGGCGACGGACGGATGTGCCCGGATGTCGTCCACGATGCTCCGTGCGTGTGCCGCGGCGGCCGCGTGCTTCTCGCGCCACGACTGCACGGCGCGTTCCGGGTCGCGCTCCCGGGTCTCGCCGAGCACCCGCTGGGTGAGGCCGCGGTGCGCGTCGAAGAGCGCCTCACGCAGGCTGTTGCGGGCCACTGCCTGCCAGTGTCCCTGGATGTCGAGTTCCTCGACGCGGGCGCCCAGCCAGTCGAGGCCGAACTCGGTGCCCGTGCCGAAGTAGGTGCGGGCCGCGGTTGCCACCGAGAGTTTGTGCAACTGCGCCAGTTCGACGATGTCGGGCGCACTCGCGAGCGCCCCGCAGGCGGCGACGCGGCGGGCGAGTGCCGCCGGGACGCCCGCCGCGAGCAGCTCGCCCGCGCGGCGGTCGAAGGCCTCGCGTTCGAGCCCCTGCAGGCCCTGCGGCAGGGCCGCCGCCAGCTCGCGGATGCCGGGTCGCAGCCGCCCGACCTGTGCGTCGATGCCGAGCGAACCGCGGTGCCGCTGGATCAGCCAGTAGGTCGCCTGGCGGATCAGCCCGACGGTGTCCCGCGTCATCGCGTACTGGGTCGCCGCCGCGATCCGGGTGTCGAGCTCCTCGATGGACTGCCACATCTCGCGTACTTCGAGGGCTTCGCGGGCGATCGTATAGGCCCGCGCGACGGTGGCTGCGTCGGCACCGGTGTCCTGCTGGGTGCGCGCCACGAAGGTGGGGCCCATGCGGTTCACGATGCTGTTGGTGGTCGCCGTGGCGATGATCTCGCGCCGCAGGCGATGTTCGCCGAGCAGCGCGGCGTAGCGCTGGCTGAGACGATCGGGGAAGTAGCGGTCGAGCTCCCGGCCGAGGTACGGGTCCTCCGGCACGTCCGAGAGGATCAGCTGGCTGTTGAGCGCGATCTTCGAGTAGGAGAGCAGCATCGCGAGCTCGGGCCGCGTGAGCCCCTCGCCTGCGCGCGCGCGAGCCTCGATGTCCTCGGAGGTCGGCAGGTACTCCAGGCCGCGGTCGAGCAGGCCTTCGAGTTCGAGCGAACGGATGAAGTGCGCGTGCTCGCCGAGGCGCTCGGCCGCGATCCCCTGCATCAGGCTGATCGCCTGGCTCTGCAGGTAGTTGTCCCTCAGCACCAGCGCGCCCACCTCCTCGGTCATCTGCGCGAGAAGGCGGTTGCGCGCCCCGCCAGCGAGGTTCGCCCGCGCCCTGGCCACGTCGAGCAGGATCTTGATGTTCACCTCGTGGTCGGAGCAGTCCACGCCGCCCGAGTTGTCCACGAAGTCCGTGTTGATTCGACCGCCCGAGCGGGCGTACTCGATGCGCCCGAGCTGGGAGAGCCCGAGGTTGCCGCCCTCACCGACCACCTTGCAGCGCAGCTCGCGCCCGTCGACGCGCACGCCGTCGTTGCTGCGGTCACCCACCGCGGAATTCGCCTCCGTCGAGGCCTTCACGTAGGTGCCGATGCCGCCGTTCCACAGCAGGTCCACGGGCAGCCTGAGGATCGCCCGGATGATCTCCTGCGGCGTCGCGCGCGCCGCCTCGAGGCCGAGCAGTGCCCGGGCCTGCGCGGAGAGCGCGATCTCCTTGGCGTCCCGCGAAAAGACGCCGCCGCCCCTGGAGATCAGCTTGGCGTCGTAGTCGGCCCAGGACGAACGGGGCAGGGCGAACAGCCGCTGCCGCTCGCGGTAGCTGCGAGCGGCGTCTGGATCGGGGTCGAGGAAGATGTGCTGGTGGTTGAAGGCCGCCACCAGCCGGATGTGCTCGGACAGCAGCATGCCGTTGCCGAACACGTCACCCGCCATGTCGCCGATGCCCGCGACGCTGAAATCCTGGGATTGCGTGTCCACGCCCATCTCGCGGAAGTGGCGCTTGACGCATTCCCATGCGCCCTTGGCGGTGATCCCCATCTTCTTGTGGTCGTAGCCCGCCGAGCCGCCCGACGCGAAGGCGTCGCCGAGCCAGAAGCCGTACTCGGCCGCGAGTGCGTTCGCGGTGTCCGAGAACGAGGCCGTGCCCTTGTCCGCCGCCACCACGAGGTAAGGGTCGTCGGGATCGTGGCGTACGACCCCGGCGGGCGGCACCACCTTGCCCTCGACCACGTTGTCGGCGAGGTCGAGCAGGCCGCGAATGAAAAGCCGGTAGCACTCCGTGCCTTCGCGTTGCACGGCGTCGCGGTCGCCCACCGGCAGCTGCTTGGGCACGAAGCCGCCCTTGGCGCCCACCGGCACGATCAGCGTGTTCTTGACGTTCTGGGCCTTCATCAGCCCGAGGACCTCGGTCCGGAAGTCCTCGCGGCGGTCGGACCACCGTAGCCCGCCGCGCGCCACCTTGCCCATCCGCAGGTGCACGCCCTCGACGCGGGGCGAGTACACCCAGATCTCGAACATCGGGCGCGGCTTCGGCAGCTCGCGCAGGTGCTTCGGGTCGAGCTTGATCGACAGGTAGGCCTTGGGCTCGCCCGACGCGTCGCGCTGGAAGTGGTTGGTGCGCAGCGCGGTCGTCACGACCGCGCGAAACGCGCGCAGGATGCGGTCGTCGTCCGGGCTCGTGACCTGCTCGAGTGACTCGTCGATCTCCCGGGCGAGCGCACGTTGCTGGGACGTGCGCGTCGCCGGCGCGAGGCGCGGGTCGAAGCGTGCCTCGAACATCCACGCGAGCCGGGCCGCGAGGGCGGGGTGTCGCAACAGCACCGATTCCATGTAGCGCTGGCTGAAGGGGAGCCCGGTCTGCAACAGGTAGCGGCAGACCGTGCGCAGCACCAGCGCCTGACGCCAGTCGAGGCCGGCCGCGAGCACCAGGCGGTTGAAGCCGTCGCTCTCCGCCCGGCCCTGCCAGACGGCGAAGAACGCTGCCTCGAACCGTGACCCGGCCTGGCCCGGATCGAGTCGCCCGCCGCCAGCGAGCGTCACCTCGAGGTCCTGGATCCAGCAGCGCGCGCAGTCTTGCGTCTCGACCCGGTACGGCCGCTCGTTGTTCACGCGCAGGTCGAAATTCTCGAGCAGTGGCAGCAGGTCCGACATCGCGATCGGCTCGCCACGCCGGAACAGGCGCAGGTGGAGCAGGGCGCCCGGCTCGCCACCGCCGCGCAGCGCAAGGCCCAGCGCGTCGGGCGAATCGGGCAGGTTGCGCAGCTCGAGCAGGTCGGGGATCGCCTTCTCGGCGGGCACGTCCTCCTGGTAGGAGGCGGGAAAGGCACCCTGGAATCGGCGCGCGAGATCCTCGGCCTGCTCGCCGGGCATCCGGGCGTCGAGTGCCGTCCGCAGCCGGTCCTCCCAGGTGCGCACCGTCTCGGCGATGCGCGCCTCGATGCGCTCCACGTCGGCGTCGATCGCGCGATCGGGGTCGGTGCGCACCAGCAGGTGCAGCCGCGCCAGGGCCGATTCGGATATCTGTACCTGCGCCTCGAGCGACTCGCCGGCGAGTTCCTCGAGCAGGATCCGCTCGATGCGCTCGCGGGCCTGGGTGTTGTAGCGGTCGCGCGGCACGTAGAGCAGGCAGGAGAAGAATCGCCCGTAGGGGTCACGGCGCAGCAGCAGACGCACGCGGCGCCGCTCGTAGAGGTTGACGATGCCACGGAAGCTGCGCACCAGTTCGGCGACGCTGGCCTGGAACAGCTCGTCCCGCGGGTGAGACTCGAGTACGTGCATCAGCGCCTTGCCGTCGTGGCTCACCGGGGAGATGCCGAAGTAGTCGATCACGCGCTGCACCTTGTGCCGCAGCAGCGGGATCGAGCGCGGGCTCGCGCTGTAGGTGGCCGAGGTGAACAGGCCGATGAAGCGGCGCTCGCCGGTGACCTGACCGCGTATGTCGAAGGACTTGACGCCGATGTAGTCGAGGTACGTCGCCCGATGGACCGTCGAGACCGAATTGGCCTTCGTCACCACGAGCGGGACCGCCTCCCGCGCCTTTCGGCGCACTTCGCCGCGCAGCTCCGTAACCTTCGGCCGAGGGCGACCCGCGCCCGTTCGCAGCAGCCCGAGGCCCGAACCCGCCACGGGTACGAGGCGGTCCACGGCCGCGCCGCGCTCGAGGCGATACTCGCGGTAGCCCAGGAAGGTGAAATGGTTGTCGGCCAGCCAAGCGAGGAAGGCCGAGGCCTCGACGGCCTCGGCCCGGCCGATGCCGGGCACCTTGGCGGTCGCGGCAGCGGCGGTCTCGCGCGCCAGCTCGACCATCCGGGGCCAGTCGCTGACGGCGAGCCGAACGTCCTCGAGCGTCACCTCGATGCGTTTGCGCACTTGCTCGAGCCGCCCCGCATCCGTGCTCAGGTCCACCTCGACGTGTTGCCAGGACTCCATCACGCCGCCCGACGTCTCCGCCGCTGCCTCCAGCAGGCGGCCGGCGCGGTCGCGATGCACCGAGAACACCGGGTGGATCATCGTGTGGATCGAGAGGCCGCAGTCGTTCAGCACCATCGCGAGTGAATCGACCAGGAACGGCATGTCGTCCGTGACCACCTCCACCACGGTTCGCGGCGACTCCCAGCCGTCACGCTCGATGGTCGGGTTGTGGACGCGCACCAGCGTGCGACCCGGCTTGCGCGTCATGCCGAAGCGCAGGTGACTCGCTGCGGCGGCGGCGAGGGCGGCTGGATCGCAGTCGCGCAGGTCGGACTCGTCGACGCCGCGGTAGTACGCCTGCACGAACGAGGCGAGCGGCAGCGGCGCGTCGCGTACGCGCGACTTCGCAGCAATGGCGGCAATCAGGTGCTGCCGCGCAGCGGGAATGGTTCCTGGCATGTAGTTATCCCTTGGGGCCGTCGCGACCCGGCGCGGATTATAGCCGTCGCGATACCGCCCTCGTGCGAGGGCCGGCTACTGCAGCGCAACAGGACGTTCAGCGCCGGCGTCGCGATCCGCGGACGCGCGTGTCGGCGCGCTCGCCGTCCGGCCCGCCGGGCGATGCCTTGAGCGAGCCGGTCAAAGACTGGGCCCGTTCGGTGAGCTTCGTGAGTGCCTGGTCCAGGACGGCACGCTGGGCGGTGCCAAGCGTGCCGAGAAGTTCGCGCTCGTAGCCCAGCGCGAGCGGTGCGACCTCTCGATAGACGGCGGCGCCGGCGGGCGACACGCTGAGCACCGAGCGCCGGCGATCCAGCGGGGAAACGGCGCGGCGCAGGCGTCCGGCGCGCAGCAGCCTCGCCACGGCGCGACTCACGGCGACCGCGTCCATGCGCGTGAGCTCGCCCACTTCGGCCGCCGAGAGGCCCGGGTGACGCGCCAGGACGGCGATGACGCGCCACTCCGGGATGGTGAGGTCGAAGCGGCGCTGATATACGTCGGCGATGGTTCCGCTCACGAGGTTCGTGAGCACCGACAGCCGATACGGCAGGAAGCGCTCGAGGTCGATGGCGTCGCGGTCGGGTGGCTTCACTCTCGGGCCCGTGATTTGCAGTGCCGGCCAGTGTAGCCGCTTCCGGCGCGCGACCCGATCCTCAGGCGAGGTGCGGCCGCGCGAGGTACTCGCGTGTCTGCATCTCGACGAGCCGGCTGCGGGTACGCTCGAACTCGAAGGCGAGACGCTCGCCGCGATAGAGCACCGCGGGCGCTGCCGCGGCCGACACCACCAGCTTCACGTTGCGGTCGTAGAACTCATCCACCAAGGCGATGAAACGCCGCGCGGGATCGTTGGCGCCGTCCTCGAGCACCGGGATGCCGGATACGAACACCGTGTGGAAGTCGCGCGCGATCTCGACGTAGTCAGAGGCGCTGCGAGGCCCGGCGCAGAGAGCCGTGAAGTCGAACCAGACCACGTCGCTGCCCCGGCGGCGTACCGGTATCTGGCGTCCCTCGACTTCTAGCACGCCACCGGGCTGGCCGGCTTCCCCGGCGATCTCCTCGAAACGCAGCGCCAGCGACTCGTCTGCGAACGGGTCGAGCGCGTCGAGGTACAGCGGCGCCCGCTCGAGCTGGCGCAGCCGGTAGTCGAGTCCTGCATCCACGTTCACGGTCTCGGTGCAGCGCTCGATCAGCGCGATCGCCGGCAGGAAGCGGCTGCGCTGCAGGCCGTTGCGGTAGAGCTCGCCCGGCGGAGCGTTCGAGGTGAACACCAGCGTGACGCCCCGCTCGACGAGGCCCGCGAACAGGCCCGAGAGCAGCATCGCATCGGCGATGTCGCTGACGTACAGCTCATCGAGGCACAGCACGCGGGCGTCGGCGGCGAGTTCGCCCGCCACGTGCTCGAGCGGCCGCTCGACCTCGCGCAGCGTGCGCAGGCGCCCATGCACGTCCTTCATGAAGCGGTGGAAGTGCTGGCGCCGCGCCGGCAGCGTCAGCTCGGCGTGGAACAGGTCCATGAGGAACGTCTTGCCGCGGCCGACGCCGCCCCACAGGTACAGTCCGCGCACCGCTGCGGCCGGGCCGCGCTTCGGACGCTTCAGCCGCGAGAGCCAGCCGCTGCGGCCTGAGTGCGCCAACTGGAGCCGCCGTCGCAGGTCCTCGAGCCGGGCGACGGCATGTTCCTGTGCCGCGTCTGGCTGGTAGCCGTGGCGGCGCAGCGACTCCTGGTAGGCGTTGTGCAGCGTTCCGCGGCCGCTCATGGGGTGCGCCGGACCGTCAGCTCGCGAGCTCGGGCCGATCGCGGAAATGCTCGAGCGCCTCGGGGTTGGCGAGCGCGTCCGTGTTGCGCACCGGGCGACCGTGGATGACGTTGCGCACCGCGAGTTCCACGATCTTGCCGCTGATGGTGCGTGGGATGTCGGGGACGGCCACGATGCGCGCCGGCACGTGGCGCGGCGTCGTATGGGTGCGGATGGTCTCGCGGATCCTGCGCTCGAGCGCCAGGTCGAGCTCGACGCCGGGCCGCATGCGCACGAACAGCACCACGCGCACGTCGTTATCCCAGTCCTGGCCGACCGCGAGGCTCTCGAGGATCTCTCCGAGCTTCTCGACCTGCCGGTAGATCTCCGCCGTGCCGATGCGCACGCCGCCCGGGTTCAGCACGGCGTCCGAGCGGCCGAGGATGACGAAGCCGTCGTGCGCGGTGTGCACGGCGTAGTCGCCGTGGCACCACACGTCCGGGAAGCGCTCGAAGTAGGCGGCGTGGTACTTGACGCCGTCCGGGTCGTTCCAGAAACCGATCGGCATCGAGGGGAAGGCGGCGCGGCAGACGAGCTCGCCCTGTTGCTCGCGCACTGGATGGCCGTCGTCGTCGCAGACCGCAGTGGCCATGCCGAGCCCGGGCGACTGGATTTCGCCGCGGTGCACCGGCAGCCAGGGATTGCCGAGGCAGAAGCAGGAGATGATGTCGGTGCCGCCCGAGATCGAGGCGAGGTGCACGTCGGCCTTGATCGAGCCGTACACGTAGTCGAACTGCTCGGGCGCGAGCGGCGAGCCGGTGGACAGGACCGTTCGCAGGGCGCCGAGGTCGAAGTGACTCCCCGGCGCGCCGCCGTCCTTCTGCAGCGCGGAGAGGTATTTCGGGCTGGTGCCGAAAGCGGTGATGCGCTCGCGCGCGGCCATGCGCCACAGCACGTCGCGATCGGGCGCGAAGGGCGAGCCCTCGTACAGCACCACCGTGCAGCCGGTGGCGAGCCCGCTCACCAACCAGTTCCACATCATCCAGCCGCAGGTGGTGAAGTAGAACAGGCGGTCTTCGGGCGTGAGGTCCGTGTGCAGCAGGTGCTCCTTTCGGTGCTGCAGCAGCGTGCCGCCTGCGCCGTGCACGATGCACTTGGGCACGCCGGTGGTGCCCGACGAGTACATCACGAACAGCGGCGCGTCGAATGGCACGCGACGGAACTCAGGCGCGGCACCCGGCTGGCCGAATTCGCCGAATGCGACGGCATTAGTCAGGCCGCGAAGATCGGGCGCGTTGCTCACGTACGGGATGACCACCACGCGCTCGACCGACGGCAGTTGCTCGAGCACTCCGCGCACGGGAGTGAGCGAGTCGATCGTCTTGCCGTTGTAGAAGTAGCCGTCGGCGGTGAACAGCACGCGCGGCGCCACCTGGCCGAAGCGGTCGAGGACACCATTGATGCCGAAGTCGGGGGAGCACGAAGTCCAGGCGGCGCCGAGGCTCGTGGTGGCGAGCATGGCGATCACCGCCTCGGGCAGGTTCGGTACGAAGCCGGCGACGCGGTCCCCCGGCCCGATCCCGAGCTCGCCGAGGCCCGCGGCCACGCGACCGACCTCGGCGCGCAGCTCGCGGTAACTGAGCTCGCGTCGCAGACCTCGCTCGTTGCAGAACACCAGCGCCACGTGCTCGTCATCGCGCGCGAGCAGGTTCTCGGCGTAGTTGAGCCGGGTGTCCTCGAACCAGGCGGCACCCGGCATCCGGTCGCGGTGCTGCAATACTGGCTTCGTCCCGGGAGTGTGCAGCACGGTCGCGAACTCCATCACGGCGCTCCAGAACCGCTCGCGTTCGTCCACCGACCAGCGCCACAGCGGCGCGTAGTCCCCCGCGGGTGCGCCGTGGTGCGCGCGCGCAAAGGCAGCAAAGCGCGTCAGGTTCGAGGCCGCGACGCGCTCGGCTGGCGGGGTCCAGATCGGCTCGCCCATGCGCGGCGTCCGGCTACATGCTCTGGTAGTTCGGGCCGGACCCGCCTTCGGGCGTCGTCCAGGTGATGATCTCGTACGGATCCTTGATGTCGCAGGCCTTGCAGTGCACGCAGTTCGAGGCGTTGATCTGCAGTCGCCGGCCGCCGGCGCCGTCGTCCACCATCTCGTAGACGTGGGCGGGGCAGAAGTACTGGCAGGGATTGCCGTATTCCTGGGCGCAGCGCGTCGCGCAGATGCTGGTGTCGGCCACCTTGAGGTGCACGGGCTGAGCCTCCTCGTGCGTGTTGCCCGCGAAGAACACGGCGCTCAGGCGGTCGCGCGGCTTCAGGGCGCGCTCGCCCCACCCCCGGTCCGGCGAGGCGAGCTGGTCGAGGCGTTGCGTGGCCGAGTGGTCGGCGTGGTGGCCGAGCGTCCAGGGCGAGTGCCCGGCCGTGACGGTCTCGAGCGCGCCGTTGAGCATGCCCATCCACATGCCGTAGCGGAATCCCGGGCGGATGTTGCGGACCTTGTAGAGCTCGAGTCCGCCGGGCGAAGTGCGCCAGCGCGGGTCGAACCCGGCGCTGCTCCCGGTCTCGACGAGGTGTTCCGCGGCAAGCACGCCCGAGCGCACCGCCTGGTGCACACCCTTGATCTTGGGCACGTTGAGCGTGCCACCGGCGTCGCCCACCAGCATCGCTCCCGGCATCTCGAGCGTAGGCATGGACTGCCAGCCGCCCTCGATGATCGCGCGCGCGCCGTAAGCGAGCAGCTCTCCTCCATCGAGCAGCGCCTTGATGCTCGGGTGGTTCTTGAACTGCTGGAAGGCCTCGAAGGGCTGGAAGCGCGGATCGGCGTAGTCGAGTCCGACCACGAAGCCGACGTACACGCGGTCCTCGTCGAGGTGGTAGAGGAAGCTGCCGCCGTAGGTCGCCGTGTCCATCGGGAAGCCGACGGTGTGCTGGATCGTGCCCGGCACCACACGGCCCGCAGGCAGGTGCCAAAGTTCCTTGAAGCCGAGGCCGTAGGTCTGCGGCGACTTGCCCTCGTCGAGGCCAAAGCGACGGATCAGCTCCTTCGACACGCTGCCGCGGCAGCCCTCCGCCAGGATCGTGGTCTTCGCGCGGATCTCCGGGCCCGGCGCGAAATTGGGGCCCGGGGTGCCGTCCTTCTCGAGTCCCATGTCGCCGATGCGCACGCCGGCGACTGCGCCCTGCTCGTCGTAGAGGGGCGCGGCGGCGGCAAATCCGGCGAACACGTCGCAGCCGAGCGCCTCGGCCTGGCCCGCGAGGTAGCCGACGAGATTGCCGAGCGAGACGATGAAGTTGCCGTGGTTGTTCATCTGCGGCGGCGTCGGCAGCTTGAAGCGCTTCGTCCGGGTCAGCAGCGCGAACTCGTCCTCGCCCGCCGGTACCCGGATGCCCTTGAATTCCTCTCGCCAAGCTGGCAGCAGAGCATCGAGCGGCTCAGGCTCGATCACGGCGCCCGAGAGCATGTGTGCGCCGGCAGTCGCGGCCTTCTCGAGCACGCAGACGTTGAGATCGGACTTCAACTGCTTGAGGCGGATCGCGCAGGCGAGGCCCGCCGGGCCGCCGCCCACCACGACGACGTCGTACTCCATCACGTCGCGTTCGATGCTCTCGAGTGCTGGATCAGCCATGGCATTCCCCGGTTGCGTCCGTCGGCACGGCCGACGATGGCCGCGCTCTTGTCATTCTACCGCCCCGCGGCAACGGCGCCGGGCCGGTCGGGCTCAGCGCGGTGCCATGCGGATGGCGCCGTCGAGCCGGATCGTCTCGCCGTTGAGCATGGGGTTTTCCACGACTTGCCTGACGAGCGATGCGTACTCCGCCGGGCGCCCGAGCCGCGGCGGGAAGGGCACCTGCTTGCCGAGCGATTCCTGCGCCTCGGCCGGCAGTGCCGCCATCATCGGCGTGAGGAAGAGCCCCGGCGCGATGGTGACGACCCGGATGCCGAAACCCGCAAGCTCGCGCGCCATGGGCAGGGTCATGCCCACGACGCCGCCCTTGGAGGCGGCGTACGCCACCTGGCCGATCTGCCCGTCGAAGGCGGCCACCGAGGCCGTCATGACGATGGCACCGCGCTCGCCGTCCGCGTTCGGCGCGTTGCGCTGCATCTCGGCCGCCGCCGCCTTGCACACCAGCAGCGTGCCGACGAGGTTGATCTCGATGACCTTGCGGAAGAACTCGCCCGGCATTGGGCCGTCCTTGCCGACCATGCGCTTCGGCCAGCCGACGCCTGCGCAGTTGACGGCGAGATTGAGGCCGCCCATCGCCCGTACGGCGGCCGCGACCGCACCGATCACCGCGTCCTCCGAGGTCACGTCCGTGTCGATGAACGAAGCGCGCTCGCCGAGGCGTGCAGCCAGTGCATGGCCGGCCGCTGCGTTGACGTCGAGCAACGCGACGCGGCCGCCCGCGGCGACGATGTCTTCCGCCACGGCCTGGCCCAGGCCGGAAGCCCCGCCGGTGATGACCGCGCGTGTGTCCTGGATTTGCATGGTCAGAGCCTCAGGCCACCGTCGAGGTCGATGCTGCGGCCGGTAAAGTAGTCGTTCTCGGCGATGAACACGGCGGCGTGCGCGACCTCCTCGGGCAGCCCGAGTCGCTTGAGCGGTACGGGCGCCGTCATCTTCTCGAGCATCTCGGGCGGCATTGCCGAGAGGATGTCGGTGCGCGTGAAGCCGGGCGCGATCGAGGCCGCGCGGATGCCGAAGCGGGCGAGTTCGCGCGCCCACACCACCGCCAGCGCAGTGACGCCGGCCTTGGCGGCCGAGTAATTGCTCTGCCCGGCGTTGCCGGCCTTGGAGATGCTCGCGATGTTCACGATCACGCCGCCGTGGCCGAGCCGGATCATGTGCTCTGCGGCTTCGCGGCCGCACAGGAACACGCCGGTGAGGTTGACGTCGATCACGGCCTGCCACTGCTCGAGCGACATCTTGCCCACGACCGCGCCGTCCCGGACTTTCACGAGCATCGCGTCCTTGATGATGCCGGCGTTGTTGATCATCACGTCGAGGCCGCCAAAATCGGCGACGACCCGCTCGAGTGCCGCAGCTACCTCGACTTCCTTCGCGACGTTCGCCGGGTAGGCGCGCACCTCGACGCCTCGGGCGGCGAGTTCGCCCCGGGCAGCCTCGAGGTCCGCGGGCACGAGGTCCAAAAGCGCGATGCGGGCGCCGCGTTCCGCGAACGCCGAGGCGATCGCCTTGCCGATGCCACGTGCGCCGCCGGTGATGGCGACGACCTTTTCGTTGATCTGCATGTTCTTCTTCCGGGTGGGGCGAGTCAGTCGAGCAGTTCGATGCAGATCGCGGTGGCCTCGCCGCCGCCGATGCACTGGCTGGCAACGCCACGACGCAGTCCGCGTCGCCTGAGCGCGTGCAGCAGCGTCGTGACGAGCCGCGCGCCGGTCGCACCGATCGGGTGTCCGAGCGCGCAGGCGCCCCCGTTGACGTTGATGCGGTCCATGTCGAGGCCGAGGTCCTGTGCGGCCGCCATGGTGACCACCGCGAACGCCTCGTTGATCTCGTAAAGGTCCACGTCCGTGGTCTTCCAGCCGGCGCGATCGAGGGCCTTCTGGATCGCCGGGGCGGGGGCGGTCGTGAACCACTCCGGCGCCTGCGCGTGGCTGGCGTGGGAAACGATTCGCGCGAGCGGCCTGAGTCCGCGCGCCACGGCCGACGCTTCGCTCGCGATCACGATGGCCGCCGCGCCGTCGGAGATCGAGGACGAGGAGGCCGCCGTTACGGTGCCGTCCTTGCGGAAGACGGACTTCAACGTCGGGATCTTTTCGATGTCCACGGCGAAGGGCGTTTCGTCCCGGTCCACCGTCTGCTCGCCCTTGCGGGACTTGATGACGACGGGGGCGATCTCGTCGGCGAAGTCGCCGTCTCGCACCGCGCGCTGCGCGCGCCTCACCGACTCTGCGGCGAACGCGTCCTGGGCGGCGCGGGTGAAGCCATACTTTTCCGCGGTGGATTCCGCGAAGCAACCCATGGCCTGGCCGTCCCACGGGCTCTGCAGACCGTCGTAGAACATGTGGTCGATCAGTTCGGCGTGGCCCATGCGGTAGCCGGCGCGGGCCTTGAGCAGGAGGTAGGGCGCATTGCTCATCGACTCGAGCCCGCCCGCCAGCGCAAACCTCGCGTTGCCGGCCCCGATCTGGTCCGCGGCCAGCATGAGGGCGCGCATGCCCGAGCCGCACATCTTGTTTACGGTGGTGGCGGGCGCGGAGGCCGCGATGCCCGCGGCGAGTGCGGCCTGGCGTGCGGGCGCCTGCCCGAGGCCTGCGGGCAGCACGCAGCCGAAGATCACTTCGTCGAGAGCGTCGCCCGCCAGACCGGCGTCGGCGAGCGCGGCGCGGGCCGCGGCCGCGCCGAGCTGCGGGGCGGTGGCGGCCGAAAGCGCGCCCTGGAAGCTGCCGATCGGAGTGCGGCGCGCGGCCAGGATTACGACTTTTTCGTTCATTGCAGCGTCTCCTGGGGTGGGGTGCCCGGCGGTGCCGATCGGGCGGAAGCGAATCCCGGGAGTGTAAGCCCGCCAGATTTTGCGGCGCAAGACGACGGAGACGTGCTGGCGGTAGCCTGCGCAGCCCCCGCGCCGGGCCATGCGCTACCCTAGTGTTCCGCCCGGACGACGGCCGCCGTCGTTGTCCCGTCGGCGAGCGCAGGGCAACGCAGGGGATGGGTGCATGAGCGAGAACAGTGTCGGTGGAGGAGCAGCACGGCAGGTGCCGCAGGCGCAGGTGGAGGAGGCTCCGCTGCGCTTCGTGAGTGCGGCCTCGCTGTTCGACGGCCACGACGCCGCCATCAACATCATCCGCCGGCTGCTGCAGGCCCACGGGGCCGAGGTCGTCCACCTCGGCCACAACCGCAGTGTGGCGGACATCGTGCGCGCCGCGATCCAGGAGGACGCCGACGGTATCGCCGTCAGCTCCTACCAGGGGGGGCACAATGAGTACTTCCGCTACATGGTGGACATGTTGCGCGAGCGGGACGCGGGACACATCCGGATCGTCGTGGGCGGCGGCGGCACGATTGCCCCGCACGAGATCGAGGAACTCGAGGCGTACGGCGTCGAGCGCATCTACACACCCGAGGACGGACGCAAGCTGGGCCTCGACGGCATGATCGCGGACGTGATCCGGCGCGTGCGCGAGACGCGTCGCCCGCCGTACGAGTTCGGGCCCATGGGGCCGCGCGACCATCAGCAGATCGCGGGGGCGATCTCCGCGCTCGAACTCGGCGAAGCGCCGGCCGCGCTGCGCGAGGCACTGCGCCGCTCGGCGGAGCGCTCGCCGCGGCGCGCGCCGATCCTGGGCATCACCGGCACGGGCGGCGCCGGCAAGTCGAGCCTCACCGACGAACTGCTGATGCGACTGGTGCGGCATTTCCCGGATCGCAACCTCGCGGTCGTCGCCATGGATCCCACGAGACGCCGCAGCGGCGGGGCGCTGCTCGGGGACCGCATCCGCATGAACGCCCTCGCGTCCGAGCAGGTGTTCATGCGCTCGCTCGCAACCCGTCGCGCGCACCTCGCGACGAGCGCTGTGCTCGCCGATGTGCTCGACCTGCTGCGGCACGCCGGCTTCGACCTGATCGTGGTCGAGACCGCGGGCATCGGCCAAAGCGACACCGAGATCGTGGACCTCGTGGACGTGCCGCTCTACGTGATGACCAGCGAGTACGGCGCGGCGAGCCAGCTCGAGAAGATCGACATGCTCGACTACGCCGAACTGGTCGCACTCAACAAGTTCGAGAAACGCGGCGCCGAGGACGCACTGCGCGACGTGCGCAAGCAGTGGCGCCGCAACCGTGCGGCATTCCAGTTGCCTGATGAGGCCGTCCCGGTGTTTCCCACCATTGCGAGCCGCTTCAACGACCCGGGAGTGAACCGTCTGTTCGCCGCCCTGTGCCGCAGGCTCGAGGAGAAGGCGGGCGAGGGCGGTCG
>Ga0209391_10000699_pt1 | contig 16489 bp, 16 predicted proteins | sample PPLLak3March2015_FD_187246 | JGI IMG/M metagenome (GOLD analysis project Ga0209391, IMG submission 187246) | Freshwater sediment microbial communities from Prairie Pothole Lake near Jamestown, North Dakota, USA - PPLs Lake P7 Core (1) Depth... | ecosystem: Environmental > Aquatic > Freshwater >... | reverse complement strand
TGCCGTATTTCATGTTGACAATATTGGCAACCATGGCAGCCATCTGTGCACCGCCCTGATCGGTACCTGCCAGCACGCCGGTCAGGATACCCTGGGTTAAATTTTGTTTGGCAATTCTTTCTGCTGAATGCCTGCCCACCACATGCCCTATTTCGTGACCCAACACACCGGCCAGCTGATCTTCCGTATTTAATCTGCTGAACAGACCGGCTGTGATAAACACCTGACCACCCGGCAATGCAAAGGCATTAACCGTTTGCGGATCGCGCAACAAATGAAATTCGTAATGATAGGGTGTCTGCCTCGCAACAGAACTGTTCACCAATTTACTGCCAACGCGGTCTACCAAGGCCTGTGCTTCCTGATCCGGGTGCAATCCGCCATATTCCTGAGCCATTTGGGGTGCACTTTTCAACCCAAGAGAAATTTCATCTTCGGTACTGAGCGAAATATGTTGTTTTTTGCCTGTATACTCATTCGTATCTGTTTGTGAACAATAGCGCAAAAAAGAAAAAAGGATGATAACTCCACCAATCAGCAGTTTAATTTTAAAATTTCCTCCTCTCATAATTATGTTGTTTTTTTGTAGGGTTGAATATACGGTAAAGTTAATTATTTTTTAAATTATTTATTATCTTGTAGGGATATTCATTTTTTTTTTTAAATCAAGTAATTTTCCGGTACCATACAAGCTATAAAATATGATGAATAAGATCTTATCCAGATTGCCTGCACATCTGAAAGAATTTATTGTGGAGCAGCATTATGATGAATATACTGCCCAGAATCACGCTGTCTGGCGTTATGTGATGCGTAAAAATATTGTATATCTCAAGGGAGTTGCACATCCTTCCTATCTTGAGGGCCTCAAGAAAACAGGTATTTTGATCGATAAAATACCCAGGCTGGAAGACATGAATAAGATTCTGGCAGAAATTGGATGGGCAGCGGTAACCGTTGACGGATTTATTCCACCAAATGCCTTTATGGAATTTCAGGCTTATAACACCCTTGTCATTGCAGCCGATATCAGAACCATAGAACACATCGCCTATACTCCTGCACCGGATATCATACACGAAGCCGCAGGTCATGCCCCGATCATTGCAAATCCGGAATATGCCGAATACCTGCGCAGGTTCGGTGAGATCGGAGCAAAGGCAATCTCTTCGGGCAAAGACCATGAACTGTTTGAAGCGATCAGACATTTATCTATTATCAAAGAAGACCCGAATACATCTGATAAGGAGGTCCTTGAGGCAGAGATGCGAATAGAACACCTCAGCCAAAATATGGGTGAAGCCAGTGAAATGTCGAAGATCAGGAATCTGCATTGGTGGACAGTGGAATACGGATTGATAGGAACAGTCGATGAACCAAAAATATATGGGGCTGGACTGTTATCCTCCATAGGCGAGAGCAAATGGTGTATGGGCGATCAGGTAAAGAAATTGCCTTATTCAATTGCTGCGGCCGAGGTATCTTTTGATATTACCAAGCCGCAGCCACAACTGTTTGTCAGCCCCGATTTTGCCTATCTCAGTTTGGTATTGGAGGAGTTTGCCAACGGCATGTCCCTGCGCAGGGGAGGTATACAAGGTATACGCAAGCTGATCAGCAGCAAAAATCTGGGTACGATTGAATTGAGTACCGGCATACAGATCAGTGGTATTTTTTCAGAAGTCAGAGAGGATAAAAATGGCGGTCCGGTTTATTTTAAAACCGTCGGTCCAACCGCACTTGCCTTTAAGAACAAAGAAATTATAGGCCATGACAAAGCCTACCACCGGGACGGTTTCGGCTCTCCGCTCGGGAAACTAAAAGGAATCAATCTGGCCATTGAGGATATGTCACCAAAAGATCTGGAAGCGTACAGGATTTACGAAGGAAAGCGGGCCAGGCTGGAATTTGAGGGAGATATTGTGGTGGAGGGCGAAATAATCACCGGCAAAAGGAACCTGCAGGGAAAAATAATTTTGATCTCATTTAAAGATTGTATGGTCAAACAAGGCGATGAGGTACTTTTTCATCCGGATTGGGGTACCTATGATATGGCGATCGGTGCAACGGTAATTTCTGCTTTTGCAGGAGTGGCAGACCCGGGAAGTTATGGTATCGCGTATGAACCGCCTGCTGAAAAGACACATAAGATCCATTACAACCCTGCCCAGCGCAAGCTTCATGGTTTTTATCAGGAAGTCCGCGATATCAGGGAGAAAGGATTCGATCCGCAATCCGCAGTTCGTTTAGAGCAAATATTTGATACCCTGGAAACTGATTATCCAACAGAATGGTTGCTGGCACTTGAAATTGCCGAACTTCTTTCTGAACCGGATCATTTAAAAATAAAAAACCGGGTATCGGCCTTTTTAAAAAATCTGGCCGGGGACCCCGGTTATAAAGAGTTGATCGGGAATGGGATCAGTTGAGGTGTGTTCGATTAAATCACACCTGTGATACACGCAAGGTGTTCACCATTCCCCTTGCAGAAACGGGCATTGAACTCAGGTTGATAATAAAATCTCCCGGTTCGGCATATCCTTTTTCTACAGATAATTTGTTCAGTTCTTCTATGGTTTTATCCGTACTCAGGTTTTTATCATAATAATAAGCCTTTACTCCCCAAAGTAAATTTAACATGGCTAAAATGCGTTTATCATCCGTAAATGCCAAAATATTTGACTTGGGCCTCCAGGCTGAGATCTGAAAGGCAGTGTAACCGCTGTGTGTAAGTGTTGTTATGGTTGCGGCTTCAATGCTGTCTGCTAAAATCGCAGCCTGATGGCAGATGGATTTTGTAATGTACCGGTCATTGACACATTGTATCTGTGGCACCGGACTCACGATCAGTTCGGAGTGTTCCACACTTTGAATGATCTTTCTCATGGCATGAATAACCCGTAAGGGGTGCTTGCCAACTGATGTTTCTCCGGAGAGCATCACTGCATCTGCGCCATCCATGATTGAATTGGCAACATCATTCACTTCTGCCCGTGTTGGCACAGGATTTTCGATCATGGTTTCCATCATTTGTGTGGCAATGATTACGGGAATTCTGGCCTCTTTCGCTTTTTTGACTAATTTTTTCTGTATAATGGGCACATTTTCGGCAGGGATCTCTACACCAAGATCACCACGGGCGACCATAATTCCATCACATCTGCTAACGATGGCATTGATGTTTTGCACTGCTTCCGGTTTTTCTATCTTGGCAATGACGGGAATTTTGTGAGGTGAATTTTCTTTGATCAGGTTATTGATCAGGTCGAGGTCCTCAACATTTCTGACAAACGACAAGGCGAACCAGTCCACCTCAAGTGAGATGGCAAACAGGGCGTCCTGCGTGTCTTTTTTAGTTAATGCCGGTAGTGAAACATTGGTATTTGGTAAGTTTACCCCTTTTTTGGATTTGAGTACACCATCCCTCATAACCCGGGTTTTAACATTTGATTTTCCGTCGGTTTCCAGAACCTCAAACAGAAGTTTTCCGTCGTCAACCAAAATTTGCTCTCCGGGTTTGACATCTTTAGGAAATTTTTTATAGGTCATATAGGCCTTTTCAGAATTACCCTCACATTTTTCTGTGGTAAAAGTGAAAATATCGCCCTCTTTTAAAAAGGAATTTTCTGCCATGACACCAACACGAAGTTTTGGCCCTTGAAGATCGGCCAGCACAGCTACATTAAAACCCCTTCGCTCATTGATCTCCCTGATCGTTTTTACATCTTCCGTGATCGCATCATAGTCGGCATGAGAAAAATTGATCCTGAAGACATTAACTCCGGCCACCATCATTTCTTCCATCAGTTCCCTGGAATTTATTGCAGGACCAAGTGTTGCAACAATCTTAGTTTTTTTACGCATTCTCATAGTATTAAGGGTATATCTTTAGTGTTATTTTACAGGTATATATTTCCCGGTTTGGTTTCAAATATCAAATGATCCCTGGATTTCAGATCCATGGGATCAATAGTATAAAGGGTCATGATGTTATTGATCTTTTTTATTGCTTCGATTACCGATTTAATAAAGGAATCGGGAAAAATTCCATCTATTCTGATCAGATAATCAACTGTCCTTTTCTCAGGAATCAGGAAAACGGATTTTTGTTCACTCGCAAAAAGACTGTCGGTTGTTTCTGATGCCGATTCTGTCGGAATATTTTTGTTTGAAATGAGTGTCCAGGTAGTTTGGTTTTTTTTATCGTCAAAAATATAAATGGAAAAACTGCTTTTTGCCGAATTTTCAAATAAGTCCAGGTCTTCCTTGTATCTTCTGAACTGAATGCCCAGGTTTTTGTTCAGCAAATAGGCCAATCTGTAATCTTCGAGGGAGGTATGGACACCTATCAGCGTATAATCATGTTCATAATCAAATTCAAAGGAATGTATTTTTGACATGGGTTTTCTTAAAAGAATCAATTCGGGTTCTCAAAAGTAAAAATAGTTTTGCAAATAATTCAATTATCTGACAAAACATACTAAAATTAACAAATGTAGATTAGTGTTCAATTTGGTTACGAAGCTTGTAATAGGCTCTTTTTGAAGCAATTTCTTCTGCTTTTTTCTTGGAAGTGGCTCTTCCTTTCGCAAGCAGCTGGTCGTCAATACTGAGTTTGACGCTAAAATGTTTGATCACATCATTGCCGGTGTCTTCATAGATCTGATACTTGATCTTCTTTTTGTTTTTCTGACACCATTCGATGAGAAAACTTTTATAACTGGAAATTTTACCAACCAGTCTTTCGAGGTCCACATAGGGCTCAATTACATTTCTGTAGATAAACTTTTCGCAAAAACTATAACCTTTGTCCAGGTGGATGGCACCGATAAATGCCTCAAAAAGATTTCCGTAGATATTATCGCCAAAGGTTTGATTGGAAGCGGAACCATCAACAAATTTTTTAAGAGCGAGGTCGCGCCCCAATTCATTCAAATGTTCACGGCTTACTATTTTGGACCGCATTTGGGTTAAGGTACCTTCATCAGCCGTTGGCAGTTTTTTGTAAAGGTAATTGGCAATAACCGAACCCAATATGGCGTCTCCCAAAAATTCAAGTCTTTCATAATTCAGGGGAAATCCTTGTTCATTGGTTTTTCTAAGAGAACTATGGGTAAAGGCTTCCTGATAAAATGCAATATTTTTGGGCTTGTAACCAAGGATATTTTTCATTAAAATAAAAAATTCTTCATCTTTTTCAGAATAAGAACCCGTTATTTTTCTGATGAAATTCATAAAGGAAGATTACACATCTAATTTCTTGAAAAGTATGCAGGCATTGTGTCCACCAAAACCGAAAGTATTGCTCATCGCAACATTTACAACGCGCTTTTGAGCTTTATTAAAAGTCAGATTTAATTTTGGATCAATCTGATCATCATCGGTGAAATGATTGATGGTAGGCGGAACTATGCCGTACTGCATAGCAAGAATAGATGCAATGGCCTCAATGGCTCCGGCAGCACCCAGGAGATGGCCGGTCATGGATTTGGTAGAATTTATGTTCAATTTATAGGCGTGATCCCCAAAAACCGAAAGTATTGCTTTTAATTCGGCAACATCGCCCAATGGGGTAGAAGTACCGTGCATATTCACAGCATCCACTTCCTTCGGATCCATGTGGGCATCTCTCAGGCAGTTTAGCATAACACTGGTTGCTCCAATTCCTTCGGGATGAGGAGCGGTTATGTGGTATGCATCAGCTGAAAGTCCCCCACCTACGATCTCGGCGTAAATCTTAGCGCCACGCGCCTTTGCGTGTTCGTATTCTTCAAGGATAAGGGCTCCGGCACCTTCCCCAAGTACAAAGCCATCGCGGTCTTTATCAAAGGGACGCGAAGCCGTTTTTGGGTCATCATTCCTGGTAGAGAGCGCGTGCAGGGCATTAAAACCACCCATTCCCGCCATAGTTACTGCCGCTTCAGAACCACCGGTAACAAAAATGTCGGCATAACCCAGACGGATATAATTTAATGAATCTATGATGGCATTGGCTGAGGAGGCACAAGCGCTGACCGTAGCAAAATTTGGTCCTCTTAAACCATATTTTATTGAGATTTGGCCCGGGGCAATATCGGCGATCATTTTTGGAATAAAGAATGGGTTAAATTTCGGAGTGCCATCACCGCTTCCAAAATACAACACCTCATTTTGAAAAGTTTCCAAACCACCTATACCTGCACCCCAGATAACACCAACCCTGTCTGTATCGATCTGGGTAAAATCCAGACCGGCATCCTGTATGGCCTCATCCGAAGCAACCAGTGCGTATTGTGTGAACCTATCCATTTTCCTTGCCTCTTTGCGGTCAAAAAAATCTTCTGCCACAAAATTTTTGAGTTCACAGGCAAACTGGGTTTTAAAAAGTGTTGCATCAAAATAGGTAATTGGGGCAGCACCGCTCACGCCATTGACCAAACCGTTCCAGTAATCTTTTACAGTGTTACCAATTGGTGTTAGCGCTCCCAAACCTGTTACAACAACTCTTTTTAACTCCATAAGAATTATTTATTGTATATAGAAACCATAAAACAACAAGAAATGGCCAATAGGTCATCTCTCGTTGTTGTATTATTTATGGAATTGTTATTTTTTTGCTCCCTCGATATAGGTTACAGCCTGACCTACAGTGCTGATGTTTTCAGCCTGATCGTCCGGGATCTGGATGTCAAATTCTTTTTCGAACTCCATGATCAACTCAACAGTATCCAATGAATCTGCTCCTAAATCGTTTGTAAAGTTAGCTTCGTTAGTAACTTCATTTTCGTCAACACCTAATTTATCAACGATAATAGCTTTAACTCTTGATGCAATATCTGACATAATTGAAATTTTTAAATTAAATTAATACGGTTGCAAAAATAATAAATTAAGCTTAATTCTGCATCAAGTGCAGAAAAAAATCCGGTATCTAAGATAAACAAAAAGATTTAATTTCAAAAACAGACATAATTATTTAATTTTATCTTCATTTGCGCTTAACTTTTACATTAATAAATGAAGAGAATCGCCATTTTTGCTTCTGGATCTGGGACCAATGCAGAGAATATTATGCGTTATTTTGCTGATTCAGATGTAGTTATTGTGAACTATGTAATAACCAACAACCGGGATGCAAAGGTCATTGAGCGCGCCGGAAAATACGGGGTTTCTGTGAAGATCCTGGAAAGAGGAGAATTGAATAGACCCGAATTTCTTCATTTTCTGAAAGAAGAATCGGATTTTATTGTTTTGGCAGGCTTCTTATTAAAAATACCTGATGCTGTGGTTCTTGCTTTTCCTGACAAGATCGTAAATATTCACCCCAGTCTTTTGCCTAAATACGGCGGCAAGGGCATGTATGGCAGCCATGTGCATGAGGCTGTGGTGGCAAACAAGGAGAAAGAGTCTGGAATAACCATCCATCTTGTCAACGAGAAATATGATGAGGGGGCCATTCTGTTCCAGGCCTCAGTTCCTTTGGAAGAAAGTGACAACCCTGAAACCGTAGCATCAAAAATTCATGAACTGGAGCAAAAATATTTTCCTTCGGTAATCGAAAAGGTCGTCATGTCTGTAAACTGAATATATGGTACATATCTATACAGACGGGGCCTGCAGCGGAAATCCGGGAAAAGGGGGTTATGGGATCGTGATGGAGTGGGTAGGAAAACCCTATCACAAGGAATTTTCTGATGGGTATCTGAGGACCACCAACAACCGCATGGAACTGATGGCAGTAATTTTTGCTTTGGAACAACTTAAGAAGGAAGGAACAGAAGTAATTATCTTTTCAGATTCAAAGTATGTTGTTGATGCTGTTGAGAAAAAATGGGTTTTTAACTGGGAGAAAAAAGGTTTTGCCGGGAAAAAGAACAGCGATCTCTGGCAAAGGTTTTTGAAAGTGTACCGCAAACACAAAGTTTCCTTTGTCTGGGTGAAAGGGCATAACAACCACAAACAAAATGAAAGATGCGATGAACTGGCCGTGCAGGCCGCTCAGGCATCTCTCTTAAAAATTGATCAGGGTTTTGAAAAAGAAGCAAACACTATTTTTTGAATGGTGCAAAGCAACTATTTATTCAGTACGCATGACATCAGCACCTCGTTTTTAGCATTGTAAAAATTAAGCCCCGGTTCTTCAAGTTTATAATAGGAAATTTCTTTAAGTAAATTGGTGAACTGATTTTCAACAGACATATCCGGACACATTTTTCGGGTCATGGCCATCTCACCCAATTTCATTTCCTTGGTTTCTGGGTTGTATTTACCCATAAAATTATTACATCCGGCAAATCCGTTGATACTTTTTTCCTTTCCATCAAACTTAATGGTAGGGTGAATTGTCAGATTCTCAATACCCTGCATGGAAACAACTTTCCAGTCGTTTTCCAAAACAATTTCCTTTTCAAATTTTTTCTTCTCCACGATCTGATCCAGGGTATATTTATACTTTGACCCGTCTGCAGGAGGATTTTTTACCTCACTTACTTTGACCCTGAGGAGATACTGATAGCCTTCTTCATAAGTGAATCCTTCAATACTTCCATAGAAATTTTGCCACTCATCTGCCAGTTTTTCTTTGATCAGCATACATTTTTGCGGTGACACACCAGTACAGTCAACCAAATGATCAGCTACATACAAATTTTTCGTTTCTTCACAAGACTTGGCACTAACGGTTAACAGAATTAAAAAAACAGCAGTTTTCATAAAAGATAGGTTATAGTTAAGACAACATGGTTTTAGCTTTTTGAAGAGCTGTAACAAAGATATTAATTTCTTCTTTGGTATTATAAAATGCAAAGGACGATCTTACCGTACCCGGGATCTTAAAAAAATCCATAATGGGTTGGGCACAATGATGACCGGTTCGAACGGCAATGCCCAGTTTGTCTAGTATTACTCCAATGTCATACGGGTGGATTCCTTCAATATTAAAGGAGATAACCGGCGCTTTTTTTGTTTTTGGGCCATAGATAATCAGCCCATCTATGGCCATGAGTTTTTCAGTGGCATAGGCGAGCAATTCATTTTCATATGCGGCTATGTTCTCAAAACCAATCGAATTGAGGTAATCAAGAGCAACTCCAAAAGCGATACCATCAGCAATATTGGGTGTGCCGGCCTCAAATTTATGGGGCAGGTCGGCATAACTCGTTTTTTCAAAAGTTACCTCGCTGATCATTTCTCCACCGCCCTGGTAAGGAGGAAGCTTTTGAAGCCAGGCCTCCTTTCCGTAAAGCATTCCAACACCTGTTGGGCCACAGAGTTTATGTGCCGAACAGGTGTAAAAATCGCAGTCCAGTGCCTGCAGGTCGGGTTTTATATGCGGTGTTGCCTGTGCTCCGTCGATCAATACAGCTGCCCCCGCTTCATGTGATAATTTTATAATTTCTTCTATAGGATTTATTGTTCCCAGGGCATTTGATACATGATTGACAAAGACAATTTTTGTTTTAGAGGAAAGTAATTCCTTAAAAACATCCATACGTAATTCGCCATCCAAAGTCATTGGAATAACCCGCAGCACTGCCCCTGTACGCTCGCATAACATTTGCCAGGGAACAATATTGCTGTGGTGCTCCAGTGCTGACACGATAATCTCGTCACCCTTTTTTAAGAAGGCCGAAAAACCGCTGGCAACCAGATTGATACTGTGGGTAGTGCCCGAGGTAAAGATTATTTCATGCGATTTTTCGGCATTGAAATGAAGCTGTACTTTTTTTCTGGCATTTTCAAAAAGATCGGTTGCTTCCTGACTCAGGGTATGTACCCCTCTGTGAATATTCGCATTGTGATTTGAGTAAAAATCAACAAGAGAATCAATTACCTGCCGCGGTTTTTGTGAAGTTGCCGCATTGTCAAAATAAACCAGTTGTTTGCCGTTTACAGTTCTTCTCAAAATAGGAAAATCCCCGCGTATTTTTTGAATATCGATCATATTTTTTAGAATGATTCTAAATACAAAGATAGAAAACTTATATCAGCAGCCTTTAGAATACGCAAATTAATTCTTTATTTTTGTCACTGATTTCTGATTTGAATTTAACCCTAGAAATTTATGAAAAGAGTTCTGAAAATAGCCGCAGTATTGATGTTTTTGGCACTGATTTACCTGGTATTCTCTTATTATCCGAGACTCACGATCGTCACGGGATTTTCTGCCAAGAATATCGCCAGCGGTGTTTATTACGCAAACCGTTCAATTGAATCCATAGAAAGCGGGGATAATGATTTTTCGATCCTGCCCCTGGCTGATAATCAAACAGATAAGAACACGAGATCGGTGGTTTCAAGCTTTTTTGGAATGAAGGAAAGAAAGGCTGTTTTTATTGAGGGTCTTGGAGCTGTTTTGCTGCAGGAAGGTGCTGAAACACCTCCTGTAATTCCCAAGCCAAAAAGAAATAAAATTGCAAAAAACCTGCCCTATCCCTATGGAAATTTACCTCAGAAAGATACCGTCTTTAGCGGAGTAAACTACGATCTCTTAAAAAAGGCAGTAGATAATGCCTTCGATAAACCGGCTGAAGAACTAAAAAAGACCAGATCGCTGCTTGTGATCTACAAAGACCAGATCCTTGCTGAAAAGTACGCCCCGGGTTTTAATGCGCAAACCCCTGTTTTGGGCTGGTCAATGACAAAAAGTATAACCTCAACTATTTATGGAATTCTACAGAAGCAAGGTCGTATTGATATTGACCAAAAGACCGGTATCGAAGCCTGGCAAAATGATAGCCGTTCAGCCATTACTTATAAAGACTTGCTGCATATGAACAGTGGCCTGGAATGGGAAGAAGATTACGGCGATCTGTCGGATGTGACCCGAATGCTGTATGTGGCTGACAATATGGGTGAAGTTCAGGTGGGCAAGCCTATGACGGGAAAGATCAATAAAAGTTGGAATTATTCTTCCGGTACCTCCAATGTATTGGCGGGGCCTCTATTGAGAAAATTATTTCCTGACCAGCAAACGTATTTGAATTTCTGGTATGAAGAACTGCTGGATAAGATAGGAATGCATTCAGCCCAGGTTGAAACAGATCTGAGCGGAAATTTTGTGGGATCATCTTATGCCTGGGCAAATACCAGAGACTGGGGAAAATTTGGTCTCTTGTATTTGCACAAGGGCAATTGGAATGGAGAACAAATTTTTGATCCTTCCTGGGCGAAATTTGTGGCTACTCCCACAAACGGCTCTGACGGAAGGTACGGAGGCCACTTCTGGCTGAATGCCGGCGGAGTATATCCCGACGCACCCCGTGACCTGTATTCGGCCAATGGCTTTCAGGGGCAAATGGTATTCATCATTCCTTCAAAACAGGTTGTGATCGTGCGAACCGGACTGACAGAAGATCCTGAATTTGATTTTAATAAGTTGCTGAAAGAAATTCTTGAGGCAATACAGTAATATAAATTTCTTTTTTATGAAACTCAACCTGCAAAAAGTAGATCGCGTTAAAACCATATCCAGGAAAGATTTTTTACAGAATTATGTAAAACCGCAAAAACCCCTGGTCATAGAAAATCTGATCGAAGACTGGCCGGCTTTTACCAAATGGAATCTGGATTATATCAAAGAAGTAGTAGGAGAAAAGGAGGTTCCCCTGTATGATGACCGCCCGGTGGATTACAAAGACGGTTTTAATGAGCCTCATGCAAAGATGAAAATGAAGGATTATATTGACCTACTGCAAAAAGAGCCAACCCGTTACCGTATTTTTCTTTACAATATTTTAAAAGAAGTTCCTTCCCTGCAAAAGGATTTTAAATTTCCGGATATCGGATTGCGCATAATGAAATCAATGCCCATGTTATTTTTTGGGGGACAGGATTCTTTTACGTTTATGCATTACGACATCGATCTGGCCAATATTTTGCACTTTCATTTTCATGGAAAGAAAGAATGTATCCTGTTTCCTTATGAAGAAAAAAAATACCTGTACAAGGTGCCAAATTCCCTGATCACCCATGAATCCATTGACTTTTCCAAACCTGATCTCGAGAAATGGCCGGCTCTAAAAAAGGCAAAGGGTTATATAGCTGAACTTGAACACGGCCAGGTATTGTATATGCCGGAAGGGTATTGGCACTATATGAAATACATAACGCCCGGTTTTTCCATGAGCATGCGTTCCATAGCGAGAAATCCAAAAAATCTGGCACAGGCGCTGTACAATATTTTTGTAATGCGCAACTACGACAATGTGATGCGCAAAATGAAAGGACAACAGTGGATAGACCGGAAAAACGAAAAAGCCATTGCCGATTGCAACAGCCGTCTGGCCTGACCGGAAAAAAAGATCAGATCTGGATCTGCAAATCGACTTTTAATTTTTGGGCAATAAGTTTGGATATCCTGGCTTTCAGCGAAGGTATCCTGATTCTTTCTACCACATCATTCCCAAAAGCAAATAACAAAAGGGCCTTGGCTTCCTTTTTAGGAATTCCGCGTGATTGAAGGTAGAACAGTGCTTTATCGTCCAATTGGCCGATGGTACAGCCGTGCGAGCATTTTACATCATCAGCAAAGATCTCCAGCTGGGGTTTGGCATTTATTGTAGCCTTATCGCCGATCAGCACATTGTCATTTTGTTGGTAAGCATTGGTTTTTTGAGCAATTTTATCCACAAATACTTTTCCATTAAAAACGCCGGTCGACTGATCATCAAAAATGCCTTTGTACAACTCATGACTTTCGCAATTCTCGCGTTTATGATGGATCATGGTGTGGTTATCGACATGCTGGCTTTCACCAATGATGGTGATGCCATTCAAATTAGAGGTAACGCGTTCTCCTTCATGGGTAAAGGTCAGGTTGTTTCTGGTAAGTTTCCCTCCAAACGAAAAAGTATTTACTGTGGCTATGCTGCTGTCCTTTTGTTGCACAAAAGTATTGTCGATCAGCGAAGCAGATAGATTGTCGTTCTGCAATTTGTAATAATCGACGATCGCCCGTTTGTTAGCGAATATTTCAGTTACAGCATTGGTTAAAACTTTATTTGTGGTCAGGCTCTGGTGTCTTTCTATGATCTGGACATGAGAATTTTCATCAACAATAACCAGATTTCTCGGTTGCAGTATCAGCTCTTTTTCATTTCCGGTAGAGAAATACAATATTTGGACAGGCCTTTCAACTATGGTGTTCTTTGGAATACGAATAAAGGCCCCCTCTCTGGCAAAGGCAGTATTTAAACAGGTTAAACTTTCATCATTTGAAGCAATTTTTCCAAAATAATGATCGATGATCATCTGGTATTTGGGCTGTTTAAGCGCCGATGACAACAAACAGATATCACCCTGTTCATGTGAGGTGTGCGACAGGAACGGACTGTACAGCCCATCCACAAAAACGATGCGGTATGTATCGATTTCATCCAGAAAATACTGTCTTACGTCTTTGAGTTCCAGAACATTTTCGGTATCAGGAAAAACACTGTAATCATTTTTAAGCAAAGTGTTTAAGGAAGTGTATTTCCACTCTTCATCTTTTTTGGCAGGAAAACCCAGCTGCTCAAATTTGTTAATAGCCGCTGTACGCAGTTTGTGTACAGAAGATTCCAGATCAATATTGCCTTTGTTTTCAAAGGCCATAAAGGAAGCAACGAGTTTATCTTTTAATTCCATAGTATTCTAATAATTTAGGCCCTGAAACAGTAAATATTAAGTTCCATTGCCATTTCAACATTCCAACATTTTAACTTTCAAACTTTCAAACTCTATTTCACCCAGTCATACCCTTTTTCTTCCAGGGTGTAAGCGAGCTCTTTTCCGCCCGACTTAACGATCTTTCCGTCGTGAAGCACATGTACATGGTCAGGAATAATATAATCCAGCAACCTCTGGTAATGGGTAATTACTATAGTTGCATTGTCTTTGCTCTTCAGTTTATTGACTCCGTTGGCAACGATCTTCAGCGCATCGATATCCAGACCGGAGTCCGTTTCGTCGAGTATGGCCAGTTTGGGTTCCAGCATGGCCATTTGAAATATTTCATTGCGTTTTTTTTCACCACCTGAAAATCCTTCGTTCAAAGAACGCGACAAAAATTTTCTGTCCATTTCCAGCAAATCCGATTTTTCCCGTATCATCTGCAACATTTCCTTGGCAGGTAAATCGTCCAATCCTTTGGCTTTCCTGTTGGCGTTGATGGCTGTTTTTATAAAATTTGTGGTGGTGACACCGGGTATTTCTACTGGATATTGAAAGGACATAAATACCCCTTTATGGGCTCTTTCATCGGCAGAAAGTTCCAATATGCTTTCCCCATTAAACAGGATGTCGCCTTCATACACTTCAAAATTCTCATTACCCGCAATAACGGCAGACAGGGTGCTTTTACCCGATCCGTTCGGACCCATAATGGCATGCACCTCACCTGCATTGATGGTGAGATCTATTCCTTTTAATATTTCCTTGCCGTTGATTCCGGCATGTAAATTTTTAATTTGTAACATCACTTTATTTAAGATTTAAAATTTAAGATTTAAAATTTGAGAACGCCTCAAAATTTATTTCCTTTATATTCTGATTTTTTTAAATATTTAATAAATCCCGATAAGGATTTGCTTAATTCAATACTTTTTTCTTTCAAAGGTATAAACTCATCCTCTGATAAATATTTTCTGTCAAAAGCTCTATATAATTGAGAACGGGATTCGCCGCAAGAACCTTTCGATATGGTTAAAAAATGAATAAACTCTTTGTTGCCTTCACGCTCAAAACCTTCAGCAATATTATCCATTATCGAACCGGAAGAATCTAAAATTTGCTTGATCAACTTAAAATCATTCTTAAATTTTTCTTTAGTAGAGGACTCAAAAATATCCTTTGCATAAACCCTGGCATTTTGCCATACCTCCAAATCTTCAAAAACAGTATAAGTCGCCACAATTTTAAATTTTAAATATCGAATTTTGAATCTTTAACCAACAGATCCTTCCAAAGAGATCTCCAGCAATTTCTGCGCTTCCACTGCAAATTCCATGGGTAATTTATTCAATACTTCCTTGCTGAAACCATTCACAATCAGGGCAATGGCTTTTTCTGTATCAATGCCCCGCTGGTTGCAATAGAATAATTGATCTTCTCCAATTTTGCTTGTGGTTGCTTCGTGCTCTACATGGGCTGTTTTGTTTTTGGCTTCAATATAAGGAAAGGTATGCGCACCGCAATTGTTGCCCATCAGCAGGGAATCGCACTGCGAGAAATTACGCGCGTTATCTGCACGCGCTCCAATCTGTACCAAACCTCTGTAAGAATTTTGTGATTTACCGGCAGAGATACCTTTTGATATAATGGTGCTTTTGGTATTTTTTCCGAGGTGGACCATCTTTGTACCGGTATCTGCCTGTTGAAAATGGTTGGTAACGGCAATAGAATAGAATTCACCCACGGAATTGTCACCTTTTAAAATGCAACTCGGGTATTTCCAGGTAATGGCACTACCTGTTTCTACCTGTGTCCAGGATATTTTCGCGCTTTCGTGGCAAATACCTCTTTTGGTAACAAAATTATATACCCCTCCTTTGCCCTTTGCATCTCCGGGAAACCAGTTTTGCACTGTGGAATATTTAATCTCAGCCTTGTCCAATGCTATCAGCTCCACAACAGCAGCGTGCAATTGGTTTTCATCCCTTGCAGGAGCAGTACAACCTTCCAGGTAACTCACATAACTACCCTCATCGGCAATTAAGAGTGTTCGCTCAAACTGGCCTGTTCCGCCTTCATTGATCCTGAAATAGGTGGATAGTTCCATCGGACATTTAACACCTTTCGGGATATAACAAAAAGAGCCATCTGTAAAGACCGCAGAATTGAGAGCGGCGTAAAAATTATCCGTTTTTGGAACAATAGTACCCAGATATTTTTTAACCAGCTCCGGATGTGTTTTTATAGCTTCTGAAATAGGGCAAAAAATAATACCGCGTTCTGCGAGCGTTTCTTTAAAAGTAGTTGCAACAGAAACGGAATCGACAACAATGTCCATGGCTACTCCGGTCATTCTTTTTTGCTCATTGATAGAGATACCCAGTTTCTTAAAAGTTTTAATTAATTCAGGATCTACTTCATCCAGACTTCCAAGGTTTTTTTTTGGTTTGGGTGCGGAATAATAACTGATATCCTGAAAATCCGGTTTTTCGTAAGTAATATTTGCCCATTCCGGTTCCTTCATGCTTTGCCAGATCTTGAAGGCATCCAAACGCCAGTCTGTCATCCATTCAGGTTCATTTTTTTTGGCAGAGATCGCTCTGATAACCCCTTCATTTAAACCTTTCGGGAAGGTATCTGATTCAATATCAGTATAAAAACCATACTCGTAATCTTTGGATTCGAGTTCTTTCTTCAGGTCGTCTTCGGTGTACTTCATGTTTTAAAGTTCAAGGTTCAATGTTCAATGTTCAAGGTTCAATGTTCAAGGTTAAAGGTTCAAAGTTCTTGGTTGAATTTACTCCCTTTAAAATCACTTCTCTTTAAATATGTAATAAACGCTGCAATCTTTTTGCTTATC
>Ga0209391_10000698_pt1 | contig 16489 bp, 18 predicted proteins | sample PPLLak3March2015_FD_187246 | JGI IMG/M metagenome (GOLD analysis project Ga0209391, IMG submission 187246) | Freshwater sediment microbial communities from Prairie Pothole Lake near Jamestown, North Dakota, USA - PPLs Lake P7 Core (1) Depth... | ecosystem: Environmental > Aquatic > Freshwater >... | reverse complement strand
ACCGGCTGGCATCAAGGTCTCTGACGAGTTGTTGAACCAGACGCTCACCGAAGTCGCGGCGCGCAACAAGCTGAGTTTCAGCGACCTGCCGGCCGAACTCGAGTCGCAGGGCGTCGATTACCGGAGCTATCGCGAGGAAGTGCGTCGCGAGATGACGCTCAACCTGCTGCGCCAGCGCGACGTCTACGCGCGCATCTACGTGTCGCCGCGCGAGATCGAGCAGTGCGTGACGCGGCGCAAGACCTCGCCCGGCGACGACGTGGAATACGACATCGCGCACATCCTGGTCGCCGTGCCGGCGTCGGCGACGCCCGAGCAGGCCGAGGAGCGGGCGTCGCGCGCGCAAGGCGTCTATGAGCGCGCGCGCCGCGGCGAGGACTTCACGCAGCTCGCGATCGCCTATTCGGATGCAGGCACGGCGCTCGAAGGCGGCGCCCTCGGCTGGCGCAAGATCAACCAGCTGCCTTCGTTCGCCGCAGACGCGATCCCGCGCCTGAAGCCCGGCGAAATCACCGAACCCATCCGCACGCCGAGCGGCCTGCACATCTTCAAGCTCGTCGAGTCCCGCGGGGCGGCGTCGTCTGCGCTCGTTTCGCAGGTGCACGCGCGGCACATCCTGCTGCAGACGAACGCGATCGAGGACGACGAAACCGTCCGCCAGAAGCTGCTGCAGTTCCGCGAACGGATCCTCAAAGGCGAGCCCTTCGAGGCCATCGCCTCGGTGAATTCCGCCGACGGCGGCTCGGCCGCCAACGGCGGCGACCTCGGCTGGCAGGGACCGGGCACGTTCACGCCGGTCTTCGAGCAGCAACTCGACCTGCTCGCCGAAAACGAGATCAGCCAGCCGTTCAAGACCCAGTTCGGCTGGCACATCGTGCAGCTGCTGGGCCGGCGGACCTACGACGCGACCGACGACGTGATCCGCAATCGTTGCCTGGCGCAGCTGCGCGAGTCCCGGGCCGACGAGGAAACCGAGGTCTGGATGCGCCGGCTGCGCGACGAGGCCTTCGTCGACTATCGGCTGTGAGCCCGGACCGCCAGCTGCCGACGATCGCAGTCACCACCGGCGAACCCGCGGGCATTGGCCCGGAGCTGTGCGCTGCGCTGCTGGCGGAGTCCTGGGAATGCCGGCTGGTGCTGATCGGCGACCGGTCGTTGCTCGAGCGCGCAGCCGGCCGAACCCTGCCAGACGCCTGCGTCCTGCACGTGCCGCTGGCCGCGCCCTGCACGCCGGGGCGCCTCGATCCCGCGAATGCCCGCTACGTGCTCACGGTGCTCGCCCATGCGGTGGACGGTTGTCTCGACGGACGGTTCGACGCAATGGTCACCGCCCCGGTGCACAAGGGCGTGATCAACGACGCAGGGATTCCGTTCTCGGGGCACACCGAGTATCTGGCGCAACGGACCGGAGCCGCGTTGCCGGTGATGATGCTGGTGGGCGGCGGACTGCGGGTCGCCCTCGCCACGACCCACCTGCCCCTGTCCGAGGTAAGCAAGGCCATCACGGCCGGACGGCTGCGCGCCGTGCTCCGCATCCTCGAGACCGATCTGCGCGACAAGTTCGGCGTGCCCGAACCTCGCATCCTGGTCTGCGGCCTGAACCCGCACGCCGGCGAAGGCGGCCATCTCGGGCGTGAGGAACTCGACGTGATCGAGCCTGCGCTGCGGGAACTGCGCCTCGAGGGACTGCACCTGACGGGCCCCGTCCCTGCCGACACGGCATTCCTGCCTGAGCGACTCGCGGGCCACGATGCGGTGCTGGCCATGTTCCACGACCAGGGGTTGCCAGTGCTGAAGCACGCCAGCTTCGGACACGCGGTCAACGTGACGCTCGGCCTGCCGATTCTGCGTACGTCGGTCGATCACGGCACCGCGCTCGATCTCGCCGGCACGGGCCGGGCCGACGCGGGCAGCCTGCGCGCCGCCGTGCGACTCGCCCGCGAACTTCACGCAGCACGCGCGCGGTGAGTCGCGCCAAGAAACGCCTCGGACAGCACTTCCTGCACGATCCGGGGACGATCGACCGCATCGTGCGCGCGGTCGCGCCCGCGCCGGGAGACCGGCTGGTCGAGATCGGCCCAGGACGCGGCGCGGTGACCGTCCCGCTGCTCGCCGCGGCTGGCGCAATCGACGTGATCGAGATCGACCGGGACGTGGTCCCGGTGCTGGAGCAGCGTTGTCGCGATCGCGGCACGCTGCGGGTGCACCTGCGCGACGCGCTCGAGTTCGATTTCCTTGCACTGCGAGGCAATGGCCCGCGGCTCCGCCTCGTGGGCAACCTCCCGTACAACATCTCCACGCCGCTGCTGTTCCATTTCATCGGCCAGCTCGACGCCATCGCCGACATGCACTTCATGCTGCAGAAGGAAGTCGTGGCCCGCATGGCTGCAAGCCCGGGCAACAAGGTCTACGGTCGGCTTACCGTGATGTTGGCGCCGTGGGTGCGCGTCGAACCGCTGTTCGACATCGGCACGGGCGCGTTCTCGCCCGCGCCGAAGGTCGTCTCGACGTTTTTCGCGCTGCAACCGCACCGGGATCCGCCGTTCGCGATGCCGGACCCAGCCGGATATGCGCGCGTCGTCTCGGCCGCCTTCGAGCAACGACGCAAGACCTTGCGCAACTCGCTGGCGAGCCTGCTGAAACCCGCGCAGATCGCTGCGGCGGGCGTCGACCCGGCGGCACGCGCGGAAACGCTGTGGCCGGCGCAGTTCGCCGCGCTGGCTGCCCAGCTCGCGAGCTGAATCCCCGCTCATTGGCCGCGCCGGCGCCGGGCGACCTATAATCGCGACGGAGCCCGGACGCTTGCCCGCTGGAGGGACGCAATGCGCGACTACAACAAGATCCTGCTGTGCCTCGACCTGACGGACGACAGCGAGACGATCGCCGTGCGTGCCAAGTCCCTCGCGGCGGCTTTCGGCGCCGAACTCACACTGCTGCACGTAGTCGAGTACGTGCCGGTCGAGCCGATGGGCGAGGCGCTGCTGCCCGCAGTCCAGATCGAAGGCGAGCTCGTCGAGCGGGCCAGGCTGCGCGTCGCCGAGTTGTCCGCCAAGCTCGGCCTCGAACATTGCGAGCGCCTGGTGCAGACCGGCAACATCAAGGCCGAGGTCGTGCGCATCGCGCAGACCCGCGCGATCGACCTGATCGTAATCGGCAGCCGCGAGCGCCACGGTGTATCGATCCTGTTCAATTTCACCGAGGACACGGTGTTGCACGCCGCGCCCTGCGACGTGCTGGCCGTGCGCCTGCACAGGGAATGACGCGGCGTCCGGCCAACGCATGAACAGCCAACCCTACCGCATCAGCGTCGACGTCGTGACCAACTTCGTCGAGGACCAGTCGAACCCCGGCGACGGCCGGTACGTGTTTGCCTACACCATCACGATCCGCAACGAGGGGACGGTGCCGGCCCGCCTGCTTTCGCGGCACTGGATCATCACCGACGCAAACGGCAAGGTGCAGGAAGTCGTCGGTGACGGCGTGGTGGGCGAGCAACCGCACCTCCAGCCCGGCGAGGGCTTTCGCTACTCCAGCGGCGCGATCCTCGAAACGCCCGTGGGCGCCATGCAGGGGAAGTACCGCATGGTGGCCGACGACGGCGAGCACTTCGACGCGCCGATCGCGCCTTTCAGGCTCGCGATTCCCGGCCTGCTCCACTGAGCGCCGATGGCGATCTACGCCGTCGGCGACGTCCAGGGCTGCTGCACCGAACTCGAGCGCCTGCTTGCCGGGCTCGCATTCGATGCGAACCGCGACCGTCTCTGGTTCGTCGGCGATCTCGTCAATCGCGGCCCTCGCTCGCTCGACGTGCTGCGGCTGGTAATGGAGCTCGGCGAGGCCGCGACCGTCGTGCTCGGCAACCACGACCTGCACCTGCTCGCGGTCGCGCGCGGGCACGCCGAGATGCGCGGGCCGGATCGGACGCTGCAGCCGATCCTCGACGCGTCCGACCGCGAGCGCCTGCTCGACTGGCTGCAGTCGCGTCCGATGCTGCACCACGACGCCGGGCTGGACATCACGATGATCCACGCGGGCCTGCCGCCGCAGTGGGACGTCGTGCTCGCCCGTCGCTGCGCCGCCGAGCTCGAGGCGGCCCTGCGCGGCGACCACAGCGGGCGCTTGTTCGAGGCCATGTACGGCAACCAGCCGGACCTGTGGCGGGAAGATCTCGAGGGTGACGACCGCCTGCGCTTCATCACGAACGCGCTCACGCGGCTGCGCGTCTGCGATGCCGATGGACGGCTGTTGCTGAAATTCAAGGGCCCGCTGGCGGCGGCACCGGCCGGGGCGATCCCATGGTTCCGCGCGCCGCGGCGGCGGTCGGCCGGCGCACGCATCGTCTGCGGACACTGGTCCGCGCTCGGCTATCTCGATGAAGGCGGCGTGCTCGCGCTCGACACGGGATGCGTCTGGGGTGGTCCGCTCACGGCCCAGCGTCTCGACGTGCGGTCCGCGCCAGTCACCGTCGCGAGCACGCAGCCCGCGCAGTTCTGAACCTCAATCGCAGGGTTCGTAGTGCAGGTACCCGGTGAGCTGGCCACGCTCGTCGAGCGCCCGCTCGAGCCGGCCGCAGGTCACGAGCGGCGGCTGTTCGCGCGCCGGGAGCAGGCGCGGCCGGTCGGTACCCGCCGGCGCCATGCTCGCCACCGATTGCATCGACTCGATCTTGCGCGTCGCGGGATCGACGGTGCACGTCCGCAGCGATCCATCGGTCGAACGCAGCAGGACACTGGCACGACCGTCCTCGAGGGGCGCGGCATGCGCAACGCTGGCCACCGGGAAGCCGCCGTCGTTGATGCAGGCGCCGATTCCCGGCGCGAGGCCGGGCAGCAGTCGCGACCAGTCGTCGGTTGTCTTCTCTGCATAATCGGCCAGCGGAGCCTCGTTCACATCGTAGGCGAACCGCGCCCGGCAGCAGCCGGTCGCCGCGGTGCCGTCGGCGAACGAGATGATCGCCCGGTAATCGGCGGGCGGCCCGTCGGCCATCGTGTCCTGGCAAGCTTCCCGCCGTGCCACGATCGCCAGCATGTGGGTCGATTGCCGGATTGATTGCCCGCGCCAGACCAGCCATTCGGGCTCCAGGTACATGAACCGCTGCAGCTGGCCGCGATAGACCGCCCGCTCGCGCGGTTCCGCCAGCCGGTCCAGCAACGCATTGCTGGGGCCGACGTCGATGCTCCAGAAAGGTTCGTTGCCGGTGCACTTCATGTGCGCGGGCGCGATGTCCTGCTGCGCCGTCGCTACCGCGGAAACCAGCCAAAGGACAGGCAGAATCAAGATGCGCGACATACGTTGACCTCGCGGCGCCAATGTCATCAATCCCGCATGATCCGGGCATAGATCGGCGCAATTCCCGCGCCGAGCAGCCGGACCGACCAGTTGATGAGCCTCGCGTCGAGGCCCACGCGCCAGTGGACGCGATTGCCGTGCACGGCGCGCCAGACCGCCTGAGCTACGCGTTCCGGCGGGATCTTCACGCCGAGCCGCGCGATCGAAGCGGGCTTGACGCGGGCGCCGAATACCATGCCGGTCTGCACGTAGGCGACGTAGATGGCGGACACCTGGATCCCGTGCGCCCGGTACTCGATGTTGAGCGCTTCGGTGACGCCGCGCACGAAGAACTTGGTCGCGCTGTAGACGGCGTGCTGCGGCGAGCCGTACTCGGCCGAGGTGGAACTCATTGCGACGACGTGCGCGCCCGGCGTGCGTTGCAGGAACGGAAACGCGGCGTCGATCGTATGCACGACGCCGCTGACGTTGACGTCCACCAGCAGCTGCTTCTGCGCCGGCGTGATCGTCTCGTGAGGCCCCATGAAGAGCACCCCGGCATTGGCGAACACGGCATCCAGGTGATGGCCGGTGCGACTGGTGAAATCGCCGATCGCACGCTCGATGGCCGCGGCGTCCCGGACGTCGGCCGCGTGAGCGCTCACGCGCTCCGGGCCGAGTTCGCTCACGAGCGCGGCGAGCGCTGCGGAATCGACGTCGGAAGCGCCCACGAACCAGCCGTTGCGCGCGAACAGCCTCGCGGTCTCGGCGCCGATCCCCGCGCCCGCGCCGGTGATGAAGATGGACTTCGTGCGACTCATTGCACTGGCACGGGCTGCAGCACCTCGACCGTCAGGCGCACCGCACCGGGTCTCACCTGCCGCGGCACGCAGCGCACCCCGTTCTCGATGATCTTTGCCCCGAGCGGCACCATGACCTGGTCGCGCAGTTGCTCGATCAACTCGCAGTCGCCGTCCTCCAGCGGTCCGCCCGGCCGGCTCGCGAACTCCACGCGCCGCGGAGCCGCGCGAAACCGATCCGTGCCCCCCGTCTCGGGAGGCGCCTGGCCGGTGGCACGCGCGGCGAGCTCCCGCTTCGCAGTACCACTCGCGAGCTCGGCAAGCACTTCCGGAGTCGCCGCCACCGGCAGTGCGGCCACGATCCTGACGGCCGGCATCACCTCCGGCCCAGTGACCTGCACGCAGCCGCGCGTGGTCACCTTGAAACCCGGGCGCGCGCCGAGCTCCTCGAGCACCCACGCCACCTTGTCGCGCAGGCCGCGGCACGAATAAAAGCTCGTGAACGCCATGTAGGTCACGAGAATCTCGCGCTCCATCCACACCGCATCGACGGCCGGGCTGGCCTCGGCCGGTCCGGTCTCCTGCGACATCGCGCCAGGCGGCGAGCCGAGCGCGGCCATTGCGATGAATGCCGTCACCGGCATGCGTCTCATGACAGCCTCCTGCCCCGGGGCGGGGCCCGGCGTCTATACTGCCACACGCGCGGGCACGATCTCCTGCGCGAAGCCCGCAGTTCGTTCGAGCCTTCGCGATGCGCGAAATTGAGTTCACCACCGATGGCCGGCGTTGGCGCGCAGATCTTGCGGCGCCCGTGGACCTTGCGATTCCGTTGCAGTTCGAAGGGGCGCAGCCGAGCTTCTTTGCGACCGAGCCCGCACGCGCCGCGCCGCTGCGAGCCGGCAGCTTCACGGGTGACGTCCGCCAGGGCGCGAGCTGCAACTGCGGCGTGTACTCGCTCGCGCCGCACTGCCACGGCACGCACACCGAATGCGCGGCTCACGTCACGATCGGTGGCGAACACATCGCTGCGCTGACGCCGGTCCCTCCGTCGCTCGCGGTCCTGCTCTCGGTTCGGCCGGTTGCTCGCGGGTCAACGTCGGATGCCGATGCCGCCCGCGCCTCGCCGTCCGATCCGGTCATTACGCGCGAATTGCTGGCTGCGGCCGCGGCCCCCTGGCTCGCCGATCCCTGGGTGGCCCTGGTGATCCGGACCTTGCCGAATGACCTGTCGAAATTGCAGCGCGCCTACGCCGGAGAGTGTCCGGCACCCTACTTCCTGCCGGACGCGATGGAATGGATCGTCGAACGCGGCGTTACGTCGCTGGTCGTCGATCTGCCGAGCCTCGATCGCGCCGAAGACGGGGGCGCGCTGGCCGTGCACCGGATCTACTGGGGGTTACCTCTCGGCGAGCGCGATCCGCAGTTCGCGCAGCGTGGCCGCGCGCTCGTCACCGAGCTTGCCTACGTGCCGCCTTCGGTGCCAGACGGGCTCTACTTGCTCGATCTGCACGTGCCGGCCTTCGGTGCCGACGCCGCGCCGAGCAGGCCCGTGCTCTACCCCGTTCACGAGGTTGCAACATGAGACTGGATCGGGAGCACGCGCACGCACTCGACGCGGCGGATCCGCTCCGTCCCTGGCGGGACCGCTTCGTGCTGCCGCACTCGGCCGAGGGGCGCGAGCTCGTCTACCTGTGCGGCCACTCGCTCGGCGCGCAGCCCACGCTCGCCACGGATTACGTCGAGGAAATCATGCGCGACTGGCGCAGTCTCGGCGTGGAGGGCCACTTCGCCGCTCGCCGTCCATGGCTGACTTATCCCGAACGCCTCGCGCCCGCACTGGCCCGGCTCATCGGCGCGAGTCCGCAGGAAGTGGTGGTGATGAATACGCTCACGGTGAACCTGCACCTGCTGCTCGTGAGCTTCTACCGGCCGGCTGGCGAGCGCACGGCGCTGCTGATCGAGCGGCACGCATTTCCTTCGGACCGGTATGCCGCGGAGTCCCAGGTGCGTTTCCACGGGCTCGATCCGGCGCAGGACCTGATCGAGCTCGCGCCGCGTGACGGCGAGAGCTGCTTGCGCACCGACGACGTCGTGGCTGCGATCGAGCGCGATGGGCCGCGGATCGCGACGGTGCTGCTCCCTGGCGTCCAGTACCTGACGGGACAGGCGCTCGACATCGGCACGATCACGGCCGCAGGCCGACGGGCCGGCTGCACGGTTGGCTGGGACCTGGCCCACGCCATCGGCAATGTCGCGCTGAACCTGCACGACGCCGAGGCTGATTTCGCCATGTGGTGCCACTACAAGTATCTCAACGGCGGTCCGGGTGCCGTGGGCGGAGCATTCGTGCACGAGCGCCACGCGAGCCGCGGGGATCTGCCCCGCCTGGCCGGCTGGTGGGGCCACGACCAGGCCACGCGGTTCGAGATGGGGCCGGACTTCCGGCCAAGCCCGGGTGCGAGCGGCTGGCAGCTCAGCACGCCGCCCGTGCTCGCGATCGCGCCGCTGGCGGCGGCGCTGGAGCATTTCGACACGGTCGGACTCACGGCCCTGCGGCAGAAGTCCGTCGAGCTCACCGGTTACCTCGAAGCGCTGATCCGTGCGCGGCTCAGCGGAACAGTGACGATCCTGACACCCGCGGATCCGGCGGCGCGCGGCGCGGCGCTGTCGTTACGGCTCGAGGTCGATCGCAATCGGGCCCGCGCGGTCTTCGACGGCCTGCGGACGCGAGGGATCGTCCCGGACTGGCGCGAACCCGGCGTGATCCGGGCAGCGCCCGTGCCGTTCTACAACAGCTTCGACGACGCCTGGACATTCGTCGATGCGCTGCAATCCGAGCTCACCTGAGATCGGCGTGACGCTTCGATTCCCGCCGCTCGCCGTGGCCATGTCGTTCGGCATCGCGATGTGGGTCGTCGCACGCGCGCTGCCTTCGCTGCGCTGCGAATTCCTCGGACGATGCCCGACTGCGCTCGCGCTGTTCGCGCTCGGCGCCGCCATCAGCCTGTCCGGCGTCATCGCCTTCCGCCGCGCACGGACGACGACGAATCCGCTGCGCCCGGACGCCGCTTCCGCGCTGGTCGTCACGGGCATCTACACGCGCACGCGAAATCCAATGTATCTTGGCTTCGTCGTGATGCTGCTCGCGTGGTGTGCGTGGCTCGCGCATCCGGTGACGCTGCTCGGCATCCCCGGCTTCGTCGCTTGGATGAACCGGTACCAGATCCCGGCCGAGGAACGCGCGATCGGCGCGCTGTTCGGCGACGAGTTCGAGCAGTACTGTGCCCGAGTCAGGCGTTGGCTCTGAGCCGTGTCGGGCGGCCACGCCGAGACAACAGGAGGCGGATCGATGCGATTCTCGCCGGTGGGCTCGATATGACCGTCAGCGACGGTGCGGACGCGATCGCGCGCCGGCTCGCGCAGTTCGACGATGCGACGATCGACGAATTGTACGGACTCGAACCCGTCTTCGAGCCCGATGTCGCGGCCGCCCTCGGCGGCTCACCGACCGAAGTCGTCGTGGTCACCTGTCCCTACTGCTGGGAGCAGTACGAGACCCAGGTCGATCTGACGGGCGGCTCGTCCACCTACGTCGAGGATTGCCAGGTGTGTTGCCAGCCAATCGAGCTGTCACTGGCGGTGAGCGATTCGGGCGCGCTCGTCACGCTGCTGCCGAACCGGATGGACTGAGGCGACCGCCGCCTCAGTCGCTGGCCAACCGCTCGCGTCCGGCCCAGACCGAGCGCTGCAGCGTAACGAAACTGTAGGCATGGGCGTGGCGCTCGTCGGCGGCGTGATCCTCGCGGGCGATTTCCTCCCAGCCGGCGGCGTCGAGCGGCGGGAAGAACGTATCGGCGTCGATCAGCGCATGCACCCGAGTGAGATGGATGACCTGTGCCAACGGGATGGCCAGCCGGTAGATCTCGGCTCCGCCGATCACACAGATTTCCGGCACGTCGCCCCCTATGCGCACGGCATCCTCGACGGAACCCGCGGTCTCGGCGCCGTCGAGCACGAGGCCCGGCTGGCGCGATACCACGATGCTGCGTCGTCCCGGTAGCGGGCGGCCGATCGAATCCCAGGTCTTGCGCCCCATTACGATCGCCTTGCCCATCGTCAGCGACCTGAAGCGCTTCAGGTCGGCCGGCAGGTGCCACGGCATCCGGCCGCCGAGGCCGATGCCGCCGCGCTCGTCGGCCGCGACGATGATCGAGACGAACGTCACTTGCGAGCAGGCTTCCGGGATGACTTCGCGCTGGCGACTTTCTTCTTCGCCCTGACCTTCGCCTTCTTCCGGGCCTTCTTCTTGTCGAGTGGCACCCCGTCCAGCATGGTCCCGCGGCAGGCAGCGGCCCCGCAACGGCAGGCGTAGTTCGCGAGCTCTTTCGGGTCGTCGGTGCTTTCCCAGGTGAGGCCGTACTCGTAGCCGAGCTCTTCGCCGGGCTGGATCGTGCGCAGCGCCTCGATGAAGACGCGGCGGTCCTCGATCACGGTCTCGCAGTTGGGGTCGCAGGAATGGTTGATGAAGCGGGCGTCGTTGCCGTTCACACCCGCGTCGATCACGATGCGGCCGTCGACCACGAACAGGAACGTGTGCCCGTCGTCCTGGCCCTTGGCCTCGTAGCGCGCGTCGGCCTGCGCGTGGGTGATGCGGTCGCCGAGGTATTCGACGATCCGCGTGCCCTTGCGGATGCGGCGCGTCGCGTACACGCCACTGCCGTGGATGCGCGAGCGGCGCACGGCGTACAGCGGCGCGAGTTTCGGTTTCGCGGCCGTGCGCGCGGCGTGGCGCATGTGCGCGTGATGGGGCTCGGGCTTGCGGGTCTGCTTGGCCTTCTTCATACGGCGATGGGAGCCTTGATGGGAGGATGCGATTGGTAGCCCGTGATCTCGAAATCCTCGAAGCGGTAATCGAAGATCGAATCGGGCCGGCGGTGGATCAACAGCGTCGGCAGCGGCATCGGTTCACGCGTGAGCTGCAGCCGCGCCTGCTCGAGGTGGTTGGCGTAGAGGTGGCAGTCGCCTCCCGTCCAGATGAAATCACCCACGTCGAAGCCGCACTGCTGCGCCATCATGTGCGTCAGCAGCGAGTAGGACGCGATGTTGAACGGCACGCCGAGGAAGATGTCGGCGCTGCGCTGGTAGAGCTGGCAGGAAAGCCGCCCGTCCGCGACGTAGAACTGGAACATCGCGTGACAGGGTGTGAGCGCCATCTGGTCGAGCTCGCCGACGTTCCACGCATTGACGATGATGCGTCGTGAATGCGGATCGCGCTTCAGCAGGTCCACCGCCGTCTCGATCTGGTCGATCGTGCGGCCGTCCGCGCCACGCCACGAACGCCACTGCACGCCGTAGACGGGCCCGAGCTCGCCGTTCGCGTCCGCCCATTCGTCCCAGATCGTGACACCGTGCTCGCGCAGGTAACGGACGTTGGTCTCGCCGCGGAGGAACCACAGCAGCTCGTGCACGATGGACTTGAGATGCAGTTTCTTCGTCGTGACCAGGGGGAAGCCGTGGCGGAGGTCGAAACGCATCTGCCAGCCGAACGTGGCGCGGGTGCCGGTGCCGGTGCGGTCGGTCTTGCCAGCGCCGTGCTCCAGCACGTGGCGCATCAGGTCGAGGTACTGGCGCATGGCTCAGGCGTAGTTGCCGGAAGGCAGGCGGCGTCGGTACGCGACGGCGAGCAACCAGCACCCCGCGATGATCATCGGCAGCGACAGGATCTGGCCCATCGTCAGCCAGTCGAACAACAGGTAGCCGCGGTTGTCATCCGGCACCCGGACGAACTCGACGGCGAAGCGGAACACGCCGTAGCAGACGAGGAACAGGCCGGAGGGCGCGAGGCGCGGCCGCGGCTTCGCCGTGAACCACCAGAGGATCAGGAACAACGCGAGGCCCTCCAGCAGCGCCTCGTACAGCTGGGACGCGTGCAGCGGCACTCCATCGACGACCACGGCCCACGGCACGTCGGTCGGCTTGCCCCAGAGCTCGCCGTTGATGAAGTTGCCGAGGCGCCCGGCGCCGAAGCCGAGCGCGGGCAGCGGCGCGGCAAAATCGAACACGTCGGAGATGCGCTTGCCGCGCCGGCTGGCGAACATCGCGAGCGCGACGAGCACGCCGACGAGGCCGCCGTGGAAGGACATGCCGCCCTCCCAGATCCGCAGCACGCTGAACGGCTCCGCGAGGATGCGCTCGGTGCCGTAGAACAGCATCCAGCCGAGTCGGCCACCGAGGATCACTCCCAGCGCGCAATAAAAGATGAAATCGTCCATCTCCGTCGGCGTCCAGGTCGATCCCGGCTGCGCGGCCCGCCGGCGCCCGAGCCACCACGCGGAGAGGAAGCCCACGAGGTACATGAGCCCATACCAGCGAATCTGCAGGGGGCCAAGCGACAGGGCGACGGGATCGGGATGCGGATAGACGAACATGGGGCGCGTATTCTAACCGTTCAGTCGTTGACGACGCGGCAGAAGAGCGCCTTCAGGTAGCGCGTCTCCGGGATGGCCGGATGAATCGGGTGGTCCGGCGCGTGTCCGCCGACCTCGACGACCTGTGCAAAGCGGTTCAGGTGGCGGGCCGCCTGCTGGACCGTGCCGATCAGCTCGTCCTGCGCGAGATGGTGCGAGCAGGAACAGGAGATCAGGAAACCGTCCCGCGGCAGCAGTTGCATCGCGAGCTGGTTCAATTTGCGGTAGGCCGCCTGCCCCTTCGGGATGTCGCGGCGCCGCTTGATGAACGCGGGCGGATCGACGACGACGACGTCGAATTTCTCGCCTGCCTCCCGCAGCGCCGCGAGTGCATCGAACGCGTCGCCGCGCTGCGTGCCCACCTCGAGGCCGCTTTCGGCCGCTGACTGCTGCAGCAGCTCGAGGGCGGGCGCTGATGAATCGACGCACAGCACCTCCCTGGCTCCAGCACGTGCGGCAGACAAGCCCCAAGCCCCGAGATAACTGAACACGTCGAGCACCCGGGCGCCGTTCACGTACTTGAGGAACGAGCGCCGGTTCGCGGCCTGGTCGTAGAACCAGCCCGTCTTCTGCCCGGCGCCGATCGGAACGCGGAAACGGACGCCATTCTCCTCGACCCAGACGTGATCGATCGCCTCGCCGTGCGCGGTTTCGACGTAGGACGGCAGTCCCTCGAGCTCGCGTGCGCCGGAGTCGTTCTTCCACAGCACCGTGCGCGGCGCGATCACCTTCTCGAGGGCGCCGACGATTTCAGACTTGAGGCTTTCCATGCCGGCAGTGCCGATCTGGCCGACGACCACGTCGCCATAGCGGTCGAGCACGAGTCCGGGCAGCCCGTCGGACTCGCCGTGAACCAGGCGATAGAACGGCGAGGCATACAGTCGCTCGCGGAGCGCGAGCGCGACCTGCAAGCGGTGGACGAACAGCGGCCGCCCCGGCGGGTAGCGTCCGTCGCGGCCGAGGATGCGCGCGCAGATCAGCGCGTGCGGGTTGACGTAAGCGTAGCCGAGGAACCGCTCGCGATCGCCGACCACGCGGCACAGCGCGCCGGTCGCGAATCCCGTGAGCGGCGTGCGGTCCGTGTCGACCTCGTTGCTGAATACCCAGAGATGACCCGCGCCGAGGCGTCGGTCCTCCCGCGGTTTCAGGCGCAGTTCGGGCAGGGCGAGCCCGTCGCCAGGCGCCTCGGGAGCATGAGTCATCGCGGGAGCCTCGTTCCGATATAGTTGCGCATTCTATCCGAGCACCCGGCCCGACCCCATGAAACCTCAGTCGAACCGCACGCGCCGCAACCGGCTCGCCGGCGAATCGAGCCCTTATCTTCTGCAGCACGCGGACAACCCCGTCGACTGGCACCCGTGGGGACCGGAAGCACTCGAGCGCGCGAAAGCCGAAGGCAAGCCGATCCTGCTGTCGATCGGCTACTCCGCATGCCACTGGTGCCACGTGATGGCCCACGAATCTTTCGAGGACGAAGCGACGGCTGCGCTGATGAACGAACTGTTCGTCAACGTAAAGGTGGACCGCGAGGAGCGTCCCGACCTCGACCGGATCTACCAGACGGCCCACCAGATGCTGACCCAGCGCGGCGGCGGCTGGCCGCTCACGATGTTCCTGACGGCCCACGACCAGCGTCCGTTCTTCGGCGGCACCTACTTCCCGGTCGAGGCGAAGTACGGCATGCCGGCATTTCGCGACATTCTTGCGCGAGTGGCCGAGTACCACCGCAACCACGCTGACGACATCCGCCGTCAGGGCGACGCGCTGGTGCAGGTGTTCGGGGAACTTCTGCCCGCGCCCGCGCCCGGCGACGCCCCGCTCTCCCGTGCGCCCCTCGCAACCGCGCGCGCAGCGCTGCAGCGTGATTTCGACGGCCGCTTCGGCGGCTTCGGCGACGCACCGAAGTTTCCGCACCCGATGAACATGGAGTTCCTGCTGCGCCAGTGGCGGGCGACGGCCGACGACGAGCAGCCCGACCTGCAGGCGCTCTACATGGCGACGCTGACGCTGACTCGCATGGCCGAGGGTGGGCTCTACGACCAGCTGGGCGGTGGCTTCTGCCGCTACTCGGTCGACGCCTACTGGATGATCCCGCACTTCGAGAAGATGCTGTACGACAACGGGCAATTGCTCGCCGTCAGCGCGCAGGCCGCAGTCGCAACGGGGGACGCGCTGTTCCGTCGTGTGGCCCGGGAGACCGCCGACTGGATCCGGCGCGATCTCGAGCACAGCGAGGGCGGCTATTACGCGACACTGGATGCGGACTCAGAGGGACACGAGGGCAAGTTCTACGTCTGGACGCCGGACGAGGCGCGCCAACTGCTCGACGAGCGCGAGTATGCCGTCCTGTCGCGCCGCTTCGGTCTCGACCGTGCCGCGAACTTCGAGGATCGCTGGCATCTGCACGCTTTCGAGCTGCTGTCGAGCGTCGCCGAGGCGATCGGGCTCGACGAGAACGAGGCGGAAGCCGCGCTCGACTCCGCCCGGGCCAAGCTGCTTGCGGTGCGCAACCGGCGTATCTGGCCCGCGCGCGACGGGAAGATCCTGACGAGCTGGAATGGCCTTGCGATCAGCGGTCTGGCGTCGGCAGCGCGCGCGCTCGATCGCGACGATTACGTCGACTCCGCGGCGCGAGCCGTCGAGTTCCTGCGCCGGCACTGCTGGTTCGACGGCCGATTGCTGGCCGTGCACAAGGATGGCCGCTCACGCTTTCCGGCCTATCTGGACGATCACGCTTTCCTGGCCTGGGGATTGCTCGAGTTGCTGCAGGCACGCTGGCACGGGCGCTGGCTGGCCTGGACGATCGAACTCGCCGAGGCGCTGTTGCGGCACTTCGAGGATGGCGAGGCCGGCGGCTTCTTCTTCACCGCCGACGACCACGAGGCGCTGATCCTGCGGCCCAAGACATTCGGCGACGACGCTACGCCGGCGGGCAACGGCGTCGCGGCGCGACTCCTGCTGCGACTCGGTTACCTGCTCGCCGAACCGCGTTACCTGGACGCCGCCGAGCGCACGCTGCGTGCCGGCTGGTCGCTGCTGGAGCGCTACCCGCACGCCCACACGAGCCTGCTGATGGCGCTCGACGAGCTCACCGAACCGCCGACGATCGTCGTGCTGCGCGGCGCCGACGACGACCTCGCCATCTGGCGCGCCGAACTCGACAAGCTCTACGACCCGCGGCGAATGGTGGTCGCTATCCCGGCCGACGCGACTGACCTGCCGGCTTCCCTCGCCGACAAACGCGCCGGCGCGAGCACGATCGCCTACATCTGCCGGGGTACGACGTGCTCCGCTCCGCTCGCCACGCTCGGCGAGCTGGTTCGGGCGCTGAAGCACTGAGCCGTCGTCTCGCGCGGGTGATGTCCGTGGCCGGCCGTTAATCGATAGGGTAGTCATCCGCGGGGTCGCCGTGAATCCATCCCTGGAGGCTCCGCGCGCGACGTCGTGTCGCGCGACGGCCCCGCGGATGACTACCCTATCGATTAACGGCCGATCGGCATCGGCACTCGCACGATGACGTGGGTCAGTCGCCGTGAGCCCGCCGCCAAGTCTCGGGTCGCTGACGACGTACTGCCCGACGATTCTCAGCGCGCTTGCGCCGTTTCCGCCGGGTTCTGCTCGGGCAGGCACTCCCAGGGCCGTCGCGCGACAGGACGTCGCGCGCGGAGTCTCCAGGGACGGATTCACGACGTCCCCGGGAGTGCCTGCCCGAGCAGAACCCGGCCGGCCACCGACATCAGGCACGCGCGGAAAAAAGCGGATCAGTACGCCGTCAGCGACGCAGAACTCCGGGGTACGACACCGACATCGCCAGGCCCGGCAAACGTGACCGGCACCGACTCGCTGCGCAGTCCGGCGTTGCGCAACACGACGAAATGCAGGTGCGGGCCGCTGGAATAGCCCGTATTGCCCGAGTTCGCGATGTACTCGCCGCGTTGCACGCGCTGCCCGGGC
>Ga0209391_10000697_pt1 | contig 16506 bp, 14 predicted proteins | sample PPLLak3March2015_FD_187246 | JGI IMG/M metagenome (GOLD analysis project Ga0209391, IMG submission 187246) | Freshwater sediment microbial communities from Prairie Pothole Lake near Jamestown, North Dakota, USA - PPLs Lake P7 Core (1) Depth... | ecosystem: Environmental > Aquatic > Freshwater >... | reverse complement strand
CGCATCGTCTGAAAGACCACTGGGCCGAGCAGCGCCTGTTCGGCCGCCGCATCCTCGCGGCATCGTTCGTGATACTGGTGCTGGTCGCCGCACTCGTCGCGCGCCTGTTCTACCTGCAGGTGATCAGGCACGACTACTTCAGCGACCTGTCGCAGGGCAACCGAATCCGCATCGAGCCGTTGCCGCCCAGCCGCGGGCTGATCCTCGACCGCCACGGCGAGCCGCTCGCGCTCAACCGTCCTGCCTACCAGCTCGAGCTGGTCCGCGAGCAGACGCCCGACGTCGAGGAAACCCTGGCGCGCCTCGTGAAACTCGACCTGCTCGCCGCCGAGGACCTCGACCGCGTGCGGAGGCTGATCCGCGCGCGGCGCAGCTTCGACGCCGTGCCGATCCGCCTGCAGCTGTCCGAGGAGGAGCTGGCGCGCTTCGCCGTCAACCGCCCCGATTTCCCGGGCGTCGAGGTGCGACCGCGCCTGACCCGCCATTACCCGCGGCTCGGCACCGGCGTGCACGCCATCGGCTACGTCGGCGCCATCAGCGAGGCCGACCAGGAGCGCATCAACGTCGCGAACTACGCGGGCACCACGCTGATCGGCAAGCTCGGCGTGGAACGCGCCTTCGAGGACGACCTGCACGGCGAGACCGGCTACCAGCAGCTGCTGGTGAACGCGCAGGGCCGGCGCGTCGAGCGCGTCGGCATCAGCACCCCAGACCTGGTGCGCAAGGAACCCGTCGCCGGCAACGACCTGTACCTGGCCGTGGACGCGCGCCTGCAGCAGGTGGCGGAGGACGCGCTCGCCGGCCAGCGTGCCGCGGTGGTGGCGATCGATCCGCACAACGGCGACGTGCTCGCCTTCGTCAGCACGCCGACTTTCGACCCGAACGGCTTTGCGCGCGGCCTCACCTACGCCGAATACGCGGCGCTCTCCAACGACGTGGACGTGCCGCTCTACGACCGCGCGCTGCGCGGCGAGTATCCGCCCGGCTCCACCATCAAGCCGCTGGTGGCGCTCGCGGCGCTGCAGTACGGGGTCGCCACGCCCGAGGCCCGGCGACTGTGCCGCGGCGCTTTCCAGCTGCCGGGTTCGAGCCACCGCTACCGTGACTGGAAGAGGTCCGGCCATGGCAGCGTGGACATGCACATGGCCATCGCGGTGTCGTGCGACGTTTACTTCTACGGCGTGTCGGCCGAGCTGGGCATCGACCGCATGCACGACTTCCTCGCCCAGTTCGGCCTCGGCGCCAAGACCGGCATCGACATCGCCGGCGAGCGCGCCGGGCTGATGCCCTCGACCGCCTGGAAGAAAAGCGCCTTCAAGAAGAAGGAAGCGCAGATCTGGTTCCCGGGCGAGACGGTGATCACCGGCATCGGCCAGGGCTACATGCTCGCCACCCCGCTGCAGCTCGCGCACGCGGTCGCAACCGTGGCAATGCGCGGGCAGCGCTTCAGGCCGCGCCTGGTGCGTGGGATGCGCGACGCCCGCACCGGCGAGGTCCGCGAGTTGCCGCCGACGGCGCTCCCGCCGGTGCAGGTGGCCGACCCCAGGTCCTGGGACGTGGCCATCGGCGGCATGGTCGGCGTAATGAACGACTCGTGGGGCACGGCCCGGCGCAGCCAGCAGGGCGCGCCCTACAAGATCGCCGGCAAGACCGGCACCGCGCAGGTATTCAGCATCGGGCAGAAGGAGCGCTACAACGAAAAGGACGTCGCCGAGCGCCTGCGCGACCACGCGCTGTTCGTGGCGTTCGCACCCGCCGACGATCCGCAACTCGCGGTCGCGGTGCTGGTCGAAAACGGACGCAGCGGCAGCGGCACGGCGGCACCGATCGCCCGCAAGATCTTCGACGCCTACCTGCTGCCGCCCGAGCACCCGGCTGCCGTGGCGCCCGATGCGGCGCCGGCGCCCGACGTGGGGAGCGAGGAATGAAGGTGGAAATCGCCGGACCCGGCTACTCCAGCCGCGCGCAACGCACGCTGACGGTGACCGGCCGCGTGCTCGAGGCGCTGCACCTCGACGGACCGCTGCTGCTCGCGGTGCTCGCCGTTTGCGTCGCCGGACTGGTCGTGCTGTTCAGCGCCGCCGGCGAGGACGTCGGCGTGTTCCTGCGCCAGGCCGCGCGCGTCGGGCTCGGGCTCGCCGTGCTGGTGGCAGTGGCGCAGGTCCCGCCGCGCATCCTGCGCGCGGGCGCGCCGTGGCTGTACGCGCTCGGGGTGCTGCTGCTGGTAGCGGTGGCCGTCGTCGGCGATGTTGCCATGGGCGCGCAGCGCTGGCTCGACCTCGGCTTCATCCGCTTCCAGCCCTCGGAGCTGATGAAGATCGCGGTGCCGCTCGCCTGCGCTTGGTTCCTGCACGACCGGCCGCTGCCGCCCGATCTCCGCTCGCTGCTGGTGCTCGGCGTCGCGATCCTGGTGCCGGTGCTGCTGATCGCCGAGCAGCCCGACCTCGGCACGTCACTGCTGGTGGCCGCCGGTGGCGGCCTCGTGGTGCTGCTCGCCGGGCTGCAGCTGCGCTACATGGCGGGCCTGGGCGTGCTGTTCGCCGCGGCCGTGCCGGTGCTGTGGCACTTCCTGCACGACTACCAGCGCCAGCGCGTGCTCACCTTCCTCAACCCGCAGAACGACCCGCTCGGCGCGGGCTACCACACCATCCAGTCGCAGATCGCGATCGGCTCCGGCGGCGTGTTCGGCAAGGGCTACATGAACGGCAGCCAGGCCCACCTCGAGTTCCTGCCGGAGCGCTCCACCGACTTCATCTTCGCGGTGATCGGCGAGGAGTGGGGCCTGGTGGGACTGTCCGTGCTGATCGTGCTGTACCTGTTCGTGCTGGCCCGCGGCCTGTACATCGCGGCGCAGGCGCAGGACACGTTCTCGCGGCTGATCGCCGGCGCGCTCACGCTCACCTTCGCCGTGTACGTGTTCGTCAACAGCGGCATGGTGGCCGGGCTGCTGCCGGTGGTGGGCGTGCCGCTGCCGCTCGTGAGCTACGGCGGCACGTCCATGGTGACCCTCATGGCCGGCTTCGGTATCCTCATGTCCATCCACTCCCGCCGCAAGCTGGTCGCCACGTGACCGGCCCGACCCCGAGGCAACGGATGTCCCACGCACCGCTCAGCGCCTGCGCCGCCGCCCTGTTGGCGATGAGTCCTGCCGCCGCCCTCGCGCTCGACGAGCAGCGCGCCGAGGTGCAGGACTTCATCCGGCACATGGCCGAGCGGCACGGTTTCGCCGCTGCCGAGCTCGGCACCGTGTTCCGCCAGGTGGAATCGCGGCCATCGATCGTGGCGGCCATGGAACGCCCGGCGGAGAAGACGCGCGCGTGGCACGAGTATCGCGCGATGTTCATGACCGACCGGCGCATCGCGCGCGGCGTCGCGACCGGGCTCGAACAGGCCTCAGCGCTGCAGAAGGCTGCGGTGCACGGCGTGCCTGCCGAGGTGATCCTCGCCATCACCGGCGTCGAGACCTTCTACGGCGAGATCACCGGCAAGCACCGCGTGATCGACGCCTTGTCGACGCTCGCCTTCGACTATCCGCGGCGCAGCACGTTCTTCCGCGGCGAGCTCGAGCAGTTCCTGCTGATGGCCCGCGAGGAATCGCTCGACCCGTTGCTGCCCGCCGGTTCCTACGCGGGGGCGATGGGCATCCCGCAGTTCATGCCGTCGAGCTTCCGCGCCTGGGCCGTGGATGGCGACGGCGATGGCCACCGCGACCTGTGGCGCGACTGGGCCGACGTGTTCGCGAGCGTCGGCAACTACCTCAAGGGGCACGGCTGGCGCCCCGGGGAGCCGGTGATGGTTGCGGCGGACGTTGCCGGCGCCGACCTCACAGGCGTCGAGGTCACCAAGGTGGCGCTGTCGGAGACGGCGGGCTCGCTGCGCAGGCGCGGAGTGAAGTTCGACGCCGCCCTGCCCGACGATGCGCCCGCGGTGCTGCTGCAGCTCGCCGGCGCCGCGGGCGCGGAGTACCGCGTCGGCTTCACCAATTTCTTCGCCATCACGCGCTACAACCGCAGCATGCTGTACGCGACTGCCGTCAACGACCTTGCCGTCGCGATTGCCGCGGCCTCCGCACCACCGGCGCCCGTGGCCGCACCCGTCGAATGACCTTGCCCGGCGCGACACGCGCCCCCAACTCACCCCATCCAGACGCCAACATGAGACGACCCAACGCCCTTTTCACCGCATCGTTCCTGACGCTCGCCCTCGCGCTTGCCGGCTGCTCCAAGAAGGCCGACGAGGCCGCGGTCGCGCCAGACGACGGCGCACCCGCCGCGGCTCCGGCTGCCGCGACGCCGAGCCCAGTACCGCCGCCGCCCGAGCTCAAGGCACGCAGCTACATCGTGATCGACCACGACAGCGGCCGGGTGCTCGCCGCACTCGAGCCCGACTCGCGCCAGGAGCCCGCCAGCATCACCAAGCTGATGACCGCTTACGGCGCGTTCCGGGCGCTCAAGGAAGGCCGCATCAAGACCACCGACATGGTCACGATCAGCGAGCACGCCTGGAAGCAGGAAGGCTCGCGCATGTTCGTCGAGGTGGGCAAGCAGGTCTCGGTGGAGAACCTGATCCTGGGCATGATCGTGCAGTCGGGCAACGACGCCACGGTGGCGCTCGCCGAGCACGTTGCCGGCACCGAGCCCACGTTCGTGCAGATGATGAACACGTATGCCAAGGAGCTCGGCATGACGGGCTCGCACTTCACGAACACGGCCGGCATGCCCGATCCCGAGCATTACGTGACCGCACGCGACATCGCAGTGCTCTCGAGTGCGCTGATCCACGAATTCCCCGACTACTACCGCTGGTACTCGCAGCGCGAGTTCACCTACAACGGCATCACCCAGCAGAATCGCAACGGCCTGCTGTGGCGCGATCCGACGGTGGACGGCGTGAAGACCGGCCACACCGAGTCGGCGGGCTACTGCCTCGTGGCCTCGGCGAAGCGCGACGGCATGCGGCTGGTCTCGGCGGTGCTGGGCACCGAGTCGATGAGGGCGCGCGAGGACGCCAACATGGCGCTGCTCAACTACGGCTTCAACTTCTTCGAGACGCGGCGCCTGTACGCGGCGGGTGAACCGCTCACCACGGCGCGCGTCTGGAAGGGCGCGAGCAACGAGGTCGGCCTGGCGCTGAAGCGCGACCTGTTCGTCACCGGCCAGCGCGGCCAGGTCGGCAGCGTCAAGGCAGAGTTCGAGCTGCCCGAGCGCCTCGTCGCGCCGCTCTCGACCAGTACGCCGCTCGGCAAGGCGAGCATCGTGGTCGACGGCGCCACCATCGCCACCCACGACCTGTACCCGTCGCAGGACGTGCCGGCCGGCGGCTTCTTCCGCCGTGCGATCGACACGGTGCGCCTCTGGTTCGACTGACATGGCCACGCCCTGCCCCACCTGCTACCTGAACGGGGAGTGGCTGCCGCTTGCGTCGGCACGCATCTCCCCCCTCGATCGCGGCTTCCTGTTCGCGGACGGGGTGTACGAGGTGGTGCCGGTGCATCGCGGGCGACCATTCCGCCTGCGCCAGCACCTCGAGCGGCTGGATGACAGCCTCGAGGCCATCCGCCTGCGCAATCCGCACGACCACGCCGGGTGGCACGCGATCCTCGAGCAGCTGGCGCGCACTGCCGGCGAGCCCGAGCTGCTGCTGTACGTGCAGGTGACGCGCGGCGCGGAATTCGGCCGCAACCACCCGTTCCCGGCGGCCGCGACGCCGACGGTATTCGCGTTCGCGAGCCCGTACCCGGTGCCGGCGGCCGCAATGGTCGAGCACGGGCTGCGGGCAGTCACCCTGCGGGACATCCGCTGGGATCGCTGTGACATCAAGTCGATCGCGTTGCTCGGCAACGTGCTGCTGCGCCAGCAGGCCACCGACCGCGGCGCCGACGAGGCGTTGCTGGTGCGCGACGGACTGCTGCTCGAGGGTTCGTCGAGCAGCGTGTTCCTCTGCGTCGGCGGCACGCTGGTGACGCCACCCAATGATCACCGCATCCTGCCGGGCACCTCGCGCGACGCCGTACTCGAGCTGGCGGACGGCTGGCTGCCGAGCCAGGTCTGCCCGGTCGAGGCGCGCGAGATCTCGAATTGCGACGAGGTGTGGATCGCCTCGGCCGGCCGCGGCGTGCTGCCGGTCACGAGCGTCGACGGCGAGCCGGTCGGCGAGGGAGCCCCCGGACCGCTGTGGCAGGAAATGCATGCCCGGCTGCAGCGCCACCTCGACGACATCGCGGCGACGCCCGCCCTCTGAGCCATGGCCGAAGAAACGCTGTTCGAGTTTCCGACCGACTTCCCCATCAAGATCATGGGCGCCGCGACCGACGAGTTCCGCAGCCTCGCGATCGGGATCGTCACCCGGCACTTCGGCACGCTCGCCCCGGACAGCATCCAGGAACGTCCGAGCAGCGGCGGCAAGTACCTCGGGCTGACCATCACGGTGCGCGCCGAGAGCAAGGCGCAGCTCGACGCCGTCTACACCGAGCTCACGTCCTGCCGCCAGGTGCTCGTGGCACTGTGAATTCCGGCCGCGAGGCCGAGTTGCCCCAGTAGCCGCGGCGCCAGCACGTCGGCCACCTTGCCCAGGTCGGCGGGCCCGCCGAGATCGCCCACCTGCGCCATCTCGAGTCCCGCGTAGCCGCACGGATTGATGCGCCGGAACGGCTCGAGGTCCATCGCGACGTTGAGCGCCAGCCCGTGGTAACTGCAGCCCCGGCGGATGCGCAGCCCGACGCTCGCGACCTTGCGCGTCCCGACGTAGACGCCGGGCGCGTCACGCCGGCCGAACGCCTCGATGTGCCACTGCGCCAGCGTGCCGATGATCGCGCGCTCGATGCCCTCCACCAGCGCCCGGACGCCGAGCCGCGCCCGCTCGAGGTCGAGCAGTGGGTAAACCACCAGCTGGCCCGGACCGTGGTAGGTCACCTGCCCGCCGCGATCGATCGGCACGACCGGGATGTCGCCAGTGTCGAGCAGGTGCTCACGCCTGGCGTTCATGCCGAGCGTGAACACCGGCGGGTGTTCGAGGAACCAGATCTCGTCAGCGGTGTCTGGCCCGCGCTGGTCGACGAACTGCTGCATCGCCCGCCACGTCGGCTCGTAGGCGACGTGGCCCAGCCAGCGCAGCGTGACGGGCGCGACCATGGTCCGCGCTGGGCGTCAGCGCGTGGCCACGCCGCCGGCGCCGAGGCCGGCGTTGTTGCGCGCCAGCGCCTGCTCCGCGCGATAGCTCGAGCGCACCAGCGGGCCGGCCACGCACTCGACGAAGCCACGCGCGAGCGCGGCCTCGCGACAGCTCTCGAATTCGGCGGGCGTCACGAAACGCTCGACGGCGAGATGGTTGACGGTCGGGCGCAGATACTGGCCGAGCGTGAGGATGTCGACGCCGACCTCACGCAGGTCGTCCATGGTTGCCAGGATCTCGGCATCGGTCTCGCCCAGGCCGAGCATGAGGCTGGTCTTGGTGAGCACGCCGGGCCGGTGTTGCTTGGCATGCGCCAGCACCGCCAGCGTCTGCTCGTAGGAGGCACGCGGGTCGCGCACCGGGTGCGTCAGCCGGCGCACGGTCTCGACGTTCTGCGCGAATACATCGAGGCCGCTGTCGACCACCGTATCGACGTCGTCGAGCGCGCCCTGGAAATCGGGTGTCAGGGCCTCGACCGCGGTTTGCGGACAGAGTCGCTTGATCTCGCGCACGCAGGCCGCGAAGTGGCCCGCACCGCCGTCCTCGAGGTCGTCGCGGTTCACCGAGGTCAGCACCACGTAGCGCAGGCGCATCAGCTGCACGGTGCGCGCGGCGTTGACCGGTTCGTCTTCATCCAGCCAGCCGCGTGGATTACCGGTGTCGACGGCGCAGAACCGGCACGCTCGGGTACAGACCTCGCCCATCAGCATCAGTGTCGCGGTACCCGCGTTCCAGCACTCGCCGATGTTCGGGCACTTGGCCTCTTCGCAGACGGTGGCGAGGCGGTGCTCGCGCACGGTCTGGCGCACGGCGTCGAAGCGCTGTCCCGCAGGCATCGGCGCACGCAGCCACGATGGCTTGCGGCCGGCCGGCAGCGGCGCCGTGGCGGCCGTGCTCTTGATGCCGTCCTTGATCGCCGTGATGCCCTGCGGCGTCACGTATTTCTGGCCGCTGCGCGCAGCGCCCGGGACGACGGGGATGCCTTTGAAATCGGTCATGGCGGGTCCGACTGACGGGGCACGCATCTTACTATTTCGCGTACGACTCCAGCAGCACACCTTGCTCGGACATGTCCTGCAAGATTACGCGTCGCTCGTCCGATTTCCCCTCGAGACGAACCTGCGATTGCGTGAGGCCGTTGGGATACCACATGGCGAGCAACCGCGCCCGCTCACTGTGAAGCCCCCCTGCCGCAGATCCTGCTCCGCCCGGATACCGGCGCCATCGCAGGTTCATTTTGCAATGCAGCGACAGGCTGGTGCCTGCCATAGGAGATCTGCTGCACTATTCGTCCTGCCGATTGCCCGGCGCAACCAGTCCGGGTGCTGCATGTCGCTCACGCTCTACGCCCATCCCTTCTCGTCGTACTGCCAGAAGGTACTCGTTGCCCTGTACGAGAACGACGTGCCTTTCGAGTATCGGTCGTTGGAAGATCCCTCGGCGATGACGGAACTGAAGGCCCGTTGGCCATTCGCGCGTTTTCCAATCCTCGTCGACGATGGGCGCACGATCGTCGAGTCAACGATCATCATCGAACACTTGATGCTCACGCATGGCGGCCGGATCCGCTGGCTGCCCGACGACCCACTCGAAGCGCCGGAGGTTCGATTCCTCGACCGGTTCTTCGACAACGACGTAATGACGGCGATGCAGAAACCCGTCTTCGAGGCCCTCAAGAAAGACAACGCCCGCAGGGATGAAGCAATGGCGGCAGCATGGCGGGCACTCGACCTGGCCTATGGCTGGCTGGAGCAAAGGCTCGAGGGACGTACGTGGGCGGCCGGCGAGACTCTGAGCCTGGCTGATTGCGCGGCGGCACCGTCGCTCTTCTATGCCGACTGGGTTCACCCCATCGCGCATACGTTCCCGACGCTGCGGGCGTATCGGTCGCGTCTGCTCGCCTGGCCTGCATTCGCGCGGGCCGTCAACGAGGCGAGACCGTATCGGCCGTACTTTCCGCTGGGGGCGCCCGACCGGGACTGAGATCGAGGCGGCGTACGATCAGGCGATATTGCCGCTACTCACGAAACTGCTCCTCGTGTTGCTTGCCTGCATCGCCGATTTCGTCCCAGACGGCCTTCGAACCGACCCAGATGTGGTGGGCCACCCTGAGCGTGTCCCCTCCCTGCGTAAGAGAACCTGCGGGCACGAACATTCTTGCCGGGTCGTTCCGGCCGGGCACCGGCGAGCCGCATTCCCTGCAGAACCAGGTCTGCCAGTCTGAATTCGGCTTGCTCCACATCACGATGTGTTCTTCGCCCTGCACCCAACGGAATCTTTCGTTCGGCACGACCACCACCGCGATGCCGTTGCTCCCCGTGGATCTGCGGCAAATCGAGCAGTGGCACACGAAGACATCAGCAAGATCGCCGTCAATCTCGAATCGAACCGCACCGCAGTTGCACTCGCCTTTGGCCATAGGGGTCACCCTGCCGACCGGCCGTCCCGCTGCTTCAAGCACTCGTCCAGTTGCGCCAGCCGCTCCGGCGTGCCGATGTCGAGCCACGTACCGCCGTGGACCTCGCCGCTGACGCGGCCATCACGTGCGGCGGCGCGCAGCAGCGGCGCCAGCTTGAAAATGCCGTCGCTGCAACCGGCGAACAGCTCCTTGCGATAGATCCCGACACCGGAGAACGTGAGTCGTTCCCCGGCGGACTCGACGATGCGGCCACGTTCGAGCACGAAGTCGCCACTCGGGTTGTGCGAGGGATTGGGCACCAGCACGAGGTGTGCGAGGTCGCGGGGCGCGAGGCGCTCACGCAGCGACGACCAGTCGACGTCGGCCCATACGTCGCCATTCAGCACCAGGAACGGGCCCGCGTCAAGCAACGGCAGGGCGCGGAAGATGCCGCCGCCCGTCTCGAGAGGCTCGGGACCCTCCTCGCTGTAGTGCAGTCGCACGCCGTAGCGGCTGCCGTCACCGAGCGCCTCGCGGATCTGGCCGCCCAGCCACGACAGGTTGACCACCACGTCGATGAAGCCCGCGGCGGCGAGCGCGCGCAGGTGATGCACGATCAACGGCGCGCCGCCGGCCTCGAGCAACGGCTTGGGGCGCACCAGCGTCAGCGGCCGCATGCGCTCGCCGCGCCCGGCCGCGAGGATCATCGCCTTCACGCTCGCGCCGCCAGGCTCGCCGTCATCGCCGGCAGCACGCGCTCGGCCACGAACGCACCGAGGGGCGCAAATTCGTGCTGGTTCCGGCAGGCGCCAACGATGTAGCTGAGCGTGCGCGGCACGTCCGGCAGGTAGCCAGGCTTGCCGTCGCGGTGCCACAGCCGCGCGAAGATGCCGCTCGCCTTCAGGTGCCGCTGGATGCCCATCAAGTCGAACCAGCGCAGGAACTGCGCAGCGTCGGCACCGGTCGGCACGCCGGCCGCCTGCGCCGCGGCGCGGAATTCGAGTGCCCAGCGCACTACGTCGGCCGATGGCCAGGCGACGTAGCAGTCACGCAGCAGCGACACGAGGTCGTAGGTGAGCGGTCCGTGCACCGCGTCCTGGAAATCGAGGATGCCGGGATTCGCGCCCCGGCAGACCATCAGGTTGCGCGAATGGTAGTCGCGATGCACGAACACCAGGGGCTGGACCAGTGCATTGTCCACCAGTGCGTCGAACGCCTTGGCCAGCATGGCCGACTCACCCGGCGTCAGCGTGAGCGAGAGGTGCCGGCCCAGCAACCAGTCGGTGAACAGGCTCATCTCGAAGCGCAGCAGGCGCTCGTCGTACTGCGGCAACTGTTTCGCGTGCTGGTGCCCGCGCGCCTGGAGCCGCACCAGCGCCGCAATCGCGTCGCTGTAGAGGGCGTCGGCGTGGCGGGCATCGGCGAGCTGGGCAAGGTAGGTGATGGAGCCCAGGTCGGTGAGCAGCAGGAACCCATCCGCAGCGTTGTGTGCCAGCACGCGCGGCGCATTGACGCCGACGTCCCCAAGCATCGCGGCGACCTTGAGATACGGCCCGACGTCCTCCTTGTCCGGCGGTGCGTCCATGGCGACGACGGTGTCGTGGCCCTGGCCGCCCACCCGGAAATAGCGCCGGAAGCTCGCGTCGGCCGAGGCCGGGGCGAGCTGCACGTCCCGCCAGCCGAGCCCCTCCTGCAGCCAGCGACGCAGGAGTTCGAGCCGGGGATCTGTATCGCGGAGGTCTGGCAAGGGCGCCTCGGAATGTCGGCCGGGGGATGGGCGCGGCAATTATAATCGTGGCAATGAGGCCGTCCGCCCGAATCCTGCTTTGCCCGCGACGGCTGGTCCCCGCGCTCCTCGCCTGCATGGTCGCGACGCACGGTGCGCAGGCCGCGGACCTGGAGTGTCGAGCACTGGCGGTGGACCCGCGGGTCGAGGAGTTGCTGCAGGCAGACCCGGACGACCCGCGCATCGAGATCAGCAGTGACCACGGCGAGATGGGCCGCGCCGGCGATGCCTCGCTCACCGGCAACGTGCGAATCCGCATGGGCCAGCGCCTGCTCACCGCCGATGCGGCCGAACTCGACGCCGAGAAGCGCAGCGCGCGCCTGAAGGGCAACGTCGAGTTCCTCGACCCGACGCTGCACGTACGCGGCCAGGGCGGCGACTTCGAAGGCAACGCCGGCTCGTTCCAGGGTGCTGAATTCGAGATCACCGACCAGGGCGTGCGCGGTGCCGCGACCGACGTGCGCTTCCGTGACCAGTCCGTGATCGACCTCGAGGGCGTGCGCTACACGGCCTGCCCGCCCGGCAACGACGACTGGGAGCTGCGCGCCGGCAGCATCTCGATCGACCAGCAGACACGCATCGGCACCGGTCGCGATGTGCGCCTCGAGTTCATGGGCACGCCGATCCTGTGGGCCCCATGGCTGTCGTTCCCGGTCGGCGACCAGCGCAAGTCCGGCCTGTTGTTCCCCTCGGTGGGCAACAGCAGCAAGACCGGCACGATGATTGCGGTGCCGTGGTACTGGAACATCGCGCCCAACTACGACGCGACCTTCACGGCGCGCTACTTCTCCTCGCGCGGCCCGCGGCTCGACCCCGAGGTGCGCTGGCTGACCGAGCGCAGCCAGGGCGCCGTCAACGCCGAGTACGTGTTCGACGATCTCGACTACGGCGGCTCGCGCAGCTACGTCGAACTGGGCCATGTGACCTTCCTCGACCAGGACACGCGCCTGCTGGTCGACGCCGCGAACGTCAGCGACGACCGCTACTTCGAGAACTTCGGCGTCGGCTTCGAGGGCACCAGCATCACCTACCTGAACCGGCTGGCGGAGGCGCGCCGCCACACGCAGCACTGGTCGCTGGTCGGGCGCGTGCAGGACTACCAGGTGATCGACCCGGACCTGCCCAACAGCGACGGGCCGTACACGATCCTGCCGCAGGTCGCCGCCCTGGGTCGCTGGAACGATCTCGCTCCCGGCCTGGATGCCTCGCTGCGTGCGGAAGCCACCAATTTCGCTCGCGATACCGGCGTCGATGGCGTGCGCGTCGACGTCGAGCCCGGCATCGACTGGCGGGCCGAGTCGCGTGCGTCGTACGTCGCCGCGGGTGCCGCGTGGCGTGCGACGTCGTACTCGCTGTCTGACGCCGAGCCCGGCATCGACGAGTCGCCGCTGCGCAGCCTGCCGATCCTGAGCCTCGATTCGGGCGTGGTGCTCGAGCGCGAGGTGGGCTCGAAGGGCAACCGGCTGCAGACCCTCGAGCCGCGCGCGCTGTACCTGTACGTGCCGTACCGGGACCAGGACGACCTGCCGGTGTTCGACACGGCCGAGCCGGACCTGAACCTGGTGCAGCTGTTCCGCACCAACCGCTACGTCGGCGCCGACCGGGTCGGCGATGCCAACCAGCTGAGCCTCGGCGTCACCAGCCGCCTGCTCGACGTCGCGGGCGGCCGCCAGTACCTGAGCGCGACGCTCGGCCAGGCGTTCTATTTCGAAGATCCGCGCGTGCGTCTGCCGGACGAGCCGGTGCGGGACCGCAGCACGTCGGACCTCATCGCCGAACTCGAGCTGAACGCGTTCAAGAACTGGAGCGCGCGCTTCGGCTACCAGTGGGACCCGGATGCGGCCCAGACCGAGCGCTCGGAGGTCTACCTGCAGTACCGCCCGGCGCCGGACCGCGTGGTCAACGCCGGCTATCGCTTTCGCCGCGACCTGCTCGAGCAGTTCGACGTGTCGGCGGCCTGGCCGCTCAACGACCGCTGGCGGGGCTACGGCCGCTGGGTGTACTCGCTGGCTGAGGAGAAGACGCTCGACCAGTTCGTCGGCCTCGAATATGGCTCCTGCTGCTGGGCGCTGCGGGTCGTCGCCCGGCGATTCGTCAGCAGCCGCACCGGCGACATCGACACCGCCATCGGCCTGCAGCTGGAACTGAAGGGCCTGTCGAGTGTCGGAACCGACAGCGAAGCTTTCCTGCGCGACGCGATTCGTGGATACTCCGCCCTCCCGCCTGATCCCCGGCCGTGATATGTCATTGATTTCAAAGGGTTTGCTTTGGGTCGTCCTGCTCGCCGGCGGCGCCGCCGCGCAGGGTGCACAACTGAGCACTCGGGGCCAGCCGCTCGACGGCATTGCCGCGATCGCCAACGACGGCATCGTGCTGCGCAGCGAACTCGACCAGCAGGTGCGGGTGATTTCCGACCGCATCGAGCAGTCCGGCCAGCAGCTGCCGCCGCGCGACATCCTCCGCAAGCAGGTGCTCGAGCGGCTCGTGGTGCAGGAGATCCAGATGCAACGCGCCGAGCGCCTCGGCATCAAGGTCTCCGACGAGACGGTGAACCAGACGCTGACCGACGTGGCCCAGCGCAACAACATCAAGTTCAGCGACCTGCCGGCAGCGCTCGAGGCCCAGGGCCTTGATTACCGCAGCTACCGCGAGGAGGTGCGCCGCGAAATGACGCTGAACATGCTGCGTCAGCGCGACGTGTACTCGCGCATCTACGTGTCGCCGCGCGAGATCGACCAGTGCTTCGCCAAGCGCAAGAACTCGCCTGGCGACGACTTCGAATACGAGCTGGCGCACATCCTCGTGTCGGTGCCGACGTCGGCCACGCCCGAGCAGGCCGAGGCTCGCGTCGCGCGCGCGCAGGGCGTCTACGAGCGAGCGCGTCGCGGTGAGGATTTCAGCCAGCTGGCCATTTCCTATTCGGACGCGGGCACCGCGCTCGAAGGCGGCTCCATCGGCTGGCGCAAGGCGAACCAGCTGCCGTCGTTCGCGGCGGACGCCATCCCGGCGCTCAAGCCGGGCGAGGTCACCGAGCCGATCCGCACGCCGAGCGGCCTGCACCTGTTCAAGCTGATCGACACGCGCGGCGTAGCGGGCGCCGCGGTGGTGTCGCAGGTCCATGCGCGCCACATCCTGCTCGAGACCAACGAGGTCGAGGACGACGACGCGGTGCGGCAGAAGCTCACCAATTTCCGCAACCGCATCCTCAAGGGCGAGAGCTTCGAGGCCATCGCCGCGGTCAACTCCGCCGACTCCGGCTCGGCGGCGAAGGGCGGCGACCTCGGCTGGGTCGGGCCCGGCACCTTCGTGCCGGTGTTCGAGCAGCAGCTCGACGCGCTGCAGGAAAACGGGATCAGCGAGCCCTTCAAGACGCAGTTCGGCTGGCACGTCGTGCAACTGCTCGGCCGCCGCACCTACGACGCGACCGACGACGTGATCCGCAATCGTTGCGTGTCGCAGCTGCGCGAGTCGAAGGCGGAGGAAGAGACGGAGATCTGGCTGCGCCGCCTGCGCGACGAGGCGTTCGTCGAAACCCGCTTGTGAGCCGGGGCGACGCCACGCCGACCATCGCCGTCACCACCGGTGAACCGGCCGGGATCGGCCCGGAGCTGGCGGCCACCCTGGTCGATGGCGACTGGCCGGGACGCATCGTCCTGGTAGGCGACCGCTCGCTGCTCGGGCAGCGAGGCGCCCGCCCGGTGCCGGAGCCCCAGCTGTTGCACTTGCCCCTGGCGGCGCCGTGCACGGCAGGCCGCCTCGATCCGGCCAATGCCCGCTACGTGCTCGCGCTGCTCGACGCCGCGCTCGAGGGCTGCGCTGCCGGTCGCTTCGACGCAATGGTCACCGCGCCGGTGCACAAGGGCGTGATCAACGACGCGGGCGTGCCGTTCACCGGCCACACGGAGTACCTGGCGGAGCGCACCGGCACACCGGTGCCCGTCATGCTGCTGGTCGGCGGCGGCCTGCGCGTCGCACTCGCCACGACACACCTGCCGCTCGCCGCAGTGAGCGCGGCGGTGACGGCCGAGCGCCTTGCCGCGGTCCTCGGCGTCCTCGATGCGGACCTGCGCACGAAGTTCGGCATTGCGGCGCCGCGCATCCTGGTGTGCGGACTCAATCCCCACGCCGGCGAGGGCGGCCACCTCGGCCGCGAGGAGATCGAGGTGATCGCGCCCACGCTGCAGCGGCTGCAGCGCGCCGGGCTGCGGCTCACGGGCCCGGTCCCGGCCGACACCGCGTTCCTGCCGGAACGGCTCGCGGGCCACGATGCCGTGCTCGCCATGTACCACGACCAGGGCTTGCCGGTGCTGAAGCGCGCGGCATTCGGCCAGGGCGTGAACGTCACGCTCGGGTTGCCCATCGTGCGCACGTCGGTGGACCATGGCACGGCCCTCGACCTCGCGGGTACGGGACGCGCCGATGCAGGCAGCCTGCGCGCCGCGGTACGACTCGCCTTCGAACTGTGCGCAGCACGCCGCCCTTGAGCCGCCCCAAGAAGCGATTCGGCCAGCATTTCCTGCACGATCCCGGGACGATCGACCGCATCCTGCGCGCCGTCGCGCCGCAACCCGGCGAGCGCCTGGTCGAGATCGGCCCCGGGCGCGGCGCCATCACCGTGGCGCTGCTCGAGGCGGCGGGCGCGCTCGACGTCGTCGAGATCGACCGCGAGGTGGTGCCGGAACTCGAACGCCGTTGCGCCGGCCGCGGCGAACTGCGCGTGCACCTGGCTGACGCGCTCGAATTCGACTTCCGCGCGCTGCGCGGCGACGGGCCGCCGCTGCGCCTCGTCGGCAACCTGCCCTACAACGTCTCCACGCCGCTGCTGTTCCATTTCCTCGGCCAGCTCGACGCCGTGGCCGACATGCACTTCATGCTGCAGAAGGAAGTGGTCACCCGCATGGCCGCACCGCCGGGTGGCAAGGAGTACGGCCGGCTCACGGTGATGCTCGCGCCCTGGGTCAGGGTCGAGCGACTGTTCGACATCGGCACCGGTGCCTTCTCCCCGCCGCCCAGGGTGGTGTCGACGTTCTTCGCGCTGCACCCCCACCGGGAGGCGCCGTTCGACATCGGTGACGGCCATGCCTACGCCCGCGTGGTCGCGGCCGCGTTCGGGCAGCGCCGCAAGACCCTGCGCAACTCGCTGGCCGGGCTG
>Ga0209391_10000696_pt1 | contig 16532 bp, 16 predicted proteins | sample PPLLak3March2015_FD_187246 | JGI IMG/M metagenome (GOLD analysis project Ga0209391, IMG submission 187246) | Freshwater sediment microbial communities from Prairie Pothole Lake near Jamestown, North Dakota, USA - PPLs Lake P7 Core (1) Depth... | ecosystem: Environmental > Aquatic > Freshwater >... | reverse complement strand
CGACGGCATCCCCGTGATGCTGGAAAGCGAAGCCACGCCGATCGACGCCGCGCCGGTCCCGGCCAGCCCGGTGCAGTGAACTTCACGGTCCTGATCCCGGCGCGGCTGGCCTCGACGCGGCTGCCCGACAAGCCGCTGGCCGACATCGCCGGCAAGCCGATGGTGGTGCACGTGGCCGAGCGCGCGGCGCGCAGCGGCGCGCAGCGCGTCGTCGTCGCCGCCGACGACGCGCGCATCGTCGCCGCCTGTGCCGCGCACGGCGTGACCGCGGTGCTGACGGACAGCCACCACGCCAGCGGCAGCGACCGCCTGGCCGAAGCCTGCGAGCGGCTCGGCCTGCAGGGCGACGACACGGTGGTCAACGTGCAGGGCGACGAGCCGCTGATCGACCCCGTACTGGTGCGCCGCTGCGCCGAACTGCTGGCCGAGCGCGGCGACTGCGTGATGAGCACGGCCGCGCATCCGATCACCGCGCTGGCCGACTTCGTCGACCCGAACGTCGTGAAGGTGGTGCTCGATGCCGCCGGCCGCGCCCTGTATTTCACGCGCGCGCCCGTTCCCTGGTGGCGCGACGGCAATCGGGACGGCATCACCGCGTTGCCGGTACCGGCGCCGCTGCGCCACCTCGGGCTGTACGGCTACCGTGCGCAATTCCTGCGCCGCTTCCCGCAGCTGCCGCCGGCACCGCTGGAGCAGTGCGAGTCGCTCGAGCAGCTGCGCGTGCTGTGGCACGGCGAGCGCATCGCCGTGCACGTGGCTGCGCAGGGGCCGGGACCCGGTGTCGACACGCCGCAGGATCTGGAGCGCGTGCGCGCCCTTTTTGCGGCTGGCGCAGCGTCAGCCTGACGCCCCGGGGGCGCGTGCTATTCTCGTTTCGAGACACGCCGATCCGACGCGCGGAGACGGCGCCCCAGAACCGAGAACACCGAGGAACCCGATGAGACTGATCCTTCTGGGCGCGCCCGGCGCCGGCAAAGGCACGCAGGCCGCCTTCATCTGCCAGAAGTTCGGCATCCCGCAGATCTCCACCGGCGACATGCTGCGCGCCGCCGTCAAGGCCGGCACCGCCATGGGCCTGGCGGCGAAGAAGGTGATGGACGCCGGCGGCCTGGTCAGCGACGAGATCATCATCGGCCTCGTCAAGGAACGCCTGCAGCAGCCCGACTGCGCCAACGGCTTCCTCTTCGACGGCTTCCCGCGCACGATCCCGCAAGCCGACGCGATGAAGGCCGCCGGCGTCAAGCTCGACGTCGTGCTCGAGATCGACGTGCCGGAGGCCGCGATCATCGAACGCATGAGCGGGCGTCGCGTGCACGTGGCATCGGGTCGCACCTACCACGTCAAGTACAACCCGCCCAAGGTCGAAGGCCGCGACGACGCCACCGGCGAGCCGCTGATCCAGCGCGACGACGACAAGGAAGAGACCGTGCGCAAGCGGCTCCAGGTCTACCAGGACCAGACGCGCCCGCTGGTCGATTACTACGCGCGCTGGGCCGCCAGCGGCGACGCCGCGGCGCCACGCTGCGCGCGCGTCAGCGGCACCGGCAGCGTCGACGAGATCACGGCCCGCGTGATGGCCGCGCTGGCCGGCTGAGGCCGCACCCGAAGGAGCACGACACCATGGACATCGCAGGCAAGGTCTACATCGTCACCGGCGGCGCTTCCGGGCTCGGCGAAGGCACGGCGCGCATGCTCGCCGCGCAGGGCGGCAAGGTCGTCATCGCCGACCTGCAGGTCGAGCGTGGCCAGGCGATCGCCGCCGAGATCGGCGGCGTCTTCGTCAAGTGCGACGTCAGCCAGGAGGCCGACGGCCAGGCCGTCGTGGCCGCCGCGCTGGCCCGGGGCAAGCTGATGGGGCTGGTCAACTGCGCCGGCATCGCGCCGGCGGTGAAGACCGTGGGCAAGGACGGCGCGCATCCGCTGGCCACCTTCACGAAGACGATCACCGTCAACCTGATCGGCAGCTTCAACATGATCCGCCTCGCCGCCGAGGCGATGGCGAAGAACGAGCCCGAGGCCACCGGCGAGCGCGGCGTGCTCATCAGCACCGCCAGCGTGGCCGCCTACGACGGCCAGATCGGCCAGGCCGCCTACAGCGCCAGCAAGGGCGGCATCGTCGGCATGACGCTGCCGATCGCGCGCGACCTGGCGCGCAACGGCATCCGCAACATGACCATCGCGCCGGGAATCTTCGGCACGCCGATGATGTTCGGCATGCCGCAGGCCGTGCAGGATGCGCTGGCCGCCAGCGTGCCCTTCCCGAGCCGCCTGGGCACGCCGCAGGACTATGCCAAGCTGGTGAAGCACATCATCGAGAACGACATGCTCAACGGCGAGGTGATCCGGCTCGACGGGGCGATACGGCTGGCGCCGAAGTGAGCGGGCCCGCTGAGGCGTTCAGATCACCTTGACGAAGCGCCCGTAGCGCCGCAGCGCGGCGTCTGCGGTCAGCAGCGTCAGGCCCCCTTCGACAGCCTGCGCCACCAGCAGGCGATCGAAGGGGTCGCGATGCACCCAAGGCCGTTTGGCGACGCGCAGCACATGTGGCGCCTGGATGGCGAGCTCGACGAGACCCTCGTCGATCAGGGCCCGGTGCAGCAGGGCTGGATCAACGGAAAACCCGGGGTGCCCGAGCGAAGTCTCGATCGCCACCTCCCACAAGGTGGCCAGACTGAACGCCAGCGGCACTTCGCGCGACGACAGCGCCTTGGCAGCCTTGGGCGACAGGTGCTCGGGCTCGAAGGCGGCCCGCGACACCAGGTGGGTGTCGAGCAAAAGCATCGCGGCCAGTTCAGGGAGTGCCGCCGAACATCGCCTCGATGGACAGCGCCGACGTGATTATATATACTTACTTAGTATATACACGAGGAGCAAGTCGTGGCCAACAAGACTGCAAAGCTGTTTGTGAATGGTGGCAGCCAGGCGGTGCGCCTGCCGGCCGAGTTCAGGTTCGATGGTGCGGACGCGGTCTACATTCGCCGCGATGCCGTCACCGGTGATGTGATCCTTTCGGCCCGACGGACCAGCAACGCCTGGCGCGATTTCTTTGCACTCCGTGACCGCACCGAGGTACCCGCCGACTTCATGAACGACCGCCCGCTGAACGAGCCGCTGAAGCCGCGAGAGTTCTTCGAGGACCGGTGATGCCACTTTACATGCTCGATACCGACACGGTGAGTTATCTCGTACGAGGCAAGTCTCCAGCCCTCGACACCCACATGGCGACGGTTTTGCCGAAGCATTTATGCATTTCGGCCGTGACGCGTGGCGAGTTGCTGTACGGCCTGAAGCTCAAGGACGGTGCGCACCGGCTCGCGCAAGTGGTCGACCAGTTCCTGCTCCGCGTTCAGTGCCTGCCGTGGGACGAGGCGGCTGCCACGCACTTCGCGTCGATCGCGGCCGACTTACACAAGGCGGGTACACCGATCGGCAGCATGGACGCCATGATCGCCGGACATGCCATGGCGACCGGCGCCGTGCTCGTCACGAACAATGCCCGCCATTTCTCCAGGGTGGCTGGCCTCACGGTCGTGAACTGGTCTCAGGATCATTGATGTGTGCTCCGCTGCGCGGGGCCAGCGGGGTGCCGGCAAGGCCGCTGCGCCATATGCTCGTTTGCAGCTGCCACCATGGTCAACCTGATATCTGCCCGCCGCGGCAACATGCGAGGGCGAGGTGGTCGGCGTGGCGCGGCCGATCGCGCGCGAGTTGGCGCGCAACGGCAGCCTGCAGCATGACCATCGCAGTTAGAACCGCCGGCACGCCGACGATGTTCGGCTTGCCGCAGGCCGTGCAGACGGTCCAGATCTTGTGCCGTCAGAGTACTCGGCTGCGCCTGGCGGGGCGTCCAGACGATGACTCGGTCGCTTCTGAAGGCGACTCGGAGGGCGGGGTTGATCTTCAGTGTCGGCATGCGGGGTCCGTGGTTCCTGGCGCGCGGAGCATAGGCAAGTTCCCCGCGCCGGGCCAGCCCGCATTTCCCAAAACACGCTGGCGGAGCGGCTGGGCCTGACAGGGCGACCATCCGAGCCCGCGCACGCGGCTTCCATCCCGAACTCCCCTGAGTCGCAGCGACAGAATGCAGTGGCCCTCGTGCGGGACAATGCCGGCATGACGTCCGATGCGGGTGAACGACGAGGCCTTTGGTCCCGCTACTGGGCCACCGGAATGGCGCATTCCTGTGGCACCAGTTACGACAGCACCTACGGCGGTGCGATCGGCGACTTCTGGCGCAGCGCCTTTGCCGCGCCGGCAGCAGGCGATCGTGTGCTCGATCTCGCGACCGGCAATGCCGCCCTGCCCCGCCTGCTCCTGTCCTTCCGGCCGCAATCGCCGATCGAGATCGACGCCGTCGATATCGCTCAGGTGGCACCCGCTTGGACTTTGGATCTCGACCCGCAACAGCGCCAGCGACTGCGCATCCACTGCGGCGTGTCCGCCGAGTCGCTGCCGTTCGCGGACGACCGGTTCGCACTCGTGGTCAGCCAGTACGGCATCGAATATGCCGACCTGTCACTCGCCATCCCCGAGGCTCTGCGCGTGCTCGCACCCGGCGGTCGCATCCGCTTCCTCATGCACCACGCGCTGGCGCGGCCGGTGGGGCTGGCCGGGGACGAGATCGAACATATCGACTGGCTGCTGCAGCCCGGCGGCCTGGTCGACCTGGCGGCCACGATGATCGAACCCATGGTCCGGGCCACCACCGCCGAAGGACGCGCGGGCCTGGCCAACGATGCCGGTGCGAATCAGCTGCGCGCCCGCTTCAACGAGGTGCAGGCTGCGCTGAAGTCGCGCCTGCAGATCGCGGCCTGCCCCGACGTGCTGCATGAAGCGCGGGACTGGATCGCCCGCATGTTCCTTCTTGCGCCTACGGGCGGGGTGGCCGCCTGCACACAGGCGCTGGACCAGATCCGCGGTGCGCTGGTCGACTCGCGGCAGAGGCTGCTCGACCTCCGTCAGCACGCCCTCGACGAAGCCGCGGTCCGACGGTTCTGCGAACGGCTTGGCCAAACCGGCCTGCAAACCACTGCCGCGCCCTTGAGCGACCAAGGCCATCTGCTGGGTTGGGCCGTCTGCGGCGACCCCGGCCCTTGAGGCAGGCATGACACAGCCTGCTCTTCTTCCCTGCCGACCGACCGGAGCCTTCCCCATGCGCGGACTCGCCCTCCTGATCGTTCCCATGCTCCTGACGCCGCCGGCGGTTTTCGCCGACGACTCGGGCCTGTTGCGTTGCCGCGGCTTGAGCGACCCCGCTGCGCGCCTGGCGTGTTACGACGCACTGGTTCCGGCGGCTGCGCCCCCGCCAGCGCCTCGGGTGCCTGCACCGACGGCACCATCAACTCCGGCGCCTGAGGCGCAACCCGACCGCTTCGGCCTCAAGGCCCCGGCCACCGAGACCGTGCAGGCCGTCGACAGCCACATCCCCGGCGAATTCCGCGGCTGGGAGCCCGGGAGCCGAATCAAGCTGGCCAACGGCCAGGTCTGGGAGGTGAACGACGGCAGCCGCGGTGCGCTCGCGCCTGTCGTCGACCCGAAGGTCCGGGTACGGCGCGGCATGCTCGGCAGCTTCTACCTGGAGATCGAAGGCCTGAACCGGTCGCCACGGGTCAAGCGCATCGAATAGACGACGGAGGGGGCCCCTCGGGGCCCCCTCCTGCATGCACGACGGGCCGGCGCCCGCCTCGATGCGTCAGAACCGCTGCGTGTAGCGGATGTACGGCGTGCGGCCGTAGGCATCGTAGAGGTTGAAGTTGAAGTCGCGATTGTCAAAGCCTACGAGCGCGGGCAGCTTGTCGGCGATATTGACGATACCGAACACCAGCGTCCCGCCCTTGATCGGCGTATTCCAGCCGACCTGGATGTCGTGCGTCACGTACGAGCCGACGGAACGGGCGTCGGCGCTGTTCGGTTGGAACTCGTTGCGGCCGATGAAATTGACATTCCAGGCTGCACTGAAGTTGCCGAAATTCCAGTTGTTGACCCACATCGCCCGGTCCTCGGGCTGGCCGATCGAACCGCTGAAGTCGAATCCACCTTCCTCAAAACTGAAGACGTGCGTCCACCGCAGTTCGCTGACGAGGCGGCCATAGCTGCCGAGAGGAAAGGTGCCGGTCAGGGTGATGTCGATGCCGTCGGTCTGGAGCGTACCTTCGTTGGCGTAACCAGCGTCGACGCGCGTGATCACACCACCGGCGTTGCGACTCACACTCAGACCCGGAGGAATCGCGCGCGGGTCGGTGCCGTTGTCGCGATCGACGATATCCTGGGCAGTGATCTGAACGATGGAGTCGTCGATCTTCACGTTCCAGTAGTCGGCCTTGACACTCAGCCAGTTGGTGGCCTCCCAGATACCGCCGAAGCTGTACTGGGTCGACTTCTCGGAGTCCAGGCTCGGGTTCGAGATGTAGTAGGTGTTGACCTGGCAATCGTCTCCGCCCGGATTCAGCACCGCGCAGGACACGGGGTCGACCACACCCTCGGCGGAGAAGGTTGTCTTCGCCGTCAGGATCGGCAGGCTGGGCGCACGGAAGCCCTTGCCCCACGAACCGCGCAAGGCGAGGCTCGGCATCGGCTTCCACTTGACGCCGAGCTTGGGCGAAAAGTCGCTGCCGTAGTCCGAATAGCTCTCGTAGCGCGCCGCGATGCTGGCCTCGAGGCCCTGCGAAATGGGCATCAGCAGTTCACCGAAGGCGGCCTTGATATCGCGGTCACCGCCAGACGAGTTGCCGGACGAACCTTCGATGACGCCCGCTTCCTGCAGCGAGTCGTACTGGTCGGAGAACGTTTCCTTGCGGAATTCGCCACCGACGTTCAACTGAGCGGTGCCGCCGCCCATCTTGAACAGGCCGACCGTGCCGTTGGCGTACAGTTCCTCGTCCTTGAAGCGGGCGTCGCGGCTGATCGTGGCCTTGATCGAATTCAGCACCTCGAGCGGATTCTGGCTCGGGTTGACGACGTCGTAGGTGCCGTCGTTGAAGGCCTGTTGCGCCAGCGGCCGCACGATATAGTTCTGGCCGAGTTCGTAGTACTGAGAATCGCTGCGCCGGTAGCCGAAGTCGATATCCCAGCCGCCAACGGTGCCCTGGGCACCGAGATTGATGTTGTAGTAGTTGTTGTCGGTGTTGTTGTCGCGGTTGCCCGCGGCGGCGAAACGGTGGTAGAGATTGACCGGTTCCTGGCCGCGCAAGGGGTTGTTCGGGCTGTCGATGTCGATGGGAATGAAGCCCGGCGTCGGCGCATAGCGGCCGAAGCTGTCGACCCGGCTGACCGAGGCGGCCATATAGCCCGACCAGTTCTCGGCGATCTCGTAGTCGCCGCGCACGAAGACAGCCTGGTTCTTCACTCGGGCTTCGTTGGCATTGACCTGGGTGAAGTCATAGCGGCACGACGTGCCGCGCGTGAAGAAGTTGGGCTCGGTGCAGCCGCCCGGGATGGCGGTGAAGTTGAACTGGTCGAAGCCGTCGGCGTCGTTCGTCGTGTAGTTGTTGCCGTAGACCGAAGCGCCGGGCGTCACCGGGTAGGGCATGTTGCGGTGAAAGACGATGTCGCGCGACGACGTCGAGAAGCCGCCGATGATGCGCCCCTTGTCGCCTGAGACGCCCATGATGACGTGCCCTTCGTCGCGGTCGCCGCCGGTGACATTCGGATTCGAGGCGCCGGCCATCAATTCGATGCCCTGGAAATCCTTGCGCGTGATGAAGTTCACCACGCCGCCGATCGCATCCGAACCGTAGATCGCCGACCCGCTGTCGGTCAGGATCTCGACGCGTTCGATCATCGCCATCGGGATGATATTGACGTCGACGCGGTCACCGATCATCGGACCCTTGGCCGCGCGGCGGCCGTCGATCAACACCAGAGTGCGCTCGGCACCAAGGCCGCGCAGGTCGATTTCGGCCAGCGACTGCGCCGACGAACCCGATTGCGGGCGGAAGTTTCCGGTGGAGGCAAACGGGACCGAGCGCATGAATTCGGCGACCGTGGTGGCACCGCTGGCCGCGATTTCCTCTCGGCTGATGGTCGTGATGGGCAGCGCACCCTCGGCGTCCACCCGCTTGATGCGCGAACCGGTGATCTCGACGGACTGGCCTTGGGCCAGTACGGGCAGGCTGGTCATCAGCAGCGTTCCCCCGAGGGCCGCCAGGACACCCGTACATACCTTGGTCTTTGTAAACATTGAACCTCACTCCTAAGGATTGATGGATCGGCCACCTCGGTTTCCGAGCAAACGCCGTACCAGCCTCGACCTCGGTGGACTCCGGCCCGGAAACCGATGTAAACGCATTCTTACAGCGGTCCGCGACAAGGCCTCCCAGGGAAACCCATGACTGTGCAGGCGATGCCGCACCAGGCCGACCCACGAATGGGCCACGTACCCAGGCAATTCGACTGGCCGGCCGCCCCGCCGACGCCAGCGCCGGTCACGCCCGAGCACACAGTTCGGGGCCCGGAGGTGTTGGTAACCGACAACAGAGGCGCCGGCAGAGATGTGGAAGTGGTCTTCCCTCGATGCGGCCGGTTCGGAACGTGCACCCCTTGGACGCGTGTGCAAACCGGCCGCACGTCCACCGGGCGGCATCGGCACCAGGCCGATGCACCCGCGGCAATCACGCCTGGACCGTTTCCAGCCGCGGCACCGCCGCCAGCAGCGTGCGCGTGTAGTCGCGGCCGGGCCGCTCGAGCACGTCGGCGCAGGCGCCTTGCCCCTGGATGCGGCCCGCGCGCATCACGCGCAGCACTCAAGCCCAGGGGTTGATCACCGGGACGGTCAAGCCCTCGAAGTGCCGGACATTCCGAGTCGCCACAGTCGCCCGACGTGCCTGCGCGATGCCTGCGATCTGCGTGTCGCGAATGTCGACCGGCCGACCCACCCGGCTTCGGTCTGCGGCCAGCGCGGCCGCCTGCAAGGCAGCCTCGCTGTCGAACGGCAGCACCCGGTTTTCGAGGTCCTGTTCGAGCAGGCGGCCAAACGCGGCTTCCAGCGACCTCCGCCGGCGTCCGTCCGGCACCAGCGCCAGCCCGAGGCGGCTTTCGAACAAGGTGATGCTGGTGATCCAGATCGACTCGGGTGCCTGCAGGTCCAGCCAGTGCAGGACCGATGGCTCGGGTTCCTGTCTCATCAAGGCAGACAGCACGTTGGTGTCGAGAATGATCACTTCCGGAGGTCGACGGGCCGCGGCGCCTGCCCGCGCAACTCAGGCAGCGGCTCGTCGAGGCCTGCACGCTTGAACCGCGCTGCAATACGGCTGCCCAGACCGGGCCCCGCGCGCACTTCGTCGTCCTTGACGGCGTTGCGAAGAATCTGCCGCACCTCGTCCTCCATGCTGGTGCCGTGACGCGCCGCGCGCCGCTTCAGGCGCAACTTGACGTCCTCCTCGATCCTCCGGACCGTGAACTGGGCCATGACGCGTCTCCCCATGAAGCGATATCATGATAGCAGTTGTCCTCCATGCGGTTGAACGCGTGGCTTGCTCAGGAACTGGCTGCCTCCAGCCGCGGCACCGCCGCCAGCAGCGTGCGCGTGTAGTCGCGCCCGGGCCGCTCGAGCACGTCGGCGCAGGCGCCCTGCTCCTCGATGCGGCCGGCGCGCATCACCGCCACGAAGTCGGCGATGTACTCGACGACGCCGATGTTGTGGGTGATGAACAGGTAGGACACGCCCAGCTCACGCTGCAGGTCGCGCAGCAGGTTGAGGATCTGCGCCTGCACCGAAACGTCCAGCGCCGACGTCGGCTCGTCGCAGACGATGAGCCGCGGTTCCACCGCCAGCGCGCGCGCGATGGCGATGCGCTGTCGCTGCCCGCCGGAAAACTCGTGCGGCCAGCGTTGCAGAGCGTCGCGGCGCAAGCCCACCTGGTCGGTCAGGCGTTCGATGCGAGAGCGGCGCTGCGTGGCGTCGAGGTCGGGCGCGAGTGCGACCAGGCCTTCCTCGAGGATGTCATGGACGCGCATGCGCGGGTTCAGCGAGGCGAAGGGGTCCTGGAAGATGATCTGCACCTGGCGCCTCGCGGCCAGCAGTTCCGCGCCCTGCATCTGCAGCAGGTCGTGGCCATGCAGCAGCGCGCGCCCGTCGACGTCGGCGATGCGGCGCAGCAGTTGCACGATGGCCTTGCCGGTGGTCGTCTTGCCGCAGCCCGACTCGCCGACCAGCGCCAGGGTCTGGCCGTGGCCGACCTGAAAGGAAACACCGTCCACGGCATCGAAGTGGCCCTGCACACGCTGCAGGATGCCGCGGCGGATGGGGAAGCGCACGCGCAGGTTCTGGACGTCGAGCAGGGGGGCGGTGGGCGCAGAAGGTGAGGCGCGCTCGCCGCGGCCAACAGCCGCAGGCGCGAGCGGGAGAGAAGCCGACGCGGGTGCCGGTGCTGACGGCTGCGGCAGGGTCCCCTCTCCAGCCGCGAACAACCAGCATCGCACCTGATGGCTCGGCGTCAGTGCCAGCAACTCCGGCAAGGCGCCGGTGCAACGCGGCATGACCTGTGCGCAGCGCGGTGCGAAGCGGCAGCCGGCGAAGGTCTGCGTCAGCGGCGGCACCGTGCCGGCGATCGCCTCCAGCGGTTCGTCGCGCCGTCCCGCGCCCGGCAAGGCGCGCAGCAAGGCGCGTGCATAGGGGTGCTTCGGTGCGGCAAAGAACTCCGCCGCCGGTGCCACCTCGATGATCTGCCCGGCATACATCAGCGCCACGCGGTGCGCCATGCCCGAGACGACCGCCAGGTCGTGCGTGATGAGCATCATGCCCATGCGCTTCTCGCGCTGCAGGTCCTTCAGCAGGTCCAGGATCTGCGCCTGGATGGTGACGTCCAGCGCCGTCGTCGGCTCGTCGGCGATCAGGAATTCGGGCTCGGCGGCCAGCGCGATGGCGATCATCACGCGCTGCTTCTGGCCGCCGCTCATGCGGAAGGGGTACTCGTCGATGCGGCTCTCGGGTTCGGGGATGCCGACGCGGCGCAGCCAGTCGATGGCCCTGCTGCGCGCCGCCGCACCGCGCAGCGGCGTGTGCGCCTCGATCGCCTCGACGATCTGGCGGCCGATGCGCATCACCGGGTTCAGGCTGGTGGCCGGCTCCTGGAAGATCATGCCGATGCGGCCGCCGCGCACCTGGCGCATGCGCGATTCGGGCAGTCCGAGCACGTCGACCGCGTCGCGGCCGTGGCCGAGCGTGATGTCGCCGCCGGCCACGTAGCCGTTCTCGGGCAGCAGGCGCATCAGCGCCAGCGCCGTCATGCTCTTGCCGCAGCCCGACTCCCCGACCAGGGCGAAGGTCTCGCCGCGCTCGATGGCCAGTTGCAGGCCGTCGATGGCGCGCACGAGGCCGCTCTCGCTGTCCAGCTCGACCTGGAGCTTGTCGATCTCGAGCATGCTCAGGCGTCCTTGCGCAGCGCGAACGGCCGGCGGCGCGCGCGGAAGACGCGCGCCCGCGGGTCGAAGGCATCTCGTACGCCGTCGGCGAACAGGTTGGCTGCCAGCACCACGGTGACCATGAAGCCGAAGGCAGCGGCGAAGCTCCACCAGACCACGGGGTCGCGGCTCATCTCGTTGCGCGCCAGGTTGATCATGCCGCCGAAGCTGTTCATCGACGGGTCCACGCCGACACCGACGTACGACAGCACCGCCTCGTAGAGGATCAGCGAGCTGAACTCGAGCACGGTGACGATGAGCATCAGGTGCGCGACGTTGGGGAAGATGTGGCGCAGCATGATGCGGCCGTGGCCGACGCCGAAGGCGCTGGCGGCCTGCACATATTCGAGTTCGCGCAGCTTGAGCGTCTCGCCGCGCAGCAGCCGGCACAGCCCGGCCCAGCCGGTCAGGCCGAGCACGGCGCACAGCAGGAAGAGCTTGAGGTCGGCGCGCTCGGCCCCGGTCTCGAAGAGGTCGGGGTTCTTGTCGAGGAAGACCTGCACCATCAGCACGCAGGCGGCGATCAGCAGCACGTTGGGCACCGACGACAGCACGGTGTAGAGGTACTGGATGGCCTCGTCGACCCAGCCCTTGAAATAGCCCGCCAGCAGGCCCAGCACCACCGCCAGCGGGAGCGTGGCCACGGTCGCCAGCGTGCCGATGACGAAGGCCGTGCGGATGCTCTTCAGCGACTGGTAGAGCACGTCGTTGCCGGTGAGGTCGGTGCCCAGAAGGTGGTAGGGGCCCGACAACGCTGTGGCCGGCCCGACGATCAGGCACAGCACCCACGTCGTGGCCAGCGCGGCCAGCCAGGGCACGGCACCTTCGCGTTCGCGGATCGCCTTCCAGGTGGCGCGCAGCGCGCGCCTGCGCGAACGGGCGATCAGCGCCACCCAGGCCACGGTGAGCAGGACGGCGAGCACGGCACCGGCCGCCAGCCCCGTGGCGGCGCGCCGGGCGATGTCCCCGGCCCACTCGGCCTCGGGGTTCTTCAGGTGCGCGCCGCCGAAGACCAGACGCGGCGCGACACGCCTGACCTCGCCGTCGATCGTCAAGGATTCCTTGGTGAAGCCCACATACGACAGCGGGCGCGAATAGGTCGCCTCGCGCGACAGCACCAGATCCCGCAGCACGGCGTCGAGCACCGACTTCGTTCGCGTGTCGTAGGCCGGCGCGGCATCCGGGGCGCCGGCCGCCGGCGGCAGCAGGGGCCGGTAGTGCACGCTGTCGAGCAGCGTCACGCCCAGGCACAGCAGCAGGATCAGGCTCGAGCACAACGCCGGCGCATCGTGGAAGACCTTGCGCCAGTTGGCGGCCAGCTGCGGCCGGCGCACGACCATCACGGCATAGACGGCGAGCGCAGCGACGAGCAACCAGATCGCGGCGTCGGTCCAGAGCAGGACGAATTTCGGCAACGCGCGCGACCCCTAGGACAGTCTTACCCGGGGGTCGACCCAGGTGTAGGCGACGTCGATCAGTACATAGGTCACGATATACAGCAGCGAGCCGAGGAAGACCATCGTGCGCACGATGGCGAAGTCCTGCTTGCCGATGGCCTCGATGACGTAGGCCCCCAGGCCCGGCAGGCCGAAGAAGCTCTCGAAGACCAGGCTGCCCAGGAAGACATAAGGCAGGTAGCTGCCGGCGCTGGTGATGATCGGGATCAGCGCATTGCGCAGCACGTGGCCGTACAGCACCGCGCTTTCGGCCAGGCCCTTGGCGCGCGCGGTGCGCACATAGTCCTTGCCGACCTCCTCGAGGAACATCGCGCGGTACAGCCGCGCCTCGCCGCCCAGCCGCGCGATCAGGCTCAGCGCGATCGGCAGGATGAGGAATTTCACCGCATCCAGCCCGGGCGCATAGCCCGAGATCGGCGCCAGCTTCAGCACGCGCGAGAACAGGTATTGGCCGACGATGATGTAGAAGAGGCTGCTGATCGAAAGCATCAGCACGCAGCTGACCACACCCCAGAAGTCCAGCCTGGAGTTGCGGAACATCACCAACAGCAGCGCGAACGCCGTGCTGGCGATGACCTGCAGCACGAACAGCGGCAGCGCCATCTGCAGGCTGACCCACATGCGCGACGCGACCTCGTGGCCGATGTCGCCGGCGCTCTCCGAATCGGCGCGGCCGAAGCGCAGCGCGAACAGCGATACCGAACGCTCCCAGAAGATGGTCTGCGTCAACTTGGCGCCGCCCTCGGCCCGGGCGTCGAAGTACAAGGGCTTGTCGTAGCCGCGCTCGGTCTTCCACTTCTCGATCGCCTCCTGCGTCACGCGCTTGCCACCCAGGTTCAGCCGCGCCATGTCGTCGGGCGTGTTGACGGTGAAGAAGAGCATGAAGGTCAGCAGGTTGACCCCGAGCAGGATCAGGATGCCGTAGACGACGCGGCGGATGATGAAGTTCAGCACGCCGCGCCCTTCACGCCAGCACCTCGCCGCGTGCGTTGGTGCGCTCGCGCCGGCGCAGCTGGCGCCGGGCCACCCACACCAGCGCCAGCACGATCGCACCGAGGCCGATCACCGGCCACCATACCGGCTGGTTCCACTCGCGCTGGCGCGCCACGCGCCGGGCTGCGTCCAGCCGCAGGTAGCGGCCCTGGTCGCGCACCAGGATCGCCGGCCGGCTGTTGTGCACCCACTCCTGCACGGCCGCCGACGCGTACGGGAAGAAGCCCATCGTCCAAGGCGCGTCTTCGCGCACGATATTCACCATCTCGTCGATCAGCCGCTGCTTCTCGGGGCCGTCGTCCAGCGACTTCATGCGCTCGAACAGGCGGTCGTATTCGGGACTGTCGTAGTTGCTCGTGTTCTCGCCGTCGTACTTGGTCTTGCCGGCCTTGCTGTAGAGCAGGAACATGAAATTCTCGGCGTCGGGGTAATCGGCGTTCCAGCCCAGCCAGAAGACCTGGTACTTGCCCTTGCGCACCTTGTCCTGGAACTGGTTGTTGTCGGTGGCGCGCACTTCCAGCTGGATGTCGATCTTGGCAAACTGGCGCACCACCCAGTCGATCTCGGGCTTGCGCTCGGGCGTGGCCGGCGCATAGAAGTCGTAGTTCAGCACCAGCGGCTTGCCGGTCTTCGCGTCGCGGCCGTTCGGGTAGCCGGCCTCGACCATGAGCTGCCTGGCCTCCGCGATCGAACGCCGCACCGCCTTGCCGTCCACCACCTTGTGCGTGACCGGGTTGACGCCTTCGAGCGTGCCCTCGCGCGAACCGTAGATGCCCGGCGGCAGCGGGCTCATCGCGGTGTCGCCGGCCTTCTTCGGGAAGACCTTGGAATACTCCTCCCAGTCGATGGCCACGCTGATGGCCTGGCGCAGCTTGCGGTTGCGCGCCTTCGCCTCCGGCGTGTCGCCGTCGCCGATGACCGGGTCGAGCATGTTGAAGCCGATGAAGTAGCTGTTGACGTCGGAGAAACGGTCGAGCCGGAAGCCCTTGTCCAGGTATTCGCGGCGCACGTCCTCGCTGTCCTGCATGGCCACCACGTAGTCCATGCCGGTGTCGGTGCGCTCGAAGACCTCGACGTCCAGATAACCCTGGCGGAACTTGCCGCGCATCGGCACCGCCTCGCGCTCGATCACCGACACCAGGCGGTCGATGAAGGGCGTGGGCTTGCCGCAGTCGTCCAGCAGCCCGGCCTCCTTGTCGCCGGGCATGCCCTCGCAGGGGAAGGGTTCGCCGCGGTAATTGGGGTTGCGCTCCAGCACGTGGCGGCGGTCCTTCACGAACTCGACCATCATGTACGGCCCCGTGCCTACCGGCCAGGTGTCGAGCGTGAGGCCGCGCTCGGCCATGCCGGGCTGGGCGTAGAAGGCGTCGGCCTCCCACGGCACCGGGGCCAGAAAGGTCATCTGCATCCAGTAGCTCCACTGCGGGTACTTGCCCTTGATGCGCACGCGCAGCAGGTGCTTTTCCGGCGCCGACGCACCGGCCAGCGGCCAATGGCGGAAGTCGAGGAAGGGCTTGTCCAGGCTGGCCGGGTCGAGGCCGGCGCGCAGCTTGGCATCCTCGGCCTTGATCAGCTCGCCGTATTCGCGCAAGCCCCCGACATATTCGGCAAAGGTGCTGAAGATGGGCGTCGTGATGCGCGTCGTGGCGTGACGCTTGAGCGCGTAGACGAAATCCTCGGCCACCAGTTCGCGCGTGCCCTGGTGCTCGAAATCCAGCGGGCTGCGGCGCGCGCCGAGCTCGCCCGGCTTCATCGCGTGGTAGCGGTGGCGGCCCTGTTCGTCGACGGCGAAGGCCGGGTGCGGCTGGAACAGGATGCCGGTCTTGATCGGCACGTCGTAGATGCTCTCGGCCACCCGATCCGGCGGTGCATCGTCGGACAGCGGCGCGCCGTCCTTGTCGACGTAGCGCGGCCGCACGACCTCGCGCGCCGACTTCGGCACCAGCTGGAACGGCCGCTTCAGGTAGTGGTAACCGTAAGGCGGCTCGTAGATCTGGTAGGTGTAGGGCGTGTCGTTGGACCAGTACGATGCCGTGGGGTCGAGGTGCCGCGGCGAGCTCTCGATCACCGCGCTGAACAGCGTATTCGACGCCGCCGCGTCGCGCGGCCAGGGGTTGTTGTTGCACGCCGTGGCGAGCACGGTCACAAGGAGCAGGGCGACCCGGCGACCCCACGCGCTGAACGCATCCAACCTCACCTTCCCCACCCGATCAGCACGTTGCGCCCATCGACCAGCACCTGCACCCGGCGCCCCACCGGCAATGTCACCTTGGGCTGAACATGGCCGAACGGCAGGCCGGTGAGTATGGGGGTGCGCGATACCGAGCGCACCATCTCCACCACCGAACGCATCGTATAGCCGCGGTCCAGCGGCGACGGCTTCCAGGCGCTGAAGGCGCCCAGCACGAGCGCCCGCTGCTGCTTCAGCACGCCGGCCTGGTGCAGCTGCAGCAGCATGCGCTCGACACGGTAGGGATGCTCGTTGACGTCCTCCAGGAACAGGATGCCGTTCTTCACCACCGGCCAGTGCCGGGTGGCCAGCAGCGAGCACAGCAGCGTCAGGTTGCCGCCCCACAGCAGCCCCTGCACGCCCAGGCCGTCGAAGCCGGCCTCGGTGCGGAAGCCCACCGCTTCCAGCTCGCCGCCCATGGCCTCGACAAAACAGTCGCGCGTGACCTCGTCGAC
>Ga0209391_10000695_pt1 | contig 16566 bp, 14 predicted proteins | sample PPLLak3March2015_FD_187246 | JGI IMG/M metagenome (GOLD analysis project Ga0209391, IMG submission 187246) | Freshwater sediment microbial communities from Prairie Pothole Lake near Jamestown, North Dakota, USA - PPLs Lake P7 Core (1) Depth... | ecosystem: Environmental > Aquatic > Freshwater >... | reverse complement strand
CTGCTTAAGGACGGATTCATCTCACCGCTGCGCCTTGCACAGATCGAGGCCACGGTGATGGACTACGCCGCCAAGCTAGAAGAGCAGAATTCGGAGCTTGCACGCGCTGCCCAGCGCAGGGTCGACATCGATCTCAGGATCAAGACCGTGCAGAACCAGTACATGCAGGCTGCCAGCGATCAACTCAAGGAAACCGCGGCGCGGCTGGCCGAGATTGAGCAGGAGCAGCGCAAGTCGGACGATGCAGCATTGCGCCAGATCGTCACTGCACCGGCGAGCGGAGAAGTCCTCGATCTCAGGTTCACCTCGCCAGGGGCCGTGGTTCGCCCCGGAGATTCGATTGCGGAAATCGTTCCCAGCGACGCCCGGCTGCTGATCGAGGCGCAGATCCGCCCGGAAGACATCAGCAACGTGCATCACGGCCAGCAGGCACGGATCAAGTTCACCGCGTACAAATATCGCAACAGCACGTTGGTTAGCGGCAAGGTCACCTATGTCGCCGGCGACCGCCTTTTCGACCGTGCAACCGGCATGCCCTACTACAGCGCCACCATCGAGGCTGATGCCAATTCGTTGCGCGAAGCAGGCGACCTCAGGATCCAGGCCGGCATGCCGGCCGAGGTCTACATCGAAGGCAGCAAGCAGACCGCGCTGCAGTATCTGGTCGAGCCGGTGACCTCTACCGTGCGCAAGGCCGGGCGGCAGATGTGACCCGTTGCAGAAATCTCAAGTCAGGGCAGGGCGATTTTGCGGAGGCCAACAGCTTATTCGTGTCTGGCCCATTCGAAAACCGCCTTCTATGATGGAACGATCAGGCATTTCGAGGAGGGCATGATGAGCGCACAACTCAATGAAGTGGTACTGCACGTCGACGAAACTCTGGACGATGCCGCCTTGGGGCAGCTCGAAGAAGGCATGCGCCATGAAGCTGGCGTGATCTCCGTGGGGCACAACCCGGGAAGACCGCACATGATCATGGTGGTCTATGACTCCGAGTCCACCCGGGCCTCCAATCTGCTGCACGGCTTTCAGGAACGCGGGCTGCATGCACAGATCGTCGGCCTGTGAGGACAGCGAGCGGCCGGGCTGCAGGCTTACCCGGATGAGTACCGGGCAGCGGTCATTGGCTGGCCACCTGCCATCCCCCCCCAAGCACCTTATATAAGGTGGTGATGGCGATAAGCGCCTGGGCGCGGGCCTGGGATTCGTTGATCTGCGACTGGAACAGGTTGCGTTCGGCGTCCAGCACCTCGAGGTAGGCGGAGTAGCCGCCTTCGAAGCGCAGGCGGGCAACGCGGTCATAGCTGGACAATGCTTCCACCTGCCGCATGAGTCCCTCGACAACCTCGCGCGTCTTGGTGCCGGCCACCAGCGCGTCGTCGACCTCGCGGAACGCATTCTCGATGGCCTTGCGGTATTGCTCCAGCGCCTGCACCTGGCGCGCTTCGGCCGCCGTGACCTGTCCCGCAATTCCTCCCGCAGTGAAGATCGGCAGCACCGCATCGGCGCCGTAGGACCAGATCTGCGCCGCACCGCTGAACAGCTTGGAAAGGTCGGCGCTGCTCGAGCCTAACAGGCCGGTCAGGGACACGACCGGGAAATAGGCGGCCTTGGCGACGCCGATGCGGGCATTGCTGGCGACCAGGGCCTGTTCGGCCTGGAGGATGTCCGGCCGCCGCTCGAGCACGCTGGACGGCAGGCTGGACGGCGGCAGCGGCAGGCTCATCTCGGTCAGCGTCTTGCCGCGCGCAACCGGACCCGGCAGCCGGCCGAGCAGGGCGGATATTGCGTTCTCCTGCTGCGCCACCGACTGCTCGAGGAGGGGCACGGCGATGCGTGCCGTCTCCACTTCGGAGCGCACCTGCGACAGTTCCATTTCCGAAACGACGCCGCCCTCGTAACGCAGCTCGAAAATGCGCAGCGCTTCCTCGCGGGTTTCCAGGGTATGGCGCGAGATTGCCAGCTGGTCGTCGAGACTGCGCAGGCTGATGTAGCTGTTGGCGACCGTGGCGGCGAGCGACAGCGCCAGGGCGCGGCGGGCTTCCTCGGTCGCCAGCAGGTCGGCCTGGCTGGCTTCGGTGGCGCGGCGCAGGCGGCCGAACAGGTCGATTTCCCAGCCGACGTTGAACGCGGCAACATACTGCGAGCTGGTGCGGTCGACCCCGGGCGGGATCGGGGTCGCGCCGCTGTCGCTGGCTTGTGCGCGGCTGCCGCCGAGGCTGGCGCCGACCTGGGGAAACAACTGGGCGCGGGTGCTGCCGAGCAGGCCGGCGGCTTCGTCGATGCGCGCCGCGGCGGTCTTCAGGTCGCGGTTGTTGGCCAGCGCTTCGGCGACCAGCGCATCCAGCACCGGATCCTCGAACAATTGCCACCAGGCCAGGTTGGCCAGCGCTTCCGGCTGCTCGCTGGCCGGCAGCGCTTCGCCGCTGCGCCAGGCTTGCGGCAGTTCGATCTGCGGACGCTGGTAATCGGGGCCGACGGTGCAGCCGGCGAGGAGCAGGGCGCCCAGCGACGCAAGGGCAACGCGCTTCATTCCGCCTCTCCCTTTTTCTTGCCGAAGCGCGCGGAAAGCCGGCTCAGCAGCACGTAGAACAGGGGGATGAAAAAGATCGCGATCAGGGTCGCACCGAGCATGCCGCCGATGACCCCGGTGCCGATCGAATGGCGGCTGTTGGCCGAGGCGCCCGAGGCGATGGCGAGCGGCACCACGCCGAGGATGAAGGCGAACGAGGTCATGACGATCGGCCGCAGCCGCAGGCGCGCCGCTTCGATCGCCGCCTCGGCGTAGGACTTGCCCTCCTTGCGCAGCATCACCGCGAACTCGAAGATCAGGATGGCGTTCTTCGCCGCCAGCGCGATCAGGGTGATCAGGCCGATCTGGAAATAGACATCGTTGGGCAGGCCGCGCAAGGCAATCGCCGCCAATGCGCCGAGCAGGGCGAAGGGCACCGCGAGCAGGACGCCGAAGGGCAGGGACCAGCTTTCATATTGCGCCGCGAGGATCAGGAAGACGAAGATCAGGCCGAAGACCAAGGCAATGCTCGAGGTGCCGCCGGCGAGCTTTTCCTCGCGCGCCTCGCCGGCGAATTCATAGCTGTAGCCGGGCGGCATGTGTTCGCGGACGACCTCCTCGATCGCCGCCAGCGCCTCGCCCGAACTGTGGCCGATGGCGGCCCCGCCGGAGATCTTGACCGCCGGATAATTGTTGAAGCGGCTCACCAGATCGGGCCCGGTCACATAGCGCGTCCGCACGACAGCCGAGAGCGGCACCATGTTCCCCTCGCGGGTGCGCACGTAGATGTGCTGGACATCCTCCGGCTTCAGCCGGTATTCCGGTTCAGCCTGCAGGATGACCTGCCATAGCCGGGAATCCTTGGGGAACTGGCTCACGTAGAGGGAACCGAACAGGATCTGCAGGCTGTTGTAGACATCCTGGATCGGAACGCCCAGGGTTTCCGCCTTGTCGCCATCGACCTCCACCAGCAACTGCCGGTTGCTGGCGCTGGCAGTGGCCGAAACGCCCCGCAGTTCCGGGCGCTCCTGGGCCTTGGCGACGATTGCTTCCATCGTTTCGACCAGCTGCGGGTAATTGCCGCTGCCTTTCTGCTGCAGCCACAGTTCGAAGCCGGCGGTGATGCCGAGGCCGGGGATCGACGGCGGGTTGATCGGTATGACGTAGCCCTCCTTGATCCCGGCGAAATCAGCGGCGGCGGACTGGATCAGGGCGCGGACGCGCAAATCGGGAGACTGCCGCTGCTCGAAGTCCTTCAGCGCCACGAACAGCACCCCGGCGTTGGTCTTGAACTGGCCGTCGATCAGCGAGTAGCCGTCGATCTGGCTGACGTTGGCCACCGCCGGGTGGTTCTGCATGAACTCGGCGGCGCGGGCGCCGACGGCGCTGGTGCGATCCAGGCTCGCGGCGTCGGGCAGGAAATAGGGCACGAACATGTAGCCCTGATCTTCCGGCGGCACGAAGGCCGACGGAATCATCTTGAACAGCAGGCCCGCGCCGAGGCAGATGGCGAGGAAGGACAGGACCGGCAGCCCCGGGCGGGCGATGAAGCGCGAAACTCCCCTGACGTAGCCGTTGGTCAGGCGGTTGAAGCCGGCATCGAAGCCGCGGAAGAATCGGTTCTTCTCGCCGTGATGCGGCTTCAGCAGCAGCGCGGCGAGGGCAGGCGACAGGGTCAGCGCAACGATGCCGGAGAACACCACCGAAATCGCCACCGTCACCGCGAACTGCTTGTACAGTTGACCGGTGATGCCGCCGAGGAAGGCGACCGGAACGAATACCGCGCACAGCACCAGCACGATGGCGATCACCGGCCCGCTGACCTCGGTCATCGCCCGCTTCGCAGCCTCCTTCGGCGACAGTCCGAATTCGGTCATGTTGCGCTCGGTGTTTTCGATCACCACGATGGCATCGTCGACGACGATGCCGATGGCGAGAATCATTCCGAACAGCGTCAGCATGTTGATCGAGTAGCCGAGCAGCAGCATGCCGATGAAGCTGCCGAGGATCGACACCGGCACGGCGATGGCCGGGATGATCGTCAGGCGCATGCTCTGCAGGAACAGGAAGACCACGAACACGACCAGTAGCACGGCCTCAAAAAAGGTGTGCTTGACCTCGGCGATCGAAGCCTCGACGAAGCGCGTGGTGTCGAGGGCGATCTCGTATTTCATCCCCGCCGGAAAGCTTTGCGCCAGGGCCTGCATCGTCGCGTTGACCTGCTTCGAGACTTCGAGTGCGTTGGCCCCCGGCTGCTGGTAGATGGCGATCATGGTCGCCTTCTTGCCGTTGTAGACGCTGCGCAGTGAGTAATCCTTGCGTCCCAGGTCGGCGCGGGCGACGTCCCTGAGGCGGACGATGGAAGCCTGCTCGGCGTCGGTGCGCAGGATGATGTCCTCGAACTGCGCCGGTTCGGTCAGACGGCCGCTGGTCGTTACCGGGAAGGTCTGCTGCACCGGTTTGGGCGTAGGCGACTGGCCGATGCGGCCGACGGCGAACTGGCTGTTCTGCTGCGACACGGCCTGGGAAACGTCCGAGGCCGTAATGCCGAGCGACGCCATGCGGTCGGGCGAAAGCCAGATCCGCATGGCCGAGTCGACCACCCCGAAAATCGCGGCCTGGTTGGCTCCCGGAATGCGTTTGATGGCATCCAGCACGTAGACGTTGGCGTAATTCGAGACGAAATCCTCGTCGTAGCGCTCAGCCTCGGGATAAAGCGCGATCAGCATCAGGATGGTGGAGCTTTTTTTCTGCACCAGCACGCCCTGGTCGGTCACGCTTTGCGGCAGCAGGGGCAGGGTGGCATTGACCCGGTTCTGCACGTCGACCTGGGCAAGATCGACATCCGTGCCGATGTTGAAGAAAACGGTGAGGGCGTAGTTGCCGGTGGATGAACTGGTCGACGACATGTAGATCATGTCGTCGGCACCGTTGACCTGGTTTTCTATCAGGGCACCGACGTTCTGCGCCACGGTGCTGGCGTCGGCGCCCGGATAGTTGGCGGTGACCGTGATCTGCGGCGGCGTGATCTCCGGGAACTGCGCGATCGGCAAGGCCAGCATCGCCACCAGGCCGGCAATGGAAATGATGATGGAGATGACCGCCGCGAAGATCGGGCGATCGATGAAGAAATGCGAAAACATCTCCGGCTCCCGCTTACTTGGCCGTCGCCGCGGCGCCGGCGGCTTTGTCGGACGGCGCAGGCGGCTGCGCGACCGCCTTCACCGGGGCCCCGGGGGTGAGGAGCATCACGCCGTCGACGATGAGCGTATCGCCGGCATCCAGACCGTTCAGCACCAGCCATTGATCGCCGATCCAGCGGCCGACCTCGATCGGGCGCGCCTGTGCCTTGTTCTGCTTGTCCACCAACCAGACGAAATAGCCCTGGCCACTCTGCTGGACGGCCCTTTGCGGAACGAGTATGCCCTTGGGGTAGCTGGCGCCGAGCAGGCGGGCGCGCACGAACTGGCCTGGCATCAGCACGCCCTGCGGGTTGGCGACCTCGGCGCGGATCATCATGGTTCCGGTGCCCTGGGAGAACGAGGTGTCGGCGAAGGTGATATGGCCCTTGTACTCGTAAGTCGAACCATCCGTCAGTTCGATCTCGACCTGGTATTTGTCATACTGCGGGCCCATCAGAACGCCCTTGGCAATGTCTTCGCGGTATTTCAGGATATCGTTTTCCGAAATGGCGAAGTTGACCCGCATCGGGTCGAGCGCCGCGACCGTGGTGAGCAGGGCTTCCTGGCTGTTGGCGTTGAGGTAGCTGCCTTCCTGTACCTTGGCAAAACTCGCGAGCCCCTTGATCGGACTCTTGATGGTGGTGTAGCCGAGATTGAGTTCGGCGCTCATCACGTTGGCCCGCGCCACCTCCACTGCCGCCGCCGCGGCACGCTCGTTGCCCATGGCGTCGTCGAGGTCCTTTTTCGACAGGGCGTTCTTCTCGGCCAGGGGCCTGACGCGGGCCAGGGTGGCCTGGGCGACCTCGAGCCGCGCCTGCTGTGCCGCCAGTTCGCCGCGCGCCGCTGCCAGCTGCGCCTCGAAGGGCTTGCGGTCGATCTGGAACAGCGTCTGTCCGGCCTTGACCAGGCTGCCTTCCTTGTAGGTGCGCTGGTCGAGAAAGCCGGAAACCCGGGTGCGGATCTCGACCAGCTGCGAACTCTCGGTCTGCGCGGTGTACTCGAAGGTGACCGGCGTCTCGCGCGGTTCGACCCGCATGACGGTGACCTCGCTGGGTCCGGGAGCCGGCGTCTGAGGCTTGTCGCCGCACGCGGCGAGCAGGGCGACGGCGGCGAAAGTCGCGAGTAATCGGTGGTGATGCATGTCGGACTCCGGCTTCGTTTGTTCTTGTGCGCCGGCAGCAGCGAACTGCAGCCGACGGTCAGCACACCCAGGCGTTCGCAGACTGCACATGGCAGCACCTGCGTCGCGCCTCTATTCTCCCTGCATGCCTTGCGGCATACAACAAGAAAAGTGAACGAACGGCACGCATCAGCCAGCTCGGCTGGACGCCATGGAAGACCACTCCGTCAGTGCACGGCCCGGGACCGGCCCGCTGCGGCGCGAAGCGCGGACCTGACCAAGCCTCTATCTTGGGCGGGCCCAACCCGTGGCTGTGAGGGCCGTTGCAAGAGCCCGGCCCACATTGGGTCAACCGGGAATTCGCGCGTGTTTTTCTTTGATACATTGCACTGAAGTCGTGGCCAATCCGACGCCCCGTGAAAGGTGGACGTGAGCCTGGCCCGGGTTCCTTTGCATGCGCAGGGGAACGCTCGTCTTCGAGGACTACCGATCAACAGGAGGTGAGGTGAAGAGTAACCGTTTGATACTGGCGCTGGCCCTGGCTGTCGGGACGCTTGCCGTCTCCGCTCCGGTCCGGGCCGATTATCCGTATGAGCGCGACCATCGCGGGTATGACCGCTATCCGCCGCCGCCGCCGGACTACCCGAGACGGGTCGACCCGCGCTATTGCGACTACTATGCGCGCGACCATGCAGAGCGCTATGCCCGGCATGGCGGCGGGGCCGTCGGCGGCGCCGTCAAGGGTGCCGCGAAAGGCGCCATCTTCGGCGCTATCGTCGGCGGCAGCAAGGGCGCGAAGCGCGGTGCCGCGGCGGGTGCGGGCATCGGCGTGATTGCCAACGGCGCCCGCAACCAGCGAGAGCGCGACTATGCCTACAGCCGCGCCTACGACGACTGCATGAGCGACTTCAGGCGTTGACCCCTCATTCGTCCTTACTTCAGGAGAACCTGTCCATGATTTCGAACACCAAGATCCGTCTCTTCAGCGTGATGGCTTTGGGCGCGCTTGCCCTGCAGACCGCGCCAAGCCTTGCCGACTCCGCCAAGCCGGCGCCGAGGGAGGCGGGCATCGACCAGCTGGAATGCCGCACCCTGCTTCGCTTGGGCGGCGAGGAACGCGCCTACACCTTGCTCTACTACCACGGCTTCGTCAGCGGCAGGATGAACCAGATGTCCCTGGATCCGCTGACCATGGCCGAGGCGACCGACCGGGTGGTGGACCACTGTATCGATCACCCGGACGACAAGCTGCTGCCGGTGTTCGAGAAATACCGCAAGGCGAAGTAATCGGTGCAGGCGCCTGTCCGGCAATTCCCCGGACATGCCCGTCGCTCCCATCCTTGCTGGCCGGAAGCGATCAGTCTGCTGCGCTGTGGCCCGAACTGTCCGTCGACCCCTGACCGGACGCAAGATGCAAGTCGAGCCTTATCGCCATTGCATCGTCGATGCCGGCTTGCCCTGCAGCGTGTTGGTCTGCTCGACGAATTTCTGTGCGCAGGGCGGTGGCCTTGGCCCGGCACGAACTGACTGGCCGATGGCACCCGGTTTCACCCCTTGACCGTAGAGGAACTCGTTGCCGACCGCATCCAGGTAGAGGCTGGTCTGATCGACAGACTGACCCAGCACCAATCCCCGGCGTGTGTGAAAGGAGATGATTTCGCTTTCGGCGGCAGGGGACCCCGCCGGCACGTCAATTCCCTGATGCGTCTGCTCGCCGAGGCGGCGCAGGGCTGCGTCGGTCTTGAACACCACCAGAACATCGCTCGACGTCGCACCCAACCGGGGCCCGATGCTGGTTCCCCGGATGCTGTGACCTCGGCGAAAAACGGGAAAACCCGCAACGGGGAAGGGATCCTAGGGCCTGGCGGCAGCATCGCGCCGCCGTTGTGCCGGCGGTTTCATGCGCCTAGTCCTGATAAAGCGGCACCCGGGCATGGATGAACTTGCCCTGAAACCAGATGTTGTCGATGCGCCGCGCGATTTCGTTCGCCGTGCCGGGATCCACGTTCATGACCACGACCCAGACCGGGTCGCTATCCATGTATTCACGCAGTACGTGCACCTCTTCGACCGGACCGAAATGGCCCATCTTTTCACGCAGCCTGTCGGGGTCCGCCTGCTCGGGCAGGCCGCTGATGTATATCTTCATATCGCGCTCCCTTTAAAACCGCGCCCTCGACGCGCTCACATCCAGTCGGTAAGCAGCACGCCGATGCCGATGGTGTTCTGGTTGTGGTTGTAATCGATCATGCTTTCGCCGTATCCGGTCGTGGCCTGCACATAGCCCCTGAGGTTCTGATACACCGGGAAGGCCCAGCTCAGTTGCAGGAATCCGCGCTCGAAATCGAAGCCGGTGCGGCCGAGCGCGGTGAGCGTGTGGCTGCCCATGCGGTAGCTCGCCACCAGTTCGAAATCGCCGATGTAGTCGGTGATGTCGGGATTGTCGTCTTCGTCCGCGTCCTCCTCGATGCGGTACCAGGGCTTGAACAGGAGATTGAAGCGATCGCCGGCTTCGAAGCCGAACTGGGCATAGACGCGGTTCCAACTGCGCGACAGGATATTGCTCTGGCCATTCGACTGGTGGACGAAGCCGAGGTTGACGAAACGGCCGGTCAGCCCGAGGAAGTCGTAGCGGGTGGGAAAGGTCACGAAGACCTCGGGTTCGTAATTGGTTTCGCGGAACGGCGAGGAGATGTCGTCGTTGTAGACCTGCCAGTGGTTCTGCTGCGTATAGGCTAACCACAGGTCGGCATCGGAGCCGAAGAGGCCTTCCAGCGCCTTCATCTTGAAGCTCAGCTGAAATTTGGATTCGACACTGTCGAGGCCGAGATACGGGTCACCCACCGCGTCGAAGAACACGTCGTATGGCGCCATGTTCACGTCGTCGGTGTAGCGCCCGATCAGGGCGTAATTGGGCTTGTGGGCGCGGAAGGACCAGGTTCCCTTTTTGCTCGCGGGCTCGACTTCCCAGCGGCTGGACATGGCGGTGACCGGCTGGTCCGGGAGCGGGGCGGGCGTCGCTGCCGCGCTGTCCGGCGATATCGCGACCACGTCCGCCGAGGCCTTGTCCCGCGCAACGGAGCTGAGAGTGTCGAAGCAGCGCAGGCGGTCAGCGTCCTCGGCGATTGCGGCGCAGGCTTCCAGGCCGGCCTGAACGCTGGCGACGGCTGATGAGGCATGACCCGAGCCGGATGCGGCAAGGCATGCGGCGATGGTCAGACTTCGGATAGGGTGGATCGACATCGTGGGCTCCGTGCGAATGGGATCGCGCGGAGTATAAGGCCGGCCGGGTCGCTCGACACGGATCGGAGCCGGCCGACGGCCCATTTTGGGGCCGCAGCGCGGCGCGCTTTGCAAGGTGCGACCGCAGGCTGACGCGCGTGGTGCCCGGTCGCGTGCGCGCCGGGCTACGGATTATTCAGCAGCTGACGAATGTGGTCGGAAACGGCAAGCATGCGCTTGGCGGACTCGCGTGAAAACTCGCGCAACTCGGGGTCGAGGTTTTCACGGTCCAGAACCCAGCCGGGCCCCTTGCGTTTTATCCAGCCGCTTTGCTCGAGCTTGATCAGCTTGCGGCGAACCGTTTCCTTGGGAATTCCGGTGATCTGGCTTAGGTCGCGCTGGCGGACCGGGCGCAAGTCCGGATTCGGGTCCGCCAGAAGGCCATTCTGATCGAGCACATCCCTGGGGTGACTGCCTGCCGGTATCAGGTGGATCACGCACTGATGCGCAAGCACTCCCCACACGACCAGCATCTGGTAATCGGGGCCGAACTGCCTGGCGAAGCGCAGCAGATGATCGACGATGTAGCGGTTGAGCGAGAAGGCAACCAGTCCGTATGCCTTGTCGAAATGGTCGAGCTCGCTCCTGGTTAGTCGATTTTCACGCATCAGCTCAGGGATGGCCTGGGCGTCGTCGACATCCTGCGTTATCCGGCCTTTGTCCTCGAATGTCGTCGTCATCGCTTGGCCCGTGCTGAGTGGTGGCTCCTAATTGTTACAGCAAAACGCCATGAATATGTCGACCTAGCGAATCTGGGTGCACGAACCTGGTTACGGTCATCGCCGATTTCCGTCGAATATTTCGCCGCGACAGGTTCTGCAGCCGTGCCCCTGACTTGGCGCCAGGCCCATTCTGGGCCGACACGGCTAGCTGATTTTTGCGGCGTCACTACCATGGCGGCACGGTCAGGCCTGCGTGGCGGGGAGCTCAGAAGTCTTCCGCGAACCGGCACGCTGCGTCCGATCCACGATCAAGAAACGCGGAGATTGCACTATGGATACGATCGTCCTGTCCCCGGAGTTGCTGGTGAAATGGTATATGGTCGCGGTGATCACCTTGATCCCCCTGGTCAATCCCTTCAGCACGATCCCGTTGCTGCTCAGCCTCACCCGGGACATGTCCGTTGAAGATCGCATGTCGCAGGCGACGCGTGCGGCGATCTACAGTGCGATCCTGATGCAGGTCACGCTGCTCGTCGGTTCCGGGGTTCTGGCGTTCTTCAATATCTCGGTGCCTGCGCTCCGCATTGCCGGCGGCCTGGTGGTGGCGTATCTGGGATTCCGGATGCTTTTCCCGGTGCCACGTCGCGAAAGCATGGCTGCGAGCGAACAAGGCGCAGGCGGCCGCACCGACTATGCCCTGATCCCTCTGGCCTTTCCGAGTCTGTGCGGCGCCGGCACCATGGCACTGCTCATTTCCTATTCCTCTGCCATCGAGGCGGCAGACACGAGGTTGATGGTGAGCCTTTCCGCCCACGCTGTGCTGTTCCTGGCCATCGCCACCGTGGCCTTCCTCGCGGGGTGGCTGCTGCGGTCCGCGAATGCCGTGGCGACACGTCTGGGCACGTCCGGCATGGAAGCGATCGAACGCATCATGGGATTGATGATGGTTTGCATCGGTGTGCAGTTCATCGCAACGGGTGTGCGCGAGTTCGCCAGCCTGCCGCTCTGAGGGTTTCTCCCAGCCGGGGGATCCGGTGTTTGCCGGAATCTGGCCTGAATTCAAGCTCTGGCAGTCACGTCGAATATTGTGGCGATGCGCCATGAGCGTGGCGAAACCGATGATTGGGAACATGTGTCAGTTCATCAAGGCGAGCATGCCTCGGGCCATACGTGAGACGCGGGGCTGGAAGGGGTGGCAGCGACACGATTGTCGCTCCCACGGAATTCGAGTAACACCACCTTATTGAAATCAGAGAGTTAGCTTCGTAGGCGCACGCCGTCCGGAAAACCGTCGATCTCGTCAAAGAAAACTATGTTTATCAATCAGATATCGCCCATTCCCAAGACCTTCAGAAAGATCTTCCCATAAAATTCTGGTAACGCTTTTTTGTAACCAATCCTCGCTCGTTTGCAAAAAGCAATCAGAATTCGAGTTTTCGACTGGCCCGTCAGGTGACTGGCGCCTCATATTCAGCAACGGAGCTCCTGGCGGCGCTACGCCAAGCCGACTTGGTCTAGGGATTGGCCAGCCGGCATGATCGGCTCGAAAGCCTCTAATCCAGGGTTATCCGCAGATGTGTCGAGCCTGATTCAGACCTTTAGCGCTCAGTTTTTGTCCGCTCAAGGCTTGCTTCGCTCATCTTGAACTGACTGCGGCCCTTCGACTCAGGGCGCCATCGTCTCTGGCGTGACCTCCCAACCGGCGTCAATGCCGCCGGGCAGCATCTGGCCGCGGTCCTCGCCGACCTCCGCGTCGATGAGCGCGTTGAGCTTGTCGTTCATGGCGACGACGAGCTCGCGGTGCCGCTTGCTGTCGGCGGCGAGATTTCGCATCTCCAGCGGATCGGCCTCGACGTCGTACAGTTCGACATCGTTCAGCCGGTAAAGGTCTTCCAGGGTCGTCGGCCGGTTGTGCTGCTTCGGCGAGAAATAGCGCGCGAACACATGGCGGCCGTCGTAGACCATGCGCACCGCGCCGCGCTTCGTCATGTCGGGGACGATGCCGACGTCCTTGAGCTGCTTCGGATTGCCGCCCTGATGGATGTGGCCGACTGCCTTGTGGAGAAAATCCCCGTCGAGGTAGGCGAACATGTTGTAGTTGAACAGCACGCCGTCCCGGACGGCATCGAGGTCGGCGCCCTCAGGCGCTGCGAGGACACCGGAGAAATCCTTGCCCGGGAGCCCTTTGACGATGCCGGCGCGCTTGTCCGGCGCGACGCCGGTCAGCGCCACCAGCGTCGGCGCGAGATCGACGTGCGAGGTGACGGCGCGGCACTGCCTGCCGCCGGGATGGGCCGGGTGCGCCATGATCAGCGGCACGTTGTTCTGCTCGCGGTACGACACTGCGCCCTTGGCGTGCAGTTGGTGTGCGCCGTCCATGTCGCCGTGGTCGGAAGTCAGGATCACGATGGTCCGTTCGGTGAGCCCCGCGGCGTCCAGCTCGTCGAGCACCTTGGCGATGTTGCGATCGACGTCGCGCAGGCAATTCAGGTAGTAGTTGTGCCGCCGCCGCCAGCGCGCTTCCTCGCTGGGGATCTCGCCCACCAGCGCGTCGTGCGAACGCAGGAAATCGCGGTGCGCCGGCGGACGCCCCGGCGCGTCCAGCGGCTGGGCATGATTTGCTGGCAGCTTGAAGCGCCATTGCTTGGCATAGAGCGGGTCGTTCGGCTCGCGCACCACGTGGGTGAGGGCGCGCGGCCCCTGGTGTGAGGTGCCGGGGGCATCGGTGTCGTAGAACATGACGTCGTGGGGATTGACCAGGTTGACCGCGAGGAACCACGGCTTGCCCTCCGCCGCCAGCTCGCGCCCCTTTCCGCGCAGCCAGCTCGTCGCCATGGCGGCGATCACGCCATCGTGCAGATAGCCGCCCTGATGGTGCGCGATGATGTCCCCCACGCCGAAATAGTCGGAGAAGCCGTAGTCCTCCATTTCCTGCGTGAAGATCTTGGTCGGCGTGCCGAGCTTGTTGACGGTCTCGAAGTCCTTGGTCAGGTGCCACTTGCCCTTGTAGGCGCTGTAGTATCCGGCGGCGCGCAACATGTCGCCCAGGGTAGGGATCTCCGTCGACATGCTGTCGATCCAGGGGAAGTTGGTGTTGTCGAACATCCTGGTGTGCTGGATGTGCTGGCCGGTATACAGCACGGAGCGCGAGGACGTACAGACGCAGGAATTGATGCGGTGATTCACGAACGTCGTGCCCTGTTTCATCAGGCGCTCATGGGCTGGCAGCCGGTAGCCGATCGGCAGCTCGCCGGGGCGGAAGAAGCGTTCCTGGTCGGTCAGGATGAAAAGGATGTTGTATGGGCCGCTGTTGCGCGCGCCGCCCGGCGCCGTCGGATTCGTCCCAGGCCTGGACGCGGCGGCACCGGTCGTCGGGCTGGTGCCACCCAGACCCAGTGCCGTCACGCCTGCGCCGGCAAGGCGCAGAAACTCGCGCCGCGAAATCGTGTGATCGGAATCCTCGTGATCCTTCATGCTGTCTCCTGAGTGTGCTGTTGGATGGCGATCGATAGCCCCGACGTCAATCTTTCCGTACTTCCCATAGCGGTTCCGCAAAGGGCGAGCAGATCGATACGCGCGGGCTGCCTGGGTAGCTTGCCGCTTTCTGGAATCCCGCGCAGAACGGTAACGGCCGGCATGAGCTCAAAAAGCGAAAGAGACGCCGATCGCGGGTCCGCTGAACTCGAGATCCCGGATTAAAGCATCGGGCTCGAAGTCGTGGCTCAAATGGCGGTAGAGCGCGGTCACTTCGCCCCAGTCGAAGCCGTACCCCACGCCGGCGGCCGCCTGCCAGGTCAGGTCGCTGTCGCCTGTTCCAACATCGAGGTAGTAGGGGACGAACCACTTGCTCTGGGCTATGCCGACCCGCCCGCGTACACCGATGATGGCGTCCCAGTAGTCTGGCCCGGTCGATGCGGCGCCGCTGGAGTCGATGAGTCCCAGGCTTCCGGACGCCTGCCAGTCGGTCTGGAGATCGATGCTCAGATAACGCAGGCCCCCGAGCAGGAGGATCTCGAGGCCTGGATCGTCGATGACGGTGTAGGTGCCGGCCAGTGTCCAAGCCTCGCCTTGGAGGTGCATGTCGGCGTCCAGCCTGACGTTGGGCAAGGGATAGAACGACATATCTTCCCGAAAATCGAGGTGGATGTAATCAGTGAATCCACCCCAGCGCCCCTTGCGGACCTCGAGATGACCCATGAACGCAAAATCGAGTGCATCCAGGATCTTGTCGCTGGTGGTTTCTGTGCTCCCGCCCAGGTCCAGTACTGTCGACCCGCTCAGCGTGGGGAGCCACGCATAGGCTGTTGCCCGCCATCGCCATGGACCCTGTTCCGACTCTGCCCAACTGGGGGCGGGGGTCGAGAATAAAACAGCGAGCGCCAGCGCAGGAAGGAGCAGCAATGGTGTCTGTTTCATAAGTGACCTTCTTTGAAGCGGTGGGTCGCGCAGCAGTAATATCGCTGACACTTTAGTCATTATGACTATATTGTCAATATATGGTCTGGCGCGGTCGCCGATGTGCTTGCAGGAGACGACAATTTCGACGCGGCGCTGATGGAATCGAGGACGCCGCGCGGGAGTGGCAGATGGGGAGCGTCAGCGGCACGCTGATGGACCGGTGCGCGTCGATGCAATGATTCCGCAGGCCCTTCGCAGACGAGGTCGGGATCGGGCGATTGCGCCGGCGTTACAATGCGGCGAGGCTGCGTTTGGCTGTGGACAGCAAAATGCCCGTGGGCTTTGCGCAATCGCTGGGCTCAACCAAGCAATCGGAGGTCGTCTCCGGGCAATGCGTGGCGCGAAGAATTCCGGCAGGTCGGATACGCCCGGGGAAAAGCGAAAGCCATCAATCGATTCCAATCAACGGCCATGGTCAATGTGAATCACCGTACCCGGGTAGCACAAGAACGACGCGAGAAGACTCGAGCGAGGCTCCTGAAGAGCGCCTTGCTCGTGTTTTCCAAGCATGGAGCGGACGCCAAGGTCATCGACCAGATCATCAGCCTCGCAGGCGTGGCACGCGGTACCTTCTACAATTACTTTCGTAACAACGAGGAACTGTTTGCTGCTGTCGCCGCGGAATCCGCGGACGAAATCATTCGGATCGTGCAGCCCTTCGTTGATCAGTTCAAGGATCCCGGAGCACGCGTCGCTTGCGGTGTCAGGATGGTCATCGATCTGGCTCGCCTCCGCCCGGTCTTGGCCGAATTCGTCGTTCGCGGTGGCCCGTCGATACTGAGCAAAAGTGCCGTGGTGGCGGACGCTGTCATGCGCGACATACGAGATGGCATTGCCACGAGGCGTTTCAATGTGGCGAATGAGCGACTCGCTTTCGACCTGATCGTCGGCCCGGTGATCATGGGGTTCAATGCGACCCTGGCCAAGAGGGTGTCGGAGAATTACCCCCAGGAGCTTGCTCGTTCGGTACTGCAATCCTTGGGAGTCTCCAGGACGATGGCTGGAAGATTCGCCTATCAGGAGTGTGGCGAAATCGTGCTCTCGCAGGACTCGCTACTGGATACGCAAGGCGGTTGATGGTTTAGGCCGATAATCTCGACCGGATGCCCAAGGAAGATTTCGAAAAATGCTGCCGCAAATCAGGACCGCAAATGAAAAGTAGTCGCGACGATCTGGTGTGCGGGTGGGGCATCAAAAGCGTTACAAGAATTTCAGGGGGTATTACAAGAATTTCGTGGGAGCGACAAGATGTAGCGCGCGGGGGAACACGCCAAAGTATTATTTAACATAATATACATTATGCGAAGTATTGAATCGGGCTGGGAGGGGCAAACCGCACCTGTTGAAGTA
>Ga0209391_10000694_pt1 | contig 16574 bp, 16 predicted proteins | sample PPLLak3March2015_FD_187246 | JGI IMG/M metagenome (GOLD analysis project Ga0209391, IMG submission 187246) | Freshwater sediment microbial communities from Prairie Pothole Lake near Jamestown, North Dakota, USA - PPLs Lake P7 Core (1) Depth... | ecosystem: Environmental > Aquatic > Freshwater >... | reverse complement strand
ACCGCTTGGGAAGCGGCTGGGGTAGGACTAGAGCAAAGGAGGCTCGATGGCCTATCCGGATGCCGCGTGGGAGCGGGCGATGACGGTGCAGGAAGTAGTACTGAAGGCCCTGAGCGGAGAGATCCACTGGTTCCGGGCGGCGGACATCCTCGGGATGAGCGCCCGGACCCTGCCGCGCCTGCGGACGTCCTCCGAATCGCGAACCCCGGGTCCGGAGTCGCGCGTTCACCGTCCGAGCGGCAGCGCGCAGATGCGGTGGTTGTCGAGGTCGGCGATCCACAGCCAGCCGGCGTGCACCAGCACGGCGGCCGGCCTGTTGAGGTGCATCGCATCACCGCCGGACTGGCCTTCGACGCCCGCCACCGTCGTGACGTTTCCGGCCGCGTCGATGGCCAGCACGCGTTGCGACTTCATGTCCGCGACGTAGATCGTCCCGTCGGGCCCGGCCGCCACGCCGTGCGGCGTCGCCAGCGCGCCCTGCACCGCGAGCGTGCCGAGCGGTTCGCCCGGCCGCCACGTGCGCAGCAGGTTCGAGCCGGCATCCGCGATCACCATCCTGCCGTCGCGCATCCAGGCGATGTCCATCGGGTAGACCATCGTGTCGCCGCCCGAGCCGGCCACCGTCTCGACCGCGCCGTTCCTGAGGCGGCGGATCGTGGCATTGCCGATGTCGGGCGCGTAGAGCGAGCCGTCCGCGCCCCACAACGCGGCGTGGGGCGAGTTGAACAGGGCCTGAAGGGCCGGGCCGTCGGCGCTTCCGGATTTTCCCGGCGTGCCCGCCAGCGTCGAGACCAGGTAGCCGCCTGCCGCGCCGGCCGCCGGCGTCAGGAGGCGAAGCGTATGGCCTTCGGCCTCGGCGACCGCGATGCGTCCGTCCGGCGCCGCGCCGACCCCGTGCGGCGAGGCGAATCGGGCGCTCGCCGCGGCGCCGTCTTCATGTCCCTTGCGGTCCGGGGCCCCGGCGATCGTGCGCACCCGTCCGTCCTTCGAGACGCTGCGGATCGCGTGGTTGAAGATGTCCGCGACGAGCACGGCGTCGGGCCCGAAGGGCGCGAGGCGGATCGGCTTGTTGAACCGCGCGTCCGGGCCGATGCCGTCCGCGAACCCGGCCACCCCACCGCCGGCCACGATCGTCATCACGGGCGGCGCGGCGGTGCCGGCGGCCGCCAGCACCGCCGCGCACACGCACGCCACTCCGACTGCTGCTCCCCTCCGCCATCTCGTGTCGATCACGGCTCGCTCCCTCTGCCGGCGCGGGCGGACGCTCGCGCCGTCCGCCTACTGTACTCGCCCGCGTAACTGCGAGGCCAGAATCTCCTCGCGGCCGTGCGGCCGGAGCCCGGAGGGGATTCTCATCCCGCCCGACGGGATGGCCTGGGTCCGCTAGCAGGAGTCTGGCTGCCGGCTGAGACCGCGGAAGCGGACGGCCCGCGCTCTCCCTTGACACTCTGGAGACGACGATGGCATCGTCGTCGTCGTCGGAGGGAGTCATGCTGGCGAATCGGGAGTGGCTGGCGGCATCTGCGGCGGAGCGGAACGCTGCGATCGGCGCCGCGCTGTCTGCGGACCCGCGCATCGTGTTCGCCGTGCTGAACGGAGCTGAAGGTGAGCCGGATGCCGAACGGCCCGGCACCGCGCGCGTGGCGGTCTACGTTGAACCGGCGGCGGAGGGCGAGGCGGTGCGCGCTGATCTCGCTGTACGGCTGGCCGGGCAGCCGGCCACGCGCGGGCTGGATGTCGCGGTGTTGAATACGTTGGAGTTGGAGGAGGCTGGCCGCGTGCTCCAGGGTTGCGAGTGGCTGCTGGACCGGAATCGAGCCGCGCGGGCCGAGTTCGAGAGCCGCGCGTCATGGGCCTACCTCGACTTCCGCGAGTCGGAGCAGGTGTTCCTGCGCGAGCGGGCGGGCCAGCCGTACGGCGACGTGGTCCCGAGGAAGTTGGCCGCGCTCGACGAGCAGATCCGCCGACTGCACGAGTTCGAGGGCATCCCGCTCGAGGGGTTCGTCTCCGATTGGAAGACCTCGTCTATCGTCGAACGGGCGCTGGAGGTGGCGATCGGCGTCTCGATCGATCTCATGCGTCACACGATCAGTCGGCGCGGCCTCGGCCTGCCGGCCACCTATCGCGGCGTCGTCTTCGCCGCCCGGGACGCGGGCCTGCTCGAGGCCGGGCTGGCCGCGTCGCTTGCGGACCTGTGCCGATTCCGGCACGTGCTCGCCCACGAGGGCGACCGCATCGACGCCGCCGTGGTCGTCGAGGTTCTCCAGCACGGCGTGCGAAGCCTGCGCCGATTCAGAGAAGCCGCCTCGGGCTGGTAGCCCGGGGCGGCGCTGGTCACTCGACGAACACGACCTTCCACTTCGGCGCGGTTTCGGGCGCCAGGTGCTCTCCGCCCGCGAGCGTTGTTCTGACAGGATCCTCACGCCGCCGGAGCGTGGCGCCGACTCTGGATCACCCGGCCCTCCGGCCACGCGTACGCCGTGAGCACGCCGTGCGAGATCGTGTCGATGCCGACCGTCCGCCCTCTCACGCGCGGCCGCGGCCAGCCGTCATCGCCGATGTCGGCGTTGTTCCGGTGCCCGTACACCGCGAGGCGGCTTCCGTCGTACGTGTCGGGAAACCCGCCGGCTCCCCACAGGAACGCCTCGAGCGGCTGGTCCTCGAGCGCGGGGATGCGCGCGTCCACGCCGCCATGTGAACACACCGCGTCATCGTCGGCGTAGAACGGCTCCAGCCCCTCGAGGAAGGCCAGGTGTTCCGCCGGCAGCGTCTCGAGAAACGCCCCGTAGGGCAACGGCACCCGATCAATCACCAGCGCCGGCCCGGCTGCCTCCGCCGCGCGGCGCAGCAGAAGGGCGGCCTCGGGCGAGTAGCTCGCGATTGTCGCGAACGCCTCCATGCCGAGGAGCCACGAGTGGCTGGTATGGTCGCGCACCATGCGCAGGAACCACTCCTCGTGGTTTCCCATCAGCGCAACGAGCCGCGCGGAGGTGCCGGAGCGGAACGCGAGGATCCGGTCGATACATCCCCGGGTGTCCGGGCCGCGGTCGATGTAGTCGCCGAGCAGCACCACCGTGTCGCCTCGTCCGACCTCGCGGGCCAGCGTGTCGAGCAGGTCGTCCAGTTCGGCGGCGTTGCCGTGGATGTCGCCGATGGCGAAGGTGGACACGGTGCGATTCTACAGCGGAGTCACGGGCCGGGGTCTCAGCCCGCCTCCTTGACAGCCGGAGCGGTTGTTGGTATCACTCGCGCGGGCTGCACCTCGAGGAGAGACCGCGCGATGCGTCTGAGCAGGCTGCTCGTCGCCCTCTCGCTCTGCGCCGCGGGGTCCGCGGCACCCGCGGCCGTTTCCCCGCCCTTTCACGGCCAGAACACGGCGCCGCGCCCGTTCGAGCTCGAAACGAGCGGCGTCAGCCTGATCGTCGATGGCAGCGGCAGGCTGGCCGGCGTCGCGGCGGCGGCAACCGAGCCGGTGCCGCGCCTCGATGCGGGTACGCTGGCCGCCGCCCAGCCGGTCGCGGCGCGCCGCGCGCGGGAGTCGCTCTCGCGCTTCATGACCCGCGAACAGTCGGTCGAGGCCGCGGCCCGCGAAATCGAAGAGGCCCTGCGCGCATCCACCGCGCGTGGGAACGCGGCCATCGGAGAAATCCCCGGCGACGCGCGGCGAGCGCTCGCGGAGAACCTCGCGGCGAACCTCGCGGCGAATCGACAACGCTTCGCCGCCAGCGGCCCACGGCCGGAGCTGTTCGTCGAATCCGGTTACCAGGCAGAGGGAAAGGCGGCATGGGCCAGGGTCAGCGTCGGCCAACGGCCTCGGCGTCCCACCTGGGCCGGCGCAGAGCCGCCGCGGCGCCCCGAATGGACGGGTCCCGACTCGGCCGGAGCCGTGGGTGGCGTGGTTGGGTCGCTGCCCGCCGCTCCGCCGCCCCCTGGAACACCCATCGAGGTCGGCGGCAGGATCCAGCCGCCGCTCAAGATCTACCACGTCCCGCCCGACTACCCCTCAATCGCGCAATCCGCGCGGATACAGGGCGTCGTGACAGTCGCGGTGACGATCGACCCCGAAGGCAACGTGAGTGACGCGCGCGTCCTGCGGTCGATTCCGCTGCTCGACCAGGCGGCGCTCGACGCCGTCCGCCAGTGGGCGTTCACCCCGACTCTGATCGATGGGCAGGCCGTGCCTGTGATCTTCACGGTCCACCTGACCTTCAAGCTCCAGTAGGCCCGCGCCAGGCTCGGCTGCCGCCCGCCGAGCGGGATGGGCCGCGGCGTATAATCCCGCCATCCCAACATGAGGATGCCAGGAGGATCGGCATGACCGGGCACACGAAAACCGCCGACCGGCTGATGATGGCGATGGCTGTCGCGACCGGCTTCGCATCCATGGGCCTCTTCGCCTGGGCCGGCCGCCCGACGCTGGTCCCGCTTGGCTGGTCGCCCGGCGCGGCCCTGGCGTGGGACGCGGGCCTGTCGCTGCTCTTCTTCGCGCAGCACAGCGTCATGGTGCGCCGGCCGGTCCGCGCCCGCCTCGCGCGCTTCGTGCCGGCCCGCTACGACGGCGCCTGCTTCGCGATCTCGTCCGGCCTCACGCTGCTCCTCGTCGTCGTGCTCTGGCAGCGCGTCGGCATCCCGGTGTTCGAGCTCGAGGGGGCGGCGCGGTGGATCGCCCTGGCCCTGAACGGCGCCGCGGCCGCCCTCCTCGTGCTCAGCGGCTACGCCGTGCGGCGCACCCTCGACATCTTCGGCCTCAGGCCGATCCGCGCGCACTGGCGGGGCGTGCCCCCCACGCTCGCGCCTTTCAGCGTCGACGGCCCGTTCCGCTGGGTGCGCCATCCGCTGTACGCGTGCATCCTCGCCCTGCTCTGGATCCGGCCGCAGATGATGGCCGACGGCCTCCTGCTGTCGATACTCTGGAGCGCCTGGATCGTCGCCGGCACGCTGCTCGAGGAGCGGGATCTGGTGGCCGACTTCGGCGACGTGTACCGCCGCTACCAGCGGCAGGTGCCGATGCTCGTCCCCTGGCGCGGGCCGGTAAGCGTGAGGGTGGTGAGGCCGTGACGGCGACAGCCGCGCGGCACCTCGGTCCGTCCTGGGCAACCGTGCCGATGCGCTATAGTGCGCGCAAAGGAGACGTACAGATGGTCATCAAGCGGATTGAGCCGCTCTCGCTGGGCAATGTGGCGGGCGTGCTCTACGGCGCGCTCGGCCTCATCGCGGCGATCATCGCGGCATGGCTCTACAACCTGGCCGCTGGCTTCGCCGGGGGCATCGAGATCGACGCGCAGTAGCGTGAAGATGACCGTTCGCACGTCGGCAGTGATCACGGCGTCCCTCCTGACGCTGACCGCCGGATCGGCGTCGGCGCAGACGCCGAAAAGCCCGCCGCAGCCCCTCAACGTCGTGCTGCTCATCCTCGACGATGTCCGGTGGGATGCGCTCGGCGCGGCGGGCAACAGCAGTGTGCGCACGCCGCGGATCGACGAACTGGCCAGGCAGGGCGTGCGCTTCGAGCAGGCGCGGGTGACCACCGCGATCTGCATGGTGAGCCGGGCGACGCTGCTGACGGGTCAGTACATGTCGCGTCACCGCATCACCGAGTTCGGCCGCGCCATCGCCCCCGAGCCGTTCGCACACACCTACCCCGGCCTGCTCCGCCGCGCCGGATACTGGACCGGCTACGTGGGCAAATACGGCATCGGCCAGCCTCGGCAAGGCGACTTCGACTTCCTCCGCGCGTACGAAGGCACCCACTGGATGGCCGGCCCGGGTGGCGAGCGCATCCACGTGACCGAGAGGAACGCCCGCGACGCGATCGCGTTCCTCCAGGCACGCCCGAAGGACAGGTCATTCGCGCTGACGGTCGGCTTCTTCGCGCCCCACGCCGAGGACAATGCGCCGGAGCAGTACCTTCCCCAGGACTGGAGCGCGAAGCTCTACGACGGCGTGACGATACCGCCTCCCCTGCGCGGCAACCCGGCATACATGGCAGCGCTGCCGCCGTTTCTGTCGAACGAGGCCAACGAGGGCCGGGTCCGCTATCACTGGCGGTTCGACACGCCCGATCGCTATCAGGCCTACATGACCCGGTACTACCGGCTCATCACCGAAGTCGACGAGGCGATCGGCCGCATCGCCGGCGAGCTTCAGGCCCAGGGCGTCTACGACACCACGCTCATCGCGGTCATCGGAGACAACGGGTACTTTCAGGCCGATCGCGGCCTGGCCGACAAGTGGTACCCCTACGAGGAGTCGATCCGTGTGCCGCTCGTCGTGCGCGACCCGCGGCTGGCACCTGCGCGGCGAGGCCTGACGCGCGGCCAGTTCGCGCTCAATCTCGACGTGGCGCCCACGCTGGTCGCCGCCGCCGGGCTTGCCGTTCCAGCCGCAATGCAGGGCCGGGATCTGAGCCCGCTCTACCTGAACGCGCGGGCGCCGGACTGGCGCGACGAGTTCTTCTACGAGCACCCGACCGTCACGAGCAGGAACCGCATCCCGTCTTCCCAGGGCGTGGTGCGCAGGGACTGGAAGTACATCGAGTGGCCGGAGTTCGGCTTCCAGCAGCTCTTCGATCTCCAAAACGATCCGGGAGAAATCCGCAATCTCGCGGGGCAGGCGGCACAGGCCAGCCGGGAGCTGCGGATGCGGCAGCAGCTCGAGGAGTGGCGCCGCCGCGCGCGCTGACGCCGGCGGTACGGCCACCGGCGGTTAGGCGGTTAGGCCATTTGACAGCCCTGCCCGCCCGGGCGCACACTCGGGCTGACGATCCCCCTCGAAAGTCAGGCGCGAAGGAAGTATCGCAGTGACGCGCCATGCCCGTTCTGCAGCCGCCCGCGGTCCACCTGCCAAACGCCTGCCACATCCGAGTCGCGCGCAATTCAAGCAAGGAGGCAAGACGTGTACGCCAGACTGACGATTGCGACCACACTGCCCGGTAAAACAGACGATGTCCTCCGCATCGAGCGGGACTCCATTGTGCCGGCCTGCAAGCAGCAGAAGGGATTCAAGGGGCTATACCTGCTGCACGACCACAAGACGAACAAGGGTCTCACGATTACTCTCTGGGAGACGGAAGCCGACATGAGGGCGGCCGAGGTCAGCGGCTTCTACCAGCAGCAGGTGGCCAAGGTGAAGGACGTGCTGGCCGCCCCGCCCGTGCGGGAGGAATACGAGGTCAGCCTCGCGCCATAGGCCGGCGCTGACGTGCGCCGGCGAGCAGCAGCACCTGTTCGTGACCAACCCGGGATGGATGGTGCGATTCATCCCGGCGGGGAAATGGACCGGGGCCGCCCGTGTGAAGGTGCACGCCGGCGTGCCAGGCCGGCCGCTCAAGTAGGCGCGGGCCTATGATGAGGCGCTCCAAAGGAGAGAGGAACCTGGCGTGGATGCGAAGCGCGCTGACCGCGTGGCCGGCGCGCGACGGACAATTCCGTCATCGTCCGGGTCGCCTGTACGTAAATAGACCCGACCCCTGTCTGGCCGCGTCGCCGAGGGTGGCCCGCGCACGCCCATTGACAAACCGACCGGGCAGGCAGATCTTGTCCCGAGGCCCCCGGGGAGATGGCCATGCGGATCGTCGTCGCGTCGCTCATCGCGGCCGCCATCCTGGCGCCCGCCTGCGACAAGAACGGATCGAGCCCGAGCGCCCCGACCGCCCAGACGCTCGAAGGCACCTGGCGCGCCACGAAGGCCGAGTTCGTGAGCGTCGCCTCGTCGGGCAAACGCATCGATGTCGTCGCGAGCGGCGCGACGGTCACACTCGCCTTCGCCGGCAACGGCTACACGTTCACCCTGGCCCAGCCCGGCCAGGCCCCCGTCGTCCAGGCCGGCTCCTGGTCGGCCAGCTCCGACGTGATGACGCTGACGCGAGTCGGCTCCTCCGGCAACCAGCAGTTCGACATGACCTTCAGCGGGAACAACCTGACGCTGAACGGCGCGAACGCCCTGTTCGACTTCAACACGGGCGTCTTCGAGGAAGCAAAGCTGTACATGTCGCTGGTCCGACAGTGAGGCTAGCCGGGGCGCGCCGGGCCGGCGCGGCTGAAGGCGAGCCGCGGCTGCGTATCAATTCGGCGACAGGATTCATCCGAAGTCACCCGTTTCTCGCGGTGTGCGGCGCGCTCCCGGTGCTAGCATGGGGCCGGTCCAGCGCAGGTGAACAGGCCGGGCGAACCGATGACCTCCGATCGTCGGCGTCGGATCGATGAAGTCGTGGGAGCTGCGCTCTCGCGCCCGCCCGAGGCGCGCGCGGCGTTCCTGGACGCGGCGTGCGGCGACGATGATGCGCTCCGCCGCGACGCCGACTCGCTGCTCGCCCGCGAGTCGGAAGCCGCCGACCGCCTGGAATCCCCGCCATGGCATGGGGTGTCTTCCGCGGCCGAACCGCTTACACCCGGCACGCGGCTCGGTCCCTACGAAATCATTGCGGCCATCGGCGCGGGAGGGATGGGCGACGTCTACCGGGCGCGCGACACCCGCCTCGATCGGACGGTGGCCATCAAGGTCCTCCCGCCGGAACTGGCGGCCAATGCGACCCGGCTGGGCCGGTTCGAGCGTGAGGCCCGTGCGGTCGCGGCGCTCGCGCACCCGCACATCTGCACGCTCTTCGACATCGGCGTCGCGGTCCCGTTGCTCCCCAAGCCCCGGGCGAGCGAGCGTGCCGGCGAGCCCGCCCTGAGCGAGCCGCGTAACCGGCGAGTCGAAGGGCAGCACCTTGCCCCCGTCCACTACCTGGTGATGGCGCACCTCGAGGGCGAGTCGCTCGCCGCCCGGCTTCGCCGGGGCTCGATTCCCGTCGCGCAGGTCCTCGACATCGGCGCGCAAATCGCCGACGCGCTGAGCGCCGCGCACCGATCGGGCATCGTCCATCGCGACCTCAAGCCCGCCAACATCATGTTCACCAGGAACGGCGGCAGCGGGCACCACGGCCTGCAGGCCACGCTCCTCGACTTCGGCCTCGCGAAGCTCACGGGCCACGGCGAGCGCCCCGCGTTCGAGGGCGACGCCACGACGCTCAGCGGCCCGGTCTCGTCGCCCGGCCTCGTGTTCGGCACGCTGCCCTACATGGCCCCCGAGCAGGTGGAGGGTCGGGGCGCCGACGCGCGCGCCGACATCTGGGCGCTCGGCGCCGTGCTCTACGAGATGCTCTCGGGAACGCGCGCCTTCGCCGGCGAGACGCCCGCCACACTCGCCGCCGCGATCATCGAGCGCGAGCCCGGGCCCGTGACCGCGCGCCAGCCGCTCACGCCGCCCTCACTGGCGCGCCTCATCGCGAAGTGCCTGGCCAAGGACCCCGAGGCGCGGTGGCAGTCGGCTCACGACCTCGCCGACGAACTGCGCTGGATCGCGGGCGCCGGCGCGGCGGCCGATCAGGGCCCGAAGCCGCAACGGCGCGTGGGGTCGTATATCGGCCTGGCGGCCGCGCTGCTCCTGCTGGCTGCGGGGGCCGCGGGCGCGTGGCGCTGGCTGCGCCCGCCCGAGCGGCTGCCCGACGCCGACCCCAAGCAAGTCACAAGCGGCCCGGGATGGGAGTCGGAGCCCCGGATTTCCCCCGACGGCTCCGACATCGTCTACGCCGCCGAAGGCGAAGGCGGGAACGTCGATCTCTGGCTCGTGGATGCCCGCGGCGGCAATCCCATCCGGCTCACGACCGACTCCGCCGTCGATCGCAGCCCGTCGTGGTACCCGGACCGGAGCGCGATCGCGTTCGTGTCGGAGCGCGGCGGTGAGCCGGCGGTGTGGAAGGTGCCGCGCCTGGGGGGTGCGGCGACGCTGGTCGTCGAGAGCGCCGACGCCCCGGCCATCTCGCCCGACGGGACACGCATCGCGTTCACGCGGCCCGACGAGCGGGGCCTGCGACGGATCGCTGTCGCGCCGCTCGATGACACCGACGCCGCGCGGCTCCTCACGACCGACCGCGACGGCCTGTGGGACCACCGCACGCCCACCTGGTCGCCCGACGGCCGCGCGATCTGCTACGCCGGCCAGCGCGATCTCTGGATCGTGCCGGCATCGGGCGGGCCGGCGGCGCGCCTCACGACCGATGATGAGTACGACTCGACGCCCGTCTTCTCCCCCCGAAGCGGTTTCCTCTACTTCTCGTCGTTCCGCGAGGGCACCAACGCCATCTGGCGCGTGGCGCAGCGAGGCGGCCGGCCGGCGCGCGTCACGCTCGGTGTGGGACCGGAGGTGCAGCCGAGCCTGTCGCTCGACGCGACGCGCCTGGTTTACTCCACCTTCTCGACCAACAGCGACCTCGTGATCGTGGACCGCGCGACTGGCGCCGGGCACGCGATTGGCGGCGAGCGCAACGAGGTGAGCCCTGCGCTCGCGCCTGACGGATTGGCCGTGGCCTTCGCCTCGGACCGCCTCGATGGGCGCTACGACCTCTGGCTGCAGGCGCTCGACGCGCAGGGCCGGCCGGCAGGCGAGGCGGTGCGCCTCACGGACCATCCGGGCGCGGTCACGCACCCGCGCTTCTCGCCCGATGGCACGCGCATCGTCTACCAGCGCGCGGTGGAGGGCCAGCGCGACATCTGGATCGTGGCGCGCGCGGGCGGCGGGCCGGTGCGCTTCACCGACGACCCCGGCGCCGACGCGCTGCCCGAGTGGTCACCCAACGGCCGGGAGATCGCGTTTGTCTCGGAACGCGGCGGCAAGGCCCGGGTGTGGGTGGCTCCGGCGCCCGGCATTTCCGGCGCCGCCGGCGCGCGGCCGATCACCTCCGATTCGCCCGCGCCGTTCTCACCGGCCTGGTCGCCCGACGGGCGCACGATCGCCTACGCGGGCGGCACGCCGGCCGGGGGGGCCGACATCTGGCTCGCCGATCCAGCGGGCGCGGCGCCGCCGCGTCAGCTGACGCACGCGGCGATGGCCCACCGCGCGGTGTGGGTCGGGCCGGGCACGCTGCTGGTGAGCGGCACCTGGAAGTCGGGCCGCTTGCGCGTGATGCGCGTGGACGCGGCCACCGGCGCCGTGGAAGACGCCGGGTATCACGGGCTCTTCGGCCTGCACAGCCAGCGCGGCGAGTTCGTCGTCTCGGCGGACGGCCGCCTGCTCGCCGCGGTGCGCCAGCGCGCGCGCGGCGACATCTGGCTGCTGGAGGCGGTTCGCGGATCCTACTGACGCCGGGCCGCACGGCGCGCCCCCTCAGTTCACGCGGGCGGCAGCACTGGCGACTCGGCCGCGCCCGGCGGGACGCTCCCCGCCAGGCCGGCCGCCCGGGCGTCGTGCCGCTTCGGGATTACTTGAGCTTCGTCGAGAAGGTCGCCACGGCCACCCACCGGCCGTCACGCTTCACAAACGTGTCGATGAAGCGGTACTGACCGCTCATGTCTTTGCCGTTGAGCGTGCTCGTCTCCGTCCACAACCCGTGCACGCTGGCCGCGTCGCCCGCGACGAACACTCTCAGGTCGCTGGCTTCGGCCGACGAGGTCTTCGAGGCGCCGCTCTTCAGGTCCGCAATCGCCTGCTTCTTGGGCGTGATCCGCCCGTCGGTGTTGCCGACGTACTCGGCGGCCATCAGTTTGTCGATCGCGGCCGCGTCGTTGGCCGCGCTCGCCACCGCCCAGTCGCGCTCGATCTGCATCAGCGCCTGCTCGTCGGCGCCGTCCGCCGTCGCGCCCGGCGCGGGCAGGTCGCTGTTGTAGATGTCCCACACGGCCTTCCACGGCCCGGTCCCCTGCCGCTCGTACAGCGTGACGAACTTGCCCTTCACCGGCACGGCCGCGCCGCCGGCCTTCGGCGTGCTCGTCCCGTCGAACGTGCCCTTCGCCACCGCGAACCCGCCCGCCACGCGCACATCGTCGATCACGTTGCGCACGTTCTCGGTCGTCTGCGCGTACGACTTCTCGAGCGTCGCGCGGATGGCCGCCGTGCCGGCCGACGACGGCTGGTTCGGGTCCATGCGGATGCCGTCGGGCGCGTAGAACTCGCCGGCGAGCGAGGCCGCGTTGCCCGCGTTCGCGAAACTGTCGTAGGCGGGCCCGGTGTCCTTGATGGCCTGCACGTCGGCCGGGTCGTTCACCTTGGGGGCGCAGGCCGCGGCAAGCGCCACGGTGAGCGCGAGGAGCGCGATAGGGGACCTGTTCATCGAATCGACCTTTCCTGTCCGCGAGGCATGCCTCAACGGGGCGCACCGGCGCGTGCGCGGTTGACGGTTTGAGGGGAAACCCGTCTCAGCATACCCCGCCGCAACGCCGGGCGCACGGGAAAAAGGGCGAACGGGACGTCGCGGACGGCGGCCGGGGCGCTCCGCTTACTGCTTGACGGTCGTGTTCTGCGTGCTGACGGCCTGCCATCGGCCGTCGCGCCGCACGAAGAAGTCGGTGCTGCGCGACGTGGGCGGGACGGGCTTGCCCATGAACGTGCCCTTGGTGTCCACCAGCATGGTCGCGACGGCGGCGTCGCCGACGACAAACACCCGCAGGTCGCGCAAGGCGGCCGACTCCAACTTGTAGGCGCCGCTCTTGAACGCGCCCAACGCCTGCGCCCGCGTCGTCACCTGGCCGTCTTCGCTCAGCGTCCATTCCTTCGCGAGGTTGCTCTCGAGCGCGGCCATGTCTCCCTTCACCATCCCGGCGGCCCAGTCCTGCTCGATCTTGGCGATGGCCTGTTCGTCGGCGCCGTCGGCCGTCGCGCCGGGCATGGGCCGGTTGCTGTTGGGCACGAGCGAGTCCCACTTCCACGTGCCGTCCGGCTGGCGGCTCGAGATGGCCATCCAGCTGCCGGCGTCGGTGATCGGCGCCAGCCCCGCGGCCTTGGGCGTGAGCGTGATGGTCCACGTGCCCCGGGATACCGCCACGTCGCCGACGACGCGGACCTCGTCGACCGGCGCCTGGAAGGCGGCGGTGAACATGCCGAACTGGGCATCGTACATCTGCTTCACCGCGGACCTGCCGACGACCACCGGGAAGTGGTTGTCGGCGTAAATCGTCTTCTCGGTCATCACCGAGACCAGGCCCTCAGCGTCGCCGGCGTTCATGGCCTTGGCGAACGTCTCGACGGACTGCTTGATGGCCTGGACGTCGGCGGGATCGTCCACCTTGGGCGCGCAGGCGGATGCGAAGGCGAGCGCGAGCACGAGCGACAACGCGAGCGGCGTCTTCATGGAATCACCCTTTCGTGGGGCAGCGGAACCGGGACGGGCGCGACGTCACGACACGCTTCGACACGGGCTGCCAGGTTGAGTTGGAATCCCGTCAAGTATACGCCTCCCCGGGCCCGCCGACGGTTTCGTCGAGTTCATGATCGCGGCGTGGCTCTACAACCTCGCCGCAGGCTCTGCGGGCGGCATCCGCATCGACGTGGAATAGGCCGCGGCGCTCGCGCCCGCGCGCCGGCGCGCCCACGCGAACCGCGACCGTCACAGGCGGATGACAGGCGATTCGTGAACAGGTGACGGCCAACCCCCGCGCGGATGCGCGGCCGGGCGATTTCAGGCCGGAATCGTTGGCGCGTTCGCTGGCGCCGCCCTTGCATACTCCTCTAGCGTCGCTCACCGAGGAGTCCGCCATGCTCAGCCATCTCCGACTCGGCGCCGTCGCCGCCATTTGCCTCATCGCCTTCGCCGCCACCGCTCCGGCCAGCGCGCAGGAGCGGAGGAGATCCGGCTCCTCCGTCAGCTCGGGTGCGAAGGCGGCCCCACGCGCCGCGCAGTCGGCCCCACGCGCCGCGCGGGCTGAGGGGCAGGCGGCCGCCGCGCGGCCGCGCCCGGCACAGGCCCCCGCGTCCGAGGCCCAGGCCGTGCCCCGCCCGGCGCAGGCACCCTCCTCCGGGGCCAAGGCCGTGCCGCGTCCGGCGCAGCCGCGCACGGTGATTCGCACGTCGCCTCGCAGCGTGCACGGCGTCCGGGGCTACCGCCCCTGGTACGGCTCCCGCGGCTCCTCTTGGGGGTTCTACCCCTCGTTCTCTTACGGGTTCGGGGGCTACTACGGGCCGTATTTCAACACCGGTTGGGGCTACTCGCCGTTCTGGGGCCCGTCGCCGTTCTGGGGCCCGTCGCCGTTCTGGGGCCCATCGCCCTACTTCTACTCCTACACCATCGGACCCGGCAGCGCCCGCCTCAAGGTCGATGTCAAGCCGAAGACCGCCGAGGTCTACGTCGATGGCTTCCTCGCCGGCACGGTCGACGAGTTCGACGGCATGTTCCAGAGCCTGCCGGTCGAGCCGGGCGGCCACGAGATCGTCATCTACCACGAAGGGTACAGACCCATCCGGCAGCAGCTCTACATGAACCCCGACTCGACGCAGCGGATCAAGGGCGAGATGGAGCCGCTGCCGCAGGGCGAAATGGACGAACTGCGGCCGCAGCCGGCGCAAGCGCCGCCGGAGCAGCAGGCTCAGCCCGCGCAGGTCCTGCCCGACGAGCCCTACTGGATTCTCGACCCGAGGAGCCCGGCGCCCGCTCGCAAAGCGCCCGAGCTCGCCCCGGCGCCGCCAGCCGATGCCAGCTTCGGGCAGGTGGCGATTCGCGTTCAGCCCGCCGACGCCACCGTGACGATTGACGGCGAGGCGTGGAGCAGCCCGGCTGGCGCCGAGCGCCTGGTCGTGCACCTCACCCCGGGCACCCACCGCATCGAGATCCGCAAGGAAGGCTTCGACCCCTTCGTCACCACCGTCGAGATCAGGCGCGGCGAAACCGCGGTCCTCAACGTGAGCCTCGCGAAGGACTGACATGCCGACTTCTCGCAGCCGCATGCCGCTTCCGGCCGCCGCGCTCGCGGCGGCCTGCCTCGCTCTCGCATCGCCGCGGGGAGCGCTCGCGGCCGGCGCTCCGCAGGAGCCCGGGCAGCCGCCCGCACCGCGCCAGGCCAACGTCGTCGTCGAACGTGTGCAGACCGGGCCCGCGTTCGGCGTCGAATTCAAGTACACGCAGATGGACCGCGACGACGCGTTCCTGCTCGGCGGCAACCTGGGCATGCTCTTCGACGACACGCTGTTTGTCGGCGGCGCCGGGTACTGGCGCGTCGACGACAGCGGCCGCGGCACGAACGGCTATGGCGGGCTGCTGCTGGAGTGGCACGCCCTGCGCTCGCCCGTGATCTCGCTGAGCGCGAGGGGCCTGATTGGCGGCGGCATCGCGACTGTCGGCGGGAACGACGACGTCTATATCGCCAGGCCGTCTGGCGGCAGGCCCGGCAGCCGCCACATGATCTACCCGCCCCCGCCTGGGTATTACGTGTTCGACGAGGGGTATTTCGTCTTCGAGCCGCAGGTGAACGTCACGGTCCGGTTCGCCCGCGGCATGGCGCTGGTTGGCGGCGCCGGCTACCGCGTCATCGGCGGGGCGAACGGGTGGGAGAGCCAGATCCGGGGAGTGACCGGCACGCTCGCCATTCGATTCGGCGGCGGCAGCTAGCTTCCCGCCCAGGACCCTCTCCTCGTCACTGAGACTTGGGAGTCATATTGACCATAATCGTTGACTATAGTCATTTATGACCGTATGATCCCTCTATGGCGCCACCTGTCGATACGGTCAGCATCTCCGAATTCAAGGCCACCTGTCTCGCCCGGCTCGAGCGGGTCCGCCGGACCGGCCAGCGCCTCCTCATCACCCGACACGGCCAGCCCGTCGCCGAGGTCGTCCCGCCTTCCCGCGCCACGCACGCCGATTGTTGGCTCGGCGCTGCCGTCGGCACGGGGCGCATCCTGGGTGATCTCGTCGAACCGGCCGCACGTGCCGATGAGTGGGAGGCCACGCGTTGAGACTGCTCCTCGACACGCACATCTGGCTGTGGAGCCTGCTCGAGCCCGAACGGCTCGGCGCCCGGACCCGTGCCGCCCTCGAACGCGGCGACTGCGAGACGTGGCTCTCTCCGATCTCGGTCTGGGAGACGCTGATGCTCGCCGCTCGCGGCAGGCTGGCGCTCGAGCCCGATCCCGAGCGGTGGGTCCGCGCGCAACTGGCCCGCCTGCCGCTGCGTGAAGCCGCGCTCACGGCCGAGGTCGCAATCGAGAGCCAGCGCATGCGCACGGAGTCGAACGACCCCGCCGACCGGTTCATCGCGGCGACGGCCCTGGTCTATGACCTCGCGCTGGTGACCGCCGACGGGCGGCTGCGCGACGTCCCCGGCATCAACGTCCTGCCGAACGACTGACCGCGGGCGCGCGAGGTCAAGCGCAGGTTCGTGCAGGCGCGGCCTGGCCCGTGGCAGAATGCGCGTCATGAAGCGATGCAAGATCGTCTATCTGGTCCTCGTCGCGGCCGCGGTGTCGGGCGCATGGGCGCAGGCGGAGCCACCCGCCGCGTCCCCGCCGTCGATGCGCGTCCTCCGCACCGACGACTTCACCATCGACGGCAAGGGCGCGTCGCCCGCCTGGTCGAAGGCCGAGTGGCAGATGCTCGCCCCGCGCGCGGGCGGGCAGTCTCTCCACGTCACGCGCGTCAAGATGCTCTACTCGCCCACCGGCCTGTACGTGCTGATGGACGGCGAAGACAGCGCGCTGACAGCGACAATGAGGGAGGACTTCCTCGACTTGTGGACCGAGGACGTCTTCGAGTTCTTCCTGTGGCCGGACCAGGCGCACCCTGTGTACTTCGAGTACGAGATCTCGCCGCTCGGGTTCGAGCTGCCGAT
>Ga0209391_10000693_pt1 | contig 16577 bp, 9 predicted proteins | sample PPLLak3March2015_FD_187246 | JGI IMG/M metagenome (GOLD analysis project Ga0209391, IMG submission 187246) | Freshwater sediment microbial communities from Prairie Pothole Lake near Jamestown, North Dakota, USA - PPLs Lake P7 Core (1) Depth... | ecosystem: Environmental > Aquatic > Freshwater >... | reverse complement strand
TGTGGCTGCTGTCGCGCTGCATGGGTCCGCGCGAGGCGGCCGTGGACATGGCTCCCGCCCCGACGCCCACGCCCGCACCGCTGCCCGCCCCGGCGATCGAGCCGGCTCCGCTGCCCGTCCCGGCCGCCACCCCGCTCGCGAACTTCTATTTCGAGGTGGACCAGTCCGAGCTGCCGGTGGCACGCGAGGGCTCGCTCGAGTCCGTGATCGAGTACCTCAAGGCGAACCCGAGCGCCGTGGCGACCGTCTCCGGTTTCCACGATCCGACCGGCGACGCGGCCTACAACGAGGAACTCGCCAAGAATCGTGCGATCACCGTGCGTGACGCGATGATGGCGGCCGGCGTGCCCGAGGCGCAGATCGAGATGGTCAAACCGATCGTGACGACCGGCGGCGGCGACCTCGCCGAGGCGCGCCGCGTCGAGGTGGCGATCCGTCCCTGACCCTGGGCTCTGAGCTCGAACCGCACGGGGCCCCTCGCGGGCCCCGTGCCTTTTCAGGTCACGTTCAGGCCACGGTGCACCTGAGCAGCCTGCGTCAGCGGAACTGGTAGCGCACTCCGACCGTCAGCTCGCCATAGCTGATCGAATCCAGGCTCGAGATCGACGTGTAGTCGAGGAAGCCGGAGAAGTCGTTGGCCAGTACCGCGGACAGCCCGATGCTCCAGCGCAGGAAGCTCGTGTCCGGATCGTCGGATGTGACGTCGAAGAACGAGCAGCTCGTGACTCCCGAATCGGCCCTCGCACAGGGGTCGGATAGGTAGCGCAGCCGAAACGAATCCTGGTCGTCCTTCTGCTCGCTGATGAAGACGACGCTCGCGTAAGGGACCGCCACGCCGCGCGACAGGCTCACGGTGTAGCCGAGGTTCAGGCCGAGCTGAAGCTGAAGCGATTCGGCGCTCTGATCGCCGTACAAGAGGTTCAACTCCTCGGCACCGCTCTCGGAGAACCCGTCGACACTGAGGTCGAGGTAGTTGATTGCGGCCAGCGGGCCGAACGTCCACGGACCGTGGCCGAAGTTCATACCGGCACCGAGTCCGACGGACAGCGTATCGCCGCTGGTCTTGCCGCGGGCGACGCGATTCACGGCGTCGGTTGCCGGCAGGACGACGTCTCCGACCATCCCTGGATTGGCGTCGACTGTGTAGACGATGCTGCGGTTCGACTCGAAGTCCACGTCCCCGTAGGACGCGATCAGGTCCACGTACGAACGTTCGCCGTACCATGAGCCATACAGCGAGAACGAGATCCCGTCCGAATCGAAGTCGCCGCCGATCGCCGTGCCCGTCGAGTCGCGTGTGAATTCGGACTCGGCCTCCGAATAGGCGAGGGCAGCACCAGCCACGAGCGAGTCAGTGAAGCGGTAGTCGACCCCGCCGGTCACACCGAACGTGTCCACGTCGTAACCCGCCTCGAACCGAGTGCGTTCCTTGTCTCCCGTGCCGAAGGAACCCTGCAGGTAGACCCCGAGCCGACCGTCGGAGAACGACGCTTCGTCGCCACTCGCACCACCCGTCGACGAAAAGCTCATCTGGCCGGGTCGCTCCAGCGATGCCAGGGTTGCACCCCCACCGGCATTTCGAAGGGTGGCCAGCCGACCGACGATGCTCGTCCTGCTCGCCGTACCGAACTCGATGGTGTTCGTGCGGGCCGCATTTGCCTCCTCCGCGGTGAGCGCCTGCAGCGCCGGTGATTGCGATTCCACGCCGCCGCTCGCATTGATCACGCGATTACACCGGACGAACAGGTCGGACTCGGCGTCCGTCGCGCCCCCGCTCACGACCAGCGTGCGAAGCTGCGGACAGACACTTCGGATTGCCGCATCGGCCGACAACTGGTTGTCGTTCAATGGTCGATCGCTGGATTGCGCTGCGGCCGGTTGCGGCGCAAGCATTACGACCGCGAGTAGCAGCCCCGAACCGACTGCCGGGGCAAGATCCGACCGGCGCCGGCGTCGCACACCATTAGACCAACTCATTTCGCTGTCTCCCCTGAAATATGACTGCGTTATTTTTCCACCAGCCGGGCCCGCGTTCGCGCCGAATCCCGGACTCATGCCGCCGGTATGAACAGGAACTCGCCATTGCGGTGACCCGCGTCCGCAAGCGCCGAGTACCTCGGGCTCTGCTCCACTTCGTAACGCGCGGCAGACCGGCGCACCTCGTCGAACAGAAGGTTGTAGAGCGACGTCCCCTCGAGGACCTTCTCGTTGGAGCGCAGCACCTCGAGGAACGCACGCGCAAAGATGCTGTGCCCGCCGCCGCCCGCATCGAGCACGGGCTGCAGCCCCCCGGACGTGAGTACCGTCCGGGACGGCACCTTGGCGAGCCGGGTGAGTCGCTTGATCTCCTCGTCGGTCGATCCGGCGCTGCGCAGAACAACTCCGCTGCTTCGCGTCATGGCCCCCGAATAGCAGGAGTCCGCCACCACGAGCACATGACGGGCCGACATGGTCTCGATCTGGGACGTGACCTGCTGGTCGGAGATCCACTCGGTGTTCTCGTCGCGTTGCGCATCGACCGGCAGCCAGTACCCGCGCAGGTTCTGCGTGTCGAGTTCCCCATGTCCGGCGTAGTAGATCAGCAGGCTGTCCTCGCCGCCGAGGACAGCGCGGTACTCGTTGAGCGCCGAAAGGATCTGCGCACGCGTCGCGTTGAGCAGCACCCGGGTCCGGAAGCCGTAGCGTGTGCGCAGCAGCTCGTCGACCGCCTGCGCGTCCGGCACGGCACTTTCGAGATTCGGAAGATTCGCATAGCGATTGTTCCCGATCACGAGCGCGTAGTACTTGCCGATGCGCAGCTCCTTCGGCACCTTGTTCGCGGCCAGACCGACCGTGGACGGCTTGGCCGTGCTTCGCATCGCGACCCGCTCGACGGGGAGCGACTGCAGCCGCTGCACTTGCAGTTGATATGCCTTGGACTCGGCTTGCAACGCGGCAATCAGCGACTGCTGCTTGCCGAGTTCGGCCTCGCGGACGGAAAGTGCCTTGCGCAGCCTCTCAACCTCCGCCTGCTGGGCGGACGTCGCCGAGGCCGCGCGACGGTTGATCTGGTCGCGGTCGCTCGCGATGCTGCGGCGCTCCGCCTCGAGCTGCGCGATGAGGTCCGACACGCGCTGCTCGGTTTCGACCAGGCGCCGCTGCGTGCTGGCGAGTTCCGAACGGGCTACCACCACCTGGGCCTGTGACTGCCCCTGGCTCTGGGTCCGGGTTGCCAGCTCGGACCGGAGCCGGGTCAACTCGGCCGTGTAGTTGCGCTGCTGATCCAGGAGTTTCGCGATCTGCGACTGTTGCTGCGCAAGACTCGCCTCACGTGCAGCGATCTCGGCAGTGGCCTTGCTGCGTTGCTCGTCGGCGGCAACCGTCGACGCAGGCGACGCCTGCCGGGCCTGCGCCTCGCGATCGGCCGCGATCTTCGCCTGCTCGCTGGCGAGCGCAGCCTTGAGCTTCGCCGACTGCTGCTCGGTGGCCAGCAGCTGCCTCTGGGTCTGCACCAGTTTCTGCTGCAACTCGTCGCGGGTCTGGGTGGCCTGCTCGAGTTCGCTGCGCAGCGCGAGGTCCTGCTCGGCCGCGTCGCGCATCTGGTCCGCCAGCCTGGAACGCATCGAGGCGGTATCGGCCTCGAGGCTCGCCACGGACCGTTCCTCCTGCAGCAGCCGCTGCTCGCGAGCCTGCAACTCGCGCTCGAGCCGCTGCAGGTCGGCGACGCGTGCCGGATCGGCCACGGCCTGGCTGCGCAACTGCGCGACCTGCTGCTGCAGCGCGCGTGTCTCGCCTTGGGCACGGACCAGCGAAGAGCGTTGGGCGACCAGAGTCGACTGGCTCGCATCCAGGTCGGCCTTGAGCGCCCGGACCTCGGAATTCTTCGCTTCGAGCTGCTCAGTGAGGCCGTCGATCGTGCGTTGCATCTCGGTGCGCACGTCGGCCAGCTCGGATGCAAGCACGAGACTGTCGTCGCTGATGCCGGACGCCTGGCGATAAAGATTCAGGGCCTTGAGCGGGTCCTTCTCCACGCCGAGACCCTGCTCGTAGAAATAGGCCAGGTTCATCTGGCCACGGGGGTATTTCTGCGCGGCGGCTTTTTCGTACCATCGGGCCGCCTCGGCGTAATCAGCCGGCCGGCCCAGACCCTTCTCGAAGATCTCGCCGACGTAGACCTGGGCCTGAGGGTCCCCACCCTCCGCCTGCGGCAGCCACACCTGCAAGGCTGTCGCGTAGTTTGCGCGGTCATAGGAAACGTACTCGCCGCCACGGACCTCGCAATCGACCGCGGTCGTCTTGACCGCCCGGCGGGGACTCAAGTAAGTCATCTGGCCGCCAAGCTTGCGCACCTGCCCGGGCAGCAGGCAGTCCACGACGAGCAGGCGGCTTGGATCCTGCGGGATGGCCGATGGTTGAGCTTGCGCGGGATGCCCGAGTGACCCTGCTCCCGCGAAGGCGGTCACGACGGTCGTGGCGAGGAAGGCGGCGAGTCGCGAGCGGCTCGTCCGGGGGGCCAGCGGTGTCTGGACCAGCATCGGAACGCTCCTGAACTGACTGCGTAATGGGACTTGTTTACGTCTCGAGACTATACCCTCCGATGATGCCACCACAAGCGACCGGCCGGTCGCCGGATCCTCCGGTGTCACCCGAGGCCCGTGCCGCGGCGCGAGCGCAGGCGTTCAGCGAATCTCGCCGAGCAGCTGACTCCAGCGCGCGGACCAGCAGCACGAGTGGGCGACTTCGGGTACCACCTCCACCGCGACTGCCCCGAGTCGTGGGGCTGCCTGCGCGATCATCCATGCCGGAACGGAGTCGTCGCGCGCTCCCGCCAGATGCAGTTGCGAGATGGAATCCGGCAAGCGACCCTGATGCGCCGGATTCAGGGAACCGCTCAGCGGGGAATAGCCATGGTGCCGCGCCCACGCATCCGGATCGAGGTTCCCTGCAAGCGTGACGACACGGACGACGCCGGGCAGGCGCGCCGCCAGCAGCGCGGCCAGCGTCCCACCCCCGCTGTGACCATACAGTTCCACGTACCGATGGCCGCGGTCCCGGCGCAGCTGCTCGATGACCTGGGCCATGCTCTCGACGACGGGCTCGCCGAACCGGCCCAGGGTCCAGTCACTCTCGGTACAAGGCGGATCTCTCGCCAGCCCGAAATAGCACGGCCGACCGACATAGACGGCAGGCGCTGCATCGAGCGTCATGAGATGAAGCATGACGGGACGCCGCGGCGTCGGATCGGGCGCGACGGTCCAACGGTCGACGTACGGCCTTCCGTCGCCTTCGATATAGACGTGCAGCGGACGGGCGGCGTCGAGAATCCCGTTACCCAGGACGACGTGGCGGAAATCCGCGCCCGCCACCACGGTTCGATTCCAGCCGTTCCGATCGACCAGTGCGTCCACTCGCTGCGAGGGTGTCGCGCAGCCCGCGATCAGCACGAGCGCGCCGAGCATCGACATCGCGAAGACCCATCGCACCATGCACGTCGTTCCCGCGACAGGCGTCCGCGGGACGGTCAATTTTTCTTCGCGTCGCGCCGGACCTCGGCGTCGCTCTTGAGTTCCGCCAGCGACTCGCGCGTCGGGTGGATCTTCAGACCGTAGCCGGCGATCTCGACGGCGCGCTGGAACTCCCCGGCGTCGTAGAGCCGCTCGGCCTCGGCCTGATACCGCCGCACGATCTCGACGATACCTCGCACCGCCTGCTCGCTCGTCGGGTCGATTTCGAGGGCATTGCTGAAGGCGCCGTAGGCGCTCGAGACCCCCTCCGAAAGGAGCGCCGGACTGAATTCGTCCCCGGAAAGAGCGAGATAGTCCTCACCCTGCTCGAGCAGCACGTTGCGCAACTCGAGGTCCGGCTCCACGACCCTGCCCCGTGCCCGCGCCTCTTCGACCTGTGCCTGCGCCGTGGCCGCCAGCTGCCGCGCCAACTGGGCATCCGGATCCGACCGGGTCATCCACCACGCCCCGCCCGCAACGGCTGCGACCACGATCGCCGTGACCGCCGTGGAAAGGATCGCCTGCCGCGCAATGCGGCCTCGAGCGCCCAGTGGACCCGCGATTTCGTCGAGGAACGCCTCCACGCTCTTCGATCGATCTGCCTGCCGGAACTCGAGTCCGTGCACCAGCGCGCGGTGCTGGCGACGAGTCATGCCCCGCGTCCGCCTGACTGGCATCCCGTCATGCGCAGCCTTGACCGCAGTCGCGCCGTCGAACGGGTGGCGCCCGGTCATGAGTTCGTAGCTGACGCAGGCGAGGGCGTAGACGTCGTCGCGCGGATCGGGTTGCTCGCCGAGCAGCATTTCCGGGCTCGCGTAGGCGGGCGTCAAGGCCCCGAGCGAGCCTGCGTCGAAGCGCGTCCCTTGCGCTGGATCGATGCCGTGATGCTGGACCGCACGCGCGATGCCGAAATCGAGCACCTTCACGCGCCGCTCGCCGATCACGAAGACGTTGCCGGGCTTGAAGTCCGCGTGCACGACGCCCTGTTCGTGCGCGTAGGAGAGCGCACGGCTGCAACCCTCGATGATCGGCCACGCCTCCTTGAACCGCACTCCCTGGGGACGACGCTGGATGTACCTGTCGAGCGGCTCGCCCTCCAGGTACTCCATCGTCATGTAGATCAGGGTGCCGTCCCGGTCGAAATCGTAGACGGTGATGATGTTCGGGTGCGCCAGGACTTGCGCGCGCCGGGTCTCACGCTGCAGCGCCATCAGCGCCTCGGGATGGCGCCGGAACTCCGAGTTCAGGAATTTGATGGCCAGGTACGGATCCCGATCGCGCGCCTCTTCCTTGCGAAGGTCGCGGGCCCTGAAGACCACGCCCATGCCGCCCTCGCCGAGCCTCCGGTCGAGTACGAACCGGCTCTTGATCACCGACCCGGGCTCCAGCGGCTGTTCGATCACCCAGGTAGCGCCCTCGGGTGCGTCCTGGCCCGGGCGGGTCGAGACCGGCGGGATCGACGCGCCCGCAGGCCGCTGCTCGCGCGGCGGCGGCCGAGTCGCGGATCGCAGCACGGTGCGGTCTCCCTGCGCCGGCGTGCGCAGCCGCGTCGCGTCCGCGGCCGCGGCGCGCCCGGCCGGCGGAGCGGCCGCGAGCAGCGTCCCGGCGGGAGTCGGCGGCGGAATCGTTCGCCGCGGCGGCTGCACGGGCGTCAATGCGTCCTTGATGCGCAGATAGAGATCGAAGTGGATTTCGTTGCGCCCGTAAAGGTCGTCGATGGCGGCACGCAGCGCGTCGGCCGCCTCGGGAGACCGTAGCACCGCGTCGTCGATTTCCGCGAACAGTGTGTCCGGCTGCGACTCACCGCGCAGGACCGCCTGCAGAAGTTCGAGCAGCTCCGGTGGCTTCATGGCGGGCGCGTCACCGCGTTTGGTCTCAGCCAGCGCCAGGCTGCGCGTCGACCACGACCACGGTGACGTTGTCTGCCGCCTCTCCGCGCAGGACGTGCTGGAGCATCGTCTCGACCGTGGAGATGGCGTCGCCGCTGCGCAACAAGTCGGCGATCTGCGCGGTGGACATTTCCCGATACAGGCCGTCGCTGCACAGCAGCAGTCGATCACCGAGCCTCACGTCGAAGCCGAGGTGCTCGACCTCGAGTCCGTCGCAGCCGCCGATCGCACGCGTAATCACGTTGGGCCGCGGCGACATTCCGACCGCTGCTGCGCCCTCGACTTCCTCGCTGTGGTCCATGCTGAGTTGCTCGAGCACGTCGTCGCGGAACCGGTATAGCCGGCTGTCGCCTGCCCAGAGGCAGGCAGCACGGGCACCGCGCACCAGCAGGACGACGACGGTGGTGCCGCTGACGACCGGATGCAGCTCGCGCTGCGACATCGAGTGAAGATACCCGTTGACCTGAGCAAGCGCGTCCCGGACGGCCTTGACGCCGGCTGCAAGTGACGGCTGCGGCCCGATGCCCGCGAGCGCGTCGCACACCATGCGGCTGGCCAGGTGCCCTTCCGAGTGCCCGCCCATGCCGTCGGCGACCACCCAGAGCCCGCATTCGGGCTGGGCGACATAGGCATCCTGGTTCTCACTGCGAACCTTCCCAGGGTGCGTCGAGCCCGCCGACTCCAGGTGAAGGGGCGCAGCAGGCGACGTGGGCATCTCCTCCGACGTCTCGCAGGAGGTCCACGGCCAGTCGTGCCACTCGCCAGTCAGCATGGACCCGAACGCACCGGCCTGCGGCAGTCCCCGTGTTACCAGCCAGCTCGGCCGGACGCTGTTCGATCCGCTGGTCCACCAGAACACCGTCTCGCTCATCGAACGAATCACCATCTGATCGAGCCACGCCAGTGCGGCAGGGCCGACATCGAGTCGATCGCCCAGCGGAACGTGCAGAAGGTCAAGTCGATCGCCACCGACCTCCGGGAAACCGCGGTTCCAGGGCCGCCCAGCGACCGTCCCGAGATCCGTCAGAAGAAGCGTTCCAGTCGCCGCCAGCGCCTCCTCGAACCCGTCGACGTCACGGCTCTCATCGTCCAGTTGCGCCAGCACCAGGTCCTCAACACGCTCGAACCATCGCGCGCAGCGGTCGGCCACGACCAGTCCCACGGCATCGTCCGGCAGGGTCGCGAACACCGTGACCGGAAAATAGCGACCGACGCGATCCACACTGGGAAACACCACACCGCCCACCGGCTGGCGACTCAGCACGCCCCGGTTGGCAAAGAATCGCCACATCGGGGCCGTCAGGTACAGATCGAGCCAGCGCTCGCCGAGCGACGCGCGGCTGGCCGCCACGGATTCCTGCAGCCAGCGGTCCCAGCGCTCGACGACGTGCTCCGGGACCCGACGCCCGACGAAGTCCCCCAGCGACGGCAGCTTGCCGTAGAAGCCGACAGCGACCTCCGTACTCATCGTTCAGCCGCCACAGCGGAATTTCGCGAGCAACGGATCCGCGAACGGATTCCTGATCGAGCTCGCATCGAGCAACAGGCGCGCGGTCTGCCCGCCGGCGGAGACCGTGAGGCGGAATCGTGTGTCCGTCTGGGGCGCGGGTGACGAATCGTCGACGAAGCGCAGGACCGCCCACGGACCTTCGTACACCTTCACCGGGCCAGGACCCGCGCCCGCATCGAAGGTCACGGCCACCTGCTCACTGACGGCGCTCGGCCATTTCACCGCCCAACGCGACTGCGGCCCGTGGCTGTACTCCAGCCGCTGTCCGTCGATCTCGAGGGTCAGACTTCGGGCGGTCGCGTCCAGGTACTCTGGTGTCAACGAGAACCGCAATTCGGGCTCGGCGCCGCCCATCCGGAAGTACTGCTGCCTGATCCGATGGACGGCTTCGAACTGCGCGAGTATGGCCGCTGGGAGGCCGAGCGAGCCGCCGGACGCCTCGCGCCAGCGCCAGCGCACGCCGCTGGTGTCCACGAACGGCGCCAGATGGGTCGTGTAGAAGGCGTCGAAGACCCCGCCCGCGCCGAACAGCCGCGCAAAATCGGCCACCGGAACGTCGGTGGCGGCGTCGCGTGCGAACGGATAGCGGCCGCTCAGCATTGCGTTGCATTCGGCGACGACCTGGCTTCGGTACAGGTCGGCCAGCTCGCCCTTCGCCTGATCGCGAACCACCGCCTGGGTCTCTCCCGCGAGCGACCCGACGATTCCCGCGGCGCCGGCCGGCAGCTGACCTGCCTCCACTTCCAGCGCCCGTGCAAGATCCCCGCATCCCCCGGTGGTGAGAGACTGCGCTGCGCTCGCGGTTCCGACCGCCCCTCCCATCCGGCCGAGGCACTGCGACATCTGACCGAGCAGTGCGACCGTGCGGTCAATGGGAGCCTGGCCCGGCGGGCCGTCCAGCAGGCGATGCAGGTCGGCGAAGTGCTCGGTCACGAGGTCACCGGGCTTGCGTGACGTCGCCGTGGCGCCTGCCGTTCCCTGCTCGAGCAGGAGCTTGCCGAGCGGCGATGCCTGGCTGGCCTTTGCCCGCGCCTTGTCGGCCGCCTTGTCCGTCAAAGTGTCCGGGACCGAGGGGCCCTCGGCGACCTCCGCGGGCTCGCTCAGCTTCGTGTTGTCGCCGACGATCGCCAGCAGAACCTTGAGTGGCGATCCGCTGCTGCCGAGGATTCCGAGGACCTTGCTCGCCTGCTGCGGATCGTTGCCGAGCGGCGCTCGCTGGACGTCGGCCAGCAGTTCGTCCCAGGCAGCGATGTAGTCGCGCTCATAGAGCGCGAGGACGTCGTACACGAGGCGGGCGGTCGTATCCTCCATCACCGCATCGTCGCCGAACACCCACGCGTCCTCCTGCAGCCGCCTGGCGATCTCTGCTGTTCCGGCGCCGCTGATCTCCTTGAAAACCGGCTTCGTGTAGAGCGCCGGAAGCGGCTCCGCGAGGCTGCGTCCGCTGCGCCGCCGGAACACCGTTTCGATCCCCTGCACGTCCCGATCGAGTCTCAGCGGCGGGTACTTTTCGCCGGTGAAAAGCAGCTTGAGCCGGCTGTATGCCAGCGATGCGGGCGTCGCAGCCCGCAGGGTATTCCTGGCGCGGGTGACCAGGTCCTGGTCCAGGTCCGCGGGATTGAGCCGCTCGCCGGCGAGCAGCGCATCGAGGTGCCCGGTGAGCGCATCGCGAACATCCGGCCGATCGCCGTACGCGCGATCCCATTCCACCCGAGCGAGGAAGGAGAGCTGCCCCGGGTCGAGCCGCCGCGGATCGCCCAGCATCAGGTAGCCCTTGAGATACTCGTAGAGCTTGTCCGGATCCGCCGACAGCTCGTTCATCCGCGACGCGAAAGCCTGCGCGAGCTTGGGCACCAGCAGGGCGTTGAGTTCGCGGGCATAGGCATCCCGCGCCGCCTCCGCGACGGAATGTCCCTGGTAGAGGCCCGACCGCATCGACCACGGCACATCCTCCCCGCCGCGCTCGGCCGCAGCGACCACGCCGCGGACGGCCTCGAGCCTCGGGAGCCAATCCGAGACGGCCGGAGAATCAATCGGGCCGCTCGCTCCGGCATCGACCAGTGGGGCGGCAGCCTTCTCGACGTCAGCGAGATAGGAAAGATTCTTGCGGTAACTGACCGTGAGCGCGACCAGTCCACCGATGACGAGTGCCGCAAGCGCGGCGTAAGCCGCCACGTGCAGCGCCGTCTTGCGCAGCGTTGCACGGCGGTCAGAGCCCGCAAGACCTGCCTCCCGCAGGACGACGTCCTTGAGCAGCCGCTCGATGAAATAGGCCCGGCCCTTTTCGCCGACCAGCTGCCGCGTATCCGTGGCAACACCGAGCGCCCTGGACATGGAGCCGAGCAACCGATCGATCGGCGTGCCTTCCTGGGTGCCGCTCGTGAAATACACTCCGCGCAGGAAAGATCGACGGTCGAAGTCGGTGCCACCGAAAGTCTGGTTGACCAGTTCGAGCAGACGGGGCCTCAACGCCCCGAACTGCTGCGGGAAGGCGAACAGCACCGAGCGGCGTCGCGCATCCTTCTCTGCCTGCAGCCGTGCGAACAATCCCCGATTGAGCCGGTCCGAGAGTGCATCGAATTCCGACGGCAACTGGCCGAGCGCGCGGCCCGACTGGCTGTCGTCCAGCGGGAAGGTAACGCCCCAGACCTGGGCACGGCCGGCTGCGTCGAGATCGTCGAAGTACTCCCGGAAGCCGGAAATCAGGTCGGCCTTGGTGATCAGCAGGTAGACCGGAAGCGTGATGCCGAGGTTGCGATTCAGTTCCTCGATCCGCTGCCGCATCGCCGCGACGTCGCCGTCGAACTCCTGTTCCGACCGGACCAGCAGGTCGGAGGCGCTGTAGGCGACCAGCACGCCGTTGATCGGCTGCCTGCGGCGATGGCGCTTCAGGAGCTGCAGGAACTGCGCCCACCCCGCCCCGTCGGCAATGCGATCCGAGTCCTGCGTGGTGTAGCGACCGGCGGTGTCGAGCAGGATCGCCTCGTCCGTGAACCACCAGTCACAGTTGCGCGTCCCGCCGACCCCGCGCACGGACTTCTTGCCGATCTCCTGCTCCATGGGAAAGCGCAGGCCCGAATTCACGAGCGCCGTGGTCTTGCCGGATCCCGGCGGCCCGATGATCACGTACCACGGCAGGTGGTAGAGGCCGCCGCGCCCCTTGCGGTCCTTCTTCAGCCTCGAGACGGCATCCTCGAATCGCTGCTTCAGCTGCGCGGCATCCGCAGGTTCCGCCGGCTTGCCATGTTGGATGACGGGTGCATCGGCCTGCCCCGCCACCTCGCTCGCGAGCTTGCGGCTCGCACGAATCGCCCGCAGGTACTGCCACTGCAGGATCCCGATCCAGATCGCGAACAGCACGAGGACCGCGATGATCCTGCCGAGCACGCTGGCGAACGGGCGTGCCTCGCCGAAGGCGAAATAGGGTCCGAGGAACCAGAGGATCAGCGCCAGGAGGACGATGCCGAGGGACCCGAGGAACCATCGGTTGAGCAGGATCTTCTTCATGGGCCGACCGCACCGTTCGCGACGTGAACGATCTCGACACGGCGGTTCCGCGCCCGGTTTTCAGGCGTATTCGGCGGTTCGTATCGTGGCTGGGAGGATCCGACACCGGTGGATCGCAGGCGTGCGGGCTCGGCGAGCGTCGTCTCGAGTTCCGTCACCACCGCCGCTGCGCGGTCCGCCGACAACTCGTAATTGCTCTGGTACTTGAAGGAACGGATCGGCTGGTCGTCGGTGTGCCCCACGACCATCACCGGACCCGGCAGCTCATTCAGGGCCGATGCGATGCGGCCGAGGATCGCGTGGTACTGGTCATTGATCCGCACGCTGCCGGAAGCGAACAGGTCCGAACCGGCGATCGTCACGGTAGAGCGTGCGCCCTCCTCGGTCACGATCAACCTTCCCTGCTGCTCGAGATCGGCCAGCAGGATCTTGAGGGTCTTGTCCGGCGCAATCGCGGGCATCGGGGCAGGCGCGCCCGCGCTGAAGCCCTGGACCCCGACCTGGGACAGGGCGGCGAACGTCGGCTCAGCGTGGTGACCGAGCTGGCTCCTGTAATACAGGAAAGCGCCCGTCAGCACCGCGAGGCCGGCGACCGCGACGACCCACATGGGCACGAACCGCAACAGCGGATTGGTCCGGTCGTGCACGCCCTCCCAGCGCTCCGACAACGCCGGCGGCGCCTGCTCGCGGACCCCGCGGATGCGCTCCAGCAGCTCGTGCTGCAACCGGTCGCGCTGCATCTGGCCCTGCGGATCGAGCGCGTACTTGCCCGCGAATCCGAGGCTGATGCAGGAATAGAGCACGTCGAGCAGACCGGAATACTGGCGTGGATCCGCCTGGGTGCGTTCGAGCAACTGGAAGAATTTCTCGCCCCCCCAGGTCTCGCGGTGGAAGATCACCAGCAGCGGCTGGGATCCCCAGTCGCTGTTCGCGCCCCACGGCGTGCTGAGGATCGCCTCATCGAGCGTTGCACACAGCGCATAGCGCGCAGCTGCAATCTGCTCGGCGGCCACGCCCGAGTTGCGCGCCTTTTCCTCGAAACCCCGCACCTCGCTTACCAGTTGCCGTCGGAGGCCGGCCGTGTCCAGCGCCTGCGTCGAGTGGCGCAATCGCCCTGCGAGCAACAGCAGCGGTCCCGCAGCGTGGAACAACGGATCCAGCCCGCCGCGGGCGAACTCGATGCTCGGCGCCGACGAGCCCGGCGACGCCGCGCCGAACTCGGCCGCCGGCGACGACGGTCCAGGCTGCGGTGGTGGCATCACGGGCGGCGCGGGACTGGCGGCACCCGGGGCACGCCCTGCTCCCGGCCTCGGCTTGATGATCGTGCGGTCGCTCGGCGGTCCCCCACCCTGCTGGCTGGTCATGACGGCTACCCGCGAATCGCCCACAGTTCGATCTGCAGCCCCGGAAATTCCCCTGCCGCGTGGATGGCGATGCCACCCGACGCGCGCAGCTGCCGCCACAGTTCGCCGGACTGCTCGATCTCGAAATACTGGAATCCGGAGTGATAGGGCACCTGGCGCGGCGGCGCGGGCATGGTGCGCAGCGCGAGTCCGGGCAGGCCGAGGTTCACGAGGTCTGCAATGCGCTCCACCGGACCTGCCTTGACCTGCGCGACGAACATCCGCTTGAACTCCTCGGCAGGCAAGTCCGCGCGCGAGGCCAGGACGAACACCGCCGAGTCGAGCAGCGAGCGGTCCTGGACGACGCCGACCCGGATGCCGAATCGCTTCACCTCGAGAGGAATCGGCACGGCCGACTGTTCCAGTACGGCGCTCAGCACGCTGCGCACGGAGGCGAACAACGGGTCGAACGTGGCGCGGAGGTCGTCATGCCGGTACGGGTCGAGCGGGTTTGGTCGCTTGGTCGGCAGCGTATAGGTCGCCAGCTCACCGGCCAGCGACGCCGCGAAGCAGAAGAGGTCCTCCGGATGGACGTCGCCGCCCTGTGCCAGGTGCGTCGCGACGGGCTCGAATCGATTGATCGCCTGCAACATCAGGTAATCGGCAACTTCGGCGGTTGCGCCACGGCCTCCGGCAGTGACGCGCCCGCCGATCGATTCGCCTCGCTGGTGCAGCAGTCCGTTCAGCTCGCGCAGGAACGAGGCCAGCCGCGGCGCTGCGTTCGCGCGCACCACGGTCGGGATGAAGCGATCATCCAGCAGGATCTGCCGGTCGGCCTTGCACTCCAGAATGCGCGCGAGCGGAATGCACGAGTACTCGTCCAGCGGCTCGTTCTGCAGCAGCAACCGGCCGCTCACCCCTGCGACCTCGAGCAGCGCGGGCTCGTCCGTCAAGCCGCCGTTGTCCCGGACGCTCAGTTCCTGCAGCTGCAGTCGCGTGACCTCGCCCGCGGATTGTGCACGACCGATCTCCAGCGCCCCGGCTCGCCGCAGCGGCAGCGCGAGGAACACCGTGCTGTCCCTGACGGATACCGGCACTTCCATCGCGGGCGGCAGCGGATCGTCGTCGGGCATGCAGAACGGCGTACCGTCCGGGAACACCCCTCGCGCCCGCCGCAACGCGAGCTTGCCGGTCGACAGCAGGTCGCGCTCGAACTCGAGGTCGGAGAAGCCCCATCCATTCGCACGCAACGCCGACGTCCGCAGCTCGACGTAGCGCTCGACGTGGCGATCCTGCTGCTGGAAGTGCTGCGGCCGAAGGAAGAGCCCCTCGCTCCAGACGACCTTGTTGTTGATTGTCACTTCATTGCTCCCGCATTCGTCGTCGGCATCAGGCTCGCGCTCACCGAGCTGGCATCCAGTGCAACGGCGAAGGTCAGCTCCGTGCCGGGCACGGGCGGCTGCGGCGTCGCCTCCACCGCACGCCACGCAGCGCTGCGGAAGTCGCGGAAGGCCGCGGCCACGGCGATATGCCGCGTCGCCGGTTCGAGCTTCATCGAGCGCGTCGTGCTGTCTCCCGGAGCCAGCATGAATTCCTGGCGCGAAACGAGCGATGCAGCCAGGAGCTCCGAGTCGCTCGCCCACAGGGTGGTCAGGTCTGCCTTGGAGAAGTCGGCATCGTCGGCAAGCTGGTAGACCCTGACCCGAACCGGTGACGGGCGGCCCTCAGCGTCGGGGTTGACCGAGGCTGAAGCCCTGACGTCGATCACGACCGTGACGGGGCGAGGTGTTTCGACGACGACGGGCTTGCCGCAGCCGGCTGCCATCGCCAACACGAGCGCGGCTGGAATACCGACCCTTTGCGCCTTGCGCAATTGCTTGAGCATTTCGTCGTCCCCATCCCTCGCGGCTGGCGTCGGTACTCTCAGGACCGTGGTTCGTCACGGCGCTTGAGCTCGCGCAGGCGCTTCAGTTGTTCTTCATACGATCGGGCGAACTGATCGCCGAACAACCGCCGGAAGCAGTCGTCGTCGTCGGCGGTCAGTTCCTTGTAGAACTCCTCGAAACTCTCCCAGTATCGCCCCCCCGAGCCAAAGCTCAACGAGACCTTGCGCCCGGGCTTGGCGTCGAACTGCGCGCGCAATGCCGGCGGACTGAACCGCTCCAGCATGAAACCGAAGGCTGCGCGCATGCCCGCCAGCATCGCGAGCTGGTGCGCCCGCACGTCCGCGAAGGCGTCCTCGAATGCAGAGGGCGTGTCCAGATAGGCCTCGTTGCGCTTCACGAGCAGGTTGTGGAGCGCATCCTCGACGTTGGCCGAGAACTTGAGCGGATTGTTCTCGCGCGGCTTGAACGTCGTCTGCTGGAGGCGAAATTCGTTCTTGATTTCGCCGCGCGCGCGCAGCACCTCCATCAGGCCGTCCACGACCACTCGCAGCACCTGGCCGAGCTGCGCCGCGACCTCCGGCGACATCGAACCTTCCGGCACGCCGGCGCCACGCAGCAACATCTCGAGATCCGAACCCGCCGCGGACGGGCTCGCGGTGGGGCGCGTCAATCCGACCGCCGGTGGAGGCACCGCCATCGGAGGCGGGGTCGCGCCCCGAATCGGCCCGGGGACGACGGCGGGCGGCGGAATCGGCGGCTCCACGGCAGCCGGGGCGTCGAGAACGTCCCAATTGGTCGGTATCGCTGGACGGCCGGGGGACGCAGGGATCGCAGGCGTGGGGGTGCGGATCTCGAACGCGTCGTTGATCACCGGCTTGCCGATGAGGTCTCTTCCTGTGGGCGGCGGTGCAATGACCGGCTGTGCCGCCGTCGAGTCCAGCAAGGGGTTGAATTCGGCG
>Ga0209391_10000692_pt1 | contig 16578 bp, 12 predicted proteins | sample PPLLak3March2015_FD_187246 | JGI IMG/M metagenome (GOLD analysis project Ga0209391, IMG submission 187246) | Freshwater sediment microbial communities from Prairie Pothole Lake near Jamestown, North Dakota, USA - PPLs Lake P7 Core (1) Depth... | ecosystem: Environmental > Aquatic > Freshwater >... | reverse complement strand
CGGACACCTACGAGGACGTCGTCAAGCCGCCGCAGGTGGAGCTCGCGCCGGTAGCGCGAAGGAAGCCACGCAAGAGCGCCAAGCGCGCCGTGCGCAAAGCCAAGCGCAAGGTCGCGAGGACGAGGAATCGCAGCTAGGCACTAATGCAGAGCCGCGTCCGGGCGACGCGGCGCCGGACGCGATACCAATCCACGGGTGGAGGCAGGAAAACGGGCTAGTGACGGGGGCAGCCGTGCTGGCATCCGTCCCCCATCGCGACGAGCCTCGGTTCGATCACCCAGCAGGTCCTGCCGAATCCCTACCCCATCCCGAACTTGAGGGCGCGCTTCCCGTTCCGCGGTTCATCGGGAATGCGGCAGTCGAGAAGCCGATCGACGCGGCGCCGTTGCCGCAAAACCCGTGGATGAACCCCAACATCGCCGCGGGTGGGCTCTGCGTGGCTCGCAACCATCGAGGACCGCGTGGTGGTCGGCTCCACGAATCGGGAACTCTGGCGGGTCACCCACGCCCAGGACCCGGCCGGCAAATGGTTCTTCGCGGACGACCCGCCGGAGTCCGCGGTCCCGGACTGGGCTGACCGACAAGCAGCGGCCGGGTGCCGGACCATTGTTACTGCAGTGCGAACGTGATGCTGCAGTGCCGCATTAACAATTGGGATCACGTATACTGCCCGCCGCTGTTCAGCAATGACGGGTTGGCAGTTCCTCTGCGCCGTCGCGAAATCGGGTCCTAGTGCCCGCTATCTGAATCTCGAACGTGTGCGTACCGCTTCGGTGGGCGATGCACGGGTTTAGACCGTATTCGATCATTTCTGTCCTGCGCAGTCTGGCGGGACCCTCCGCCGTCGGCCCGCACGCTGGTCGCCGGCGACATCGGCTTTCTGGAGCATTCATGTTGATTTCAATCGGCGTCGGCTTTGGTATCGCAACGCTGTTCGCCACGGGGTTCCTGTTCGTGGCGCAGATGGTGGAGGACTTTCGAGGTGCTTGACTGGACGCTGGTTACCCGTTGTTGCGTCGGTGTCCGTCACGCGGTGCGTGACCACCCGCCGGAGGCCGCGGATAGCGGTCACTCGCACTTCAGGCGGGCCGGTAACGCGCCCGGACTCCGCCTGCCGATGGCTCGACTCCGGCATGGGGTCGGTGCCCCTGTACGTGCCGGTCGCTCAGGTGGGATTCTTCCGGCGAGGCCGCTTGCGTTCCTCTTCACGCCCCTCGTCGTCCGCGCTCTTCGACGCTGACGATCCCGAGTGGTCCGCCGTATCGGCGACCAAGCGGTAAGTATCTCGGCGCGTCCTGGCTCGAGCCGGTGATTGGCCGGTGGGCACGTTGCTGGTCGGGTCGTTCGGACAGGCACCCAGTCAGTGCGGCGCAACTCCTTCCCCACTGGCGAGAATACCGCCTGGGACGCTTATCTCGACGGTGTGTGCCTGTCCGTCATCGACCAGTGGCACCGCGGCGTCGAGTTGTACCCTGCCATCGACCACGACAGTCATCGCGTCGGACGGCGTCCCGTCGGTCGCCGGCAACTGGGTGACGACGATCCGGTAATTCGTCTCCCGGTAGCGGTAGTGGACCGTGAAGGACGGCCAGTGCGCCGGCAGGCACGGCTTGAAATGCAGCTTGTCGACTTCGAGCCGCAGTCCGAGCAGGGACTCGAGAATGAGGCGGTACATCCAGCCTGCCGAGCCCGTGTACCACGTCCAGCCGCCACGCCCCACGTGCGACGAGGAGGCGTAGACATCGGCGGCGACGACGTACGGCTCGACCTTGTACCTCTCCGCTGCGTCTTCCGACTGCGAGTGGTTCGCGGGATTGATCAACGTGAGCAGTTCCCAAGCGCGCCCGTGGTCACCCAGCGCAGCGAACGCCATGGAGGCCCAGATTGCCGCATGGGTGTACTGGCCGCCATTCTCCCGGACGCCCGGCACATAGCCGCGAATGTAGCCGGGGTCGAGGCTCGACTTGTCGAACGGTGGATCGAGCAGTTGAACGAGTCCATCGCGGCGCCGGACGAGGTGTTCGTCCACCGAGTCCATGGCCTGCCGCGATCGTTGGGCGTCGCCCGCTCCGGAAAGCACCGACCAGCTCTGGGCGATGGAGTCGATCCGGCACTCGGCATTCGAAGCGGAGCCGAGCGGCGTGGTCGATCCGGCACTCGGCATTCGAAGCGGAGCCGAGCGGCGTGCCGTCGTCGAAGTAAGCTCGGCGGTACCACGCGCCATCCCACCCGTGCTGCTCGATGCTCGCGCGCAATTGCCGTCCGACGGCGTCACATTCCTCTGCGAAGGCCGCATCGCCCTGCCGGCGGGCGAGCCGTGCGAACTGCCGGAGCACCTCGCAGAGGAAGAAAGCGAGCCAGACGCTCTCACCCTTGCCGTGGATGCCCACCAGGTTCATGCCGTCGTTCCAGTCCCCGGAACCGATCAGCGGCAGGCCGTGCTCCCCGAACCTGAATCCGTAGCGAACGGCACGCACGCAATGCTCGTATAGCGAGGCGGACTCGCGTGAGGGGCGGGGCAGGTCGTAGTAGGACTCGTCCTCAGGGTTGACACTTCGCCCTTCGAGAAACGGCACGGTCTCCTCGAGGATCCCGGTATCTCCGGTCGCCAATACGTAACGACAGGTCGCAAGCGGTAGCCAGAGGTAATCGTCCGAGCAGCGCGTGCGTACGCCGCGACCGAGGGGTGGATGCCACCAATGCTGGACGTCGCCTTCGACGAACTGCCGGCTGGCGCACAGCAGGAGATGCGCGCGGACCAGGCGTGGCTCGGTGTGCACGAGCGCCATGACGTCCTGCAGCTGGTCGCGGAAGCCGAACGCACCGCCTGACTGGTAGTACCCGCTGCGCGCCCACAAGCGGCAAGCCAGCGTCTGGTAGACGAGCCAGCCATTGGCCAGCACGTTGATCGATTCGTCGGGCGTCTCCACCCGGACGGCGCCGAGCGTCCGCTTCCAGTAATTCCACACCGATTCGAGCGCAGTTCTCGCGGCCGCGGCGCCGCGGAACCGGGCTACGAGTGCACGGGCGTCGCCGATGCTCCCGCCGACGCCCATGCGGAAGACGAACTGACGCTCATGCCCGGGCGCGAGTTCGAAGCCGACCTGGATCGCCGCGCAGGGATCGAGGGCGGCGCCGACCTTGCCCGACAAGCGTGCGCGCGCCATTGCCGCAGGCCGCTGCAGCGATCCATTGCGGCCCACGAACTCCCCTCGATCGCCGGTGACCGTCCGGCTGGTCTCGTCGACGTCGAAGAAGGCAACTCGATCGGGGAACTCGGAGTTGTACGGGTTTCGCGCGAAGAGCGCTCCGGTCGCCGCGTCGAGCTCGGTCGTCACGTGCATCGCGCACTTCGGTCGCAAGTCGCCGAGGACCCATTCGACGTAGCCGGTCGCGGACAGTCGACGAGCCTGCCCTGAGTCGTTGCGGACCTTCAGCACCGAGAACTTGACCGGGGCGTCCACGGCGACGTGGACCGTCATCTCGGAGTAGATGCCGGCCGTGTCGTGCTCGAAGACGCTGTAGCCGAAGCCATGTCGGCTCACGTACGAACCGCCGCCGGCTGCCGGCAAGGGCGTCGGCGACCAGAATCGCCCGGTCTCCTCGTCGCGCAGGTAGAACGCCTCACCACTTTCATCCGTGACCGGATCGTCGTGCCACGGAGTGACGCGAAACTCGTGTGCGTTCTCGCACCACGTGTAGCCGCCGCCGTTCTCGGAGACCACCGTCCCGAACTGCGCGTTGGCGATCACGTTGACCCAGGGCGCCGGCGTGGTCCTCCCGGGCGTGAGGGTGACGACGTATTCGCGTCCGTCTCGCGTAAAGCCGCCGATGTCGTTCGTCAGTATCAGGTCGGCGCGCGGTGAAACCGTGGCCGCTCGCGCCACGGGAGGGCGCGTCGTGACGGCCTGCAAGGCGGGAATTCCCGCCTCGGGCGCGCGCCGACGCTTGAGCTGCTCCGAGAGGCTGCCGCGGCTGTCGACGATGATGATTCGCGCGACTGACTGCAGCAGCAGCCGGTCTTCCAGGGATATGTGATCCGAGTGCCGCACGAAGATGCCGCCGGGGCGGTCGAGCACGTTGGCTTCGACGCCGGCCGCGATCAGCCCCATGATTGCGTCGTGGAGTTGCTGTCGATAGCCGGACTGGTCCTCGGTCCAGATGACGAGGTCCACGACCAGTCCTTTCAGGCGCCAGTAGGCGCGGGCCTGCAGGAGCTGCCGGACAAGGGCGATGTTCGCGAGGTCCGCGATCTGCAGCAGCACGATCGGAAGGTCGCCGGAAATCGCATACCCCCAGAGTCCCGACTGGCCGCGGCGATTCTTGAGGATGACCCCGGCATCGGCTCGCAGTGCGGCGTTGGCGAAGATCACCGAGCCTGCCAGGCGCTCGTATTCCTGCGCCTGGGCCTCGGAGATGCCGAACTGCTGCAGCACGACCTGGTTGTGCGTCCACGCGAGATCGAAGACCCGGTCGGCCAGGTGTCGGTCCTGGTATCGATCGATGAGGTGCTCCGCCGTCTCGCGCGCGGCGGCCGCGCCGGTCAACACGTCGATCGTGGCGGTCGCGTCCGGCTCGAGGATGATCACCTGGCGGATGGCCGCGACCGGATCCAGTACCGAGCCCTGGCTGCTGGAGAGCGGGCCCCGTTCGGCGAGTGCGCGCGGGTTGGCGAGGGTCCGCCCGCGGCCGACGAATCGCGCACGATCGGTTTCGAACGACATCTCGCCGGTCGCGACGCCCGTGACTGCCATCAGGTGAAACAGCCAGCCGGACTGTTCGCCGCGCGCCCGGGACCGGCGCGTGCACAGCACGGCTCGCTTCGACGGCACGATCTCGGTCTGCACGAACAGCTTGCTGAACGCCGGGTGCAGCGCATCGGCCATCGGTGCCGCCAGGACGACTTCGGCGTAGCTCGTGACCTCCACCGTGCGCCGCTCGCCGGACCGGTTGATGAGCCGGATGCGGCGCAGCTCGATGTCATCCTCGGGCGAGACCACGATTTCCGTGCGGGTCTCGATGAGCGAATCGTCGACGCGGTCCTGCCGATGGAACTCCGCTCGACCCTCGGTGAATACCGCTTCGTAGCGGTCGGGCCGTTTCGGCACGGGCTGCGCGGTGTTCGACCAGTAAGTGCCGGTCGCCGTGTCGCGGATATAGCAGAAGCTGCCCCAGTGGTCGCGGGTCGGATCCTCCTGCCAGCGGGTGACCGCCATGTCGTTCCAGCGGCTGTATCCGCCACCGGCCGCCGTCACGAGCACGTGATACCGGCCGTTCGACAACAGTTGCACTTCGGGCACGGGCGTGTCCGGGCGCTCGATGACCCGGATCTGCGGCGCAGCGGTCTCGGCTGCTGCATGCGTCAGCGGCGACTCGGCAGGATGCGCAAGGAAGGGCGCCTCCCTCGGGATCCGCTCGTGCAGCAGCATCAAGGTGGCCTGGCACTGTGGGTCCGACGCGAACCTCCTCTGCAGTGGGTGGTCGAGCAGCAGGTCCGCGATCGACAGCAGGCTCATTCCCTGGTGGTGGGCCATGTAGGACCTCACCACTGCCATCGTCTGGCCGCGCGGTATCCGGGACGGGGTGTAGTCGACGGCCTCGTACATTCCGAACTGGCCGAGGAGTCCGTCGGCTGCGAGTCGCTGCAGGTTCTCGCATGCCGCCTCGGGCTCGACCATCAACGCGAGGGTCGACGCGTACGGGGCCACCACCAGATCGTCGGCAAGCCCGCGCTGCAGTCCCAGCCCCGGTACGCCGAACGCCCGGTACTGGTAGTTGCGAGTCGCGTCGACCATGTTGTAGCCGGATTCGGATATCCCCCAGGGAACCCCCCGCTGGTTGCCGTACTCGATCTGGCGTCGCACCGCCGACCGGCTGGTCTGCTCGAGCAGCGTGTTCGGGTAGTCGGGAATCACCAGCAGCGGCATCAGGTACTCGAACATCGAGCCGCTCCAGGAGACCAGGACTGGGTCGCCGCCGGCGACCGTCAGCAATCGTCCCAGCGCGAACCAGTTCTCCTGTGGCAACTGACCCTGTGCGATCGCGAGGAAGCTGCAGAGCCTCGCCTCCGACGCCAGCAGGTCGTAATAGCTCGGGTCGCGGCGGCGTTCAGTCGCGTTGTAACCGATCGTCAGGAGGCGGCGACTGGTGTCGTACAGGAAGTCGAAGTCCGGGGTCGCGAACCCATCGGCCTGCCGGGCCAGGTCCTCGAGGGTGGCGATGTCCTGCCGCGCGAGCGCGCTGCTGGCAGCAATTTCGGCCCGGAAGTCGCGCAGCCACGCGTGCGTCAACGCGTCGCGGTCCGAGGCGAGTTCCCGCTCGATGATCGGCAGCACGTGGTCCTCGAGCCCTGCGAGTTCGCGCAGCGTCGGTACCCGGGCATGCGGCAGCAGGGCCTCGAGCCCGGCCGGCGGGCTGGCCAGCGACGTCCATCGGGCACGGGCTGCCAATTCATCGCGGGCGGCCTGGCACTGCTCGAGCAGCACGCGGGTCCAGTCCTGCTGCGGTATGGCGTCTTCCGGCGTCGCGACCGCGGCGCTGCCACCGCTCGCCACGAGCTCGCCCGCGAGCACGACCAGCCGGTCGAGGCGTCGCCGGGCGTCGCCGGGCGTCGTCACTCCGGCCGCGATGGCCAGGTCGAGTTCGCGCCGCAGTTCCACGTGTTGTTTCGTGGCGTCGCCAGCCTGCAATTGCGTGAGCACGCCCAACGTGTCGCCGAGGCCTGCGAATACCCGCCGCGGCACGATCGGTTCGTCGGGCAAGGCCAGCAGTCCCACGCGAAGCGTAAGCAGGTGAGCGCAAAGATTTCCGCTGTCGACGGTCGACACGTACATCGGCAGCAGCGGCTCCAGGCTCCGGGTGTCGTACCAGTTGTAGAAGTGACCCCGGTGACGTTCCAGGGACGCCATGCTGCGCAGGGCCCTGGCGGTACGTTCGAGCAGCCGTCCGGTCGGAAGGTAGCCGAAGTCATGGGCGACCAGGTTGGCCAGCAACGCGAGGCCCATGTTGGTCGGCGAGGTACGGTGCGCCACCATCGGGCCCGGTTGCTTCTGGACGTTGTCCGGTGGGAGCCAGTTGTCGTCCGGCCCGACGAAGGTCTCGAAGAACGCCCAGGTCCGCCGCGCGAGGACCTGGAGAAACTCCTGTTGCGCGTGGGTCAGCCTGGGCTCCGGGCGGACCAGCGGTCGGCTCAACCACCAGGTGATGGCCGGTGCGGCCAGCCACAGGAGCAGGATCGGCGCCGCGAGACCCAGCACCAGTGGCCGCGCGGTGGCCAGGTATCCGGCGGTTGCGAGCGCGACCGCCGGCGCCATCCACATGGACCGAATGGCCGACAGCAATCCGGCTGCGTCGGTGGGAGCGTGCGCGCTGTACGGATTCCATTCGAGCAGCCGCCTGTGCGAGATCAGCGTGCGCCAGGTGGTGCGCACCACGGCATCCGCACTGACGTAGGCTTCGTACGGGAGGCATGCGAGCGTGAGGCCTGCGTGCGCGCATCGCGCCGCGGCCGTGCGAAGGGTCGCGTCCAGGTGCTGGCGCACCGTCGCCTCCGGTGGCTTGCGGAACAACTGCCGCATCGAGTCGAGCAGCGGTGGGACCAGGAGAATTCCGACCACGACGAGTGTCCATGCACGCACGGACGGCAGCGCGATCCATGCCGCCAGCAACAGCAGCAGCAGGGCAATCGGCACCAGGCTGCGGCGCAGGTTGTCGGCGAGTTTCCACCGCGACAGGGCCGACAGGGGATTTCGGTACGGCTGTCCGGCAGCGCCCGGCACCCGCGGCAGGAGCCAGCTCGCGATCTGCCAGTCGCCTCGGATCCAGCGGTGCCGGCGCGCGGTGTCCGATGCGTACGTCGCGGGATAGTCCTCGAAGAGTTCGAGATCGCTCACCAGTCCCGAGCGCGCGTAACACCCTTCGAGGAGATCGTGACTCAGTATCCTGTTGTCGGGAAACCGGCCATTCATCGCTTGCTCGAACGCGTCGACGTCGTAGATACCCTTGCCGATGAAGGAGCCTTCGTCGAACAGGTCCTGGTAGACGTCGGAAACTGTGCGCGTGTACGGGTCGATGCCAGGCTCGCCGCTGTGCATGCGTGCGTACCTGGAGCGGTTCGTGCCGGGGAGGCTCGGACTCACGCGTGGCTGGAGGATCCCATGGCCGGTGCGCACCCGGCCCAGCCGGTCGTCGAAGAGCGGCCGGTTCAGCGGGTGTGCCATCGTGCCGACGAACTGTCGCGCGGCATCGCGAGGCAGCTGCGTGTCGGTGTCGAGCGTGATCACGTACCGGGTGCGCGCGAGCAGCTTCGTGTCGCCGACGACGAGCGAGAACCGCTCGGACGCATTCGCGGGGTCTGCTTCCCGCAACAGCCAGTTGAGGTCGGCGAGCTTGCCGCGCTTGCGCTCGGAGCCCATCCAGGTGCGCTCGCCCGGATTCCACCGGCGAGGGCGATGGAAGAGGAAGAACGCATCGCAGCCGTAGAACGCATTCAATGCGCCGATCCGCCTCGCCGCGTGCTCGAGCAGCGGCCCGTCCTCCGGCATCGATTCGGCAGCCGCATCCCGGAAGTCCGTTAACAGGCCGAAGCGCAGGTTCGCGTCACGATTGGCGAGGAAGCGCACTTCGAGTGCCTCGACAAGCTCGTCGACGTTGCCGGTGCTGGAGAGCATCGTGGGAATGACCACCAGGGCGCTCGATGACGCCGGGATGCCGCTCGAGAAATCCATGCGCGGCAGCGCAGTGGGCGTCACGAGCAGGGTCGCGAGCCAGTTGACCAGCGCAACCGCGAGCTGGCTGGTCGCAATCACCGCAATGACGACGATGAGGGCCAGGCGCCATCCCACGACGCCGTCGGCGTACGCGATCGACCACAGCCAGCCGCTGACCGCCGCCGTGACCGCCGTGGTCGTGCCGAGGTACGCCACCAGCGGGATGCGCTTGACGGAACTTCGCACGAACTCCGTCGGGGTGCGACGGTACCGCACGGCTCGCTCGAGCTCATCCAGCCCGCGTCCGACGAGGTAGTAACCCACGTGCTCGCGCCGTGCGCGCTCCCCGTCATCGGCCTCCGTGCGGGCCGCCGCTTCGCGCGCCAGCCGGAGCGCGACTTCCGCAACCTCTCGCTCCGGTTGCTCGCTGCGCCGGGCAATTCGCTCGATCACCCGGCGGTATCGATCTCGGGTTTCGAAGTCCATCCGGGCATAGCAGTCGTCGGGGGCCCCGCGCAGCGCCTGGTCCACGACGCTCATGAATTCGACGAAGGTGCGCCAGTCGACGGAGGCGAGGAAACGCAGGCTGCCGATCGAATTGCCGATGGTGACTTGGTCGGCGGCCTGGATCTGGTTGCCCGACTGCACCAATTGCTCGGTCGACAGGCCATCCTCCGTCAATCGTTGCTCCACCCAGGTCAACGCCAGGGCAAGGGCCGGGCTCTGGCCCTGCAGCGCCCGCACGAACTCGGACACGAACGGTGCCGACATCGGGGGTTTCGAACGGGCCATGTCCGCGACGACCAGGATCAGGCTCTTGGGATCCTGGTCGACGGTGGTGATCATCGCGCGCGCCCACTCGCTCGCGAGGTCCCGGTCGATACGCCCCGCAGCGATACGCAGCGCCACACGGCGGAGGTTCTCGATCAGAGCGAGCCGCAGCATGATCGGGATCGCCCAGAGCTCGCCGAGATCCAGTGGTGAGACGCTTTCGTACGCAGCAATGAAACGAGTCAAGCCCACCAGGTCGACCCGCCCGTCGCCATGCGCGATCGTCTCGATCGCGATGTCCCAGACCCTGGGGAAACCGGCCGACGCTCCGTTCGCGAGGCGCGGAAGCTCTCGGCTGTAATTCCGCGGCAGGTGGCGCTTCGCGGTACGGATCTGCTCCTCGATCAGGTAGAAGTTGTCGAGCAGCCAGTCGCTGGCAGGCGTCACGCGGCGGCCTGCCGTGACCGCCTCGGTCAGCTGCCTGAATACCCGGAGGAGAATTTCCTCGTTGGCCGCCAGGCGGGGCAGCAGTTGGTCCGGCGCAGGACCCGTCGCGAGCACGTGCGATTCCGCGAGATACCGGCCGTGTTGCTCCATCTGGTCGGTGCTGAAGAGCTCCGACCTCAGGGGCGGTTCCGCCAGCGAAGTGTCCAACGCCAGGCCGCGCGGCCGCGACCAGGCTGCGACGCGTCGCAGTCGGGCAAGGAGGCCGTCATTTTTCGAATTCATCGGGGAATACTCAGGGGAAGAGAATTCCCACACCGCGGGAACCAGGACTGCGGGTGGATGAGGGCCTATTATGGACGTTTAGGTCACCAAGGGGCGGCAACCGACGTCGTTGCCCGGACCGGTCTCGATCAGGGCGAGCAGGGCTGCAGGCGGGGCAATGGCGAAGAGCGCCGCTGCCAGCGCAGCACGCGCGACGAGCGGGCCTGGCTGGGAGCTCAGTTTCGGATCCTTGAAGGTGCCGCGCACTTCGAGTGGTACACGCAGGCTGATGGGGCTCACGTCCTTGGGTCGGGGCCGAAGCACGAGATCGAGGTCTTCGTCACGCAGGCTGATCGAGCCCTCGCCGAGGATCAACGTGTCGGTCGCGTCGAACGCCAGGGAGCAGGTGCGCGCGACGCCCTCGTCGACGCCGAAATCGGCGTACGCACAACGCAACCGCACCGAGCGGTCCTTGCCGAGCAGGAACTTGAGGGACTCGGCGATGTCGAGCCCGGCGAGTTCGAGCAGCAGGTTGCTGACCTTGCCCGCACCCATCACCGCGGCGGCCTCGCCGTCGGCGGTTGCGAGCATCTGCGCGACCGAGTTCCCGCGACCCTCGAGGGTGGCTGCGCTGCCGATGAGCCCGACGCTCGTCGACTTGATGCGCGGGAACAGGCGCGGCAGCTCGACTCCGCTCGCCCGCAGGTCCGCGACGGCGACGACGACGTCGCGTCGCGCATCGAGGGTCACATCGCCGTGGACCTTGCCGCCCGCGAGGCCGAGCTCGAGTGGCTGGATCTTCAGTACGCCGGACTTGAGGGACACGTGTGCATGGAGCGAATCGATTGGAAATCTCTTCGATTCGACCTTGGACGCGCGAAACTGCACATCGGCATCAGGATGGCAAAGGGCCGGCCAGTGACCCCCGACACGTATCGCTCGATCGGGCTCTTGAGCCGGTTCCAGTCGAACGCGATCGCCAGGACCGAGACGGCGATCAGGACGGCGGCGCGGGCTGCGACTGTAAACGGCCGTATTCGCTCGGGGCGTCCCACGTGATCGCGTCAGTCGCCTCCTACGGATGGGCAGCTACAATGACCGGATCACCGTGCCGCCCGCCTTTCGCAGGCGATCAACCACCCAGTCCGACTGTGCCGGACTCCTCGGATGAGCCACGACAGCCCATTGGCCCTCACGATTGCGACGACGGATCGACAGCGTGACCCTGCTCCTGTCGGGACGCAGCGTGAAGAGCCCGGCCAGCATCAGTCCGGCAAACAGGCCGAGCGTCGCGAGGAACAGCGTCGTCAGCATGGGTGAACTCACGGCCGCACGCCACCCGAGAGTCACGAGCGTTGCGGCCGCCAGGGCGCCCACCAGGAGCCCGGCCGGGCCCAGCACCAGATGCGAGCGGACGGCCGTGCGCAATATCCCGGTCGGTTCCGGTTCCATCTTCCGGGCAAAATCCGCGTCACGTGGGCGAACCAGGTCGACCTCGACCTGCGGCATGTCGGCTCGTAGCTCCGTCGCGACGTCGGCGGCTTTCGCTTGATCCGAAAAGGTCGCGGCGACCAGCGTCAGTGACTGTTCCCCGGACAGACTCACTTGGGGCATCACGCTCTCCTGGGTAAAGATTGAACCTTGCGGTCAGCGGGCCGTTGGCGCGACGAGCGTGCTGAACTCGGCACGACTCAACGGCCATGACCGAACACGTTTCCCGTCTAGCTTCCCGGCGGTCGCTGACGCTCTGCCTCGGCCTTGCTGGCAGCGAGCTGTGCATCTGCCGCGGTCTTGCAGGATTCCTGCGCGTCACCCGCAAGGGCTTCACAGGTCTCGATCGCCACTTTGTGGTCTGCCTCGGCCTGGGCGATCAGGATCTCGTACTGGTTTTCTGCCGGCGACTCGTTGATCGGCTGGTCGGTATCCATGCGATCCTGTGCCGCATCGGCCCGTGCCTCGGCGACTTCCTCCACTCCCTCCTGCTGAGCCTCGGCCACGTCCTTGGCAACCTCTCTCGGTGACTCGGCGCGGTTGCACCCGGTTACCAGCAAGAGGGCGGCAGCCAGTGCGGCGACGTAACTAGTGATGTTTGTCATCGGTCAATCTCCGTCGGTAGTGATTGGTTGGCCGGGATCTCACCCGTGCATGTAAAGGGTGCGCGCATCATTTACAGGTTGAAATCGGCGCATGCCCGAATGCCATGTAGGAATGAGACCACACGGCGCTGGTGCCGGGTCGATCCTGCGGTGGCCGTGACGATTCAGTTACCGCCAACATCCGGAGGGGTGGTGGCGGTGCTTTTCGACGCGCTGTCGTCGGTGTCCGCTCTGGCCTTGTGGGACTCGTGCCACGACCTGAACTCGCCGCGTGTGAGTTTGTCGTCGCCGTCAACATCCATGGCGTCGAAGCTCGCTACCAGTGCAGGTGCGGCCTCGGTCAGTTCCGCCAGCGACAGGTATCCGCCGCCGTCGGAGTCGGCAGTTTCACCCCACTGGTCCGTGGGTCCTGAGTCACTGTTACTGCCGTCCGTCGAGACCGCCGTCGATTTCGGGTGGGCCGGGTCATCGCCGACCGTACCGGCAGAGTACGGATAGTACTCGCCGCTCGACGAATCTTTGTCCACGTTGCTCGCCGCGTCACCGACTTCGGTGTCGGCGACGGCGCGGTCCGGCGAAGGCGCCTTGGTAGCCGGCGGGGTATCGTCCATTTGCGACAAAGCCTGGGCGGGCTTTTTCAGCGACGGGTCCACCTCTTGGTCGGCCCGAGCCCCTGCGGTGCCCAGCAAGAATGTAACGAGCAACACCGCGACCCCGACTTCGCGCGTTGTGAATTGAGTGCGGATCATGGTTGGCTCTCCCGATGTTGCGTACTTGAACGAGGCTTCAGTCATCGTCGTCCCAGGTCAAGCTGCCGAAGCAGGTTGACCAGGGGAACGGCTCTTGCGAGGCGACCCGCGATGCTCGGACGAGTCGCCAGGATGGCGACTCCGACAATAGCGAGGGCCGAAAACGCACCTCCGCCCGTCAACGCCCGCATGGTCGCGCTACGAGGGAAGGATCCCGTCGAACCGTGCTCTTCTTCAGGCCGCAGGATCTGTCGGACCTCAGTGCGCGTTGCGGCGAGCCTGTCGAGTGCATTCGGCGTGGCTGTCATGGTTGCTACGGTCATGAGTGATTCTCCCGTGCTGCGAGGACGTCCCGCAGCATCTCCCGGTCCTGATCCCATGCGGTGCTCAGGCGCGGAAAAGGCCCTGCGGATTTCTCCCGTTCGCTCCGCGCCAACCCGCCCGTGATGATCGCGGCGAGGGCGAATGCAAGCGCCAGCCCCGCGACAACGGTAGTGCGGTACGGCGTGTCCCAAACCATCGCGACCGCCAGCAAGCAGAACATCAGCAGTGCCACGCTTGCCGCAACCGTGCATGCGAGCGTCACGAACAGGCGTCTGCGCATTCGGTCGCCGAGACTGTCGAGAACCGTGCATGCGAGCGTCATGAACAGGCGTCTGCGCATTCGGTCGCCGAGGCTGTCGAGTTCCTCGACCGCCAGATCGGCGTAACCGAGTGCATGCCTGGCCAGCACGGGCGCGACACGCGGCAGTGCAGTCAGCAGTCTCACCGGTGGTTCCGCGTACTCAGCAATACGGCGATAGCCGCCCCGGCCGCGGCCGCTATTCCGATCGCCGACCACGGATTCGTGTGCACGTACTGGTCGGTCGTGTGAGCGGCCTCCCGCGCAGTGGTCTTCACGCGCTCCGTGCCGTCGTGCATGGCCGACTTGGCCGCGGTCAACGTCTTCTCGAGCTTCGCGCGCGCGCGTGCCAGGTCCGCATCATCCACGTGCGCCACTCGCTTGATCAGTTCTTCCACGTCGGCGACCAGGTTGCGAAACTCCTGCGACCCGGTGCGAGCGGCCGTTCGGACCGATTCATGCACCGGCTCCAGCGCGTTCTCCACGGTGTCCATCACGTTGGCGTTGCTGTTCATCGTTACGGCTCTCCTCAACTCGGGCTTCGATCTGAATGGGTCACCCCGCGAGGGGGTGCATGTGGATTGCACCACCTGGAGCTTCGCGAGCGTGTAGGTGCAGGCAGGCAGTCGGCGTAGGCGGATGCTGACGCCGACAGGCGCGGGCCGCGTGCGGCCGCTGTCGCGATCGCACGACGAAGTTGCGCCTCGAGGGCAACTCGAGTCGCCGCGCACGGATGCCCCCGATCGCGCGGGTCAGGCCGTCATCGTCACTCTTTGCTGTCGGGACGCGAGTCCGGCGAGATCCCGGCATTGCCGCGCAGGAAGGCGCGCCACCGCGCTGCGGAGGCGGCATCCGGGTGTCCCGTCTGCAGTCGCCCATCCACGTGGCGGGTGAAGCTCTGGCTGAAGGGCGCGGGGCGCGCGAGCCACCAGGCCTGCACGCCGGGAAGCGAGATCCACCAGGCCAGGGTGTCCGACCAGCGCTGCCAGACCTCGCGGGGCAGCGCCCCGGACTCCGCCTGGTGGAACATGAACTCGAACGCGCCGAACATCTCGTAGAACGTCCAAGTGAACTGCACGCGTTCTTCCGCGGTGAGGCGCGAAGGATCGATGGCACCGCGGGTGACGATTGCAGCGAAGGCGGCGTCCGAGCTCAGCCTCGCCTGCAGCGCCGAGACGCGCTCGAGGGCGCGGGAGTAGTTTTCCGTCCGAAGTGACGCGGTACTCTGTCGGACCTGGTATGCAAGGTAGACGAGCGAGACCACGACGGCGATCGCGCTCACGAGCTCGCCCAAGCTGGCCAGGGTGTCGAGATCGAGGCTGTCCGTCATGCCCGACACATTCAATTGGCTGGACGTGCTGCCAGGAATTCCAGCGGCCGCTAGGCCTCGAAGCTGTCTCGATTGGGCCTGTTTGGGTCGTAGTCCTCGTCCTCGAGTTCGACCTCCGCCGACCGAGGCAGGTTCGCGATGATCCTCACGAGCATCCGGACGTGCTCGGCCTCTTCCTCCCGCAGTTCCTCGAACAGCGTCCTGACGTCCGGCTGGGTCACGTACTCGAGGGCTTCGTCGTAGAACGCGAAGGCCTTCTGCTCGGAGTGCAAGGCCAGCTGGTAGGCCTTGAAGGCCGACATGTTCCAGCGCACGTCGCCGACCTCGGGCGCTTCGACGTCGAAGATGTCGTCGAGCGTGACCTTGGCCGGCCTGTCCCCGAACAGGGCGAGCCGGCGCTCGGCGATCTCCTCGCAGTGCTTGGTCTCGTTGACGGCCATCGACCGGAATACTGCGCCGGCGTCGTCGACACCACGGGTTCCCAGTGATTCGGCGAATTCCGTGTACCGCTTCGTCGCTTCGAGCTCGATCAGGGAGGCGAGATCGAGGGCGTCCATCAGGGCGAGCTTGGAGAAATCGAGTCTCGTGGACATGAGCGTTCCCTCGGCTGTGTGTCGCAAGGACGCTATCACCGTGGTGACGTGCCGGTCAAAGCAAGTTCGTGAGCGAAAACGCCCGGCCGCGCTGGGTTTCGACTGTTACGCGGTCCAGGACACCGACCGGAAGCCTACCGTCCGACGTCCTCGACATCGAGCCGCCGCAGTCGCACGCCGGTCGTGACCGACGGGTCCCAGGTGATCATGCGGTTGCGTCCGGCCGTCTTCGCCAGCGTCAACGCCTGGTCCGCCCGATCGATGGATTCCAGCGCGTCCACCGCCGGGTCCAGCATCGCGATTCCGAACGACGCCGTCATCTGCAGCGCAGACCCATCGGCACCGACCGATGTGAGCCCGCGTGTGACGGCCTCGCGGACGCGCATGATCACCGTCTTGCCGGACGCGAGATCCGTTCCGGACAGACGGATGAGGAATCTGCTCGCGTCGTAGCGGAACACTTTGTCCGAGAGCCGAAGGTGCGCGGCAACGATGTTCACCGCCGTGACGAGTGCCTTCGTGCCTACGGAGTCGCCGTGAGTCGCGTTGATCCCCCGGACGTCATCGAGTTCCATGAGAGCGATGCAGCATGGCCGGCCCGGCTGCCTGGCGAGCCCGTGCCACTCGCGCAGGTCTCGCATCATGTGCCCCGTGCTGTGTGCGTCGGTCTGCGCATCGCGACTGTTCAGCGCACACTCGAGCTCGCGCCTGACGAAGCACATCGCGAAACTCAGCCGCGCGCTCGCTTCCTCAAACTCCTCGACGGCCGCCCGCCCGACTGGCACGCCCGCCACCGTGCCACGCAGCAGCCGGGCGGCGATCCGGTGCTGACTCTCGTGCTCCGCACCGATCAGGGCGAATGACGGCAGTTCCCGCAGCGCGGGGAGCGCCCACTGGAAGTACCATCGACCGAACAGGCAGCGACGGTGCGCATCGGGCGCGAGGTCGCTCGGATCACGCGGCATCCGTCCCGATATCACGCGCAGCAGGTGATCGCGCCA
>Ga0209391_10000691_pt1 | contig 16585 bp, 18 predicted proteins | sample PPLLak3March2015_FD_187246 | JGI IMG/M metagenome (GOLD analysis project Ga0209391, IMG submission 187246) | Freshwater sediment microbial communities from Prairie Pothole Lake near Jamestown, North Dakota, USA - PPLs Lake P7 Core (1) Depth... | ecosystem: Environmental > Aquatic > Freshwater >... | reverse complement strand
CTACTACTACCTGCGGAACGTCAACTCGGGACACCCGGGGTCGATCACGAGCGTGCACGCATCGAGTGCGGAGCTGGCGTTCGAGCAGCTGACGCTGCTGGTCAAGGAGAGCGGACCGGGGCGCGAGCTCGCGCGCGCCGACATCCGGGCGCTGCTCGATCAGCTCGTCGACGTGGTCCTGCAGTGCGGCGTCGAGGGGCAGCGGCGGTTTGTGAAGGAGGTGTGGTGGAAGAGGGCGGGATGAAGCGTGGCAGTGTCGTGCCGGTCGCGCGCATCACGCAGGCGATTCGAGTGCTGCGCGCGCAGCGCGTGCTGTTGGATGCGGAGCTCGCGGCGCTCTATGGCGTCACGACCAAAGCGCTCAATCAGGCGGTCAAGCGAAACGCGGCACGGTTTCCAACGGATTTCATGTTTCGGCTGAATCCAGAGGAGGATGCCGCTTTGAGGTCACAATTTGTGACCTCAAAGAGTCCCGATAGTCGAGGTGGCCGGCGCTACCTCCCCTACGTCTTTACCGGGCATGGCGCGATCCAGGCGGCGAACGTGCTCAACAGCCCGCGAGCCGACGAAATGAGCATCTACGTGGTAAGAGCTTTCGTGCAGTTGAGGGAACTGCTCGCGTCCAACGCTGAATTCGCTCGGCGGCTTGATGAGTTGGAAGCGCGGATCGAGAAGAAGCTCACCGGGCACGATCAGGCGATCGCGGCGATGCTGTCGGCGATACGGCAGCTGATGAATCCGCTGGCGGCCAGACGACGGGGCATTGGGTTCACGGCGGATCTGGAGGGCGGTGGATAGCGGCGACGGCGGCGGCAGGGCCCGGTGCATAACGGCGAGAGCCAACCCTCTCGCCTTTCGGCGTGCGTGGATGCATGATTCCCCAAGAACGCGGGAGGACGACGGCCAGCGGCGCTGTCATACACCGTGCAGGCACCGTGCAGGAGGCACACCAGACTAGATGGTCAAGCGACTTGCGCTCGTCGAGGACGATGATGTCATCCGGGCCAATTATGCGGATCTTCTGAAGCAGGCGGGTTTTGTCGTTGCCTCGTATCCGAGCAAGGCGGCTGCGCTGCGGGCGTTTGCCGAGGCGCTTCCCGACATTGCGCTGATTGACATTGCCCTCGGGGACGAACGGGATGCCGGCTTTGAGATATGCGCTGAGCTGCGAAGGTGCTCGTCAACGCTCCCGATCATCTTCCTGACTTCCCATGATGCGGATGTCGATCGCATCTCGGGACTCCGCCTTGGTGCGGATGACTACCTGACCAAGGATGCGTCCATCGACTACGTGGTCGTTCGGATCGAGACGCTGCAGCGGCGCATTGCCGCGGTGGCGGCCGCCAGCGGCGAAAAGGTGGTCGTACGGAACGAGAGGAGTCAGTCTGACCTCACACTGGATGAGGCGATGTCCCGCGCACGGTGGCGGGGGCAGCCGGTGGATCTCACGTTGACGCAGTTCTGGATGCTGCGTGAGTTGGTGCGGCACGGAGGCGGGGTCGTGTCGCATGGGTCACTGATGAACGCCGCGCAAATCGTGGTGGAGCAGAACACGGTCACGGCCCACGTGAAAGCCATTCGCGATGCGCTTCGGCGGATCGACCCGGACTTCGACGCGATCAGGACCGAGCGGGGGCGCGGCTATCGGTGGGTCAACCCGTAGGCGGAAATCGGACTCAGTCGGCCAGCAACGGGAGATCGACAACAAACACAGCGCCCGGGCGATCGGCAGGAGGCGCGGCATGAATGGTGCCGCCGTGGCGGCGGGCTATCGTCTGTGCAACATATAGACCGAGCCCGAGGTTGCCTTCACGGGTCGCCGGGCCAGCGCTGACAAAAGGACGAAACAAGCTGTCGATGTCCGCGGGCAGTGGCTCGCCATGATTCAGGACTGTCAGAAGCGCCCGGTCATTCGATGCTTCGAGCGACACGCGAATTAAATCGTGGTGACCGGAGTGCTCGAGCGCGTTGTTGAGCAGCTTGTCGAGCATCTGCAGCAGGCTGTCCGCGTTGCCTAGGACGTGCACACCGTCCTTGACGACGAATTCGCAGCGATGTGCTTCGTCCGCGCGGCGAAGGTCATCGCCGCGGCCGGCCACCAGGCGTGACAGATCGATTTTCTCAAGTTCCTGGAGTTCGAGAGCGCTCTCGAGGCTGGTTGCGTTGGCGACCTGTGTGAGGATGGTGCGCATGAGCTGGAGGCTGCGCTTCGCGCGGTCGACGTACGCGGCGCCGCTGGCGGAAAGAGACAGGCGCTCGAGCAGCTCGAGGGAGGAACCGATGCCGGCCATGGCGTTCTTGAGTTCATGGCGGGTGAACCCGGCGATGACGCTCAGCCACTCGCTCCGCTCATGCTCCATGGCCAGGCGCCGCATGTATTCCGCTTCGAATCGGTGCTGTGCCAGGAATCGTTCTCGTGAGGCCCATTCCTGGCGGAACGCACCGTAGCTCGCAATCAGGGCGATGGTGGTCAATGAGGCTGCGGTGTACCAGAAATCGCTCGAGCCGATGCCTTGCTCGGCTGATAACACGAAGATCGGTGCCAGCGTGATCGCGACGGCCGACGCCGACCAGCGGAACGGCAGCCCCATACAGATGTAGGCGAATAGCACCGTTTGTGCAGCGCCAAAGGCCACGTACGGCTCCGCAGATGCACCGCTCAGCCCGCGAATCGCGCTCCATGCCAGGCCCGCCATGGCGACACAAGTGAACAAGAACGGGATGGCAATGGCGGCCCGGTGGATGACCAGCAGCCCGACGAGGCCCAACAGCGGAGCCCCCGCGAGTACTGAGATGCGAACGGCGTGTACCCGGTTGAGCGCCTCAGCCGGAATGAACAGACGGTCGAGCGGATAGAAGAGAAGCACGATCGCGAATCCGAGCGCCAGGCTGCCGAGGATCCAGCGCCGGTTACGGTCGTACTCGCCCTGCAGGTAGGTACGCTCGAGCGTTGCGTCGCGAAAGCGCAGCATGACAGGATCGTGCTGCAGTGCAGCCAGGCCATCGGCACGCGGTGCCGGTGGCTGTGGCGCAACGTCCGTTGCGGCAGCCTCCAGCCCAGATAAGGCGGCAAGTTCACGGTCCTTCATTTTTCTTCACGCTCCTTGCCGGGAGACTCATGTTTCCAGCGAGCGCCAACGAAGCACGGTGCTTACTTTAGCAAGGCATCAGCCCGGCCGACGACAGGCCCGACGCCGCAGGAGCTGGCGCCAGTTAAGAAATAGAAGAGGGGTCACGGAGGAATGGAGGGGGGATCGCGTTAGGCGCTGGAGTGGGACCGCACCCAGGGATGGGTGCGTTCCGTGTCCCGCATGTCGCGGCACTGGCCGATGTAACCAGCGACCTGTTTCGCCGGCGGCTCCTGAAATGATCGTCAAACCGCAGCAACGATTGTGCATGAACACCACCTCGCTGTCATGACGCGCACGTCCGTGGAGCGATGGCGCCGCCAAGAGTGGCGGCGGTGTCGCCACAGAGGGAGGAGATCAAGAAATGAACAAGGCGGCATGGATTCTCAGCACGCTGTCGGGACTGATCTTGATGGCGTCAAGTGTCGGCGCTCAAGGAACTCTGTCCAGCGCGACGATGGACAGCGCTATTTCGATCATCGGTTCGGAGCCGGCGGGTAGCGGAGGCGTTAACAAGAATCTCGGGTGGGACTTCCAGGTAAACGAAACCATCACGGTAACCGCCCTCGGGTTCAGGGATCGAACCTGCAACCTGAGCGCGCCCATCTGTCCCGAGGGCTTTGCTCAGCAGCATGAGGTCGGCATCTGGGACAGCAACCAGAACCTGATCGCGTATGTCATGCTGCCGGCCGGGACGGTGGCGGAGAAGGTCGACGGCAAGTTTCGCTACTTGCCGATCCAGCCAGTGGAGTTGGTTGGCGGACAGGTCTACACGATCGGCGCATTCAACCCGTCGCCGGACGACGACGGGTCTTCATTCGGGGCCAACGGCCTTTTGTCGGACCTGCAATTCGACCCGCGGATCACGTTTGTCCGGAGCCGTTACGTACCGTTTGTCGCGGCTTTCGGGTTCCCCAATGGCGGTACGACGTACGGCAAGCCGTTCCTCGGCCCGAACTTCCTGATCCAGGGGAATGCACCTCCGGTTGCGGATGCGGGCGATGATATCGGAGCTGCGGTCGGTGAGATTGTTCAGCTCAGCGGGCTGCGATCGTCGGACCCGGAGACGCCGTCGTTAGGATTGATTTACCAGTGGACGCGGTTCTCCGCACCGTCGGGCAGTCTGGCAACACTCGAAAACGCGGGTATCGCTCAGACTCGATTCAAGCCGGACCTTCCAGGCGAGTATGTGTTCTCGTTGGTCGTGACAGACCCAAGCGGACTGTCGAGTTCGGCGGATCAAATGACCATCACAGCCGAGATCGATCCTGCGTTCGCGTTCGAGCGTCGTGCAAGCGGACTGCTGATCCAACGACGTGGGCCGTATTCGTACGAGTACTCGTATAACCACTTCCAGCCGTACGGACTCGTCGGCGGCCGGCCTTATGGAACTGGCCAGGAGTACAGCTATGCCTACGACTGGAGTACAGGACAGTACACGTATTCCTACGATTGGGATTCACGGATCAGCTGGCTGGATGCTGTTGGCGAGGACACGCTCGTTGCGCGCGGCGACCCGATGCCGGGCATCGATGGAGCGTCATTTGACTACGTTTGGGTGACGGGTCGCGCCGGGTCGGTGCTTGCGTTCGCAGGCCAGGGACGTGACGCCAATGGTCAATATCGCAGCGGCGAGTACCGCGTTGACTCGGCCGGGGTCGTAAACTCTGCGCCGCGTGCCCCAATCGCGATTCAAGGTGAATCGCGCCAGTTGCTGTCGTTCTGGTCGGCGGGCCAGCCGACGGATCGCGACCTCGTGCAGGGATATGACGGCCGGCGCACCGAGCAACAGCGTACGATTTCTTACAGCTGCGGGACGAACTATCAACAGACGTGCACGTACACGTACACGGAGTATCTGCATAACTACGGTCTGTACGTGATTGATGGCGCGAGCGCGATCCGGCTCGTCGACACGCTCACCACTGTACCTGGAGAGAATGCCACTTTCCGCAATTTTGGCGCAGCGTCGCGCGATACGGCGAGTGGAACACTTCTGTTTGTCGGGCATTGGTATGACGGGTCCGGGCGCTGGCACCAAGGTGTGTTCCAGCGCGGGTCCGATGGAGCGGTAGAGAAGCTGGTCGACGACAGTGAGGCCCCACTCAAAGGCGGGTATGTCGGGCGCGTCGCCTTCGCGGGCGGCAAGGCGTATGTCGGACTGCAAGGCTATAGCTACGCCTACGGGTCCAATGAGGGCGGTGCGAGCTGGTACTCAGCCTGGAACTCGGGCATTTACAGCATCGCGGGTGGCGCAGTCACACCAGAGGTCATCGGTGGTAATGGGTACTTCTACAGAAGCAACCCGAGCTACTACCAGTACAGCTACGTCAGCTCGTACCCAAGCGTCTGGAACTTCAGCGTGTCGGGGCCCGTGCTCGGCTTCGACGCGACGTCGTATTTCTACTCCTACAACTCATCGACGCAGACGTACGGCTCGTCCAGTGATCGCGGCGTGTTCTGGAAGGAAGGCGGTCGCGTTCGCCGAATTGCCCAGGGTGGAGACACGATCGCGGGAACTCAGTACTCGAGCGTGTCCGCATGCTGCCAAGGCGATTGGCTGGAAAGTCGGACGGCCGTGCTCATTGGCCAGACCTACACGTCCACGTACTCGAGCACGACGAGCGAGTACACCTCGACGAACACGGTCGATACGCTTCTCGCCCGTTTTGACTCAGATCGTGATGGGCGAGGCGACGACCTGGACAATTGCCCGTTGCGTCCCAACGAGGACCAGCTCGACTCGAACGGCAATGGGATCGGGGATCTTTGCGAGGACACCGATGCCGATGGATGGCCTGATGTCGATGACTTCTGCCCGGTCAAGCCGAGCAGCCAGGCCGATACGGATGGTGACGGGCCGGGTGACGAGTGCGATCTCTGTCCGTACGCTGCGGACGATCAGTCCGACCTCGATGGAGACGGCATCGGTGACGCATGCGACACGGACTTGGACGATGACACGTTCGCAAATGATGTGGACAACTGCCCGGCATCATTCAACGACCAGGCGAACCTGGATAGCGACTTCCTGGGCGACGCCTGTGATCCGGACGTAGACGGTGACGGAATTGCCAACGCGGTGGATGGACTCTGGGACGGACAGAGCTTCGCGGACCAAAGTCGGGACTTTTCGGACGACTTCTCGGATCACAATCTCGGTGGACGTAGCTTTGGACGAATTGCCAGCCGCGGACAGTTGGTCCTTCTCGTAGAGGATGGGCCGAGCACGGAGGAGGGCGTGCTAATTTCAGCTGTGAACGGGAGCGGCAGTGGTACGGTGAAGCAGTGTGACTTCCAAGGCAAGGACGCGAACCTGCGACTTGAGCAGGGATCCGTGGTTGCGGTGACTTGCGGTTCGCTCAGCGTGCGCGCGATCGGGCGCGGCGCCCAGATCGTACTCGACGAAGACGTACTGATTGATGTGCAGAGTCAAGTGGAAGCCCGGGTCGTCGGTTTGGGCCAGGGCGAATTCCGCGTCGAGAACAGCGGCGAGGTCGCGATTCCGCTCACAGTCAATCTTGGCGAGGACATTGAGGTTTCGTTGCCCGCAGCCTCGACGACGCAGATCGTCGAGCCGGAGCCGGGCCAATACGAGATCCAGACGCCTCTCGACAGCGCGCAACCCGTCACCGCCGTGATGGACGGCGTGAAGTACGTGTTCGAACCGGGTGACATGGGTGTGCCGGTGCGTATCGACATCCGTCCGGAGTCGTCCGAAAACGTCATTAACCTAGCATCAAGTGGAGTCGTGCCGGTCGCGGTGCTGAGTTCCAGAAATTTCGATGCGACTCAGGTGAGCCCAACGACAGTGTCGCTGGCAAGCGCGCCAGTGAAGCTGAAGGGCAAAGGTACGGCGCTGTCCAGCACCAAGGATGTGAATGGCGATGGGCTGCTGGATCTGCTCGTACAGATAGAGACGAGTGCTCTAGAGTTGACGGCGGCCAGTACCGGCGCGGTGCTCAAGGGGATGACGACCGGTGGCGTTGCGATCCTCGGGACGGATAGCGTCAAGGTGATTCGCGAATAGCCTGCCGATCCCTTGGTAGATGCGGGGACGGGGCGGCATGGGCCGCCCCGTCCATTTTCGGCGCCGGTGTCCCGCAGGAGAAAGGGAGAGGAGCTGCCCGGCTCCTCGAGGGGGGCGGTAACCGGCGGGCGGTCCCCGGCGACGCTGGGCGTGGGCGGTTGCGGACCGCGGACGAACAAGCGAGCGTAGGTGTCGAGCAGGTAGGCGCGGATCGCGTCGGATTCGAACAGCGCGGTGCCGGTATTCGGATCCACCAGGTAGGGCACCTGCACCTTGCCGGTACGCTCGAGCAGTTCCTGGCGGGTGCGGCCTGTCACCGGAAGGTCGGGAAAGAGGGTTGCACGCAGGCCGGGCGGGCCGAGATCCTGCCAGCGGGATTTGCCGGTGCTGCGCAGCAGGTAGGGCAGCTCGAGTTCCGAGAGCAGTTCACGTACGCGCCGCGAGTAGGGGCTCGATTCGAAGCTGAAGAGCTCGAGCGGACGCTTCGGCGCTCGCGACGGGCGGGCGCGGCTGCCGGCGCGGAAGCGCGGCAGGCTGGCGAGCACTGAGGAAGTCACGTCGAGCGGGCGTAGCAGTCGCGTGGGTGCGAAGCGCCCTCCGTAGCGCCGGTACAGGTAGGCGATGATGTCGGCCGACTCGTACATCGATTCGCCGGTGTTGGGATCGATGAGGTACGGGAACTGCTGCCGGCCGCCCAGCTTCTCTACCTTGGGCCGGAAGCGCTGGCCGCCGTGCGGCGTCGGGTAGATCAGCGCATCGAGGTCGAGCTCGGTGAGGGCCTCGCGCACCAGCCGACAGAACGGGCAGGCCTCGAACTCATAGAGCTGCAGATGTTTGGCCGGCTGCTCTGCGGCGCCGCGGGCGTTGGTGCCGCGCCAGAAGCGCAGCGTCGAGGTGAGCGTGGAGTTCAGGACGTCGAGGGTGGTGAGCATGCGCGCATTAGAGCTGCATCATGTGATCGGCGCCTGGCGACGGTGCCGTCGTGGCGGCGGAAGAAGACTGTGCGCAGGGAGCCGTGGGAATTGGGAGAGCGGATGACTATGTGTCACCTGGCGTGCCGGATGAGCTGGCCGTTGCGCCTTGCTGCTGCTGAGGGACAGGCGGCCTCGTTTCCGATGTTGCCGGCAGGTGCTCGGCCCCGGTTGGCGTGACGGTGTGGCGGGGGTTGGTGGAGCGGATGCGTTAGGCTCACAGGATGAGCGAGTTGCCCACGGTCGAGGTGGTGATCGAGATTCCGCGCGGGAGCTTCCTGAAGCGCGGTTCGACCGGGCGCGTGGATTTCATTTCACCGCTGCCGTGCCCGTTCAACTACGGTGCGGTGCCGACGCTGGTGGGTCTCGAGGGGGACCTGCTGGATGCGGCGGTGCTGGGGCCGCGGTTGCCGCTGGGTGCTCGGGTGCACCTGCCGGCCTGGGGCGCGATCGTGCAGCGGGATCGGGGGATGGTGGATCACAAGCTGATCTGCAGTGGAGAGCCGCTCACGGACAGCGAGCGGCGCGATGTGCTGCGGTTCTTCCGTTTCTACGCGCGGGCCAAGGGACTGCTCAATGTCGTGCGCGGGCAGCGGGGTGCCAATTGCTGTGAGGGGTGGATCGAGGCGCGCGAAGCACTCGCATGTGCGCAGCCGCGACCTGCGTCGTGGCGGGGGCCGAGCGTGGGGTTCTGAGGCGCTCAAGGGTCAGTGGAAAGGGTTCCACTCGATCCGGATCAACGACCAGTGGCGTGTGGTGTTCCGCTGGGAGCACGGCAGCGCGTTCGAGGTCGCCGTGGTCGACTATCACTGAGGGTATGAGGATGGCCAAGAAGCGACACCTGCAGCCGGTCAACCCGATTCATCCGGGCGAGATGCTGCTCGAGGAGTTCCTGGTGCCGGCCGGCAAGACGCAGACGGCGTTTGCGCGGGAGATCGGGTGGACGCGGGCGCGGCTCAACGAGTTCATCAAGGGCAAGCGCGGCGTCACCGCAGACGCGGCGCTCGATCTGGCGGAGGTGCGCGGCACGTCACCGCGGCTGTGGATGAACCTGCAGGCGACCTGGGATCTCGATGAGGCGAGTCGGAAGCGAAGCGCGGCGTAGGGAGACGCTCGGGTGAGTGTTGGATACAGGGACCCGATGGGCCCCTTGTCTCATGCGGAGCTGCACCGGCGGAGACGCTGCTTCGGAAGTTACTCGGCCCGTCGTGATTCGGCGCCGGTCCGCTGGATCAGAGTGATCAAGCGAAGAGATTCACGTCGACGTCCTCAAGCCCCGAGTATCGGATCTGCTTCTCGACGGCGAATCCCAGCTTGGTCAGCACGTTTGCGGAGGCGACGTTGTCGGGGTGAACCATGGCGACCAGGCGTCGCAGGCCCAGGTCCGAGCGTGCGAAATCGATCGAGGCGCGGCCGGCCTCGGTCGCGAGTCCCAAGCCCCAGAACTCGGGCAAGAAGCGATAGCCGAGTTCGGTGTCATTGATCTCCGGGACGTACTTCACACCGCTGAACCCGATCACATTGCCGGTTCCCTTCCAGACGCAGGCGAACCGGCCGTAGCCGTAGGTCGCGTAGTCGTGGAATGGGGCGGCGTACATGAATTCGAGTGCCGCTTCGCGAGAGGCAATGGGCGCGCTTTGCGCATAGCGAATGACCTCGGGCCCCGAGCAGAGCTCGTAGAAGGCATCCAGGTCGCGCTCGTCGAATCGGCGAAGGATCAGTCGCCCGGTGTCGATGATCTTGTCCATGCGTCGCATGATCGCGTGGGCGTCGACTCACGGCAACCGACGGCGGACGACGCGTCGCGGTTCCTCGGGGCACGGGCTGGGAGAGTACGAAGCGGAACAAAAAGAGGGGCCTCGCGGCCCCTTGAGGGGAGTGGTCGTTGCTTTGATCAGCGGCGGCGCTGGGTCTGCCCGGCTCGTCGGCCGATTGCGGGCGCGGGAAGGAGAGCAGACAGAGAGGCCTCGTGGTCCCTCCAAAGGTGGACGTGCCGGGATCAGTGTCGGCGTGAATAGTTGTTGCGGTTGGGCGCAGAGGACGGCGCGGCCTCGGCCTGTTCTTCATTGCGGGCATCCGCGTTGGCGGGGAACAGCACGATGCGGCCGTCGAGCGGGAAGGAGTGGACCTCGATGTTGAATCCGGTGCCCGGCGGTTCGCGCGTCATGCTCCGCCGCCGGCCCGGCGACGCCTTTCATGGCGTGGCGTTCGGCGCAGTGCGCCTCACCCGTATGTAGAAACGCGACACCGATGCTCCGTTCCGTTCCGGCCCCACGCGCGTTCGGGCGTTCTCGCGGGCCGGCTGACATTCAGTCAGCCGGCTGAAGCTCCGCGCTCACGCAAGCCCGTCCTTCATCCCGAAACCGTTCGACGCTCTTATTGAGCTCGACGACGACTGGGGTCGTCGTCCCAGAATGGTCTGGCAAGGAAGAGCCGCTGCGCGCGGAAGAAAAGAGAGGGGCCTCGCGGCCCCTCAATGGGAGGCTCAGAGGTCGTCTGTAGGACTCAGCGGCGGCGTGACCTCCTGTCGCCTGGCGACACACCGAGGCCGGAGGGTTTGGCGACGGGGAATGCTGGCCCGCTCGTCCGCAGGCTTCAGTCGGACCAGGGAATAGGAATCTCGACTTGGTGGTGGTCTCCGTTTCTGTGGTCGCCGCTCACGGTTAAGAGGACGCCCGGGTGATCGTCGGGTGAGAGTTCGCAGTTGACGGTACCGACATCGAACGCGCGGGTCACGTCGGGCGAGCGCCAGGCGGAGTGTCGAGTCGAGGCGACGGAGCAGCGTGGTGCTGATCGGTTCGAATCGGGCAGGCGCGACGTTCTGGATGACGAGTTCGAGGATCAGCAGCTCGAGGGCGTGTCGGTCGTCGATCAAGGGGCGCCAGTCGGCGGGGCGGATCTCGTAGCCGGTCGGCAGGTCGACCGTGTACAGGAGGTCGGCCTCCTTGAACTTCTCGAGAAGACCGGCCGCGGGGCGGGCGACGACGCCCAGCGAATCCGGACCGGCGCGGACGTCCGGGGACGGCAGGATCTCGATCGGCTGATCGAAACGGCGGAGCAGCGTGATCGTCGTGTTGAGCACCGCGCTCACCCAGGTCTTCTGCTTCTTGCCGGAGAAGGGGGACGCTGCTTCGCAGCTCGACGACGACGGCAGCCGTCGTCCCAGGAGGGTCTGGCAGGGAGGAGCCGTTGCGCGCCGAAGTGCAAAAGAGAGGGGCCTTGCGGCCCCTCGAGGTTGGCGTGGTGGCGCCGGTGAGATCAGCGATTGCGGTGGCGCTCCTCCGGGGTGGTGTCGTTCTGGTCCGGCGGCAGCAGGACGATGCGGCCGTCCAGCGGCAGCGCCCGCAGCTGGAGGTTCAGTCCGGGGCCCTCACGGTGCGGGAAGGCGATTCCGATCCGGGTCCAGGTCTTGGCCTTCTTGCCGTTGCCGGCGTCGTACTCCTCCACGGTGTAGGCGAAGAGGTGGTTCGTGGTGTTGTAGTTCGAAGTGGTCATGTGGGCTCTCCTTTCAGGATTGAGTGATTGAACGTCGCTCATGCGACGGGTAAGGCGACCGGCCGCGTGTGAGGCGCTCGACGTCAAGGGCGCTGCCTGCAGCGCTCGTCTCGACCCTTGACGACGAGTGCGAGCGGCCGAGACTGGACCGACGCTTTGATGCGATGGGCAATAACTCATCCCTATCCTCGAGAGGAGAGGCTGACCACTTCGAACAGCGCGGACCGACCGAGGTGCCGGGACGGGTGGGAGTACGAGACGGTGGCGGCGCGGGATGTTCGGATCCGGCGAATCGTCGGACACGTGCCGAGGCCGGGTCGGCTTCAGCTGCAGTCGTTGACGGTGGATGGACGCGGCTGCGTGGAGGCGGAGTGGTATGGCACCGGGGAGTGCCAGCGGAATCGCGGAGCGAACGAAAAAGAGAGGGGCCTCGCGGCCCCTCAATGGACGGCGCGGAGGTCGTCTGTTGGACTCAGCGGCGGCGCGGATGCTGACTGTTGCGACCGGCGGCCGCCGCAGGGCGGACGGGAGGGGCTTCGGCTGCGGCCTCCGCGTCCACGTCGTCGGCGCGGGTGTCGAGGTCCGCGGGGAACAGTACGATGCGGCCGTCGAGGGGGAAGGAGTGAACCTCGATGTTGAAGCCGGTGCCGTCCTTATGGGGAAAGGCGACGCCGATGCGTGTCCACGCTCTGCCTTTCTTGCCGTCGGCGGTGTCGAACTCTCGGACGGTGTAGGCGTAGAGGCGCGGGCTCGCGCTGCCGGCACCGGTGTCTGCTTGCTGCATCGTTGACTCCTGCTGTGCGTTGGGCGGGATGCCCGTGTGTGCAGCGTCGGTCACGGGCGGCCGTGATGCACGGCGCATTAGTGACGTAAACATGCAGAAACTCCGTCCGGATCACGCCTCGTTCAGCAGAGCGATCGGCGCTGCCTGGTGACCGCAGCGCGTTGCGGCCGCCGACGGCGGTTGCGGAGGAACATCTGGGCATGAGCGAGGGACGCAGTTCCGCGGCTATGTGGCTCTCGCCGCGCGGGCTCGTCTGACTCGTGTCATGGACACGACGTTCGCCGGCGCGTGTCACTGCGCCGGCGAACGGATGACTCGAGTCAGAGGAGGCCGCGCTCTGCGAAGCTGACGATGTCGTTGCCGGTGACGACCAGGTGATCGAGGACGCGGATGTCGACGAGGGCGAGGGCGTCGCGGATGCGGGTCGTGATGAGTTCGTCGGCGTTTGAAGGCTCAGCCACGCCGCTCGGGTGGTTGTGGGCCAGGATCACCGCGGCGGCATTGCGGCGCAGCGCTTCCTTGACGACTTCGCGAGGGTGGACCGAGGCACCGTCGATGGTGCCGCGGAACAGTGGCACGAATTCGATGACGCGATGACGGTTGTCGAGGAACAGGATCGCGAAGATCTCGTGTTCGTGCGGGGCGAGCTGGAGCCGCAGGTAGTCGCGCGTGTGGCGCGGGTTCGAGATGGGCGCGCCGCGGCGGACGCGGTGCGCGAGGATCGTGCGGGCTGCGTCGAGGATCTCGTCCGCGGTCGCAGGCCGGGTGGCGCCGGTGGCGTCGGTGGTGAAGAGGTTGTTCGACATGGTCGGTGCTCCGTGAGCGTTCCGGGCGGGATTGCCCGTGCAGACGGAGGGGCACGACGCAGCGCAGCCGTCAGAGGCTCGCTCTGGAGCGAACTCGAGAGCGACGAGCGACTCGGCGAGTAGAGGAACCGCGCCCTTGAGCGCGGTGAGCAACGGAGCGCCTTGACGGCGAGAACGACGTGACACCATGACCCATGCTGGCAAGCCCGCTGGATTGGGTCTTGGTGGATTTGTGCTGGGTTTGGGGAGATCTGGGGGTGGGGTTGTGTGTCTGGCGTCGGACTGGGAAAGTGGGGACGCTGCCGCGGAAACGCAGCAGCTCGCGCCGCGGGGCGGCGCAACGAGTGGTTGGGCACGGATGGATCGGGGAACAATCAGAGGTGACAGCACATGGAGGAGTACTGGGCAACTCGTACGGGGCGGTGGCGCAAGGCCATTCGCAATGCAACTACGCCGTCGCTGGCTGAGCGGCTGTATCAGGTGATCCGCCAGGACGTGCAGACCGGGCAGCTGCCGGCGGGGGCCATCTTGCCGAGTGCGGCGCGAGTGGGTGGGGAACTCGTGATCGATCCGCCGGACGTCGAGAACGCCTATGCACGGCTGCTGGCCGAGGGAGTGCTCGAGGAGCGGGCGGACGGCGCGCTGTGCATTGCGAGGCAGGGGCGTGAGACGAGTGTCGGGGATGCGACGCAGATCCGCTTCGAGGCGGCCCTGTTGAAGGCCGTGCGTGAAGCGACGGCGCGGGGCATCGACATCAGTGAGGCCACGGGGATGTTCAAGGCGGCGGTGCTCAGGATCGAGGAGAGAGAGCAGAAGAAGCGGGAGGAGTGAGCATGGCGCGCTGGTTCAATTCGCTCGCCGCGGTGCCGGTCATCGTGCTGGCGTTGATCGCGCTGATCGGGTGTGCACCCGGACGCGACGAGCTGGAGGGCACGCAGTGGCGGCTCGCGGCATGGACGCTGAGTTCGCTGAGTCCGGGCGAGTTCAACATCACGGCTGAGTTTGCCGACGGGCAGGTCGGTGGCCATGGGGGTGTGAACAGCTATGGCGGGCCGTACACGCTCGGGCCGGGCAATGCGTTTGTGGTCGGGTCGATTGTGAGCACGGAGATGGCGGGGCCGGAACCGGCGATGCGCGCCGAGGGCGCGTATCTCACGCTGCTCGGGCAGGCGCGGTCGTATCGAGTGGAGGCGGACCGGTTGACGCTGTTCGATGCGGGCGGGAACGAGTCGCTGATCTTCGAGGCGGCGGGGTCGAGGTTATGATCGCCAGCCCGCCGACGTTCAGCGGCTCAAACGACAGGAACACCGACTATGACGCTCTCCCACACGGCGGCGTGGCTCGTCCTGCTGGCGGCGGGCCTGCTTGAAATCGTCTGGTCCGTCAGCATGAAGGCCTCCGAGGGGTTCACACGGCCGCTGCTGACCGGGATCACCATCGCGGCCGCGTGGTTCAGTTTCTGGCTGCTCGGAATGTCGCTGAAGGTGCTACCGGTGGGGACGGCCTATGCGGTCTGGACCGGCATTGGTGCGATCGGCGCGGCAGTGCTGGGCATCGTCCTCTTCAAGGAGCCCGCAACAGTTGCGAGAATCGGCTGCATCCTGCTGATCGTCGCGGGTATTCTGGGACTCAAGGTCACGAGCGGCCATTGAATGACGCGCGGCGGCGCGCGTCAGCGACGGAAGAGCCAGATGAGGAGGCTCAGGATCACGCTTACGACAATCATGGTCGTGAACGGGGCGAAGAACTTGAAGCCGGGTTTGTCGATGATCAGGTCGCCGGGGAGGCGACCTAGGCCGAGCTTCGAGATCCACGGCCAGAGCAGGCCGATAATGGCGATCAGGAGTCCGACGGTGATGAGGGTGCGTTGCATGCCTCAGCCGCGCCGCAGCGGCAGAATGCGGACTCGGGACTCGCTCGGGCTCACGGTGACCAGAGCACCGTCCGCCAGCATGTCGCCCGTCTGGTTGAGGGCGGCGATCAGCAGCGGCGCATAGGCATCCGGCATGAGGTCGGCGGTACGCAGATGGATCACGCTGGGCGACTGCTGCCCGCCGGCCGCAAGCGGCGCGCCGAAGTCGAGGTCGTGCGTCACGAGGACGTGGCCGTTGGCGCGTGCCCAGTCGAGGACGATCGTGTCCGCTGCTCCGGGGTCGCCCGTCTCTGACCAGTGCACAGCCGTCAATCCCGCGGACCGCAGCGTCGTGGTCAACGAGGGCGGCAGATTCATGTCGAGCAGCAGTTTCACGCCGTACGAGTCGTGAAAGGTCGCTCCAGTTCGTCGACGCGCCAAGCCGCATATTCCAGGGCCGCACGGATGTCGTCGGACTCTAGGTATGGGTACAGCGCAAGGATCTCGACGTTCGTGCGGCCTGCAGCGACGAGTCCAACGACGGTGCCGACCGACACCCGCAGGCCGCGAACACAGGGTCGCCCGCCCATGACAGCGGGATCGACGGTGATGCGTTCGGCGAGGGTCATTTCTGGCTCCTTGAACAGTGATCCACGATAGCCGGTGGCGGCCAGTCCGCGCAAATTGCTGTGCCGAACGGGCTCACAAGAGCCCGCGCTCCGCGAAGCTGACGATTGCGTCGCCGGTGACAACCAAGTGATCGAGGACGCGAATGTCGACGAGGGCGAGGGCGTCGCGGAGTCGGGCAGTGATGAGTTCGTCGGCCTGTGAAGGCTCGGCCACGCCGCTCGGGTGGTTGTGGGCGAGGATCACGGCCGCAGCGTTGCGGCGCAGCGCTTCTTTGACGACCTCGCGGGGGTAGACGGAGGCGCCGTCGATAGTGCCGCGAAAGAGTGGCACGAATTCGATGACGCGGTGACGGTTGTCGAGGAACAGGATCGCGAAGATCTCGTGATCGTGCGGGGCGAGATGGAAGCGCAGGTAGTCGCGCGTGTGGCAGGGGTTTGAGATGGCGGCGCCGCGGCGGACGCGGTGCGCGAGGATCGCGCGGGCGGCGTCGAGGATTTCGTCCGCGGTCGCGGGTCGGGTGGCGCCTGTGGCGTCGGTGGTGAAGAGGTTGTTCGACATGGTCGGTGCTCCGTGAGCGTTCCGGGCGGGATTGCCCGTGCCGACGGAGGGGCACGACGCAGCGCAGCCGTCAGAGGCTCGGCCGGGAGCGAACTGGAGAGCGACGGCCGACTCGGCGAGTAGAGGAACGAAACCGGAGGCAGACACCCCGGTGGATGCCGACGGGCGAGTGAGCAACGGAGCGCCTTGACGGCGAGAACGACGTGACACCATGACCCAGACTGGCAAGCCTGCTGGTTTGGGTCGTGGTGGATTTGTGGTGGGTTGGGGAGATCTGGGGGTGGGGTTGTCTGTCCGGCCTCGGGCTGGGAAGCTGGGGACACGGCGGAGC
>Ga0209391_10000690_pt1 | contig 16587 bp, 13 predicted proteins | sample PPLLak3March2015_FD_187246 | JGI IMG/M metagenome (GOLD analysis project Ga0209391, IMG submission 187246) | Freshwater sediment microbial communities from Prairie Pothole Lake near Jamestown, North Dakota, USA - PPLs Lake P7 Core (1) Depth... | ecosystem: Environmental > Aquatic > Freshwater >... | reverse complement strand
GTCGTTGACGAAACGCGACTGCGCGAGCGAGGTCGCCTCGGCGGTGACGAACGGCACGCCGAGGATGCGCGAGAGCGTCTCGCACATGAGCGTCTTGCCGGTGCCCGAGGCGCCGATGAGCAGCACGTTGCTCTTCTCCAGCGGCAGCTGCTTCGCCTGCGAGCGGGCGATCTTGCGGAAGTGCGTCCACACCGCGACGGCGACGACGCGCTTCGCGTCGTCCTGCCCGACGACGTACTCGTCGAGCTGCTGCACGATGGCGCGGGGCGTGATCGACGCGGCGAGCATGGCGGTTCCGTGATGGGCCGATGGCAGTCCACTAGAATACCGGCTTTGCCCCGTCCCTGACGACCATGACTTCTCTTGCCTGCGCCGACATCCTCGCCGGGCGCGCACCCGCCGACGCGCCGATCACCGTGAAGGGGTGGGTGCGCACGCGGCGCGACTCCAAGGCCGGCATCTCGTTCGTCCATGTTTCCGACGGTTCGTCGTTCCACCCGGTACAGGTGGTCGCGCCGAGCACGCTGGACAACTACGAGCGCGAGGTGCTGCACCTCACCGCCGGTTGCGCGGTGGAGGCCACCGGGCGCATCGTTCCCTCGCCGGCGAAGGGCCAGCCGTTCGAGATGCAGGCCGACTCGCTGCGCGTCGTCGGCTGGGTCGACGACCCGGACACCTACCCGATCCAGCCCAAGCCGCACACGCTCGAGTTCCTGCGCGAGGTCGCCCACCTGCGCCCGCGCACCAACGTCATCGGCGCCGTGACGCGCGTGCGCAACACGGTCGCGCAGGCGATCCACCGCTTCTTCCACGAGCGCGGCTTCCTGTGGATCCACACGCCGATCATCACGGCCTCCGACGCCGAGGGCGCGGGCGAGCTGTTCCGCGTCTCCACGCTCGACTTCGCGAACCTGCCGCGCGATGCCGCCGGCAAGGTCGATTTCACGCAGGATTTCTTCGGCCGGGAGACATTCCTCACCGTGTCCGGGCAGCTCAACGTCGAGTCCTACTGCCTCGCCCTGTCGAAGGTCTACACGTTCGGGCCGACGTTCCGCGCCGAGAACTCGAACACGAGCCGCCACCTGGCCGAGTTCTGGATGATCGAGCCGGAGATCGCGTTCGCCACGCTGAAGGAGAACGCGGACCTCGCCGAGGCGCTCCTCAAGCACGTGTTCCGCACCGTACTCGCGGAGCGCCCCGACGACATGGCGTTCTTCGAGGAGCGCATCGAGAAGGGAGTGATCGCGAAGCTGGCAGGCATCGTCGACACGGAGTTCGCGCGAATGACCTACACCGAGGCGATCGACGTGCTGTCGCGCGCGAAGCAGAAGTTCGAGTTCCCGGTGCGGTGGGGCATCGATCTCCAGAGCGAGCACGAGCGCTACCTCGCCGAAAACCACGCCCGCCGCCCGGTGATCCTCACGGACTACCCGCGCGAAATCAAGGCTTTCTACATGCGCCTCAACGACGATGGGAAGACGGTCGCGGCGATGGACGTGCTCGCCCCCGGCATCGGCGAGATCGTCGGCGGCAGCCAGCGCGAGGAGCGCCTGTCGGTGCTCGACGCGCGGATGGTCGCCTCCGGGCTCGACCCGGCGCACTACGGCTGGTACCGCGACCTGCGCCGCTACGGCACCGTGCCGCACGCGGGTTTCGGGCTTGGCTTCGAGCGTACCGTCGCCTACGTGACCGGGCTCGCGAATGTGCGCGACGTCATCCCGTTCCCGCGCACGCCGGGCAACGCGCGCTACTGACGCCCATCCAGCTCGAGCGGACCGGCAGGGAAGCGTGCACGCTCCCGAGCTGTCGGTCGATGCCCCGAGACCACCTCCCAAGCGATGGGTGAAAAGAAGCGGCGGCTCGCGGCCGCGCAGCAGGCTCCTGGACTCGACGACCGGTCGATCGAGCGAGCCTTCCACGCGCTGCGCAGCGGCGATCGCGCCGGCGCGCTGGCGATGCTTGACGCGCTCGAGCCGGCGCTGCCGCGCGACGCGCAGGCGCTGCATGCCGCCGGCGTGCTGGCGCTGCAGCTGGGCCGGGCCGGCCGCGCCGCTCCGCTGTTGCGCCGCGCGGTTGAGCTCGACACCACCAATCCCGCGCTGCGCAGCCACCTGGCCATCGCCTGCCGGCGGCTCGGCGACATCGATGGTGCGATTGTCGAGCTCGAAGCGGGTCTGCGGCTTGACGCGACGCTGCCGGAGCTGCACGCCAACCTCGGCACGGCGCTGCTCGACCGCGGCGACCACGCGCAGGCGCATGCGAGCTTCGAGCGCGCGCTGGCGATCCGCGGCGACTTCGCCGACGCTCTGAACGGGCGGGGCAACGCCGCGCTTGCGCTCGGTGACGCACAGAGCGCCCGGGTGGACTTCTCGCGCGCCGTCGCGCTGGAGCCGCGCTTTCACGAAGCGCACTACAACCTCTCGCGAGCCGCCATGCGGCTCGCCGCGAGCCGCTGGGCCTCCACCGGGGCGGACGCGCCTGCGCCGCCGCAGGATGCGAACGCGCTTGCCGCGCTGGAGAGCATTCTCGCTGCGCTCGAGCTCCACCGCGACAACGACGCCTACTGGACGCAGCTCGAGACGGCGGCTCAGGGGCTCGACCTTGCGCATCCGGTCGATCCGCGCGTGGTGGAGACGCTGTTCCGCGCACTCGGACACCCGGCGGTCGATCCGGCGCGCCTGCTGCGGCCCGTCACGAGCCTCGTCGCGTCGCAGCCCGCGGCGCTCGAGTTGCGTCGGCTGCTTGCGGCCGGCGGGTTCGCTGCCGCCGTTTGGCGCGCGGCGCGGCCTCACGCCCGGGCGCTGTTCGGACTCCCGGTGCTGCAACGCCTGTTGGAAGAGGTCGTGGTCCCGCACGTTTTCCTGCAGCGACTCGTCGCTGCCGTGCGCGCGGCACTTCTCGCGGAGTGGATCGCCGAGCCCGATGCCGAACCGTCGCTGCCGTTGCCTTCGGTTGCGGCCATCGCGCAGCAGGGCTTCAACACCGAGTACGTGAACGCTGAATCGGCGGAGGAGCGCGATGGCGTGGTGTTGCTTGCCGCCGCGATCGCGCGCTCGCGGTCAGCACACGGCGCAGTGCCGCTGCACTGGTATGCGCTGCACGCCTGCTATCGGCCACTGCACGCGCTCGACGGGGCCGAAGCGATCGCCGCGGACCTGGCCGCGACGCCGCTCGCCCGGTTGGCGCAGCGGCAGGTCGCCGAGCCGCTGGAGGAGCGCCACATCGAGGCGACGATCCCCGCGCCGAGCACGATCCGCGACCCGATCTCGCAGCGCGTGCGCGAGCAGTACGAGGCGAACCCCTATCCGCGCTGGCAGCGCGTCCGCAAGGCCGGCGCGCCGGTGCCGGTCGCAGGCTTCCTGCGCGAGCTGTTCCCGCACGCCGACCTCGACGGCCTCGTCGTGGGGCCGGCGAGCTTCCTCGTCGCCGGCTGCGGGACCGGGCGCCAGCCGGTGGAGTCGGCGCAGCGCTTCCTGGCTTCGCGCGTGGTCGCGCTGGACTTGAGTCGCAGCAGCCTGGCCTATGCCATCCGCAAGTCGCGCGAATTGGGACTAACGAGCGTCGAATACCGCCAGGCCGACCTCACCGAGCTCGGCGCACTGGACGAGCGGTTCGACGTCGTCGAGTGTTCGGGCGTGCTGCACCACCTGCGCGATCCGCTGGCCGGCTGGCGGACATTGCGCGGTCTGGTCCGGCCCGGCGGCGTGATGCGCATCGGCCTCTACAGCGCGATCGCGCGCCGCCACGTCGTGCGCTCGCGCGAGCTGATCGCAGCGGAGGGCTTCGCGCCCACGCCCGAGGGGATCCGCAGCTGCCGCGCAGCGATCCTGGCGCGGTGCAGTGACGACCCGTTGCTGGCGCGCGTCACGCGCGGCGCAGACTTCTACAGCCTGAGCGGCTGCCGGGACCTGCTGTTCCACGTACAGGAAACGCGGTTCTCGATTCCGCAGCTGGGAGAGATGATGGCCGCACTGGACCTTGCACTCCTCGGCTTCGAGTTCCCCGACGAGCGCACGCTCGCGGAGTACGGCGCGCAGTTCCCCGGCGACCGCACGCTCGCTGACCTCGGCAACTGGCAGCGCTTCGAGGAGAGCCGTCCCGACACCTTCGCCCAGATGTATCAGTTCTGGGCGCGTGCGCCGGCCTGAACGTCGGACGGGGCCGCCCACTGCGATCGGCCCGGCTGTCGTGTGTGCGTTGTGGAACTCTCCCGCCCTCGTCGTCCCCGCGCAGGCGGGGACCCCGCGTCGTCCGAATCGCCGTTCGTCCACGCAGTGAACACGACACTGGATTCCCGCCTGCGCGGGAACGACGCCAGGTCCTGATCGACGGCGCGCGCAGGGCCGATGCCAGGGCCCGCGCTGGCGCAGCTAGCGGCGCTGCGCGGGGGCTGCGGCGGCTGGCTTCGCGACAGCGCCGGAGGGCGTGCCGGGCGTCGCGGCCGGCGCCCTGGGCGGCACCGCGGCCGGCGCCCTGGGCGGCACCGTGGTCGGCGCCAGCGTCTGGTCGAGGGCGAGTGCGACGTTGCCCGCGCCGCCGGTGAAGAACTCCATCCGCGGGCAGGTCTCGGCATCGTGGAACAGGAAGTACTCGCCGCGCTGGCGCATCGCCTCGCGCGCCGGTTTGCCGGCGTCCGAGAGATCGACCGGCGGCAGGACGTCGCGATAGATTACGTTCTCGTTGCGATCCATCACGATGAAGCAGTTCACCGCGTGCGCGGCGGGGACGAGCAGGGCGGTCGCCACGACGGCGACACAGGCGGAGGCAAGGACGGAACGGGCGGGCATCGGGGACCCCTTGCGGGAACGGGCGGATCGCGTCCGTTCATGCTAGGGGCGGCCGGGGCGCCGCACAAGGGCAAGCCGTCCGGCGGCGGCGGAGTCGCCTCCGCTGTGGCAAAACCGCCCGCCCGCAGGCAGCGCTACTCGACCCGTACGCGGCCGCTCGCCACCAGCGGCGTGTACGCCGCGGTGTCGCGCCGGATGCGCTCGACCAGCTGCGCCGGCGTGGAGGGCAGCACGTCGAACCCGGCGGCCTCGATGCGCGATCGGATGTCGGGGCTGTTGAGCGCGGCCAGCGTCTGCCTGTGGATCTTGTCGAGGATCGGCTCGGGCGTGCCGGCCACACCCAGCAGCGCCGCCCACGGCTGCATGGTCACTGCCGGGCCGCCGGCTTCGGCAAGGGTCGGGATCTCGGGATGCTCGCGGATGCGCGACGGCGCCGCGACGGCAAGGCCGCGCCACTTGCCCGCCTTGACCATGCCGGAGGAGGTGTTCGCCGAGAGCGTGGTGAAGTCGCAATCGCCGGTGGCCACGGCGGTCATCATCGCGCCGGCGTCCTTGAACGGCACGTGCAGCAGCGTGATCCCGGCGGCCGCGGCGAACGACTCGACCGCGAGGTGACTCGGATGCCCGTTGCCGAGCGACCCGTAGCTGACCGACTCCGGCTGCGCCCTGGCGGCGTCGATCAGCTCGCGCACGGTGCGGAAGCGGCTGCCGGTGCGCACCCAGATGACGAACGTCGCGTTGAACAGCGTGGTGAGCGGCGCGAAGTCGGAGACGAGGTAGGGCAGGTTGCGGTAGATCAGCGGGTTCGCCGCCAGCGAGCCCGCATCGCCGACGAACAGCGTGTGGCCGTCGGGGGCGGCGCGCCTGACCTCCGACATCGCGATGATGCCGGCCGCGCCCGGCTTGTTCTCGACGATCACGCCCTGGCCCCACGCCTGCTCCATCGATGCCGCGACCGCGCGCGCGACGATGTCGGGGCCGAGGCCGACGTTGTAGGGGACGACGATGCGGACCGTCTTCACCGGAAAGGCGGGGGACTGCGCCAGCGCACGGCCGGCGCACAGCGGAGCGAGGGCGGCGAAGGCGAGCAGGCGGCGGCGGGAAGGCGTCATCGGAAGATCGTCGCGAGGAGGGCGCCGGCGGCCAGCAGGAGGCCGAACGCGGCTTCGAGGAATACGGTGCGGAACAACACGGGGGTGAGCGCGTGCCCGCTGCCGGCGCAATCGAACGCGCGCACCAATCCGAGTGCGCTGGGCACGAGAACCAGCGGCAAAAGATACCACGGCGAGCCGGCCAGCACGGCGATCGCCGGGACGAGCAGGAACGCGCACGCGACGCTCGCACGGAACACGCGTCGCGAGCCGCTCGCGCCGAGCACGACGGCCATCGTGCGCCGTCCGGTCGAGGCGTCATGCGCGATGTCGCGGTGATTGTTGACGTTGAGCACCGCCGCCGCGAGCAGGCCGAACGCGATGCCGGCGGCCCAGCCGGTCGCATCCACCGTTCCCGCCTGAACGTAGACCGTGCCGACCAGCGCGACCACGCCGAAGAACGCGAACACTGTAGCCTCGCCGTACGGCGTGTAGGCGATCGGCCGCGGCCCGCCCATGTAGGCGTAGGCCGCGACGATCGAGCCCACGACGATCGCCGCGACGGGCCAGCCGCGCAGCGCGATCAGCGGCGCGCCGACGGCGAGCGCAAGCGCGATGGCCGCGACGATCGCACCGCGTACCGTGCCCACGCCGAGCCAGCCACGCGCGGTGGCGCGCGGCAGCCCGGTGCGCGTGCCGGTTTCGCCGCCGCGCACGGTGTAGCCGACGTCGTTCTGCAGGTTCGAGATCACCTGCACGAGCAGTGCGCCGGCGAGCGACAGCGCCGCGATCCACGCCGCGAACGCGCCGTGCAGCGAGTACGCCAGCGCCTAGCCCGCGACGACCGGGATGGCGGCGATCGGCAGCGTGAGGGGGCGCAGCGCGACGAGCCACGCTGCGAGCGAACCGGGGCGAATGTCGGCGGAAGGGGTAAACGCGTTCATCGGGTGCGGTGACGGCTCCCCGGCGTACGCTGCGTCCATGCCGCGCCAGCCGGGGGAAATCGGCGATCGTAGCAAACTGCCGCGCCTCGCCCGCGCTTGCCGGAGCGCATCCCGGGTGTCACAGGAGGGGTGTAAGCTTGCGATGGCCGTCTGCGAGACAAAGGCAGAGTGGCGCCAACATTGACGAACAACAGGGAGTGGCAATGGGCTTGATCGATTTCGTACGCGACGCGGGTGAGAAGCTGTTCGGGCGCGGCAAGGCGCAGGCGGCCATGGCCGAGATGAAGGCGGCGCCGGCCGATCCCGCGAAGATCGAGGCGGCGAACGCGGCCGCCGGGGACGCGATTCTCGACTACATCAAGGGACAGAATCTCTCGGCGACCGGTTTGACGGTCACCTTCGACGGCGCCACAAGCACGGCATCGGTCTTCGGCGTCGCGCCCGACCAGGCGACGCGCGAGAAGATCGCGCTTTGCTGCGGCAACGTCGCGGGCGTGGCGCAGGTCAAGGACATGATGAGCGTCGACCAGAGCGCGCCCGAGGCGAAGTTCTACGCCGTGGTCTCCGGCGACACGCTGTCCAAGATCAGCAAGCAGTTCTACGGCGACGCCAACAAGTACATGGTGATCTTCGAGGCGAACAAGCCGATGCTGTCGCACCCGGACAAGATCTACCCGGGGCAGAACCTGCGCATCCCGCCGCTGTAGGCGATCGCTGCGGACGGCATGTTCCTCGTCGAACCGCCCACTGCCGAAGTGGCGCCCGTCCTCGCGCATCGCCGCGACCCGTTCCGGGACGACGACGATGACGAAGACGAGCGCCCGATCGGCGATCCGGACGACGACGAGGAGGGCGACGACGAGGACGAGGACGACGACGAGGACGACGGGATCGAAGTGATTTGACCCCGCCGTCGTCCGTTTCCAGATCGACCCGGCGCCCCGCAATCCGCGGGGCGTCGGCGTTTTCGCCCGTCCGACTCCTAGGGAAGCTCTGCGTAACCCGCGGATGCGCGACGCGCTTCCCCGGGACGATGGCTAGGCGCGGGCCGCCGGGCGTGGCAGGCCCCACGCCCAAGGCCCGCAACACCGCCAGCGCCCGGGGAAGCACGTCCCGCAGGGCAGCCGAGCGAACTGCACTTGGCGGATTGCGGATAGGCTTGCATGCGAGGCTGCGCGCGCCGTGAGGTTACGCAGAGGTTCCCTAGGCGTGTCCCGGCGCGGTGTTCGGGCGTATGCTCTGGCGGCATGTCGGGGGAGGAAATGGGGGCTGCACGTTGCGGAGCGCTGGCGCCAGCAAGCCAGCAGCGCCGTCGCGCGTTGCGGACGGTGATGGGCGCGTTCGCCGGCGCTGCGTTCGGCTCGGCGCGCGCGCAGAAGCCGGCGCGTCGCCGCGTCGCGTTTCTCTGGGGGGCGTCCGGCCCCGGGACACTGCAGCGCGTGCGGGCAGTGCTCGCCCAGGCAGGATTCGCCGAAGGCTCGACGCTGGCCACCGAGGCGCTGACGCCCGCGCTCGACGGCAGCGACGCCGCGGCAGTCGTCGACGCGGCGCTGCGCAACGGCGCAGAGCTGATCGTTGCGCAGGGGCCGGTGGTGCCGCCCGTGCACCGGGCGGTCGCGCAGCGCGTGCCGATGGTGGTCGCCTTCAGCGGCGATCTCGTCGCGGCGGGGCTCGCGGAGAGCCTGCGCACGCCCGGCCGGCGCGCGACGGGCGTGAGCTTCCTCGTGCTCGAGCTGGTCGGCAAGCGGCTCGAGGTGCTCGCGGAACTGGCGCCCAAGGCCCGGCGGGTGGGTGTGCTGCTCAACTCGCGGCACTACGGCTACCAGGCCGAGCTCGCCGAGACCGAGCGCGCAGCGCGCGCGCTCAAGCTCGCCACCCAGACGTTCGACGCGCGCTCGCCGCAGGACTTCGTGCGCGCCTTCGAGGCGATGGCGCACGCCAAGCTCGACGGCCTGGTCGTGTTTCCCGATGCCACCATGACGCGGATGGCGCCCGAGATCGCGGCATTCGGCCTTCGCGAGAAGCTGCCGGTGATCAGCGGGTGGGCCGCGATCACCGAGGCGGGGGCGCTGGCGAGCTACGGGCCGGACCTCGACGAGGCCTACGACCGGATCGGCGCGCAGGCGGCCCGCATCCTGCGCGGCGCCGACGCCTCGGTGATGCCCATCGAGCTGCCGACGCGCATCCGCACGACAGTCAACCTGAAGACCGCGCAGGCGCTGGGCATCACGCTGCCGCCGGCGCTGACCGCGCGTGCGGAATTCGTCTAGGGTCATTGCGGACGGCGCCCGGACAGCGGAGACTCCCGGCGCGACCATGGATCTCTCCGCGCCCCCGGCCGCTCCCGCCGCCCCCGCCCAGGCAGGGGCGCCTGCCGCCGACGCCGAGCCGCGCGGCCGGCTGTTCCGCCGTTACTTCTTCCTGATCCTCGCGCTGGTGACCGGCGCGCTGCTCATCCCGAGCTCGATCTCGCTGTACTTCTCCTACCAGGAGACGCTGGGGGCGTTGCACGAGGTGCAGCAGGAGAAGGCCAACGGCGCCGCGAGCCGCATCGAGCAGTACATCGTCAACGTGCACGGCCAGCTGCGGGGCGCCGCGCTGCCGCAGCTCGGCGCCGATGCGATGGAGCAGCGCCGCCTCGAGTTCCTGAAGCTCCTCACTCGAGTCCATGACGTGACCGACGTCGCCTACATCGCGCCCGACGGCTGCGAGAAGCTGCGCGTGTCCCGCCTCGAGATCGACCAGGTCGGCGAGTGCCTGCGCAACCGCTCCGACGAGCCGGTGTTCCGCGAGCCCGCGCCCAACCAGCCCTTCTTCGGACCCGTGTACTTCCGCAAGGACACCGAGCCGTACATGCCGATCGCCGTGCGCTCGGGCGGCGAAAGGGGCGCGGTGGCGGTGGCCGACGTGAACCTCAAGTTCATGTGGGAGGTGGTCACGCGCATCCGCATCGGCGAGAAGGGGCTGGTGTACGTCGTCGACAATTCGGGCTTCCTGATCGCGCACCCGGACATCGGCCGCGTGCTGCAGAAGTACGACATGTCGCAGGTGCCGCACGTCAAGCGTGCGCTGGGATCCACAGGCGAGAGCGACACCGTGGGGGTCGTGCGCGACGCGGATGGCACCGACGTGCTGTCTTCGTACGCGCGCATCCCGACGCTGGGCTGGCGCGTCTTCGCCGAGCAGCCGGCCGCGGTGGTGTTCTCGCGGCTGCGTGAGTCGCTGGTGCGCACCGGCATCCTGCTCCTCGGCGGGTTGGCCATCTCGGCGTTCGCCGCCCTGTTCCTCGCCCGCGGCATGGTGCGCCCGATCCGCGCGATGCAGGAGAGCGCGCAATTGATCGGCGAGGGACAGCTCGACCACCGGCTCGACATCCGCACCGGCGACGAGCTGCAGACGCTGGCGAACCAGTTCAACCGCATGACCGCGCGGCTTGCGGAGTCCTACGCGAGCCTCGAGCGCAAGGTCGAGGAGCGCACGCGCGAGCTGTCCAGCGCGCTCGACCAGCAGACGGCGATCAGCGACATCCTGCGCGTGATCTCGAGTTCGCCGACCGATGTGCAACCGGTGCTGGTGGCCGTGGCCGAGCGGGCGGCGCACCTGTGCGAGGCGCCGTTCGCGCGCGTGATGCTCGTGCAGGACGACGTGCTGCTGCCGCAGGCCAGCTACACTGACCCGGCACACGCGATGACCATCCCCGGCTACCCGGTGCCTCTCGATCGCAGTTCGATCAGCGGGCGCGCCGCCGTGGACCGGAAGACCGTGCACATCGACGACGTGCTGCCGATGGTCGACACCGAGTTCTTCGGCGCGCGCGAGAACATCCTCCGCATGGGCATCCGCGCCGCGCTGGCGGTGCCGCTGATGCGCGAAGGTGGGGCGTACGGCGCCATCTTCCTGTTCCGAAGCGAGCCGCGCCCCTTTGCGCCCGCCCAGATCGCGCTGGTCGAGACCTTCGCGCGGCAGGCGGCGATCGCCATCGACAACGTGCGGCTGTTCAACGAGACGCGGGAAGCGCTGGAGCGCCAGACGGCGATCGGCGAGGTGCTGCGCGAGATGTCGGCCTCGCCCACCGACGTCCGGCCCGTGCTGGAAGCGGTGTCGCGGCGCGCGCTGCGCCTGTGCGATGCCGACGACGCGCCGATCCTGATCGCCGAAGGCGACGTTCTCGTGGCGGCGACGGCGGACAGCGGGGCGCCGGAAGGGGAGCGCTATCCGATCGACCGTGCCCTGGTCGCGGGACGCGCGTTCCTCGATCGCGCGCCCGTGCACGTCGCCGACCTGCTGGCACCGGAGGCTGCGCGCGAGTTTCCCGAGGGCAGCAGGCTGGCGCGCGAGATGGGCTATCGCACCATCGTCGCCGTGCCGCTGATGCGCGAGTCGAAGCCGGTCGGCGTGCTGACGCTGCGCCGAAAGTCGGTGCGGCCGTTCGACGACAAGTCGCTTGCGCTGCTGCAGACCTTCGCCGACCAGGCTGCGATCGGCGTCGAAAACGTGCGGCTATTCAGCGAGATCCAGGACAAGAGCCGCCAGCTCGAGATCGCGAACAAGCACAAGAGCGAGTTCCTGGCCAACATGTCGCACGAGCTGCGCACGCCGCTCAACGCCGTCATCGGCTTTTCCGAGGTGCTGCTGGAGCGCTTGTTCGGCGAGCTCAACGACAAGCAGGACGACTACCTCAAGGACATCCTGACCTCGGGCCGCCACCTGCTCGCGCTGATCAACGACATCCTCGACCTCGCCAAGGTCGAAGCGGGGCGCATGGAGCTCGAGCCGTCGCGCTTCCACATCCCCACGGCCATCGACAACGCGATGACGCTGGTACGCGAGCGCGCGCAGCGGCACGGCATCGCGCTCGGCCACGCCATCGACGCTTCGCTCGATCACATCGTCGCCGACGAGCGCAAGTTCAAGCAGATCCTGGTGAACCTGCTGACCAACGCGGTCAAGTTCACGCCCGACGGCGGCAAGGTCGACGTGCTCGCGCGGCGCGCAGGCGACGTGCTCGAGGTGGCAGTGCGCGACACCGGCATCGGCATCGCCAAGGACGATCAGGAGGCCGTCTTCGAGGAGTTCCGGCAGGTCGGCCGGCACTACACGAACAAGCAGGAGGGCACCGGGCTCGGCCTCTCGCTCACGCGCCGCTTCGTCGAGCTGCACGGCGGCGCGATCCGGCTGGAAAGCGAGCCGGGCCGCGGCTCGACGTTCACGTTCGTCATCCCGTTCCGCGACGAGGCGGATGGGGAGGGGAAGGAACCGGAATGACAGCGAGGATCCTCATCGTCGAGGACAACGACAAGAACATGAAGCTCGCGCGCGACATCCTGCAGGCGCAGGGCTACGTCACGCTGGAGGCCGTCACCGGCGAGGAGGGCGTGCGGCTTGCGCGCGAGCACCTGCCCGACCTCGTGCTGATGGACATCCAGCTGCCGGGAATCAACGGCATCGAGGCGCTGCGGCAGCTGCGCGCGGAGCCGGCGACGGCGGGCATCCCCGTGGTGGCCGTCACCGCGTCGGTGATGCAGACCGACCGGCGCGAGATCACGGCGGCCGGCTTCGACGGCTACATCGGCAAGCCGATCAGCCTGCGACCCTTCATCGAGTCCGTCCGCGACCACCTGAAGAAGTCCGCCGAGTGATGTCCAGGGTCCTCGTCGTCGACGACACGCCGCAGAACGTCAAGCTGCTGGCGGACATCCTGACGGCGAAGGGGTTCGTCGCGATCACCGCGGCCTCGGGCGAGGAGGGGCTGGCCAAGGTCGCCGCCGAGGCGCCCGACCTCGTGCTGCTCGACATCATGATGCCCGGGTTGTCCGGCTACGACGTGTGCAGGCGGCTGCGCGCCGACCCGGCCACCGCGTTGCTGCCCGTCGTCCTGGTCACCTCGCTAGACCCGCAGGGCGAGCGGGTGAAGGGGATCGAAGCCGGCGCGGATGACTTCTTGCAGAAGCCGATCAACCAGCCGGAGCTGCTCGCGCGCGTGCGCTCGCTGCTGCGCGTCAAGGCGCTGCAGGACGAGGTGGCGCGGCAGGCCGCGGAGCTTCGCGCGTGGAACACCACGCTCGAGGATCGCGTGCAGGCCTGCGTGGCCGAGATCGAAGGCCTGGGGCGGCTCAAGCGCTTCTTCTCCGGCCCGGTGGCCGAGGCGATCGTCTCGGCGGGCGAGCGCTCGCTGCTCGCGCCGCATCGCCGCGACATCTGCTGCGTGTTCGTCGACCTGCGCGGTTTCACCGCGTTCACCGACAACGCCGAGCCGGAGGAGGTGATGGCGGTGCTGAGCGAGTTCCACACTGCGATGGGCCCGATCATCAGCGCGCACGAGGGCACGGTGCCGCACTTCGCCGGCGACGGCATCCTGATCTTCTTCAACGACCCGCTGCCGATCGACGACCCGTGCGGGCACGCTGCGCGCATGGCGCTGGCGATGCAGCAGGCGTTCGCGCCGCTGGCCGCGCGCTGGAGCAAGCTGGGCTACGACCTGGGGCTCGGCATCGGCGTCGCGCGCGGCTACGCCACGCTGGGTGCGGTCGGCTACGAGGGCCGCTTCGACTACTCCGCCATCGGCAGCGTGGTCAACCTCGCCGCGCGCCTGTGCGGCGAGGCGGCGGGTGGGCAGGTGCTGGTCGACCGGCGCGCGAAGGCGAGCCTCGAGGAACGCTTCGCGCTCGAGCTGCTCGAGCCGATGGTGCTGAAGGGCTTCGACAAGCCGGTGCCGGTGTTTCGCCTGAGGGGCCCTGCCGGAACCTAGCAGTCGTCGTCCCCGCGCAGGCGGGGTGCCGGGAAAGGGCACTCGTCGTCCCCGCGCAGGCGGGGACCCAGTGTCGTTCGGCCTCGCACCAGCAGGTCAGCACAAAGACACTGGGTCCCCGCCTGCGCGGGGACGACGACTGAAACACGAAGTGCGGCCCTGCATCGACGCGCCAACGCGGGTCCCCGCCTGCGCGGGGACGACGATCTCGTGGAGGAGCGTGGTGTGTGGCGCTGGCCGGTCAGCGGGGCCCGAGCGCGATGTCGGTCGCACTCTGCGCGGCGAGCGCGTCGAGGCCCTGCCGCAGCGCTTCGTTGGACAACGCCTGTGGCACCGCGAGCAGCGCTTGCACCTTGAAGGTGTGGCCGGCGCCGGCGCCATTGTCGACGAGCTCGGTGGCGAGCTCGTGGATGCTGACACCGCGCTCGGCGAGGCTGGTCGAAAGCTCGCGCACGATGCCGGGGCGATCGGGCGCCACCAACTCGAGGCGCACCATGCGCTGGCCGGCGGGCGCGGGCGGCGCCGCGCTCTGCTCGATCACGACGCTGATGCCCGACGACTCGAGCCCGCGCAGGGCTTCGGCGAGCGCCTTCGCGTTCTCCGCGGGCACCTCGAAGTGCACCATGCCGGCGAACTGCCCGGCGAGGCTCGCCATGCGGCTGCCCGTCCAGTTGGCGCCGTGGCCCCGCGCGCGTTCGGAAAGCAGGCGCACGATGCCGGGGCGGTCGGGCGCGATTGCGGTCACCACGAGCGACACGTTGCCGCTCGGCTCCTCGCTCAGGGCGACGCTCTTGCGGATCATCGGCGCACGCGTCGCGAAGCGGTCGTCCTGCGGCTCAGCCGGCAGCGTCCCCTTTTCGGAGGCGTGGCGAACGACTTGCACGAGCAACTTGAGCCCCATCGGCGCGAGCGCGCGCTCCCACAGCTCGCGCGCGGTCTCGCCCTTGCCCACGAAGCACCAGTCCTGCGCCGCGATCGCACCTGCGTCCCAGCGATCGGCGAGGTGGTAGACGGTGCCGCCGGCGATCGGGTCGCTTTCGAGAATCGTCCACTCGACGGCGGCAATGCCGCGATGGCGCGGCAGCAGCGAGGGGTGGTAGCCGATGCCGCCCAGCCCCGAGCGCGCCAGCGCTTCGACGGATACGCGGGCATGCGTGTGCGCGCAGACGATGAGGCCGGTGCCCTCGGGGATCGCTTCCCCGGGGACCACCTTCGGGTCGGCGAGGACGTGCACCGGCACGTTCGCAGCGCGCGCCGCGACGGCGAGCCTGTCGTCCGCTGCCGGCGCGACCACTGCCGCGACGTCGAGCCCGTCGTTGCGCAGCGCCTGGAAGACCTGGGCGCCGAAGAAGCGGGAACCGACCAGCGTGCACTTCATCAGGCGACCTCGCGTGGCATCGATGTGTTGTGATGGGTGGAGAGAACGGCGAGCGCAATTATCGCGCAGGCCGACATGCTGCGCGGACCTCCCAGCGCGATGCCGATTCCGCAGTCAGCGCGATCGATGTTCCGGAGCGCCGGGCGCATCCGTGGCGGTCGCGGGCACCTGATGCTCCGGCGCGCCGGCCGGCAGCGACGCGATGGCCGCGGCATACCGGCGGATTCCCGGCTGGGCGCTCAGGCCGTGGGCGAGAATGCTGAGCAGCACCGTGGCCATGACAGCGAGCCGGATGGTCGACTCGCCGGCGAGTCGCGCCTCCTGCTCCAGGTACACGAGTCCCAGCACGATGGATGCGAGTCCGCGCGGGCCGAACCAGCCCATGAACAGCACCGTCGGCCAGGCGAGCCCGGTACCGCGCAGCGCGATGGCCACGGGAAGCATGCGGATCAGCGTAAGGCTCAGCAGGCCATAGAGCACGACCGTCCAGCCGAAGTGCGCCCATTGCTGCGCGACGAGCACACCGAACAGGAAGAACACGAAGTCGTTGAGAAGCTGGCCCCACTCCTCGGTGAATTCGACGCTGTGCCGGCCGACGTCGGGGAATCCCCACTGCGTGGTCAGCCCGGCCACGAACGCGGCGATGAACATGCTGGCGCCCGTTGCGTGGGAGGCGATCGCGCAGGCCAGCGGCAGGGCCACGACGCCGAGTTGCGCCGAGGACTCGGCCATCCACGCGTTGCGCCTGGCGAGCGCGAGCAGCCAGCCGCCGCCGAGCCCGATGCCGGCGCCGACCAGCACCCCGTAGCCCAGTTGCTCGACCAGGAGGCGGGTGAGCACAGCGCTTCCGCTCGCGCCCTCCGCGGCGGACGCCGCCAGCGCGATGAACAGCATCAGGAAAGGCACCGAGAGCCCGTCGTTGAGGCCGGCCTCGATGTTCAGCGCCTGCCGGATGCGTTCGGGCACGAGCGCGCTGTTGACGATGACCTGGCCGAGCCCCGCGTCCGTGGGGGCGAGGATGGCTGCAATGATGCCGGCTTCCCACCACGTCAGCTCGGCGAACAGCGCCTTCGCCACCACCGCGCCGAGCGCGATGGTCGCCAGCATGCCGACGCTGAGCAGCCGCACGGGCAGGTTGGGACGTCCCTTGAGCACGCGCGGGCGGATGCGCGAGGCGTCGGTGAACAGCAGCATCACCAGTCCCAGCTCCGCCACGAGCAGGAGGCCCGTCCGATCGAGCGCCAGCCCGCCGGTGACGGCGGGCGACCCGCCCAGGAGCATGCCGGCCGCCATGAACAGGATCGGCGCGGTCAGCCAGGTCTTCTCCACCCTTCGCGACACGAGGCTGTAGAGGAAGACCATGACGACGAAAGCGGCGATCAGGGCCACGTTGCCACCGCCATGGGTTGTCGCGATGCGGTGCTCGTCACGGTGCCCATGATGTAACGCAACACCTCCCGTGTCCGCAACGCCTTTCTCGACAGGACCGCCAGGCGATGGTCCGCCGGGTGCGGCGAATCACGCTGACTCGAAGCGCGTGAGGAACTCGGGGAAGGCCGGCAGCAGCGCGTCGCCCTCGTCGTCCAGCGCCGCCGCGAGGTGCGCACGGGCAAGCGGCTCGGCAGCGCGGTAGACGTCG
>Ga0209391_10000688_pt1 | contig 16612 bp, 11 predicted proteins | sample PPLLak3March2015_FD_187246 | JGI IMG/M metagenome (GOLD analysis project Ga0209391, IMG submission 187246) | Freshwater sediment microbial communities from Prairie Pothole Lake near Jamestown, North Dakota, USA - PPLs Lake P7 Core (1) Depth... | ecosystem: Environmental > Aquatic > Freshwater >... | reverse complement strand
TGCCTACGATCAGATGGGCTATATGGCGGAGTCGGCGATCTGGCGCAATTTTTACCTGACCGGCGCGCAGGAGTTGCGCGGTGATACGGCAGGCATTGCACCGAGCCCGGCAATGGCCATGGATATGCTGGCCTGGGCGCCGGTGGAGAGCTTCCTGGAGGCCTGGGCCGCCGCCCTCGATGGCCCGGGGGCCGAGGGCAAGAATCTCAAGCTGAACCTGGAGTTTACCGATGCGGCCGCCGGTGAAGCGAGCTATGTACTGTGGATTGAGAACGCCGTGCTGCATTTTCGGCGCTCCCCGCCCGCGGCAGACGCCAATGCCGGGATAGCCCTGCCCAAAGCCACCTTTCTCAAGGTGCTGGTAGGCACTGCCGGTATCGGCGACCTGCTGGGCGACAGCGGTATCACGGTGACGGGCAGCAAGCTCGACCTGCTGAGCTTTTTCGGCCTGCTGGAAAAGCCGCCGGCCGGTTTTCCCATCGTCACGCCGTGAGGCGGGGCAGTCCTTGGGTGCGCAAGCGCTCGAGAAAGCGGCTGAAGCGGCCGATGGCATCGATCAGGTGGTCCCGGTCCGGGAGGAAGACGATGCGGAAGTGCTGCTTGTCCACCCAGTTGAACGCGGTGCCCTGCACCAGCAGCATGTGCTCTTCCTTCAGCAGCTGTAGCACCATCTTCTGGTCGTCCTCGATGGGGTAGATATCCGGGTCAAGCCGCGGGAACAGGTACATCGCCGCCCTGGGCTTGACGCAGCTCACCCCGGGTATCGCGGTAATCAGCTCGTAAGCCAGGTCACGCTGCTCCTTCAGCCTGCCACCGGGCAGGATCAGGTCGTTGATGCTCTGGTAGCCGCCCAGCGCGGTCTGCACCGCCAGCATCGCCGGCACGTTGGCGCACAGGCGCATTGACGCGAGCATCTCCAGCCCTTCGATATAACTGCCGGCCCGCTCCTTGGCGCCGCTCAACATCATCCAACCGGAGCGAAAGCCCGCCATACGATAGGTCTTGGACAGTCCGTTGAAAGTGACGCAGAGCACGTCGGTGGCCAGCCTGGCCAGGGGGGTATGCCGCGCACCGTCGTAGAGGATGCGGTCGTAGATTTCGTCGGCAAAGATGATCAGCCCGTGGCGGCGGGCCAGCTCGACGATCTCCTTGAGGGTTTCCTCGCTGTAAACCGCGCCGGTGGGATTGTTGGGGTTGATGACCACGATGCCACGGGTATTGGCAGTTATCTTGCCGCGGATGTCCTCCAGGTCCGGCTGCCAGTCGTTGGCTTCATCGCAGCGGTAGTGCACCGGCCTGCCGCCGGCAAGGGAGACGGCGGCGGTCCACAGGGGGTAGTCCGGGGCCGGTATCAGCATCTCGTCGCCGCTGTTGAGCAGGGCCTGCATGGCCATCACGATCAGTTCGCTGGCGCCGTTGCCGAGGATGATGTCATCCACGTCGACATCCATGACGCCCTCGACCTGGTAGCGCTGCATGATCGCCTTGCGCGCTGCAAACAGGCCCTTGGAGTGGCAGTAGCCCTGGCCCTCCCGGATGTTGTGGATCACATCGCGAATGATCTCGTCCGGGGCATCGAAGCCGAAAGCGCCCGGGTTGCCGATATTCAATTTGATGATCTTGTGGCCCTCGTCCTCCAGTCGGTTGGCGTGATCGAGCACCGGACCGCGGATGTCGTAGCACACGCCGTGCAATTTCTGGGATTTGAGGAATTCAGTCATTGGTCGATCTGCCCCCCGGCAGCGTTGATAGTGGGCGCTATTGTAGCCAAATGCCGGGCAAACACTACGGCCCGGACCCTCGCTGCGTTAAAAATACCGGGCTTGTGACCCGCCCCAGGCCGGTGCCACTTCGCGCCGGCAAGTGCTGCGAAAAGTGGTATATTGGGCGTCGTTTAGCCACTCGCCAGCTGAGGCACCCCAGGCCAGGAGAACACGCATGACCCGCAGCAGAAAACAACTTATCGGCCTGGCCGGCGGACTTATTGCCCTGGTTCCGGGACTTGTCCTGGCCCAGGAGCCAACTCGACTGTTCTGGGGCGACACCCATCTGCACACCTCCGACTCTCCCGATGCCTATACGGCGGGCAACAGGTCCGCGGGCCCCGATGTCGCCTACCGCTACGCGAAGGGTGAACCGGTTATCCATCCCTATAATCGCACCCGCGTCCAGATCCTGGAGCCGCTGGACTTCCTCGCGGTGTCCGATCACGCGGAGTACCTGGGTGTGATGCCGGTGGTGATGAACGGGGAATTTGAGCAGCCTGAAGCCGGGGTCTTCGCAAGGCTGAAATCCTGGTTCATGGTGACCCTGGTGCGCTACCTTATCGAGGAGCCGCGCAGCGCCACCAAACGTTTTACGCAGCTGCTGCCCGAAGCGGAAGTGCAGTCGGGCGATGCGCGCGACCCGGTCGCCGCAGCCGTAGAGGCAGGTACCGATGGCGGCCTGGAGAGCGCGGGGCTGATCAATGAGGACGCCGCCCGTCGCATCAGCGCCTCCCGGTGGGCGCAGTCCATGCAGGTGGCGGACCATCACAACAAGCCTGGGGTTTTCACCGCACTGGTGGGCTGGGAATGGACCCAGACGGCCAGTGGCGCCAACCTGCATCGGGTCGTCGTGTCCGATACCAGCGGCGCGACCGCCAGCACGTTTGACCCGGTGGGGGCGGACGATGCGCCCTACCCGGAGGAACTCTGGGACCAGCTGCAGCTGCTGTCGGAGCGCACCGGCGCCAACTTTATCGCTATTCCCCATAACTCCAACCTGTCGAAAGGCTATATGTTTTCCAGGACAACCCTCAGGGGTGAGCCCATCGCCGAGGGCTATGCCGCCAAGCAGGCCAGATGGGAGCCGATAGCGGAAGTAACCCAGATCAAGGGCGACAGCGAAACCCACCCCGAGCTTGCGCCCAACGATGAGTTTGCCGACTTCGAGCGCTTCAATTTCTACCTGCAGGCCTTTCCGCAGGCCAAGGGATACAAGGTCCAGGAGGGCGATACGGTGCGCTCCGCGCTGAAAACCGGCCTGGAGCTCGAGAATGAAATCGGCGTCAATCCGTTCAAGCTGGGCATGATCGGTTCCACCGACTCGCACACCAGCATGGCCTCGGCGGAAGAGCCAAACTTCTGGGGCAAGGTGGCCACCGATTCGATTCCTGAAAACAAGCGCCCCGTCGACCCCTCTGGCTACGGTGACGGTGAGCATGGTTTCAATGGCTGGAGCATGTCAGCCTCCGGCCTTGCCGCCGTCTGGGCTGCCGACAACAGTCGAGAGGCCATTGTCGCGGCGATGCAACGCCGCGAGACCTATGCCACCACCGGGCCGCGTATTCGCGTGCGCCTGTTCGCCGGATGGGATTTTGCGCTGGAAGACGCCACCTCGCCGGACCTTGCCGCCATCGGCTATGCCGGGGGCGTGCCCATGGGGGGACAGTTGTCGGCGGCGCCCGCTGGAGCTGCGCCTCACTTTATTATCAGCGCGGCCAGGGGCCCGATCGATCACAACCTCGACAGGATCCAGGTAGTCAAGGGTTGGCTCGACGCCAGGGGCGAAGCGCAGGAGAAAATATTTGATGTGGCCTGGTCCGGTGATCGCCAGCCGGATGCGCAGGGCAAGCTGCCCGCGGTCGGCAGTACGGTTGATCTGCACACCGGGAAGACAGCCAATAGCATCGGTGCGGCGGAGCTGGCTACCCTGTGGGTCGATCCGGAATTTGACCCCACCCAGAGCGCCTTTTACTACGCCAGGGTGCTGCAGATCCCGACCATTCGGCACTCGCAACTCGATGCCATCGCCCTCGGGATCGACACGCCCTACGAGGGGCCTGCGACCCTGCAGGAGCGCGCCTATACGTCGCCGGTCTGGTACACGCCGGCCAGGTGACGCACCAGTCTGGTCTGAAATACAGCCCGTTGAGGAATCCGCAATGATTAAACTGCACGGCACCACCGGCTCACCCTATGTGCGCAAGGTACTGTATGTACTCGCGGTCAAGGGCTTGCCATTCGAGCATATCCAGCAAATGCCCTTCGCCAGGGACCCGCAGTACCTGAAGATCAATCCCCTGGGCAAGATACCCACACTTCAGGACGGCGACCTGATCCTGTGCGACTCAACCGTGATCTGTGAATACCTGGAGGATGCCTACCCGGCGCCCCCGGTGTACCCCGCTGGTATCGCCGCGAAGGCGCGGGCGCGCTGGCTGGAGGAACTGGCCGGTACCCGCGTTACTGAACTGGCCTCGGGTATTTTCTTCCAGCGCTTCATGCGACCGCTGGTTATGAAACAGGAGCCCGACGAGGCCCTGATCGAAAAAATCATCACCCGGCAGCTGCCGCCGATGCTGGACTACCTGGAGACCCAGGTGCCCGCGCAGGGCTTCCTGTTTGGCGACATTACCCTGGCGGACGTCTGCCTGCTCAGCCCCTTCATCAACGCCGGCTATGCGGGCTATGAGGTTGACCCGGCGCGATGGCCCGGTTTTGTCAGTTTCATGCAGCGGGTCAAATCTGATCCCGTGGTGAGTAAACTGCTGGCGCAAGATGCGGCGGCTATGGGAAGGGCCGCTTAGGCCGGGCCGCGTAGGCGGGCCGCGCAGTTGGTGCTCGTTGCGAACACAAGGGAAGACTGATTGACATGAGTGACACAGATGTACTGTTTGACCTGACACCCAGCGAAGAGCAGCAGATGACCCGTGAGGTCATGCGGCGGTTTGCCCGTGAGGAGATGGCGGCGGCGGCACGGCCCGCCGACGAGGCCGGCGCCCTGCCGGAGGGGTTCCTGCGCAAGACCGTGGAACTGGGCCTGAATTTTATGCCGATCCCCGAGGCGCTCGGTGGCGTCGGCGCAGGGCGCAGCCCGGTTTCCAATGTATTGAATACCGAAGACCTCGCCCGGGGCGATATGTCGATGGCGATCGCCGCCCTGGCGCCCCTGGCAATGATCAACTGCGTCATGGATTACGGCACCGACGCGCAAAAGGAAGAGGTGAGCCAGGCCCTGGCGACAGCCGATTTCACCCCGGCGGCGATGGCCCTGATGGAGCCCGGTATCGGCTTCGATGCGCGGCGGCTCAACACCAGCGCGGTGCGGCAGAGCGACGGCAGCTACGTCCTCGATGGCGCCAAGAGTATGGTCGCCTTCGGGCCCCAGGCGCGGTTGTTGCTGGTGTTCGCCGCCAGCGGCGACGCCGGTACCCAGGGTTTTATCCTCAGCGGCGACAGCGCCGGCGTCAGTTTCGAGAAAGAGGACTACATGGGGCTGCGACCCCTGCCGCTTTATGCAATGACCCTGGACAAGGTTGCGGTGCCTGCATCCGCCAGATTGCGCGACGACTTCGATCCCGGGCGCCTGTTGAGCCTGGGCAAAATTGCCACGGCGGCCCTGGCCGTGGGTACCTGCCAGGCGGTGCTGGATTATGTCGTGCCCTACGTGAAAGAGCGCACTGCCTTTGGCGAGCCCATTTCCAACCGCCAGGCCGTCGCCTTCATGGTGGCCGACATGGCCACGGAACTCGAGGGTCTGCGCCTGATGGTCTACCGCGCCGCAGCCCAGGCGGAGCGCGGGCTGGACTGCACCCGCGCAGCCTTCCTGGCCCACCGCAACGCCGTGAAGTACGGTATGAAAATCGGCACTGACGGCGTGCAGTTGCTGGGTGGCCATGGCTTTACCCGCTCGCACCCGGTGGAAATGTATTATCGCAACCTGCGGGCCCTGGCGATGCTGGACGGCATGTTGCTGGCGTAATGCACGCAAGCCCGGCAAAAACAATCCTGATAGTGGTGGTGGCATGATCAACCTGGAATTACCGAAAAGACTCGAAGACACCCGGGCGCTGCTGCGGCAGTTCTCCGCCGGCGGCCTGCGGCCCCTGTCGCGCAAATACGACCTGCTCGAGCAGCAGGCGATGCCGCAGGAGTTGTACGATCTTGGTAAGTTGCTGGGAGGTGGCCGCAACCGCGCCGCGGGCGGCAGTGAAGAGCCGGCGGGCGCGAACCGCAACGGCAACAATATGTTCATGGTGCTGTCCTCCGCGGAGCTGTGCTGGGGCGACGTCGGCCTGTTCCTGGCATTGCCGAATGTCGGCCTGGGTAATGCCGCCGTGAGCGCGGTTGCCACTGATGAACAGAAAGAAGAGTGGGGCGAGTTATTTGCCTCCATGGCCATCACCGAGCCCGGTGCCGGCTCCGACTCCGCCGCCATCAGAACGACCGCGGTGCTCGACGGCGATGAGTGGGTCATCAACGGGGAAAAGATCTTCGTCACCAGCGGCTACCGCAGCAAGCAGGTAGTCGTCTGGGCCTCACTGGATCTCAAGCTCGGCAAGGCCGCGATCAAGTCCTTCCTGGTGCCCAAGGGTACGCCGGGCATGACGGTGACCCGGGTGGAGCACAAATTGGGCATACGCGCTTCCGACACCGCGCAGATCGTGTTTGAAAACTGCCGGGTACCGAAGGCGAACCTGCTGGGCAACCCGGAAATTGCCAAAACCGCCGAAGACCGCAAGAAGGCGTTCGGCGGCGTCATGCAGACCTTCGATAACACCCGGCCGATGGTCGCTGCCCAGGGCCTCGGCGTCGCCCGCGCCGCGCTCGACCTGACCCTGGAACTGCTGAAGCAAAAAGGCATCGAGCTCGACTTTGAAAAAAGCTATCACCAGATGAGCGCGATCGAGAGTGATCTTTACGACATGGAAGCAGACTATGAGGCCGCGCGCCTGCTGGTACTCAAGGCCGCCTGGATGGCGGATAACAAACAGCCCAACTCGATGAATGCCTCCATGTCCAAGGCCAAGGCCGGCCGCATGGGCAACCAGGTGGCGCTGAAGTGTGTGGAAATCTGCGGTCAACTGGGCTACAGCAAGGCCCAGCTGCTGGAGAAATTCGCCCGCGACTCGAAGATCATCGACATCTACGAAGGTACCCAGCAAATACAGCAACTGATCATTGCGCGGCAGGTGCTCGGCAAGGGCTCCAGTGAGTTGAAGTAATCAATCCAGCACAGCTGCGAATGAAACCGGGTGCCTGATCCGGCAGCGGGCTGCCCCCGCGGCCTCACCAGGGGGCGTTGCCCACCGGATCCTTGAGCAGCTGGCGCGCAACAACCATGCGGTGTACTTCGTCCGGGCCGTCGTAGATACGGGCAAAGCGCGCTTCCCGGTACATATGTTCCAGCGGGGTGTCGCTGGTGACGCCCAGGGCGCCGTGTACCTGGATGGCGCGATCGATCACGTTGTGCAGCATGCGCGCGCCCCAGAATTTGATCAGGGATATCTGCACCCGCGCCTCGTCCCCTGCATCCATCAGGCGCGCCGCGTCCAGGGTCATCAGGCGCGCCGCTTGGATTTCGGCCGCGGATTCCGCGACGTAGCGCTGGATCTCCCCCTTCTCTGCCAGCATGGAGCCGTGGGCGTAACGCACCTTGGCGTATTCGCACATCAACTCGAACGCCCGCTGGGCCTGTCCCAGCCAGCGCATGCAGTGAAAGATCCGCCCCGGGCCCAGCCGCTTCTGGGCGATCACAAAACCCTGGCCGCGCCCGCCCAGCAGGTTTTCCCGCGGCACCCGGACATTGTCCAGCCGCACCTCGCAGTGGCCGCCGAGGGTGCTGCCCATGGTGGGAACCACCCGCTCGATCCGGTAGCCCGGCGTGTCGGTGGGCACGATGATCGAGGAAAACTTCGCGTGCTTCCGCTGCTGCGGCTCGGTTTCACAAAACACCGTGGTAAAGGCGGCGATATTGGCGCCGGAGGTGAACCACTTGTGGCCGTTGATCACCCACTCATCGCCATCAAGTACTGCGGTGGTGCGCATCAGGGTCGGGTCGGAGCCTGCCACCTCCGGTTCGGTCAGGCCCACGGAGGGGTAGATGTCGCCGTCAACCAGGGGCCTGAGCCATCTCTCCTGCTGCATCTGGCTGCCGTAGCGATGCAACATGATGGAATCCTGCATCGAGATAGAGCCCACCGCCTGCTGCCCGTACCAGGAGCGGCCGATCACCTCGTTCATATAAACGAAGTCCATGAAGGGCAGGCCGCCACCGCCAATCTCCGCCGGGTGGCCCAGTGCCCACAGTCCGAGCTCCTTCGCGCGCGCTTTCAGTTCGGCCATGGCCTTTGCAGCCGCTTCACCGCCTGCTTCAAGCAGGGGCTCCAGCGGGATCACCTCGCCGTTGATAAACGCCTGGAAGCGCTGTTTCAACGCAGCGACTGCCGCCATCCTTTCATCTGCAACCGGGGTTTCAGTCATCCTGTATTCCTCTATTCGTCTGGCGTCTGCGAATGTCAGCGCAGCGGCTACCGGCCGCCGTGTCTGCAAGCAATGGCGGCTTATCCCGCCGCGGCGATATCCAGGCTGTCCTGCAGTGCCCGCTTCACGAACTTGCCGCTGGCGTTGCGCGGCAGTGGCTCGTCCAGGATCCAGATGTAGCGCGGCGCCTTGTAGGCGGCCAGCTGGGTCTTGCAGAATTCGCGCAGCTCAGCCGCGTTGGGGCGGGCGCCCGCAGCCGGGTAAATGGCCGCGCCCACTTCTTCTCCCAGGCGCTCGTCGGGTACCGAAAACACCGAACATTCGGCCACACCCGGATGTTGGTAGAGGGCGGTTTCCACCTCGGAACAAAACACATTCTCCCCGCCGCGCAGCACCATTTCCTTGGCGCGGTCGACCAGGAAGATGAAATTATCAGCGTCGACATAACCGATATCGCCGGTGCGCAACCAGCCGTCGACGATGGTCTGGGCGGTGGCGTCCGGCCGGTTGAGGTAGCCCTTGATGACCTGGGAGCTCCTTACACAGATTTCCCCGGTTGCACCCGTGGGCAGTGTGTTGCCTTCCTTGTCGATGCATTTCACCTCATAGACCGGCAGCACCAGGCCGGCGCTGCTGGGTTTGTCAGAGAGGAAAAAGCCCGACGATGTGCTGATAATGCCGCAGGTTTCGGTCATGCCATAACCCTGGCCCGCCTGGGCTCCCCGTGCGTTTTTATCGATCTTCCCTACCAGGTCAGGTTGTACCGGGGCACCGCCGCCATTGAGCGCTGTGAGTGTGGAGGTGTCGCGGGTGGCAAAATCGGGATGGTTGATAATCTCCCGGCTCATGGTGGGCACGCCACTGAAGATGGTGACCTTCTCCTGCTCGATAAGACGCAGAGCCTCGCCCGCATCCCATTTGTGCATATGGACCAGTTTGCCGCCGCCGATGGTAGCGGTCTGGGCCAGGCAGTTGTTGGCGGTGACATGGAACAGGGGCGTGGCGACTATCGAGGCCAACTGGGTTTTGCCGCCGCTGAGCAGGTCGGGCGGGGCTTTGCCCAGCACCCTGGCCTGGGTGGTTGCCTGCGACATGGTGCCAAAAACCACGCTGAGAATATTGTTCACGCACCCCCGGTGGGTCAACTGCGCGCCTTTCGGCGCGCCGGTAGTGCCGGAGGTATAGAAGATACAGGCATCGTCGTCGGGATCAATTGCCGCCTCCGGCAGCACCGCCTCGGATTTAAGCACCTCGCTCCAGGGTGTGGCCCAGGACGGCGCGTCGTCGACCCGTACCGCAACCACCTTCAGGTTGGGGAGCTCTCCCCGGATCCCATCAAACCGCGCCAGGCGTTCGGCGTCACAGATCAGCAGCCTGGTGCCGGAATCTTTCAGCCCATACTTCAATTCATCGGGCACCCACCAGGCGTTCACGCCGACAGATACCGCGCCGATGCTGGCGATGGCCCAATAGGAGAGCATCCATTCCGGGAAATTGCGCATGGCGATGGCCACCCGGTCGTATCGGCCGATGCCATTGGCCACCAGCCAGTTGGCAATGCGGGCAACCTCCTCGTGAGCCTGGGCGTAAGTCCAGCGCTCATCCTGGTACACCAGGTAATCGGCGTTGGCGTGGCCCGCCGAGCTCAGCCAGATGTCGCGCAGGGAGTTGGGCGCCATGGCCCAGGCCTTAACCGGGTAGCCGCCGACCTCGACCTCCGCGATGCTGAACATCTGGCCGGGGGCGGTCATCTCGGCGATGGTTTCCTGCAGTTGTTTATACATATTATGTTTGCTCCAGCGTTGGGATCGGGCATGCCTTGGAGCCGCCCATTCTGCACGTCTGGCCGCGGCTTGCAAATAGCCGCGGTCGATTCCCCGAGCCGGTCGGTTGCTCGTTAGAAGCTGTATCTTACCGTGATCCCGTAGGTGCGCGGTGGCTGCAGGAATTGCGCCGTCATGCCCGTCAACAGAAAGGGCGCCGCGGCGAGGGTGGAATAGGATTCGTCGGTGATATTCCTCGCCCAGATGGCCGCATCCCAACTGTCGTTACGCCAGCCCAGTCGCACATTGACCAGCTCACGGTCCTGCTTCGCCTCGGGTGGCTGGTAGGTGGGGTTGGTGTAGTGATCACCCATAAAACTGTAATCGGTGCGCAGGTAGGCGTTGCCCCCTGCAACCGGCAGCACCAGAGTAGCCGCGAGGCTACCGCTCCAGTCGGGTGCCAGCACCACATTGAACTGCTCCAGTTCACCCTCGGCGTATTCCGCATCCAGGTATTGCACACCGCCGTCGAGGATCAGGTTGGGCAGGGGCAGGGCAGTGAAACCCAGGTCGATACCCTGGGTGGTGGCCTTCGCGGCATTGCTGACATAGGTGCCCGCGCCGACCGGTAGCTGCGCCAGGAATTGCAGGTCATCGAATTCGGAATAGAACGCGGTGGCGTTCAGCTTCAGCCGATCATCGAACAGCTGGCTCTTGACCCCCAGCTCGTAGTTGTTGGTGGTTTCCTCGCTGAACTCCAGGTTGCCGGAGGGCGCGCCGGGGGCGTTGAAGCCGGGCGACTTGGCCCCGGTGGCAGCGGCAGCAAACACCATGGTGTCCGCGCTGACAAAGTAGCGCAGGCTGGCCAGCCAGGTGACACTGTCCTTGTTGAGCTGCGACTCGCCTCCACCGGGGGTGGCTATCAGCTCCACGAAGGTGGGAATGCCGGGAATCGTTGCGGCGGGTGCGCTGGAGAAGGTTTCAACATAGCCGTCCACTGACTTTTCCTCGGCGGTGTAGCGCAGGCCTAAGGTCAGCAGCCACTCCTCGGTAAAGCTGTAGGTCGTCTGGCCGAAGGCCGCATAGGCATCGGTCTCATATTCTCCCACTGCGGCGATATAGTCCCCGGGCGCGGCTATCAGCGCAATCTGTGGCCCGAATGTCAGCCTGCCAACGGCTACGATGTCCTCACCCAGGAAGGTAAAGGGCTGGGGGTTATCCCGCTTGTTTTCCTCGTGCAGGTAGTACAGGCCGCCGAGGTACTGCAGCGGGCCCTCCAGGTCGCTGCTGAGGCGAAACTCCTGGGAGAAGGCGCTGCCACTGGTTTTGTCATCAACGAAAGACAGGATATCAAACTGGGAGCGATCGGCGTCGGCGGAGGATTTGAAGTCGTAAGCGTTCCAGGCGCTGAGCGATGTCAGCTGGAACTGCGCCAGTTCATAGTCCACGGTCAGGATCGCCATATCCGAGTTCATGGTGAACTCGGTGCTCTGGTCGATGTTGTTCTCCCAGTCATAGGCATCGTTCTTGGGTACTGGCAGGCCGCTGGCCGCCAACAGCCCGAGCAAGGTATCGGTCTGCAGTGCATCCGCGGCGCAGCAGCGGTCGTCGCGGTCCACGTGACTGCCAGTCAGCATGACGCTCAGGTCATCACTCGGCTGCCATTGCAGCTTGCCGCGCAGGTTCCAGCCGTCCTCGGACATCTGGTCAGGTCCGGTATCATTTTCCAGCCAGCCGTCCTGCTGGCGCCAGTTGCCCGCGAACAGGTAAGCGAACTCATCGTTGACCGGCCCGGTGATGGATGCGGTGTATTGTTGCAGGCCGTAATCACCCGCGGAGGCCTGGACATAACCGCCGGTTTGCTCAAAGTCCGGGTTTTTGGTTACCACGCTGACAACGCCCGCATTGGCGTTCTTGCCGTACAGGGTGCCCTGTGGTCCCTGCAGGACTTCCACGCGCTCGATATCGGTCAGGTCTGACATGCCAAGGCCGGAGCGGCCCAGGTAAACCCCGTCGACCACAAAGGCGACTGAGGCTTCCAGGGCTATATTGTTCTGGGAGGTGCCGATGCCGCGAATCCGGATGCCGGTGGCAAAGGGGCTGAGGTTGGTGGAGACGGTCAGGGTCGGTACCAGTTGGGCGATGTCCGCCAGGTTCACGACGCCCGCGTCCTGCAGGGTGTCCGCGGTAATAGCATTGACGGTGACAGGAATGTCCTGCAGGCTCTCAGTGCGCTTGGTGGCGGTGACGATGACTTCTTCCAGCGCGCCGGATTGTGCCATGGCCGGTGCGCCCGTGAGCGCGAGGACGACGGCGGCTGCCAGCGCTGTGGCGATGTTCCTGGCTGCCATGATGAGCGGGCAGATTGCGCCGGCCTGCTGGTGCGTTCGTCGATTCATGGCGAGGCGTTCCATTTTTTAGTTGTTATGGCCCGGATGGTTACATGATGGCATTATGTATGTCAATATAATCAGACCCCATCGCCCTGTCCGACCGTGGAGTCAGCACTACCTATGAAAGTTGAAAATGCGGTGTACCCCAACAAAGAGCAAATGGCGGGCTTCCTGGAGCCCGGCCACGACGGCCCGATCTACATGGTCAACCTGCTGCGCTTCAAGGACAGGGCGCAGTACAAGGATGGTCGCGAGACCGACCTGACCGGCAGGGAGGCCTACGACCTCTACGGCGCTGCCGTGAGCCAGCTGCTGCCAAAATTTGGCGGCGGGGCCGTATTCATGGCCGAGGTGTCGCGCCTGAGCCTGGGGGAAGTGGAGGACCTCTGGGATGTGGTCGCCATCGCCCGCTACCCCTCGAAGCAGGCCATGCTGGAGATGATGATGTCGCCTGAAATGCAGGAGATCGGCGTGCACCGGGCGGCGGGCCTGGCCGGCCAGCTCAATATCGAAACAGTGGACGCCGCCGGGCTCTGGTTGGGGCAGGTCGGCATCGGCGGAGCGTGACCATGTCCAGTCCCATCCTGCCCCATCTCATTCGCGTAATAACCAGCCAGCGCCTGCGGGACCTGCGGCGACGCCGGGCCGAACGGCGCCGGCTGCGCAACAAACAGCCGCACCGGGTGACGGTTTACCTGCGCATCAACGATCCCTACAGCTATGTGCTGTTGCAGGTGCTGGCGGCGCTGGCCGAGCGCTATCCGCTGCAGTACGATTTTCGCACCGTCCTGAACCTGCAGCCGGATATGTACCCGGCGCCGGCAATGTGGGAGCGCAATGCCTTCCAGGACGGGGCTTACCTGGCGGCGCTCTACGGGCTGGAATTTCCGGCGGCAAGGCCCACCACCACTCCCCAGCGCGACGCGCAGCTCACCGCGCAGTTGCTGCACTGGGAACTGCAGCCGGGCTATCTCGACAAGGCCCTGGCGCTGTTCGGGGCCTATTGGCAGGACGACAGCGACGGGCTGCAGGCTCTGCTGGACCCGCGTGTGTCCGGCAATGTGGAGTGTTACCAGCATCACCTGCGCGCCAATGAGAACCTGCTCAAGGCCAACGGCCACTACCTGAGCGGCATGCTGCATTATGGCGGCGAGTGGTACTGGGGCGTGGACCGGCTGGAGCACCTGGAGCGCCGGCTCAATGAACTGGGCCTGGCCCGGGGTGGCGCCCGGGTGGAGTTCGACAGGACTTATCGGGATTTCTGTCGCCTGGGTAACGCCGACCAGGTAGCGGACGCGCAGCGCGCCATCCCCATCGTCATCTACTTCTCGATCAGGAGTCCCTACTCCTACCTCGGCCTCGTCAGGGTGCGGCAGCTGGCCGCCCACTACCGGATTACGCTGGTGGTCAAACCGGTGCTCCCTATGGTCATGCGCCGCATGCAGGTGCCCAGGACCAAGAGCAGCTACATTACCGCGGACGTCAAAAGGGAAGCGGATAAATTCGGCATCGATTTCGGTTTTATCGCCGATCCGTTGGGCAGGGGTGTGGAGCGCTGCTACGCGTTGTATGACTTCGCCGAGGCCGCCGGCAAGGGACAGGAATTCCTCGAAAGTTACGCCCGGGGCGTTTGGGCCGAAGGCATCCGTTCCGATACCGATGCCGGGCTGAAACAATTGGTGGAGCGGGTGGGGCTGGATTGGTCCCGGGCTCGGGGCCTGCTGCAGGCCGATGGCTGGCGCGTGTGGGCCCAGGAGAACCTGGCAGAGCTTTATTCCCATGGGCTGTGGGGGGTGCCGAGTTTCAACTACGGCGAACTGAACGTATTCGGGCAGGACCGCCTCGATTGCATCGAACGCGCTATCGTGGCAGGCAGCTCAGGCACAATATCAGCAGGGAGATAGCGATGGCGGCAGACTACATCCTCTACGGTGGCGATCATTCCTATTACACCGGTAAGGTGCGGGCCTATCTGCGTTTCAAGGGTCTTGACTGGGAAGAGGTGACCGCCTCCAGGGCAGTCTACAAATCCACGATCCTGCCGCAAATCGGCGCGGCGATAGTGCCTGTGCTGGCTACCGTCGACGGGCAGTTCGTGCAGGACACCACCGACATCATCGATTTTCTCGAGGCGGCCCACCCAGCGGTTTCTGTCTACCCGGACACGCCGGTGCAGAAACTGGTAGCGCTGATGCTGGAGCTGTATGGCGACGAATGGCTGGTCATTCCCGCCATGCATTACCGCTGGAGCGTGCTGGAGCAACAGCGTGAGTTCATATTCGGGGAATTCGGCAGGATGAGCGCGCCGGATGCAGGCCTTGAGGAGCAGCTGGCAATCGGCGAGCGCACCTCCGCCATGTTCCGGGGCTCGATAACGGGGCTGGGAATTACCGATCAGACCGCGCCGGGAATAGAACAGGCCTACCTCGAATTCCTGGGCCAGATGGACGCGCATTTCAGCCAGTACGATTTCCTGCTGGGCTCGCGCCCCTGTATCGGGGATTTCGGTTTCATGGGCCCACTGTACGCTCACCTGGGTCGCGATCCGGTACCGAAAGCAATCATGCAGGAGCGGGCTCCAAATGTGTACGCCTGGGTGGAACGCATGAACAACCCCGTGCCGCTCTCCGGTGAGTGGCTCGCGGATGATGAGATCCCGGTAACGCTGCTACCCATCCTGCGAACGATGTGCCGCGACCAGTTGCCCGATGTACTGGACGTGGTTCGCCACAACGCCGCCTGGCTGCAGCGGAACCCCGGCGGGAATATACCCCGCTTCCTGGGCATGCATCCCTTCCAGACCGGCAGCGCGTGCGGTGAGCGCGTTGTGCACAGCTATGCCCAGTGGATGTTCCAGCGGCCCTGGGCGCATTACCACAGCCTCCGCGGTGCGCAGAGGGTGGCGGCGGATGCACTGCTGAATGCCATCGGGGGCCATGCTGCCTTGAATGCTGAAATCATCCACTGGATAGAGCGCAAGACGGGGCAGCTGGAGTTGGTGGAGGCCGCCGGCCGTTGACCGCAAAGTGCTCCTGAACCCGGGTAACCAGGCCGCTTGTGCCTCCTGTACTTAAAATCCATAAAATCTATCGAAGTGATAATAACAATCAAATTTTAAAATTAATAAAAGTGACTACGATGATTGGAACAGGCCGTTCCACACAGGGGTCATCCCAGGGCGGCCCCCATCAACTCTCAAACAAGGAGCCAACACCATGGAAAACATGTCATCTTCAGCGGGCAAGTGCCCGGTCATGCACGGTAGCAACACTGCTGCCGGCAGCAGCAATACGGGGTGGTGGCCAAACGCACTCAATCTCGACATCCTCCACCAGCACGACCGCAAGACCAACCCCCTGGGCGAATCCTTCAACTACGCCGAGGCCTTCAGCAAGCTCGATCTGGAAGGCGTCAAGAACGATCTCAAGGCGTTGATGACCGACAGCCAGGACTGGTGGCCGGCAGACTGGGGTCACTACGGCGGTTTGATGATCCGCATGGCCTGGCACGCTGCCGGCAGCTATCGGGTGGCCGATGGCCGCGGTGGAGCCAACACGGGCAACCAGCGCTTTGCCCCCCTCAACAGCTGGCCCGACAACGGCAACCTGGACAAGGCTCGCCGCCTGCTGTGGCCGATCAAGAAGAAGTACGGTAGTGCTCTGTCCTGGGCGGACCTGATGATACTGGCCGGCAACATGGCCTATGAATCCATGGGCTTCAAGACCTTCGGCTTTGCCGGTGGACGTGAGGATATCTGGCATCCGGAAAAGGACACCTACTGGGGCTCGGAACAGGAATGGCTGGCGCCTACGGCTGGAGAAGGCAGCCGCTACACCGGCGAGCGCGAACTGGAAAACCCGCTGGCTGCGGTGATGATGGGTCTTATCTACGTGAATCCGGAAGGGGTCGACGGCAAACCCGATCCGCTGAAAACTGCCCACGACATGCGTGTCACGTTCTCGCGCATGGCGATGAATGACGAGGAGACCGTGGCGCTGACCGCCGGTGGCCACACAGTTGGCAAAGCCCACGGCAATGGCAACGCAGGGAACCTGGGCCCGGCGCCGGAAGGCGCGGATGTGGAAGTACAGGGTTTGGGCTGGATGAATCACAAGAGCCGGGGCGTCGGCCGCGATACCGTGACCAGTGGCGTCGAAGGCGCATGGACAACTCATCCAACCCGTTGGGATTACGGCTACTTTGACATGCT
>Ga0209391_10000686_pt1 | contig 16617 bp, 14 predicted proteins | sample PPLLak3March2015_FD_187246 | JGI IMG/M metagenome (GOLD analysis project Ga0209391, IMG submission 187246) | Freshwater sediment microbial communities from Prairie Pothole Lake near Jamestown, North Dakota, USA - PPLs Lake P7 Core (1) Depth... | ecosystem: Environmental > Aquatic > Freshwater >... | reverse complement strand
CGGCGAACTGCACATCGAACTTGCTGCCGGTCATCAGCTTGCGGCTCACGACGGCCGTGTGCACGCCATTGCTCCAGGTCGTGGCCAGACGCACGTCACCCCGGTCGGTGCCGGTCAAAGGATTGATGATGATCGAGGCTACCTCGTCGCCGGCCTTGAACTTGCTGTCGTCAAACGCCACCTCGTCACCCTTCTTGATGAAGTAGTTACCGCCGGCGTTGGCGGCCTTGGCATCGCGGCCCATGAACTGCGGCTTGCCGTTGACCAGTGCGACGTTGCTGTACTCGCCGCCCTGCGGTCCGGGGTCGCCCTTGCGCCCGGCATTGCGCGCGGTCTTCGGGTCATAGCGGGTACTGTCCGTGTACTGGTCGTCCAGGAAGCCATTGGGACCTGTGCGCTGTCCCTTGGCGTGCCACATGTCCAGCAACTGGTCGGGCAGGTTGGTGTACTTGTTGCCATAGGGCTTGGTCTGCCCTTCGTGGCAGGCCATGGCGCAGCCTTCCTTGTCGAACTGCTTGGCGGTGACCTCGTTGGTCGGCCAGAGCACGGCCCACTTGTCCTCGTAGTACAAATTGTCGTCGCCGCCCTTGTCAGCCGGGTCCTTGAGCTTTTTCCAGGACCCATCGGCCTGCTTCTGGTACGGGCCACGGCGCACGGAGTTGGTCGGATCGGTGTACTGGATCAGCATGTAGAGCATGTCCGCGGTATAGGCCGCTTTCAGCGTGACCTTGCTTTCGCCTTTTTCGCCGGGCTTGGCACCGAAGTTGACGCCACCGGTCAGCTCGGCCGACAACGGAGCGGCCTTGGCCCACACCGGGTCAGCGGCGCCGGCCGCCATGTTGGGCGCGGTGTTCGTGAATATGGCCACCAACGTGTCAGGGGCCGCTTTGTCCTGGGCAGATTGGCAACCCGCCAGGGCCAGCAGCGCCGTGCCCATCACCGCAGCAAATAACTTCGTCTTCATCCTCGTGCTCCTTGGTTGAAAAAATGGACTCTTTGCTCGATCTTCCGGGTCATGCATTGCTAGCGGTGCCGAAGCAAAGAGGAGTAGCGCCACTGTGAACCTGTGAGGGGGGGGGTGGTTTGATTTAGATCAAGGGCAAGTGAGGCTGCTGAAAACCCTCGGCGCTTGCGCAACGCCGGTGCGCAGGCGGCAAACCTCAGGTGAATGGGCGCTCACAGCGAACGGGCGGGTGGTCCGGCCCCGTCACGGGCCGGCCAGTCCCGCCAGCCTACGTTCAGTACGTCAGTTCAAGCACCACCACGTGCTGGCCCGCCGCGTACCAGGTGCGCCCGACGAGGCGCTCTCCGTTGAATTCGGCAGGGACGGCGCGGTCCGCCGCCCCAGGGACTAGGGTTTGCCTGCAGGCCGTGCCAGAACCTTCAGGTAGGCCTGGCAAAACTCCGGCGGCATGCGGCGCGCCTGACCGGTGCTCATTGCGATGCAGACCAGGTCCCAGCGCCCCCGCAGCACGGTGGCCTGGTCGTGGTTGCGGATCAGCTGGAAGCGGCGCTCCATGGTCAGCTTGCCGTCGCTGGCGGTCAGCCAGGTTGCCAGCGTCAGTGCTTCATGGCACGCGGTGGGCAGCAGGTAGTCGTATTCGCCGCGGCGAATCGCCATCGCGCGGTCCAGGCGCTGGTAGTCGCCCAGGCTCAGGCCCAGGGACTCCGAGTGCGCCCAGCCGATCTTTTCGCACCACTGCACGTACACCGCGTTGTTGGTGTGGTTCAGACCGTCGATGTCTTCGGCCTGCGGCATGACGGGCAGGGTGAAGGGTTGCGGGTAGTCCCAGTTCATGGGCGGGGTGTTGCCTGTTGGAAGAAGATCATCTTATCCAGCCGGCGGTGTTGAACCTCAGTTCCCCGCAAAGCGACGGTGGTGCGTCGTCGCACTGCCACGGCGTTCAGCTGCTTTGGCGCACAACGACCGTGTAGCCCACGTCCACGCTGTGCTGGGTCACGGCTTCACGGCGCATCAGCTTGAGCAGCAAGGCGGCGGCTTCCTCGCCGATGCGCGCCAGCGGGGTGTGCACGGTGGTCAGAGGGGGCAGCATCAGGTCGCTTCCCCTCAGGTCGTTGAAGCCGACGATGGCCACCCTTTGAGGCACGTCCACCTTCATCCGGTTGGCCGCCAGGAGCGCCCCCTGAGCGAGGTCGTCATTGCAGAAGAAGATGGCATCGATGGGTGGTGTCTGGCCCATGATCTGCTCGAACAGCAGGCCCCCGAGGGCCATGGAAGAGGGCGCTGGGTTCATCCATTCCAGCGTCGGATCAGCCAGGCCTTCGCACTGCATGACCTGCCGCCAGCCTTCCCGGCGCTGCAGGGTGCGGGGGTCCAGCTGCGCGGCGGCAAAGGCAATACGCCGCCGTCCACGGCCGATGAGATGTCGGGTCAGGTCGGCGGCCGCGTCGCTTTGCGAGAAGCCCACGCTGTAGACCCCGTCGTCCCCGCTGGTTTCCATCAGGTGCACACACGGCACCCCACTGCGCGCCATGAGCAGGCGAGTCGCCTCGGTGTGGTCAAAGCCCGTGACCAGCAAGCCCGCTGGGCGGTGCAAGAGCTGCTCGCGCAGCAGTTGCTCTTCTTCGCCAGGGTCGTAGTGGGTCACGCCGATCAGCGTCTGGTAGCCCGCGCGGCGCATGCTGGCCTGCACCGCTTCGAGCAGGCTGACAAACAGCTCGTTCGAGAGCATGGGGATCAACACCGCGACGTGCGTGCTGCGCTGCGAGGCCAGCGCGCGCGCGGCCGGATCGGGCACGTAACCGAGCTTGGCTGCAGCTGCCTGCACGCGCTCCACGAGCACAGGGTCAACGGCCCGCTCGCCACGCAAGGCGCGGGACACCGTGATCGGGCTGACGCCAGCGGCCAACGCAACATCGGCCAGCGTGACGCGCCCGGTGGCGCGTTGGCGAACAAATTGGGAAGGCATGGGTGTGCGGGTTTCTACTGATCTCTAATTATTGGCTTTTTTGTAGGATAGCGCTATCCAAATTCCTTTGCAAGTTGCAATGAATTTGCCGATTTGATTGAATTATTTGCCTGAGATAATGAAAGTGCGGACTGATTTTTTTAGACTATCACGGATAGCGCTATCCGAAGAATGAGCAAATTTATTGTCATCATGGGTGTTGCCGGGTGCGGCAAGTCGAGCCTGGGCGCTGCCCTGGCCAGCGCGGAAGGCCTGCCCCTGGTCGAGGGCGATGACTTCCACGGCGCCGCCAACCGCGCCAAGATGAGCCAGGGCATTGCCCTGACCGATGCCGACCGGGAAGGCTGGCTGGACATTCTGGGGCAGCAGTTGCAAGCGCATCCGCTGGGCCTGGTGCTGACCTGCTCCTCTCTCAAGCGCAGCTACCGGGACCAGCTGCGCAAGGCCCGTCCCGAACTGCGTTTCGTTTTCCTGGAAATCAGCCGGGACGAGGCCCAGGCACGTGTGGTCGCCCGATCGGCGACCCACTTCTTCTCGACCAGCCTGGTGGACAGTCAGTTCGCCACGCTCGAGTCCCCGGTGGGTGAGCCCGGTGTGTTGCGGGTCGATGCGCGCCATCCGGTGGCACAACTGCAGGCGCAGGCGTCCGCCTGGCTGAACAACGAGGCTTTCGCATGAAACAGTCGAGTCTTTTGCACCGGGCGCAGGCCCTCACCCACGCCGCGATGGCCGTGGCGCTGGGGATCATGGCGCTGGCCGTTTTCATCAACGTGGTGTTGCGCTACGGCTTTGGCAGCGGCGTGGCGGCGAGCGAGGAACTCTCTCGCCTGCTGTTCGTGTGGATGGTGTTCATGGGCGCCGCAGCCGCCTACCCGGCCGGCGAGCACATGGCTTTTACCAGCCTTGCCGGCGCGCTGAAAAACCGACTGAAGATCTTTTCCGCGCTTACGGTGCTGATTCGCCTGCTCGTGATCACGGCTTGCGCCATGCTGGCCTGGGGCGCCTGGCAGCAGGTGGTGGTGGGTTTTGGCAGCCACTCGGTCGTGCTGGGCTACTCCACGGCCCTCTTGCCCCTGCCGGCCTTTCTCTGCTCGGTGGCCATGGGCGTCATGGCGCTGATCGAACTGGTCCGGGGCACGCCGTTGGACCTCGGTCACAGCGCTGAAATGGAGTGATCATGAGCCCCGAAACCCAGGCATTTGTGGTGTTTTCGGTGGGCATGCTGGTGCTCATGGGCATCGGCATGAACATGGGCCTGGCTCTCGTGCTGACCGGTGCCGGCATGGCCTGGGTGCTCAACTTCTGGGACACGCAGTTGCTGGCTCAGAATCTGGTGGCGGGCGTGGACAGTTTTGCGCTGCTGGCGGTGCCTTTCTTCATCCTGGCGGGCGAACTGATGAATGCCGGCGGTATCAGTCGGCGCATCATCGACATGGCGCAGGCCTGGGTGGGTCACGTCCGTGGCGGGCTGGGCTATGTGGCGATCGGCGCTGCAGTGCTGATGGCCAGCATGAGCGGCTCCGCCCTGGCCGACACTGCCGCGCTGGCCACCATCCTGCTGCCGATGATGCGCCAGCAGGGCTACCCGATGGCCACGTCAGGTGGCCTGATCGCCTCCGGCGGCATCATCGCGCCGATCATTCCACCGTCGATGCCGTTCGTGATCTACGGCGTCACCACCAACACCTCGATCTCGGCGCTGTTCGTCTCGGGCATCGTCCCCGGTTTTCTGATGGGCATCGGCCTGATCGTCACCTGGAGGTATGTGCTGCGCAAGCTCGAACTGCCCAGAGGCCAGCCGTTGCCGATGCGCGCGCGTTTGGCGTCCACCAGAAAGGCTTTCTGGGCCTTGCTGATGCCCATCATCATCATCGGTGGCATGAAATCCGGCGTTTTCACGCCGACCGAGGCGGCCGTGGTGGCAGCGTTCTATGCGCTGGTGATCGCGCTGTTCGTACACCGTGAAATGAAGCTGCCTCAGATCTACGACGTGCTGCTGCGCGCCGCCAAGACCACTTCCGTCGTGATGTTCCTGTGCGCCGGTGCCCAAGTGGCCAGCTACATGATCACCCTGGCCGACATGCCCAGCGTGCTGACCCAATGGCTGGGCCCGCTGGTCGACAACCCGCGCCTGCTGATGGCGGTGATGATGGTGGCGCTGGTGCTGATCGGCACCGCGCTCGACCTCACGCCGACGATCCTGATCTTCGGGCCGGTGATGCTTCCGATCGCGGTCAAGGCCGGGATCGACCCGGTGTACTTCGGCCTGATGTTCGTGCTCAACGGCGCCATCGGGTTGATCACGCCGCCGGTGGGCACGGTGCTCAATGTCGTGGCGGGCGTGGGCCGCATGCCGGTCCATCACGTCATCAGAGGCGTGAACCCGTTCCTGATGACCTATGTGGTGCTGCTGACCCTGTTTGTGATCTTTCCCCAGATCGTGACCCTGCCCGTGCAGTGGATGCGGTGATTTCCCTTTGTTCAACTCTTTTTTTCAACTGGAGGCTCTCATGAAAATGCTTCGTCGTACCGTTCTCACCACCCTGTCTGCGGCTGCCCTGGTGGCATCCATGGGGGCCGTGGCCCAGGACATCAAGCCGCGTCTGATTCGCTTTGGCTACGGCCTCAACGAACAGAGCAACCAGGGGCGCGCCGTCAAGGTATTCGCCGAGGAGGTGGAGAAACTTTCCGGCGGCAAGATGAAGCTGCGGGCCGTCGGTGCCGCGGCGCTGGGCCCGGACGTACAGATGCAGCAGGCACTGATCGGCGGTGCCCAGGAGATGATGGTGGGCTCCACCGCCACGTTGGTGGGGATCACCAAGGAAATGGCCCTGTGGGACACGCCTTTCCTGTTCAACAGCGCCAAAGAGGCTGACGCCATCCTGGACGGCCCGATCGGCCAGAAGGTGATGGACAAGCTGCAGGAGAAGGGCCTGGTCGGCCTGGTGTACTGGGAAAACGGCTTCCGCAACCTGACCAACAGCCAGCGGCCCGTGACAAAGATGGAAGACCTCAACGGCGTCAAGCTGCGGGTCATGCAGAACCCGGTGTACCTGGATGCCTTCAAGACCCTGGGCGCCAACGCCATTCCTCTGCCGTTCTCTGAACTGTTCACTGCGCTGGAGACCAAGACGGTGGACGGTCAGGAGAACCCGTACAACACCATCCTGTCCAGCAAGTTCTATGAGGTGCAGAAGTACCTCAGCGTGACCAACCACGTGTACAGCCCGTGGATCGTGCTGGTCAGCAAAAAATGGTGGGATCAGCTCTCCAAGGCCGAGCAGAAGGTGCTGCTGGATGCTGCCAAGGTCAGCCGCGAGTTCGAGCGCAAGGACACGCGCGCCGAAGCAGGCCGTGCGTTGAACGACCTGAAGGGCAAGGGCATGCAGATCAACGAACTGTCAGCGGCCGAGTCGGCCCGCATGCGCGACAAGCTGACCAAGGTCAACGCCTTGATCGCCGCCAACGTTGGCATGGACCTCTGGAACGAGACCAAGACCGCGCTCGAAAAACAGCGCAAGTAAGGGTTTCTGGCGAACGGGCCGTTCGGTGCGGGCAGGTCGCCGCACCGGGGCTGTTCGCGGGGCCGGCAAATCCGCTGTCGGGGAAAGACATCAGGCAGCGTAGACCGTGGAAGCGGTTTCGCCACCGCGGCCGGTCCAGTTGGTATGGAAGTACTCACCGCGCGGCCTGTCAACCCTCTCATATTGATGCGCGCCAAAAAAGTCTCTCTGAGCCTGCAACAGGTTCGCGGGGAGGTTTCCACATCGGTAGCCGTCATAGAAGGCCAGTGCCGACGACAAAGCCGGCGTCGGAACGCCACTCTTTATTGCTTGTACGAGCACATTTCTCAAAGACTGTTGCGAGTCAGAAATTGTCTTCGAGAAAAAAGGATCAAGGAGCAGATTCTGGAGATCGGGATCCCTGTCAAACGCCTCCTTTATCTTTCCGAGAAAAGCAGAACGAATGATGCAGCCACCCCGCCATATTGACGCGATGCCGCCGTAATTCAGATTCCAGTGGTGGGACCTAGCGACCGCTCGCATCAATTGATAGCCCTGGGTGTAGGAAATTATTTTCGCTGCATACAGGGCTTTTTCGAGCTCATCGATGAAGGAGTTTCTCTCAGGTGTGAAGTCCGCAGCAGGACCCGTCAATACTCTGGATGCCGATATTCTCTCGTCTTTCATTGATGAAAGTACACGAGAAAAAACGGACTCTGTGATAAGCGTAAGCGGAATGGCCTCGTCAAGAGCAGTAATGATCGTCCATTTTCCTGTCCCTTTTTGGCCTGCCTTGTCCAGTATTTTGTCAATCAAGGGGAGTCCATCTTCATCACGCGCAGAAAGAATATCGCTCGTGATTTCAATCAGGTAACTGTTCAAACTGCCCTGGCTCCACTTTGAAAAGATATCGCTCATTTCATCGGCGGTCATCTTCAACACGTTTCTCATGATGTCGTACACCTCACAGATAAGTTGCATGTCACCATATTCGATGCCGTTGTGAACCATCTTCACGAAATGTCCAGAGCCTTCCTCTCCGATCCACTCGCAACATGAACTCCCGTCATCAAGCTTCGCGGCAATGGCCTGGAAGATCGGTTGAACGCTTGCCCAGGCTGCCTTGGAGCCGCCTGGCATCAGGGACGGGCCGCGCAGAGCGCCTTCCTCTCCGCCTGACACACCGGTACCGACAAAGTGCAGATTTTTTTCTTCGAGCAGCCTTGTTCTATCTGTTGTGTCCTGGAAATTTGAGTTGCCGCCATCGACAAGAATGTCACTTTCTCCAAGAAGTGGCGTCAGCAGCGCAATGACATCATCGACGGGTCTGCCGGCTGGAACCATCATCATGATGATTCTGGGATGTTGCAGGGAGTCAATAAACGCCCCGACTGAACTGAATCCTGAAATATTCTTTCCTTGCCCTTTTCGGGCAATGAATAAATTTACTTTTTCGATTGAAGCATCAAATACTGATACGGAGAAACCATGGTTTTCCATGTTGAGAGCCAAATTCTCTCCCATGACGCCAATGCCAATGAGTCCAATGTGAGAGCGCATTTTTTGCTTCCTGGTGATTTGTTTGTCGGAATGTGCGAACTTGAAAGGCTTTGCCTTAAAAGGGATGCGAGGGACGCCTGTGCCGGTTGGGATGCGGCGTCGAGGCCCGCATCGTCGATCTCGGCCGGGGCATAAGATTGTAGGATCGCAATGGGCCTCCCTGCATTCCCCATAGCAGTCCGAATTCCGATATTTTTGCCTTTTCCCCAGCGCCGGATGGACGCTCTCAACTATCGATTACGTAGTGCCGGCCCGCCAGTCTCGCCGGCGGCAGTCCGGTGCGGATGCCTTCGCTAAGATGCCATGCAGGGCCTTGCCCGACGGGTTGACTTTGAACGGGAGAAGCAATTGACCGAATTCCTTGCATGGGCCTTGGCCGTGGTGGTGGTGCTGTGGCTCATCCAGATCCTTTACCTGCGCGGGCCGGACCTGCGTGCGTTTGACGGGCCCATCGGGCAGCGTCGATCGATCAATGCGCCGCCCAGTGCGGAGCACCAGGCGGTGGTGGCATCGCTCGGCGGCATTGCCGGCGCGTTGAAGAGTGTGCCCCGCCGGCAGCACCTGGCCTGGCTGCGCAATTACATGGACAACGCGTTTCCCCTTGCCGAAGTGGCCATCCGGATCGCACCGGTCGATGTCGCAGGCGTGCCCGCCGAATGGGTGCTGGCGCCGAACGCCGACCCGCAGCGCCGCCTGCTCTACATCCACGGCGGCGCGTGGACCATGGGCAGCCCAAAAAGCCACCGGCGCCTGACCGCCAAGTTCTCCGAAGTCGCCAACGCTGCGGTATTGGCTATCGATTACCGCCTGATGCCCGAGCACCCGCGCCTGGCAGGCATCGAAGACTGCCGCACCGCCTGGCGCTGGATGCTGGACCACGGCCCTGACGGCGTGAGCCCGGCCAGCGCGGTGTTCGTGGCCGGCGATTCGGCAGGGGGCAACCTGACGCTGTCGCTTATCGCCTGGGTGCGCGACCAGGGCCTGCGCGCCCCAGATGCCGCCGTGGCCTTGTCACCAGCCACCGACGCTTCGCTGGGCAGCCCGAGCCTGAAGGGCAACATCGAGACCGACCCCATGTTGGGCCCGCTGTTCAAGGCGCTGGCGAAGATTCCCCGCGCTGTGCTGCTCTGGTTCGGCTGGTTTCAGAACCGCATGCGGCCGAGCCATCCGGTGATCTCGCCGGTCTTTGGCGACCTGTCGGGCTTGCCGCCCTTGCTGGTGCAAGCCAGCGAGGCCGAAATGCTGATCGACGACAGCCGACGCTACGTCAACAAGGCCAGCGCAGCCGGCTCGCCCGTCACCCTGCAGACCTGGCCGCACATGGTCCACGTTTGGCAGCTCTTCCATCCCGAGCTGCCCGAGGGGCGGGAAGCCTTTGAGGAGATTGGCCGGTTCCTGCGTGAGAGTTCACAGGGGCGTTGGGCTGGCGGCCCTCGGGACGGTGCGATTTCTTGACGTGAATCAGTTGTTCGCCGTTGGCCGCCACAGGATCGTCAGACGCCGGCAATCTTGGTGCTTATGATAGGAAGGCATGGCGCCGGATGACGGTGCCGAACCAGGGATTCCCACCATGACACAAGTTGTTTCCAACGCGCGCATTCCCGCCACCCTGATTCCCGGCGACGGGATCGGCGAGGAGATCGTCCACGCCACGCTGGCGGCGCTTGACGCCCTGGACGCACCCTTCGACTGGGACCGCCAGATCGCCGGCCTGGCCGGCGTGCAGGCCGCGGGCGATCCGCTGCCCCAGGCCACGCTCGACAGCATCCGGCGTACCCGTTTGGCGCTGAAGGGGCCGCTGGAGACGCCCTCGGGTGGCGGCTACCGTTCCTCCAACGTGCGGCTGCGCGAGGAGTTCCAGCTCTATGCCAACCTGCGCCCGGCGCGCACCATCATTCCTGGCGGACGCTTCGACAAGGTGGATCTGGTGGTGGTGCGCGAAAACCTCGAAGGCCTGTACATCGGCCACGAGCACTACGTGAAGATCGACGAAGACCCCCACGCCGTGGCCATGGCCACCGGCATCAACACCCGCGCCGGCAGCCGCCGCCTGCTGGAGTTCGCCTTCGAACATGCTGTGCTGACCGGGCGCAAGAAGGTCAGCATCGTGCACAAGGCCAACATCATGAAGGCGCTCACCGGCATCTTCCTGGAGACCGGGCTGGAGCTGTACGAGCGGAAGTACAAAGGCAAGTTCGAGCTCGACACCGTGATCATCGACGCCTGCGCGATGAAGCTGGTGCTCAACCCCTGGCAGTTCGACATGCTGGTCACGACCAACCTGTTCGGCGACATCCTGTCGGACCTGGTGGCCGGGCTGGTCGGCGGGCTGGGCATGGCGCCGGGCGCCAACATCGGCGCCGATGCGGCGATCTTCGAGGCGGTTCACGGCTCCGCGCCCGACATCGCCGGCAAGGGCATCGCCAACCCGATCGCGCTGATGCTGGCCGCCGCCATGATGCTCGACCACTGCAAGCTCACGCAGCAGGCGACACGCCTGCGCACGGCCATCGACCAGACGCTCAATATCGACAACATCCGCACCGGCGACCTCGGGGGCAGTGCCGGGACCGACGCGTTTGCCAAGGCCGTGGTGAGCCGGATCAGGAACGGCTGAGAGTCGCACGCTGGCCCAAATCCAACAGACCGCCCACTCACCGGTTCACGTGATGCAGATCCACTCCCAACCCTTGGTCAGCGGTGTCCCGGACGTGATGACCCTGCTGGCGCGGCATGGCAACGCACCGCAGGCGCTGGTGCAGATCCTGCGTGAGCTGCAGGCGCAGCAGGGCTGGCTGCCGCGGGACGCCCTGAGCCAGATTGCCACCGGGCTCGGATTGACGCTGGCGCATGTCGAGGGTGTGGCTGGCTTCTACCGCTTCTTTCACACCGAGCCGGTCGGCGCTTACCGGGTGCTGTTCAGCGACAACGTCACCGACCGCCTGCTGGGCAGCCAGGCCTTGATGGCCGACCTGTGCCGGCGTCTCGGCGTGGCGCCGGGGCGCCTGAGTGGCGACGGGCGGGTCAGCGTGGACACCACTTCCTGCACCGGCCTGTGCGACCAGGGTCCGGCGCTGCTTATCAACCACCACCAGGTCGTGACCCGGCTCGACGCGGCGCGCGTGGCGCAGATGGCCGAACTGATTCGCAAGCGCGTGCCCGTGGAGCAATGGCCGCCCGCCTGGTTCGAGGTGCAGGACAACATCCGGCGCGCCGATGTGCTGCTGGGCGCGGCGAACGCGCCGGGGGACGCCCTGCGCGCCGCGCTGGCGCGTGGCGCCGAGGCGATGCTGGGCGAGATGAAACGCTCCAACCTGCGCGGGCGCGGTGGCGCGGGCTTCATGACCGGCCTGAAATGGGCTTTGTGCCGCGAGACCACCGGTGCCGAGCACGTCGTGGTCTGCAATGCGGACGAGGGCGAGCCCGGTACCTTCAAGGACCACGTGCTGCTGCGCCGCCAGGCCGACGCGGTGTTCGAGGGCATGACGATTGCCGCACACGTCATCGGCGCACGGGTCGGCCTGGTGTACCTGCGCGGCGAGTACCGCTATCTGCTGGAGGCGCTGCAGGCGGTGCTGCAGCGCCGCCGCGATGCCGGCCTGCTGGGCCGGGCCATCCTAGGGCATGCGGGGTTTGACTTCGACATTCACATCCATGTCGGCGCGGGCGCCTATGTGTGCGGCGAGGAGTCGGCCCTGATCGAGTCGCTCGAAGGCAAGCGCGGCACGCCGCGCATCCGCCCGCCGTTTCCTGTGGAGAGCGGTTATCTCGGGCATCCGACCATCGTCAACAACGTCGAGACCTTTTGCGCCGCCAGCCAGATCGCGCTGCAGGGCGGCGCCTGGTGGGCCGGTATCGGTACGGCCAAGTCCACCGGTACCAAGATCCATTCCGTGTCGGGCGACTGCGAACGCCCGGGCTTGTACGAGTACCCGTACGGCACCCGCATCGGACGCATCCTGGAAGACTGCGGCGCGCGCGACACCCAGGCGGTGCAGGTCGGCGGTCCGTCGGGCGTGTGCCTTTCAGCCTTCGAGTTCGGCCGACGCATCGCCTTCGAGGACGTGCCGACGGCGGGCGCCTTCATGGTGTTTGACCGCAGCCGCGACATGTTCGAGGTGGCGCGCGCCTTCGCCCACTTCTTCGCGCACGAGAGCTGCGGGTTCTGCACGCCCTGCCGCGTCGGCACGGCGTTGGTCGTCAAGCGGCTGGACAAGCTGGCCTCGGGCCAGGGCTCGCGCTATGACATCGACGTGCTGTTCGAACTCGACAAGCTGATGCACACCACCACCCACTGCGGCCTGGGCGCCACGGCCTGCAACCCGCTGCGCGACACCATCCTGCGGTTCCGGCCGGCCTACGAGCAGCGCCTGAAGTCGCTGTATTTCGAGCCGGGTTTTGATCTGGACGCCGAGCTGTCGATCGCCCGGCGCATGACCGGGCGCGACGACGCCGGTGCCCATCTGGAGAACAAGGCATGAGACATCCTGTGCCAACCCCCAGGCGCCGGGCCGCTGCCAGGGCGAATCACGTCGCGGCGCGCAGCGCGGAGGTATTTCTATGAGCCGCGAACTTCATCAGGAAGGCGGCGCCTGGCCGAGTTTCTCGCTCGACGGCGAGGAGGTGCCGTTCAACCCGGGCGACACCATCCTGCAGGCGGCCACCCGCGTCGGCCGCTACATTCCGCATCTGTGCTGGCACCCCGATTTCCCGGCGCACGGCTCGTGCCGGCTGTGCAGTGTCAAGGTCAACGGCAAGCCTGCGGGCGCCTGCACGGCAAAGGCTTCCGCCGGGCTGGACGTGGAAAGCGACACCGAAGAGCTGAATGGCCATCGCAAGACGCTGCTGCAGATGCTGTTCGTCGAGGGCAACCATTTCTGCCCGAGTTGCGAGAAGAGCGGTAATTGCCTGCTTCAGGCCACCGCCTACGAGATGGGCATGGAAGGTCCGCACTTCGAGGAGTTCTACCCGAGCCGGCCGGTGGACGCCAGCCACCCCGACATCCTGCTGGACCTGAACCGCTGCATCCTGTGCGAACTGTGCGTGCGGGCCAGCCGCGATGTCGATGGCAAGAGTGTCTTTGCCATCGGTGGCCACGGCATTCACGCCCACCTGCTGGTCAACAGCGCCAGCGGCCGGCTGGCCGACACGGCGATGGCGCTGGACGACCGCGCGGCCCAAATCTGCCCCGTCGGGGTGATCCTGCCCAAGCGTCAGGGCTTCGTGACGCCGATCGGCCAGCGGCGTTTCGATGCGATTCCCGTGTCGGAGCAGGTGGAAGGAGACCCGTCATGATCTTGCCGGTCATGCCGCACGGTCCGCGCAAGCTCAAGGTAGCGACGGTTTCGCTGGCCGGCTGCTTTGGCTGCCACATGTCCTTCCTGGACATCGACGAGCGCCTGTTGGAACTGCTCGATCTCGTCGAGTTCGACCGTTCCCCGTTGACCGACATCAAGACCGTGGGCCATTGCGACATCGGCCTTATTGAGGGCGGCCTGTGCAATGCCGAGAACGTGGTGGTGCTGCGCGAATTCCGCGCGGCCTGCAAGACGCTGGTGGCGGTGGGTGCCTGCGCCATCAACGGCGGCTTGCCGGCGCAGCGCAACCACCTCGACCTCGGGCGCATGCTGACCGACGTGTACCGCAGCCGTCCTGGCCTGAGCTCCGGCAGCGGTATTCCGAACGATCCCGAGCTGCCCCTGCCGCTGAACAAGGTGCACCCGATCCACGAGGTGGTGCATGTGGACTATTTCCTGCCCGGCTGCCCGCCCTCGGCCGATGCGTTCTGGCGCTTTCTGACTGACCTGATGGCCGGGCGCACGCCGCATCTGGGGCACGGGTTGATGCACTACGACTGACTGGAGTGAGAATTTGCAGGACAGCGCAGGAGTTGCACGAAGTGAGTTTTGCGCTGTCCTCGACCCCATGAGAACTTGCGGGACAGACCAGGAGTTACACGCAGTGAACTTTGCTCTGTCCTCAACCATTTAGAAAGCCATGACCCGATCACTTGAAACCGCCGCCCCCGCCGCCGTCGCGCAAGGCCTGCGCCGCGTGGCCATTGATCCGCTGTCCCGCGTGGAGGGCCACGGCAAGGTGACGATCCTGCTCGACGCGCAAAACCGGGTGCAGCAGGTTCGCCTGCACATCGTCGAGTTCCGCGGCTTCGAGAAATTCATCGAAGGCCGGCCCTACTGGGAGGTGCCGGTGATGGTGCAGCGCCTGTGTGGCATCTGCCCGGTGTCGCACCACCTGGCGGCGTCCAAGGCCTTCGACCGGGTGGTGGGCGCGGTGCCGGTCACAGCTTCCGCCGAAAAGATACGCCGGCTGATGCACTACGGCCAAGTGATGCAGTCGCACGCCCTGCATTTCTTTCACCTGTCGTCGCCCGACCTGCTGTTCGGCTTTGACTCTGACGCGAACCGGCGCAACATCGTCGGCGTGGCACAGGCGCACCCTGACATCGCGAAGAAGGGCATCCTTCTGCGCAAGTTCGGCCAGGAAGTGATCCGCGTGACCGCCGGCAAACGGGTGCACGGCACGGGCTCGGTGCCTGGCGGCATGAACAAGCACGTCAGCGCCGAGGACCGTGCGATGCTGCGGCGCGATGTGGCACAGATGACCGCGTGGGCGCAGGATGCGGTGGGTATGGCAAAGCAATTGCACGCACAGAACCCCGCGCTGTACGACAGCTTTGGCAGTTTCCGCTCCAGCATGCTCTCGCTGGTGCGCGCCGACGGGGCGATGGACCTCTACGACGGCGTGATCCGCGCGCGCGATGCCGCAGGGCAACTCATCTTTGACGGTGCCAGCGACCAGGGCTACCTTGACCTGATCGAGGAGGAGGTGAAGCCCTGGACCTACATGAAGTTCCCTTTCCTGAAGAGCCTGGGGCCCGACCTGGGCTGGTACCGGGTGGGGCCTTTGGCGCGCCTGCAGAACTGCGACTTCATTCCCAGCCCGCTGGCTGAAGTCGAGCGCCAGGCGTTTGTCGCCTGGGGCCGTGGCGAGCCCATCCATGCCACGCTGGCTTACCACTGGGCCCGCATGATCGAGCTGCTGCATTGCATCGAGGTGATCGCGGAACTGCTGGACGACCCCGACATCCTCTCGGGCGAACTGATGGCCGGCGGGCCGCGACGGCGCTCGGGCGTGGGCGTGATCGAGGCGCCGCGCGGCACGCTGATCCACCACTACGAGGTGGGCGATGACGACCTGGTGACGATGTGCAACCTGATCGTCTCGACCACGCACAACAACCAGGCGATGAACGAGGCGGTGTGCTCGGTGGCGCGCGAGTACCTCGACGGGCGCGAGCTGACCGAAGGCTTGCTGAACCACATCGAGGTGGCGATCCGCGCCTACGACCCCTGCCTGTCCTGTGCCACCCATGCGCTGGGGCAGATGCCGCTGGACGTGGCGCTGATTGGGGCGCAGGGTGAACTGATGGACCGGATCACCCGCTCGCACACCGGTGACATCGTGCGCGATCTCCAGCCGCCTTCATCGCCCGCGGCATGACGCCCGCGTCCGTGCCCTTGCCGGCACAGGCTGGGCTTGCGCCGATTCTGGTGTTTGGCTGGGGCAACCTGAGCCGGGGCGACGACGCACTGGGCCCGCTGTTCGTCGAGAAGCTGCGCGCCGCGCTGGCCGGCGATCCCCGCGTGGAGTTCCTCGAAGACTATCAGCTGCAGATCGAGCATGCGCTGGACCTGGCGGGTCGCCGGCAGCTGCTGTTCGTCGATGCCAGCCTGGGCTGCGCGGCCCCCTTCGAGGTGACGCCCCTCGCACCGGCCAGGGATGCCAGCTTCACGACGCACGCCCTTTCGCCACGGGCGCTGCTGCAGGTGTTTTGCGATGTGCAGGGGGAGACGCCTCCGCCCTGCACGCTGCTGGCGATCCGGGCCGAACGCTTCGAGCTCGGCGAGCCGCCGGGGCCGGCGGCCCTGGAAAATCTCGAGGCCGCCTTGGGCTGGGCGAGTCAATGGCTTGCCGGGCACGGTGTGAAAAATGTGTCGTGATCTGGGCCGCGTTCTCGTGATTCGGGTTACACAACCGCTGCACCTCGATGTCGGACAGTCCTCGCAAGCAGCGGAGAAACCGCCGGTACACATCGGCCGCGCTGCGGTGATGGAGCAACTCGCGGACGCCCCGCTCATCGCTGGACTTCACAGGGTGCCAGCAGGGGCGCAGTTCGCCACATCGCGCTGCTTCTCGGTACGGCCTATCCATCGCTTCAGATACTCCACGTCGAAAGTCATGGTCGTTTCCTGGATTCCAATGCACCCGCGACAACCAAGGACGACCCCCTCAGTGCGCCAGCGGATCGCGGTCGGGCCCGGCGACGACGCCCTCGTCGTGAAGCTTGCCAATCGCTGCCCCATCGAGTCGCAGCACTTCGTGCAAAACCTCGTCGGTGTGGGTGCCCAGCGGCGCGGCGGGCGTGGTGGCCTCGCGCGCGAGCGCGGGCGCACGCACGGCCGATCCGGCGGCAATGTGGTGGCCAATGCCGGGGGTGTCGACCTGCTCGAAAACCGGGTTGGTTGACGCGTTGACGCGCGGATCGGTGGCGAGCAATTCCCCCACGTTCTGGTAGCGGCCGAAAGTGGCCTTGTGCGCGCGAA
>Ga0209391_10000685_pt1 | contig 16621 bp, 12 predicted proteins | sample PPLLak3March2015_FD_187246 | JGI IMG/M metagenome (GOLD analysis project Ga0209391, IMG submission 187246) | Freshwater sediment microbial communities from Prairie Pothole Lake near Jamestown, North Dakota, USA - PPLs Lake P7 Core (1) Depth... | ecosystem: Environmental > Aquatic > Freshwater >... | reverse complement strand
CAGCGACTCGTAGATGCCGCAGGAGAGGTACATGCGCTCTGCGGGCCGGCCCGGGTGTCGCCGGAACTCGTTGACGAACTTCGCCACCGGGTCGAAGGTCGCCGTCCGCCGATGGTGGCCGATGTCTGAAAATGCGAAGGAACCCGACTGCAGCACCAGCCGTCCGAACGCGCCGGGGTGGCGCCACGCGGTGTGCAGCGAGGCGACCGCGCCGAAGCTCGCGCCCATCAGGCCGCGGGCCGCCGGGCTCGAATGCAGCGGGAAGTCGTGGGCCAGCTGCGTCGGCAGTTCCTCGGCGATGAAGCGCGCGTGCCCGTCGTGACCCGCGTATTCCACGAGCCGGTCGGGCGACTGCGTGAGGGCGGCGATCAGCGGCGGGATCTCGAGCCGGTGGATCAGGTTGTCGAGCACCACGCGCAGGCTCGCGTAGCGCAGGTAATCGTGGCCATCGTGCACCACCAGCAGCGGATAGCGGCGGCTGCGCCGGAAGCGCGCCGGCACGTACACGCCCACGTGGCGGTCGTCGCCGAGCGCGGCGCTCGCGAGCGCGACCTCGTCCACCGTGCCCGGCCGCGCCGCCGCGTCGGCCAGCGTCCACTCCGGGCGCTCGTAGCCGTGCCCCTGTGCCACCGAGTTGGCCCCGAACGGGTCCTGGGCCTGCAGTGGATTGAGCGGATCGAGGATCCACTCCTCCTGCCCGTCGCGCACGACCTCGAACTTGTACTCGATGCGCGAGTTCTCCGGCAGCTCGACGCGCAACACCCACAGGTCGGCCTCGCCGACGCGCTCGAAGGGCTGGCTGGCGGGCAGGCCGTGGATCCAGCAGCGCAGGTTCACCGCGTCCGCGGCGCCGTGATAGACGAACGTGACGCCGCCGGCATCCACGATCGGCGATCGTCGCGCCGCCGCCAGCGCCGCCTCCGAGGTCGCCACGCCGCGGAGTCCCGCCGCACCGCGTGGGCGGGTCACGCGCGGGCTCCGGCCGCCACGAGGCGCCCGATGCGGGTCAGCCGCTGCGAGCCCGCGGCGTCGGCGAGCCGGCCGCGACGCCAGAGCAGCCGACTGCCGTCGTCGAGGGTGTAGCCGCTGGCCGGTGCGAGGCGACGCGCGAGCAGCGCGACCCGCCGTCGGTCGGACGTCGCGAGGCGGGTCGCGGCATGCGGCAGGAACACGGTGCCTCGCACGAGACCGAGGCCCGCCTCGAACACCTCGGCGTTGCCGGCGCCCTGCGGCGGGTGATCGTGGAACAGTACGATGCGCTCGGCGAGCACCATCGCGCCGGCCGACCACGCCGCCACCGGCCTGCCGCGCAGCGCGCGCTCGAGGCCGAACAGCTTCAGGCGGTTGAGCAGCACCGCCACGTGGCCGCCGGCGATGCACACGAGGCCGGCGCCGCCGATCAGGTGCTCGAGTTCCGCCAACTGGGTGGCGAGCACCGGGCGTCGCTCGGGGCTCCAGTCGGCGTCGAAGCGATGGTGCAGGGCGCGGATGTCGCGCAGGTGTTCGGCGTCGAGGCGACGCAGTGCCGCGATCGCCGAACGCCGCGCCTTGTCCGCCAGCGGCGAGTCGTCGTCCGACTCAAGCAGCTCGCGTGCGGCGGCCTTTGCGTGGCCGAGCCGGACGCGATAGAGGTCCTGCAGCCGACGCAGCTCGTTCTGGCGGGCACGATAGGCGTCGTGCAGCCCGGGCTCGTGGGCGAAGACGGCCTCGGTCCGTTCATACAGGCGCAGGTCGCGCGCGGGCTCGCCGAGGTGCTCCTCGAGGGCACCGAGTTCACCTTCGCGCTCCTGCCATCCGGCGGTGATCGTGACCACGGGCCCGTGCAGGCCGGCGTGTCCGAGCGCCTCCCGGAGGTTGGGCGCGCGGAACTGCGGCCCCAGCAGCAGGACGTCTTGCATGTGCGGATATTGGCCGAACCGCCGCACGCTGGATACCATCCACCACCCATCGACGCGGGGAGAGCCGAACCCATGACCGTGACCTCGGGCGCGCGTGCCGTGCCTCGAACCCGCCTGCCCAGGACGATCCTCTCGGCGGCGGCCGTCGTCGCCCTCGGCACTTCCACCGCGTGGGCCGGCGCCGAGGCGGCCGCCCCAACCGAGCCGCCGCCCGGCCGCACCCTCGCCGACGTGCTCGCGGCGGCCGGGCCCGGCGACTGGCGCCCGCTCGACCCGGGCCACACGCTCTACCTCGAGCTCGAGTCAGGCCGGATCGTGATCGAACTCGCGCCGCAGTTCGCGCCGGAGCACGCGACGAACATCCTGCGCCTCGCCCGGCAGGGTTATTACGACGGGCTCGCGATCGTCCGCTCGCAGGACAACTTCGTCGTGCAGTGGGGCGACCCCGGGCTCAAGCGCTCGCTCGGGGAGGCACGCGCGACCCTACCGCCGGAATTCACGGTGCCCCTCGACGCGCGGCTGCCCTTTACGCGGCTGCCCGACCCGGATGGCTACGCGCCCGAGGTCGGGTTCTCCGGCGGCTTCCCGGCGGCGCGCGATCCGAAGCTGGGCCAGGCGTGGCTTGCGCACTGCTATGCGATGGTCGGCACAGGGCGCGACAACGCGATCGACAGCGGCAATGGCGCGGAACTGTACGTCGTGATCGGGCACGCCCCGCGCCAGCTCGACCGCAACATCGCGCTGGTGGGCAGGGTGGTGCAGGGGATGGAGCGGCTCGCCACGCTGCCGCGCGGCAGCGGACCGCTGGGGTTCTACGAGCAGCCTGCGCAACACGTGCCCATCCGCCGCGTGCGTGTGGCCGCCGACGTCCCGGACGCGGAGCGCACCCGGCTCGAGGTGCTGCGCACCGACACCGCCACCTTCGACGCGCTCGTCGAGGCGCGGCGCAACCGCCGCGACGAGTGGTACAAGGTGCCGGCGGGTTACATCGACCTGTGCAACGTGCCGATCCCGGTGCGCGTGCCCTGACCCCGTTGGTGCGGCGCAGCACGGGACGGGTCACGGACGTTATTGCGGATTGCGATCACGCGTCGCGCAAGGCAACGTAGCGGACACACGCGGGAAACTTCAGCATCTCGAACGGAGGGGAGACCATGGACCGCTTCTGGCTCAAGCAGTATCCGCCCGGCGTGCCCGCCGACGTCGACGTGGACCAGTACTCGTCGCTGGTGCAGCTCATGGAAGAGGGCTTCGCCAAGTACGCGAGCCGCGACGCCTATGCCTTCATGGATCGTCGCTTCAGCTTCGGCGAGATCGATCGCCTGTCGGCCGCCTTCGGCGCGTGGCTGCAGGGGCTCGGTCTCGCGCGCGGCACACGCGTCGCGATCATGATGCCGAACGTCGTGCAGTACCCGATCGCGCTCGCGGGCGTGCTGCGCGCGGGCTACGTGGTGGTCAACGTGAATCCGCTCTACACGCCGCGCGAGCTCGAGCACCAGCTCAAGGACTCCGGCGCCGAGGCGATCGTCATCCTCGAGAACTTCGCGGCGACCCTTCAGCAGGTGGTCGCGCGCACGCAGGTGAAGCACGTCGTCGTGGCCTCGATCGGCGACCTGCTCGGCTTCCCGAAGGGCGCCATCGTCAACTTCGCCGTCCGGCGCATCAAGAAGATGGTCCCGACCTTCACGCTGCCCGGGCACGTGCGCTTCAACGATGCGATCGAGGCGGGCGCTCAGCGCAAGCTCGCCCCGGTGCAGGTGGGCCCGCAGGACGTCGCCTTCCTGCAGTACACCGGCGGCACGACCGGCGTGTCGAAGGGCGCGACGCTCACTCACCGCAACCTCATCGCGAACGTGCTGCAGCTCGAGGCCTGGGTGCAACCCGCGCTCAAGGACACGAGCCGCGGGCCCTTGCCCGACCAGCTCGTCTACATCTGCGCGCTGCCGCTCTACCACGTGTTCGCGCTCACGGTGAACTGTCTCGGCGGCATCCGCCTCGGCACGCTCAACGTGCTGATCGCGAATCCGCGCGACATCCCGGGCTTCGTGGAGGAACTGGCCAAGTACAGGTTCAACGCGGTCCCGGGCGTGAACACCCTGTTCAACGCGCTGGCCGAGAACCCGGACTTCCAGAAGCTCGACTTCACGAGCCTGCGCCTCGCGAATGGCGGCGGCATGGCCGTTCAGAAGGCGGTCGCCGAGAAGTGGCTCAAGCTCACGGGCGTGCCGATCATCGAGGGCTACGGGCTGTCGGAGACCTCGCCGGTGGCGACTTCCAATCCCATCACGTCCACCGAGTACAACGGCACGATCGGGCTGCCGTTCCCGAATACCGAGATCGCCATCCTCGACGATGCGGGCCAGCCGGTACCGCTCGGGCAGCCCGGCGAGATCGCAATCCGCGGCCCGCAGGTGATGGCGGGCTACTGGAACCGCCCCGACGAGACCGCCAAGGTCATGACCCCGGACGGCTTCTTCAAGTCGGGAGATATCGGCGTCATGGACGAGCGCGGCTACACCAAGATCGTGGACCGCAAGAAGGACATGATCATCGTCTCGGGTTTCAACGTGTACCCGAACGAGGTCGAGGGCGTGGTCGCCATGCATCCCGGCGTAGTCGAGTGCGCCGCCATCGGCGTGCCGGACGCGAAGTCGGGCGAGGCGGTCAAGGTGTTCGTCGTGCGCAAGGATCCGACGCTCACCGAAGCCCAGCTCATGGACTTCTGCAAGCAGCACCTGACGGGCTACAAGAAGCCGAAGTTCATCGTGTTCCGCGACGAGCTGCCGAAGACCAACGTCGGCAAGATCCTGCGGCGCGAGTTGCGCGACGCGGAGGTCGCGGCGCAGCAGAAGTCCGCGTAAGACCGTCGCGTCGTCGCCTGGGCCCTCCGTAGTGGACCGGCGGGCGGGGTGAAGAGCCGCGGGGACGCCGTGAATACGTCCCTGTAGGCTCGCGCGCGACATCCATGTCGCGCGACGCCCCGCGGATCTTCACCCCGCCCGCCGGTCCTTGCGGTGGTGGCCGGCATCCGCGGCCGGGAATTGCGGCTCGTTACGCAACCGCCGCGACGTCGGCGCGGTATCCGGCCAGGAAGGTCAGGGTGGGCGGGGCGTCGCGCCGCAGGGACGCGGCGCGCGAGCCTACAGGGACGTATTCACGGCGTCCCCGCGCATCCTGACCTTCCTGGCCGGATACCGCGCAGGCCACCGAAAGCGCAGGTATGAACGACGCGACTACTGCCCGCGGAACTGCGGCGGTCGCCGCTGCATGAACGCAGTCATCGCCTCGGTGAGATCCTCCGAGTGCAGGAACGCCGAGTTCCACAAGGCGACGTAGTCGAGCGCGGCGTCCACCTCGCGGCGCACCGCGAAGCCGAGCACCTGCTTCGCGCCCTGCACCGCCAGCGGCGAGTTCGCGGCGATCTCCTGCGCCAGTGCGTGGGCCCGGGCGTGCAGCGCGTCGGCATTGGGCAGCAGCTCGTTCACGAGGCCGATCTCGCGGGCGCGCGCGGCGTCGATGTCCCGGCCCGTGAAGATCAGCTCGCGCGCCGGGCCGTCGCCGATTACGCGCGGCAGGCGCTGCAGCGTGCCCACGTCCGCGACCATCGCGATCTTCGTCTCGCGCACCGAGAACACCGCGTCGGCCGAGCACAGGCGGATGTCGCAGGCGGTGATCAGGTCCATGCCGCCGCCGATGCAGGCCCCGTGCACCGCCGCGATCACCGGCTTGTTGGTCTCGGCGAAGCAGCTCATGGTGCGCTGGTAGCGGCGCACGTCGTCGTACAGCGCGCGCCGCTTGCCGACGGCTGATTCGCCCCGGCCGGAGATGGCGCCGCCGCCCGCCAGTGCGGCGGCGTGGTCCATCAGGTCGATGCCCGCACAAAAGGCCTTACCGCGTCCCGCGAGCACGATGACACGCACCTCCGGGTCCGCGTTGAGGTTCGCGACGGCCGCCGGAATCGAGTCCCAGAGGGCGCGGTGCAGCGCGTTCAGTTTCTCGGGCCGGTCGAGCCAGAGCAGGGCTGCGCCGCCGTCACGTTCGATGGTCAGGTTCTGGAAGTTCATTGCGGTCTCGCGGTGCGGAGTCGGGGGGGCACGGGTCACGATGCCGCGCCGTGCCGCTGCTGCAGTCGCCGGGCCGCGTCCGTGGCGCGGCGCAGCAGGGTGTCGGTGGTGCCGGGCGCCAGCGCCGCGAGCTTTTCGATGAGTGCGGAGCCCGGCGGCACACCGATCTCGGCGAGACGGAAGCGGATGGCTAGAAAGATCGACCAGACCACCCACGACGGCGGCAGGGTGAGTGCCGCGGGCCATGTGTCGGCGCTCGCCGGGTCGTCCTGGATCCGCGTCGCCATCGGCGTGTCGATGACGCTCGGCAGCACCAGCGACACGTTGATGCGCTCTCCCACCAGTTCGGTGCGCAGCGCCTCGGTGAGCCCCACCAGCGCGAACTTCGTCGCGCTGTAGCCGCCGAGCGGAGAAAACCCGCGCCGTCCGGCCAGCGAGCCCACGTTGACGATGTGGCCGCGGCCCTGCCGGCGCATCAGCTTCACGGCTTCCTGCATGACGTGCAGCGCGCCGATCAGGTTGACATCGAGCATGCGCTGCAGGTCGACGGTGCGCAGGTCCACGACCTTGGCCGGGATCAGCACACCCGCGTTGTTGACGACGACGTCCACGGCGCCGAAGCGCCGGACCGCCTTGCGGAAGCAGGCCGCGACTGCCTCAGGATCGGTGACATCGGTGGCGGCGACGAGCGTCTGTGCACCGAGCTTGCGCGCCTCGATGGCCACCTTCGAGAGCACCTGCGCGCGTCGCGCGACCAGCACCAGGTTCGACCCGGCGTCCGCGAAGGCGAGCGCGGTCGCCCGCCCGATGCCGCTCGAGGCGCCGGTGACGAGCACGGTGCGGTCGCGGAATGAAGTTCCCTTGCTGGCCATGGCGCAACCTCCGGGAAAGGGGAGTGTCCCCTTCTACAGGCTACTTCAGGACTTCCGAGACCGGTGTGTAGGTCAGCCCGAGTTCGCGAGCCACCGCCTCGTTGGTCACGTGGCCGGCATGCACGTTCAGTCCGTTGGCGAGGTGCGGGTCGGCCTGCATTGCCGCCTTCCAGCCGTGGTCCGCAAGCCGGCGCGCGAAGGGCAGGGTGACGTTGTTCAGCGCGAAGGTCGACGTGCGCGGCACCGCGCCCGGCATGTTGGCCACGCAGTAGTGGATCACGTCGTCGACGACGTAGGTGGGCTCGGCGTGCGTGGTCGGCTTGCTGGTTTCGAAGCAGCCGCCCTGGTCGATCGAGATGTCGACGAGCACCGCGCCGGCCTTCATGCGCCGCACCATGTCCCTCGTCACCAGCTTCGGAGCAGCCGCACCCGCGATCAGCACCGCTCCGATCACGAGGTCTGCGTCGATCACGAGCGCGTCGATGTGCGCCTGCGTCGAGTACTCCGTGCGCAGCGACGGCCCGAAGATCGCCGACAGTTCCCGCAGGCGCTTCACCGAGCGATCCACCACGGTGACGTCGGCGCGCAGGCCGACGGCCATCTCGGCCGCGTGCGTGCCCGATACGCCGCCCCCCAGGATCACGACCTTGGCCGGCGCCACGCCGGGCACGCCGCCGAGCAGGATGCCGCGGCCGCCGTTCGCCTTCTGCAGGCAGTAGGCACCGACCTGCACGGACATGCGGCCCGCGACCTCGCTCATGGGCGTGAGGAGGGGCAGCGAGCCGTCCGTCGCGGTCACGGTCTCGTAGGCGATGCAGGTCGCGCCTGACTTGACCAGCGCCTCGGTCTGCTTCGGGTCCGGGGCGAGGTGCAGGTAGGTGTAGAGCACCTGCCCCGGGCGCAGCATCGCGCACTCGTTGGGCTGCGGCTCCTTGACCTTGACGATCATCTCCGCCCTGGCGAACACCTCCTCGGCGGTCGGCACGATCTTCGCGCCGACCTGCTGGTAGTCGGCATCCTTGACGCCGATGCCGGAAGCGGCTCCGGTCTGCACCAGCACCTCGTGGCCGGACTCGGTCAGCTCGCGGACGGCGGCTGGGACGAGGCCGACCCGGTACTCGTGGACCTTGATTTCCTTCGGCACTCCGATACGCATTGATTTCCCCTGGTGACATGCGGCTGTCGAGGCCAGCGAGGATACCGTGCCACGGGCATCCATGGAGTCCTCCTGGCGGAGCGGGTGTGCGGCTTGCGGCGCCCGGTCTCGCGGGTGGGTGCTCAGGGGCGCGACAGGTCGAGCCGCCAGCCCACGAGGTTCTCGCCCGCGTGGTGCTGGAGCCCGGCGGGTCCGCACTCGAACCCGATCCTCCGCGCAGTCGCGACGATCAACTCCATCTGTCCGGCGGACTGGGCGCAGCCGACGAGGTCATGCAGCCGGCGTACGCTGGCGCGCACGTCGTGTTCGAAGCGGTCCACCTCGCGCTCGAACGCCGCGGCGCCGAGCTGCGTGCGCAAGCCGAGCAGCTTCTGCACGCCGTCGAGTACCACGTGCAGGATGTGTGGCGTGGGGCTCGTCGCGGCCGACTGCTGCAAGCGCGCGGCGGCCCGGGCAAGTTCGGCCCACGTGACGCGAGCGGCCTCCGCGGAGTCGCGCTCGGCCGTGGCATGGCGTCGCACCTTGCGCAGAATCCTGGTGTCTTCGAGCACCAGCGCGGCATGCTTGAGCGACTCCCGGGCATTGCGGATCAGCACCGACTGTTCGTGATGCAGAACGAACAGCCCTCGGCCGCCGGGCCGCAGGACGCGCCATACCTCGGCCAGCGCCTTGCCGACGTCCGTGTACTCGAGCGAGTACTGGCCGCTCACGGCGTCGACGCTGCCGGTCGCGAAGTCGAGGTGCTCGGCCGGCATGCCCGCGTGGAACACGATGCCGTCGAACAGGGCCACGCCGTTCGGCACGTGGCGCGGCGGATCGATCGCGGCGAGGTCGGCGCCGTGGATCTCGAAGCGCATGCCGGCCGCCGTGGCCGCTTCCTTGGCGAGCAGGGCGATGGCGCCGTTCCCCGTGCCGACATCGAGAATCCGCGCGCCGTCGTCCAGCGCCGAGAAAAATCCGAGCCACAACTCGCGCAGCTCGAGCGTGTAGGACGAGGAGGGTCCCATCGGGCAGGTCGCGATCGCGCCGCCGCGGTAATACGCCTCCCAGTGCTCGACGCTCATATCGCGGTCCGGCTGCCGATGGACGAAGCTGCCATTATGGAGACCCGTTCGATTGCAACAAACCCCTCTCGAGCGTTGTCAGAGACAACATGGCAGTCAACAGTGCGATACTCCTTGGACGTGCGCCGCGGCGTTTCGGCGTACTCCTGCCGGCCGTGCTGGGCCTGCTCGCGCTGCCGGCGGGCGGGACGCTCGCGCAGTCGCCGGCGCCCGCTGCCACGCCCGCTCAGACGCTGGAGCCGACGGTCGAGCCGGGGCCCGAATTCGCTTCGCCCACCCGCCTCGACCAGGTGGGTCGCGTCGTCACGCCGGTGGTCATCAATGGCCGGGGCCCCTTCCGCTTCGTTCTCGACACCGGGGCGAACCGCTCGGTCATTTCGGCCGCGGCCGTCGCCGAACTCGGGCTCGTGCCGCACCCCGAGGTGCAGGCGAGCGTCCATGGCATCACAGGATCCGCCTCCCTGCCGGTCGTCGACTTGGCGAGCCTCGCCGTCGGCGACCTCGTGTTCGAGAACCAGCGCCTGCCGGTGCTGTCGTCACCGGTCTTCGCCGGCGTCGACGGGATCCTCGGCATCGACAGCCTGCAGGAGGCCCGGGTCGAGGTTGATTTCGAGCGCGACCGCGTAACCATCCGCCGCTCGAGCGGGCGCCGCGCTCCCGCCGGTTACCTGGTCGTGCCGGCCACGCTCCAGCACGGGGGCCTGCTGCTCGTCGAAGGGCGGGTCGGTCGCGTGCCGGTGAAGGCCATCCTGGATACCGGTGCCGAGCGCAGCATCGGCAACGAGGCCCTGCGCAAGGCTCTCGTCCTGGGTGCGCGACGGCCGGGCGAATCGGTCAGCAGCACGGTGATCGGCGCCACGCCGCAGGTCGCCACGGGCGTCTCATTCGAGGCGCCCGACGTCGAGATCGGCGGGGCCCGCCTCATGAACCTCGTCGTGACCTTCGCCGACCTGCACGTCTTCGACGTCTGGTCGCTGCTCGACGAGCCCGCGCTGCTCATCGGCATGGACCTGCTCGGCACGGTGCCCCGTTTCGTGGTGGACTATCCGCGGCGCGAGTTCCAGCTCAAGAGTTCGCCGGGGCGCCGCACGCGCGGAATACGCCACTGCGGCGGCACAGAATGCCGCACGCGCATCCCGCCGGGCTGACGGCGAACCGCGCGGAGCGCGCTGCTATAGTGCGCCCGCCGCGACAACCAGCCGGTCCGTGATCCAACAGGAGTCTGCCGCGCATGTCACCCGCCCGAATTGCACTTGCAGCCTTCCTCCTCGCAGTCGTTGCGCCGCCGGTGGCGGCCGCCGAGCGTGACCGGGAATCCGGGGGCTCGAAGTGCGTCTCGATCGAGGATACCGCCGCGAGGCTCTCGTGCTACGACCAGGCCTTCGGCCGGCCGACGGCGGCGGGCGTGGCATCGGCGGCGGTGGCGGATGAGGTTGCGGCCGCCCGATCCACCTCCCCACCGGTCGGAGCCGCGCCCGATGCAGCCCGTGCGGTCGATGAGTTTGGCCTGACGGAGACGGCCAAGCGCAAGCGCGATCCCGAGAAGGCCAAGGAGTCGATGCCGGAGAGCATCTCCGCGACCGTCGCCCGCGTGTCCTGGCGGCCAACGGGCGAGGTGGTCGTCGTGCTCGAGAACGATCAGGTCTGGGAGCAGGCGGAGACAGTGACGACGAAGGCGCGCGTGAAGGCCGGTGACGTCGTGACGATACGCAAGGCCGCCCTGGGCTCCCACACGATGGTGACGGCGAGCCGTGCCGCGATCCGCGTGCGCCGGGTCCGCTGAGCTTTGCCGGTGGTGACGTTCGCAGAATTCATCGCGCCGTTCGACCCGGTCGAGTTCAAGGCGCGGTACTACGGCAAGCAACCTCTGCACATCGGCCGGCAAGGCAGGATCGCCGGCAATCCGTTGCCCTGGCCGCGGTTCAACCAGGCGCTCGACCTCAACGCGTACTGGAACGAGGACACGCTCAAGGTCTTCTACCGAAGCCGGGCGGCCCTGCGCGAGAGCTACTGCGACCTGGGCCGCGCCCCGACGTCGGGCCCCGCGCCGGTGGACCCGATCAAGGTCAACGCGCTGCTCGGGCTCGGCGCGAGCCTGGTGGCCAACCACGTCCACAACGTGTGCCCGGAGGTTGCGGCCGTCGCACGGATGCTGCAGCGCGAGTTCGCGGCCGGCTGCGGCGCGAACGTCTACTGCTCCTTCAGCGAGGTGCAGGCTTTCGGGACGCACTTCGACCTGCACGACGTGTTCGCCTACCAGGCCGAGGGCGAGAAGCTCTGGCACGTGTACGAGGCCCGCGCGGACAACCCGGTCAATCCGGTGCCGCCAGGCGACGAAGCCGAGAAGTGGCTTGTGGACACCCGCGGCAAGCTGCTGTTCGAGGTCGTGATGCGGCCCGGCGACCTGCTGTACCTGCCGCGAGGCCAGTACCACGACGCGATCACCGGGGAAGGAGCGTCGCTGCACGTCACCTACTGGGTCAAGCCGGCCACCGGCCTGTCGCTGTTCAAGCTGCTCGAGACCGCGCTCGCGGGCGAGAGCGATTTCCGCGCCTACCTGCCCGCCGCCGACGATGCTGCGGCGCTGCGGGAGCGCCTGGCGCTGCTGTCGCGGCACATGGCGAGGCTGCTCGGCTCCCCGTCGTTCGCGATCGACGTGCGCAACATGCAGCGCGGCCTGGCCACCGCAGCCGCCGGCTTCGAGCTGCCGCAGCAGCGGCGGCCGCAGTACTACGCGACCGCGATGCGCGGCCGCGTGCTCAGGCGGGCGGAGGACTTCGTCGCGGTCGTCGGCCAGCAGGAGATTCCGGTGGGCAACGCCTATCCCGCGGTCGCCTGGCTGCTCGGGCGGCGCGCCTTTTCGTTCGAGGAACTGCGTGCGCAGCATCCGTTCGCGGACGTGGAGGAACTGCGCGCGGTCCTCGAGCGGCTGGTCAGGGCGGGCGCTGTCGTCCCGACCGAGATCGCGAGCTAGGTCCTGCGCCGCAATCCGCGGTGACCCATGTCTCCGGTGACCGATGTATCACAGCTCAGCGGCTGAACTCCCGGCACGGGCCGCATTGCGACCGGACGGACTCTACCTCGACCTGCGCGACATCGCCGCCGGGCAACTCCAGGATCCCTTCCTGCAGCAGACAGTCGAGCGCGTGCCCTCGCGCAGCACCGTCGTAAGGGTCAGCAGGGACGACCTGGGGAAGGTGATCACGGGCACCGCGCCGGCCGGCATCGTCTTCCACGTCGGGCGCTGCGGCTCGACGCTCGTCTCGCAGCTCCTGAAGCAGCACGACGGGGTTGTGGTGTACTCGGAGCCGCTGGCGATCAACGACGTCCTCGTCCCGCCGCACGAGTGGCCCCGCACGGAACTCGTCGGCGCCTTGCGAACCCTCGGCGCCTGTTTCGCGCGCCACGCCGGGAAGCCCTGGGTGCTAAAGCTCAGCAGCTGGAACACGCTCTACTGCCACATCGTCGCAGAGGCATTCCCGACGACGCCCTGGGTGCTGTGCGTGCGCGACCCGCTGGAAGTCTGCGTGTCGTTGCTCGAGCGCCGGCCCGGCTGGCTGAAGGATGCGGGCCAGGCGTCGCACCGGTTTGCGGCCGTGGTCGATCCCGGGCTTTCGTCGGGATCCGTCGAGGAATACCTGGCGCGGCTCAATGCGGCCTACTACCGGGCCGTCGGCGCGCTCGATCCCGGCCGCGGCGGGCTGGTCGTCTACGAGACGCTTCCCGATGCGGTCTGGAATGCCGTGGGTCCCCGGTTCGGCCTCGTCATCGACGCGCAGGTACGGGAGCGGATGTCGCTCGCAGCGCGGGCAAGTGCGAAGGCGCCGGTCGGGCGCGAGGCCGCGTTCGCGCCGGATGGCGCACGGAAACAGGCGGCGGCAGCACCCTCACTACGCCGGGCGGTCGACACGCTCGCCCGGCCCGAGCTGGAGCGGCTCGTCTCCCGATTTCGCGCGCCCTGAGCGAGGCACAAAAAAAGACGGCGGGCCGAGGCCCGCCGTCTGAGTGTCTACGTGGTCGCAGACTTGTTGATCAGAACTTCTTGATCAGAACTTCGCCGACAGGCCCATGAACACGTATCGGCCGAAGGCGTCGTACACCTGCGGGAAGGTGTTGCCGTTGCCGAAGCCGGCGCCGACCTGCGCGCTGACCGGCGGATCCTCGTCCATCACGTTGTTCACGCCGAAGGTCAGCGTGTAGCTCTCGAATACCGTCCACGAGGCCGCCAGGTCGATGTAGTTCTGGGAGTCCAGTTCCTCGTCCACCGCGTTGAACGGACCCTCCAGCAACGCCTCTCCGCTCGCGCGCGTGAACGTGACGCCATCCATGTAGCGCCAGGTGAGCGACACGTCGAGGTTCCACGGCGTCATCCACGACGTGCGGAACTTGTGACGCCACTCGGGCAGCGGCGTGCCGCAGCCCGCGCCGTAGAGGCCTGCGCAGTCGTACACGCCGAGGCCCGGGATGTTCTCGATCTCGAACGAGTCGAGGTACGTCCCGATCATGTTGAAGTTCAGCGAGCCGAAGTCCCCGATCGGCAGCACGTAGTCCACCGTCACGTCCACGCCCGAGGTCTCGTACGTGGAGAGGTTGATGTTGGTGGCCACGATCTGCGCCTCGGGCAGCAGCCACAGCGTCCCAAGGCTGTCTCGCTGGATCAGGTCGCAGAACAGCGGATCACCCGAATCGAGGCACTGCGTCAGCGAGACGGTCGGGTCGAGCGTAGCGATCACGTCCTCGACCTTGATGCTGAAGTAGTCGACGGTGAGGCTGAGTCCATCCACGAAAGTCGGGACGAACACCAGGCCGATCGTGTAGCTGTCCGAGGTCTCCGGGATGAGGTCGAGGTTGCCGCCCAGCAGCTGGTTGTACTGGCCTGCCGCATTGTCGAGGATGTTGCCGTACTGTGCTGCCGTCACGCCCGTCCGCTGGCACTCGGCCAAGGTGCGGCTGGGGGCGACGCCGGCGCACGGATCCTCGCTGTTGTCGTACAGGCCCAGGCCCTGCGCCTGGAACAGCTCGATCACGTTCGGTGCGCGGACGGCGCGCTGGTAGCTGCCGCGGAACTTCAGGTCCTGGATCGGGGCCCACTCGAGACCCACGCCGTAGGTATCGGTCGTCTCGTCGATCGGGTTGCTGTAGTCCGAGTACCGGTAGCTGCCGTTGAGCGACAGCGAGTACGCGAAGGGCATTTCGTCGATCAGCGGGACGCGCACCTCGGCGTAGAGATCCGTGACGTTGAACTTACCATCCAGGCCGATGGTCGGGCCGCCCTGGCCGGCAAGGTCGCCGGTCGTGAACGCCGAGTCGGTCTCGAGGGTCAGGCTTTCCTGGCGGTACTCCGCGCCGAACGCTACGCCGACGCCGCTCGAGGCGGTGGGCACCTGGATGCCGTAGTCGCCGAGGTTCGAAGCGAGCGAGGCACCGACCACGGTCTGTGCAGTGTCGCCGCGCTGGAAGCCAGGCGTCTGCAGGTAGGCGAGCGCCTCGGGTGTTACGTTGCCGAGACTCCAGATGTCGTACGGCACGCAGTTCGGGTCGCTGCCGTTCAGGGCCGAGCGGCAGACCGGGTTGCCGTCCGCATCTGCGACCACGTCCAGCGCGCGCTGCGAGCGCGCGATCGAGAAGTCGTTCTGGTAGGTCTCCTGGTAGACGACCGTGCCGTACTGGCCGAACACGTCGTACGTCCACTTGTCGTCGAACAGGTCGCCCTTCAGCCCGACCACGCCGCGGTAGGAGGTGTGGCGGATGTCGTCGCGGCGGCCGCCACCCTCGACGTTGCGACGCTGCACAATCGTGTCGAAGGTGTCGTCCGTACCAAGGCCATGACGGGTGCACAGCGTGTCGACAGCGTTCGCCGACAACAGCGGGTTGTCGCAGGAGATTGTCGCCGAAACGCCGAACAGGCCGCTGGGCGCGATCTGCGCGACCGTGCGGTCGTCGTGGAAGCTCAGCTCGGTGTAGACGCGGGCCGAGTCGGTCACGTCGTAGTGCGCAAACGCGGCCACCGAGTATCGCTCGTCGGGACGCTGGTAATAGTTCAGCGGGCCGTAGTTGTACACGTCGGTGGCCACGCGAGGCCGCAGGTTGCCCGCCTCGTCGGCCACCATGAAGGTGGGGGTACCGGTAGCGTTGAGGTCGAAGATGCGGGCCGGGAAGGCCGTGGTCGAGCCACTGCAGGAGAAGCCGGCGGCACTCGAGCCGAGGGCGCACGCGCTGTAGCTGCGCTCGGACTGCAGCAGGGCGTCGATGTTGCGGTAGCCGAGGAACACCGTCGCGTTGCCCTTGTCGTCGGCGAAGTTCGAGCCCATCAGCATGCTGAGCTCGTAGGAGGCGCCGTCGTTGACGAAGTTGGGCGCGGTCTGGAAGCCGCGGGCCCGCACGATCGGCGTGATGTTCGCATCGTCGTTGCCGTTATCGTGGTTGTAGAAGTTGTAGTTCGCGTCGATCTGAACGCCTTCGAAGTTGTCGTTCATGATGAAGTTGACGACACCGGCGACCGCGTCCGAGCCGTAAATGGCCGACGCGCCACCCGTGAGGACTTCGACGCGCTCGATCAGCGGCGCGGGGATCTGGTTCAGGTCGGGGGCCACCGGGCCGCGCGGGCTGCCCGCGGGCAGGCGCTTGCCGTTGACCAGCACCAGGGTGCGGTCCGCACCGAGGTTGCGCAGGTTCACCGTCGCGGTGCCGGAGGCGCCGTTCGAGATGTTGCCGCCCTGGTCAGCGAAGGCCTGCGGCAGGTTGTTGATCAGGTCTTCGACCTGCGTGACGCCCTGGAGCCTCACTTCCTGCGCACCGATCACCGACACCGGGCTCGTGCCCTCGATATTCGGCTGCGGAATGCGCGAACCCGTGACGACGATCTGCTCGAGCTCCTGGTCCTGGGCGAAGCCCGCCGGGATATATGCGACCGCGCCCGTGGAGGCAGCGATCAGTGCCGTCCGGACTGCGCGCGTGATCTTGCGATTGGCCATCAGATGACTCCTACGAGTGATGTTGGAACTGAAAAACGGAACGACCCGTGGCGATTGCTGGGAAGTCCGGAACGGGCCGGACCAGAAAACCACAATTGAACTCGAGGGCGGCTTTCTGGTCCATCGGGCGCGGATAATACGCACATACCTGCGGGAAAGTGAAGCAATGTTGTCGAAACGCCACAGGCGCCCGGCGGCGACCCTGTGGCGCTCGTGCAACGGCTGGGTCGATCGGACGTCAGCCCTCGGTCCGGCAGTAGTCCCGGACGGCACTCACGAGCCTGCCCACGAACTCGAGCGGCGCGTCGGCGGGGTGCTTCTGCAGGTAGGGGCGGAACTCGCTGCAGCCTGCGGCCAGCGCGGGCCAGATTGCGCGGGTCGCGGGCGAGGCCGGGTAGGGATTCGGTGGCCCTGACGACGAGGCCCCGGGACTTGCGTCCCGAGGCCTCGTGGCAAGCCCAAGCGCCTGCGGCCGATTACATGCCCGAATCCGTGCGGATCAGCATGACGCGACGGTTCAACTGACGACCCTCGGCCGTCGCGTTGTCCGCGATCGGCTTCGCCTCACCGTGGCCGATCGAGCTCAGGCGAGC
>Ga0209391_10000684_pt1 | contig 16624 bp, 13 predicted proteins | sample PPLLak3March2015_FD_187246 | JGI IMG/M metagenome (GOLD analysis project Ga0209391, IMG submission 187246) | Freshwater sediment microbial communities from Prairie Pothole Lake near Jamestown, North Dakota, USA - PPLs Lake P7 Core (1) Depth... | ecosystem: Environmental > Aquatic > Freshwater >... | reverse complement strand
AGGGGCGCTACGTCGAGTATGAATCGCCCCAGGGTCACGGTCGGGCGCGTGGCTACCTCGTGCGGCCCGCGAAGGCGAGCGGGTCATTGCCGTTGGTGCTGGTCGTGCACGAGAACCGCGGGCTCAACCCGCACATCGAGGACGTGGCGCGGCGGGTCGCGCTCGAGAACTTCGTGGCGCTCGCGCCCGATGCGTTGTTTCCGCTGGGCGGCTACCCGGGCGACGAGGACCAGGCGCGTACCCTGTTCCAGAAGCTCGAGCAGCCGAAGGCGTTCGAGGACTTCGTCGCCGCCACACGCTACCTGCGCTCACAGGCCGGCACGAACGACCGGCTCGGAGTCGTCGGGTTCTGCTACGGCGGCGCGATCGCAAACCGGCTGGCGGTGGCGTTGCCCGACCTGGCTGCCGCGGTGCCTTTCTACGGCAGCGCGCCGCCGCTCGACAACGTGGCGGCGATCAAGGCGGAACTGCTGCTGCACTTTGCCTCCAACGACGAGCGGGTGAATGCGAGCTGGCCGCCGTACGAGGCCGCGCTGAAGGCGGCCGGCGTGACGCACACCGCGCATTTCTACCCCGACACGCAGCACGGCTTTCACAACGACACCACGCCGCGCTACGACCCGGAGGCGGCGAAACTGGCCTGGAGCCGGACGATCGAACTGTTCAATCGCGTGCTGCGGTCATAGGAGGGTGGTTCGATGTCCATCCTGGATGAATTCAGCGCCGCGATCGCCGCGCGCCTGCCGATGGCTGGCGCCAGGATTCTCGACGTGGGCTGCGGCGACGGCACGTTCGTGCGCGAGCTCGCGCGTGCCGGGGCCGAGGTCACGGGCGTGGAGTGCTCGGAGGCTCAGCTGGCGCTGTGCCATGCGGCGCCGCGTGTCGGAGTCGAGAGATACCTTTACGGGGTCGGTCAGGCATTGCCCTTCGAGGACGCGGTCTTCGACGCGACTGTCCTGCGGGCGTCGTTGCACCACGTTCCCGCCGGATCGATGGAGCAGGCGCTGCGGGAAGCCAGGCGCGTGACCCGGCCCGCGGGCGAGCTGTTCGTCTTCGAGCCGCTGGCATCCGGGAACCATTTCGAGCTCATCCGGCCGGTGGACGATGAGACGGTCGTGCGCGCGCAGGCGCAGGACGCGATCGATCGGGCTGTCGCCGCCGGGTGGCTCTCCAGGCGGCATCGGGAGTCGTTCACGGCCGAGATCGTTTACGGGAGCCTCGACGACGTGCGCAGGCGCGTGGTCGCCATCGACGCCACACGAGTCGCAGCGTTCGCCGCCGCGGAGGCTCAGCTGCAGCGGACCTTCGACTCCTCGGGCGTCGCCTGCGACGGCGGTCGCCGGTTCAGCCAGCCGTACCGGCTGGACGTGCTGCGCTGAAGTGGGAGCCCTTCGATGATTCGACAGCCGGTCGCGCCCGCGTTGATCCTGCTGGTGGCCGGTCTCGGCGCTCACGCTGCGGAACCGGACAGCCCCGCGAAGGCGACCCTCGACACGCGCGTCGAGGCGGCCCTCGCGGAGGCCGGGCTGGCCTACATCGTCGACGAGGGTGATTTCCGGCTGAAGTACGACGTGGCCGACGGCCGCAGCCAGCTGGTCTGGGTCGCCTCGGGGACCGCCAAGATCGACCAGCTCGAGATCCGCGACGTGTGGTCGATCGCTTCCCGCGGCAAGGGTGTGCCGCCGGCAGAACTCGCCAGCTACCTGCTCAAGGAAAATGCCCGCATGATCCTCGGGGCCTGGCAGGTCAACCAGGGGCCCGAAGAGTACCTCGTGGTGTTCTCGGCACCGGTCGTCGCCACGGCCGACGCGTCCACGCTCCAGGAGGTGATCGAGGCGGTCATGCTGAGCGCCGACCGCATCGAGAAGGAACTAACCGGCAAGGACGAGTTCTAACTCGTCCGTCCGCTGGTCGGCGTCCCCGATGCCCGGCCCACCGTTTCGACTATCATGCCGGCCCGCGCGCGGCGCCATCCCCTTCGTAGTCGCGTTCCAGATCGCCCTTCGGATCCGATGAGAGCCCATATGCATACCAGTCGCTTGTTCGGGGCATTGCTCGCAGTGCTCCTCGCCGTCGTCCCTGTACTCGCTCCGGCCGGCGAGACCGGCTCGGATATCCTGCCCTTCCAGGCGACCACCAAGACGCTCGCGAACGGGCTCGTGGTCATCGTCGTCCCCACCGGATTCCCGAACATCGTGTCGGTGCAGATCCCGGTGCTCACGGGCTCGCGCAACGAAGTGGAGCCGGGCAAGTCCGGCTTCGCGCACTTCTTCGAGCACATGATGTTCCGCGGCACGCCGAGCTACCCCACCGAGGCGTACAACGAGATCATCACGAAGGCCGGCGCCCGCCAGAACGCCTACACGACGGACGATTACACGAACTACCACGTCACCTTCGCGAAGCAAGACCTGGAGACGATTCTCGAGATCGAGGCCGATCGCTTCCAGAATCTCGACTACCCGGTCGAGGCATTCAAGACCGAGTCGCGTGCCGTGCTCGGCGAATACAACAAGAACTCGGCCAATCCGATCTCGAAGCTCTACGAGACGATGCGTGCGGAGGCGTTCACGACCCACACCTACCGGCACACCACGATGGGCTTCATCGAGGACATCGAGGACATGCCGAACCAGTACGAGTACTCGAGAACCTTCTTCTCGCGCTGGTACCGGCCGGAGAACACGGCCGTGATCGTGGCCGGCGACGTGGATCCGGCCAAGGTGATCCCGCTGGTCGAGAAATACTGGGGCGGCTGGGCGCCCGGCTCGGGTGAGAAGGTTGCAATTCCGGCGGAGCCTGCCCCGAAGGGCGCCGTCTACGCTCACGTGCCCTGGGAGACCCCGACGGCCCCCTGGGTCGCGGTGGCGTTCCGCGGCCCGGCCTTCAGCGAGACCGAGAAGGATTCGGCCGCGATCAAGCTCTTCATGAGCATGAACTTCGGGGCAACCTCCGACATCTACCGCAGGCTGGTCGAGCAGGAACAGAAGGTGGACCAGTTCTTCGCCGGCGGCCCGGACAACGTGGATCCGGAACTGATCTACGTCGTGGCGCGGGTAAAGAAGGCCGAGGACGCCCTGTACGTGCGCGACGAGATCCTGCGCGCCATCGCGACGGCCCGCGCGACGCCGGTCGACGCCCGCAAGCTCGAGGAGGCGAAGTCGAACGCCCGCTACGCGTTCGCCGCGAGCCTCGACAATACAGACACGATCGCAGGCTCGCTCGCGAGCTTCGTCCGTTACCGCCGCTCGTACGACACGCTCAACAACTTCTACCGTGTCTACGATTCGCTCACGCCCGCGGACCTCGATGCGGCCGCGAAGAAGTACTTCATCGACGACTCGCTCGTGGTCACGACGCTCTCCCAGGAGAAGCTGCCCGAGGCGATGTCGAAGCTGCCGGCGCTGGCGAGTTTGACGCCGGTGCTCGCCGCGCTCGACCCGAAGCAGTTCACCGTCCAGAAGTCGGAACTACCGCAGCTCACCATCAAGCTGCTGTTCGACGTCGGCTCCGCCTACGACCCGACTGGCAAGGAGGGCCTCGCCCGGCTGACGGCCTCGATGATCGCGGAGGCGGGCTCGAAGCCCCTGCGGATCGACGAGATCAACAAGGCGCTTTACCCGATCGCGGGCTCCTTCGCGGCGCAGGTGGACAAGGAGATGACGAGCTTCACGATGTCGGTGCACCGGGACAACTGGCCGCTCTTCGCCTCCGTCGTGCTGCCGCAGCTCGTCGAGCCCGGGTTCCGCCAGGAGGACTTCGAGCGGCTGAAGACCAACCAGCTGAACGCCCTCACCATCGACCTGCGGTCGAACAACGAGGAGGAGCTCGGCAAGGAATGGCTGCAGAACCGCATCTTCGCGGGCACACCCTACGGCCACACGGTACTCGGCACGGTCGAGGGTCTCGGGGCGGTCACGCTCGAGGACGTCAGGGCGTTCGCGAGGCAGCACTACACGATGGGCAACCTGAAGGTCGGCATCAACGGTGGCGTGAGCGAGGCCGTGATGGCTTCGCTGTCGGCGGAACTGGGCCGGCTTCCCGCAGGGACGACGCCCCGCGTCACCGGCGTCACCGGCAGGCAGCCGAAAGGCTACGAGGTGGACATCATCGCAAAGGACACGCGTGCCACCGCGATCTCCTTCGGGCATCCGATCGACGTCACCCGTGCGTCGGCGGACTTCGCCGCGCTCGACGTGGCTCGGGCGTGGCTCGGCGAGCATCGGGCGTCCATGGCGCGCCTGTTCGACCGCATCCGCGAGCAGCGCGGAATGAACTACGGCGACTACGCCTACATCGAGGCGTTCCCCCGCGGCATGTACCGGTTCTTCCCCGATCCCAACCTCGCGCGGCAGCAGCAGCTCTTCGAGGTCTGGATCCGTCCGGTCGTCCCGGAGAACGCACACATGGCGTTGCGGATCGCCCTGCACGAGGTCGAGCAACTGGTGAAGAACGGGCTGACGCAGGAACAGTTCGCGGCGACGCGCGACTACCTGATGAAGAACGTCTACGTGAAGACCTCAACGGCCAACGAGCAGGTCGGCTACGCGCTCGACTCCGAGTGGTACGGCATCGGCGAGTACACGGCCCACATGCGCGCCGCACTGGAGAGGCTCACGCTCGACGACGTGAACGGCGCGATCCGCCGGCACATCCGTCCGGCCGACATGCGGATCGTGATGATCACGAAGGACGCCGAGGACCTGAAGCGGCGGCTCGTGAGCGACGAGGTCTCGACGATGAAGTACGAGGCCGAGAAGCCGCAGGACCTGCTCGATGAGGACAGGCTCATCGGGGCGAAGAAGCTCGGCATCCGAGCCGAATCCGTCACGGTGATTCCGGCGGAGGACGTGTTCCGGAGATAGCGGCCGCCGCAGGCGCCGGGCAGCCGCTTCGTCGTCGCCGGCGGGTGCACCCGCCGGCGACGACTGGCCCTCAGACCTGGCGGATGATCTGGCTCGGCGTCGGTGCGGGCCAGCCGGCCTCGCGAGCCGTGCGTACGATGGCTTCGTTCGTGTCGAAGTACACCTGCCAGTAGTGGTCCGTGTGAGTGTACGGGCGGACCGATATCACGGGACCGACCAGGTTCATGTCGAGCAGGCTGACTTCGGGCGAGGGATCCGCGGCGACGTTCGGAATCTTCGCGACGGCGGCACGCAGGCGCTCGATCGCCTCGAGGGCATCGACACCGCCTGCGAGCTGGGCCGTGCGCTCGACGCGGCGCACCGGCAGTGCGGAGAAGTTTTGGATCGTGTCGCCGAAGATCTTGCCGTTGCCGACCAGCGTCATCACGTTGTCGGGCGTCACGATTGTGGTGCCGAACAGGCCGAGTTCGTGCACCGTGCCAACGACTCCGCCGACGCTGACGAAGTCGCCGACCTTGAAGGGCCGCAGGATCAGCATGAACGCGCCGGCGGCGAAATTGCCGAGCATCCCGCTCCAGGCCGCGCCGATGGCGACGCCGGCGCCGGCCAGCATGGCCGCGAACGAGGTCGTCTGGACGCCGAAGTAACCGAGGATGCCGAGCGCCAGTGCGATGTTCAGGGCGACCGCGACGATCGAGCCCAGGTACTTGATCAGCGTCGGATCGACGTGATTGCGGTTCATCGCCGCGCGCATCACCGAGATGACCCGGCCGATCAGCCAGCGGCCGATGAACCAGAAGGCGAGTGCCGCCAACACCTTGAGCGCGAGGTCGATTGCCGTCGTGCCGAGAAGCTGCTTGATCGATTCGATGTCCACCTGGAGTCTCCGTGTTACCTGGGTCGAGTTCAGTCGTGAAGAAGGCCGCGGGAGTTGCGTGCTTCCCGCGGCCTTCTGAAGAGTGCGAGCCGCCTGTCGCGGATCGCGGTCGGGATTCTACTGCTTCGTTGGTGCGCCCGACGACTCAGCGTGCCGGGTAGATGGTTCTTCCTGCCTTGATCGTCTCAACCACCCGGATGTCCTTGATGGACATGGGCTCGACCTCGAGCGGGTTCCTGTCGAGGATCACGAGGTCGGCGAGCTTGCCGGGCTCGAGCGAACCCTTCGAGTCCTGTTCGCCGTACTGCTCGGCGGCCCAGATCGTCATGCTCTTGAGGCCCTCCAGCGGCGTCACCCGCTGATCGGGCCCGACCTCGGCGCCGGCGCGCGAAACGCGGTTCACCGCCGACCACAGCATGAACATCTGGTCGATCGGGGCCACGTAGAAGTCGGTGTGATTGGTTGGGTGCAGGCCCTTGTCGATCGCATCGCGCATGGGGCTGATGTAGCGGGCCTGGTCCGGGCCGCGGTTTGCGAGGTGGGCCTCGTAGAAGTAGTACGTGTGCAGCGTGTAGAACGACGGCCGGATCCTGTATTGGACGTACTTGTCGAGCTGATCCTTGCGGGTGAACTGCGCGTGGATCATCGTCACGCGGCGGTCTGTCGTGAGGTCGCCGGCCGCCGCGAATTCGTGGGCCTTGAAGAACGCGTCGATCGCGCCGTCGCCGTTGGCGTGCAGGTTGAGCGGCACGCCCATCCCGTAAACACGCTTCACCATCTGGTTGACCGTGTCCTGCGGGAAGGTCAGCTCCCCGCGCCAGTCCTGCTCGCCGCCAGGTCCGCCCGTGAGGTAGGGGGTGGTGAAGTGGGCCGTCCGGCCCTGCGGCGAGCCGTCGATGGTGATCTTGACGCCGCCGATCTTCAGTCGATTGTCGTACCGGCCCCAGCTGCCGAGCGGCGCCGTCTCGAGGATTTTGTCCAGGTCGGTGATGAACGGATAGGCGATGACGTCGATGATGTTGGCGCCGGCCGCGGTCGCGCGCTTCATGACCGCGAGTTCGGCCGCGTGGGTCGCGCCCTCGTGGGCGGTGGTCACTCCGGCCTCCGCGTACAGCATCTGGGCCGCCCGGGTGAACTCGATTTCCTGCTCGCTCGTTGGTTGGGGCAGGTTCGAGTGCACGGGGAGATAGGCGGTCTCCATGATCAGGCCATAGGGCTCGTCGGTGCCGGGCTTGCGCACGATGACGCCACCCGGCGGGGTCTCGGTGTCGGCCGAAATGCCGAACTGCTTCAGGGCCGCCGAGTTCATCACGGCACCGTGCATCGAAACGTGGCCAACCAGCACCGGGTTGTCCGGGAAGGCCGCGTCGAGGTCGTCGCGGTTGAGGAGGCGGCCGTCCGGCATGACGGTGTCGTCGTAGCCGTAGGCCTGGATCAACTGGCCCTTCGGGATCCCGCGCTCCGCCCGGAACTTCTCGATCGCCGCGATGATGCCGGGCACGTCCTTGCCGGGCCCGGCGGGCGGTGCGTATACCTTGACCTGGTTGGCCACCGACAAGGCGCTGACGTAGTGGCCGTGGGTGTCGAGAAAGCCGGGGAGGAGGGTATTGCCGGCAAGGTTCACCACTTTCGTGGCCTCGCCCGCATGGGCCGACTCCACGTCGGTGCGCGTGCCCACGGCGAGGATCCTGCCGTCCTTCACGGCCAGTGCTTCCGCGGTCGGCTGCGCGTCGTTGATCGTGACGATGTCGCCGCCGACGAAGATCGTGTCGGCGACCACCGGGACTGCGGCGTTCGATGGCGCGGTGCCGAATGCGGCAAATAGCAGTACGTGGGTTGCGATGGTCAGCATCAGTGGTGATTTCATGGCCAGGACCGTTCTCCCAGGTTCTATGCGGGTAACTTAGCTTGGACGCGAGCCGGAATCCCGGTTCCGTCCCGGCCAGCCGTCCGCATACGTGCGCAGACGTGCCGGAGCGCTCGCCAGCAGGCTCCGTTCCAAGGCGCTCCGCCGCACGTGGTACGCTGCCCGCGTCGTGTATCGGCCCGGCCTTGTCTGTCCCGAACCCCGGCGACCACCGGAGGAGGCCCGCATGATCACCAACCCGAATTCCGGCACCAACGTGCACGAGATCGCCGCCGGCATCTACCGCATCAACACGCCGGTGGCGTTGCCAGGCGGAGCCGGCGCCTTCAATTTCAACCAGTACCTGATCGAGGACGACGAACCGCTTTTGTTCCACACGGGACCACGGCGGATGTTTCCGCTCGTCAGCGAGGCTGTCGCGAAGCTCCTGCCGCTCGAGAGCCTGCGGTACATCGCCTTCTCGCACTTCGAGGCGGACGAGTGCGGGTCGCTCAACGATTTCCTCGCCGCGGCGCCCAGGGCCGTGCCGGTGTGCAGCCGGGTTGCCGCGATGGTGTCCATCGACGACGTGGCCGACCGACCGGCGCGACCGCTGGCCGATGGTGAAGTCCTGAAGCTCGGTCGGCACGAGCTGCGTTGGCATGACACGCCGCACCTGCCGCACGCGTGGGAGTGCGGGCTGATGATGGAAACGCAGACCCGCACGCTGTTGTGCGGCGACCTTTTCACGCAGGGTGGAACGGGCGAGGTGCCCCTCACCGAGGCCGACATCCTCGGCCCCAGCGAGGCGTTCCGCCACGAGATGGACTACTACGCGCATTGCCCGGATACGGCGGCGATGCTGGAGCGGCTCGCGGGCGACCGGCCGGCGGTGCTCGCCTGCATGCACGGCAGCGCCTGGCGGGGTGACGGCGCGGCGCTATTGCGGGCCCTGGCCAAGTCGCTCGACGAGAAACGGGACGGCGCGTAGCGGGTTACCGCGGCCGAGTCGGCAGGGCCGGTGTTGCCCTATCTGGCGTAGGTCGCAAGCAGGTACGTCCGGATGACCTCCGACTCGAACATCGCCTCGCCGGTGTTCGGATCGACGAGGTAGGGCAGCTGCACCTTCCCGGCCCGAGCGAGCAGTTCGGTCCGGGTTCGTCCCTCGACGGGCCGATCCGGAAACAGCGTGGAGCGGAGCACCGGTGGTCCGAGGTCCTGCCAGCCGGCCTTGCCCGTGCTGCGCAGCAGGTAGGGCAGCTCGAGTTCGCACAGCAGTTCGCGCACCCGGCGGGAGTAGGGGCTCGACTCGAAGCTGAAGAGCTCGAGCGGCTTCCTCGGCGCCTTCGAGGGCCGGGCCCGCGCGCCGGCGCCCAGTCGAGCCGCTCCGGCCACCAGGGACGTCGATACGTCGACGGGTCGCAGCAAGCGCGGCGGCGCCGCGCGACCGCCGTAGCGCTGGTAAAGGTACTCGATGATGTCCGCCGACTCGTACATCGACTCGCCGGTGTTCGGGTCCACCAGGAACGGGAACTGGCGCTTGCCGCCGAGTTCGGCGACTTTCGGACGGAATCGCTTCCCGCCGTGGGGCGTGGGGTAGATCAGGGCGTCGAGGTCGAGCTCTGTCAGCGCCTCACGTACCAGGCGGCAATACGGGCAGGCCTCGAACTCGTACAGCTGGAGCGGTTTTCCGGGCTGCCGGGCGTGCGCGCGAACCATCGTCCCGCGCCACATGCGCAGCGAGGACGCCAGCGTCGAATTCAGGACGTCGAGGGTGGCTTTCATGGTCATGGACTCACTGCGCTCATGCGTGGCGCCGGCGCTGACGGTGTCGCCGTGCCTTGAGTGATTGATTTTTCGAGATCTTGGGGTCGCAGTCGAAGGTGCGGTTGCCATGTACGGGGTGCCCGTGGCGCTGCTCCATGTTGCAGAGGCGGGCCGGTCCGATGCAGCCACACCGGCTCACGGTACCACGCTTGTCCAGCGTGTTCAGGGGAGATCGGGCGGCAGTGGAAGGCGCGGATCCGCATATCCGCTCCGGCGCGGGTCGTCCGCGAGCATTCGGAACTCGTCGCTGACGCCCTGCAGCGCCGCCGGGTCCACGTCGCGATCGTCTGTTGCGAGGTACAGCTCACCCAGCAGGCGCTCGCCGTGCGGCCGGCCCGCGAGTACGACTCGGTCAGGATAAAGGCGCAGGTCCGCATCGTCCGGGGTTCGCGCGGGTGTGGGCCCGTCGCCGTCAGGCGCGAGCGGCGATCAACCCCAGCCATAGCCGGCGACCCGCTCGACCAGCCAGAAGCTGCCGACCATGCCCGCCGCATAGAGCGCCGAGGTGCGGGCTTTGGCCGCGAACCGCGTCGGCTGCAGCGCAAGCCCGATCGCGAGCAATGCGGATACGAACACGATCTGGCCGATCTCGACGCCGAGGTTGAAGAAGATCAGCGCGGGCCAGCGCTCTCCAGGAGAGACGCCCAGTTCCCCGAGCGCGCTGGCGAAGCCGAGGCCGTGGATCAGGCCGAAGACGACGACCATCGCCGCCGCGCGCGACACCGAGGAGGCGCGCTCTGCCGCCGTTCGCGCCAGCAGGCCCTCGCGCGCCACCAGCACGATCGACAGCGCGATCAGGGCCTCCGTCGGCGGCACGGGAATCCGCACCACCTCGAAGAAGGCGAGGGCCATCGAGAGCGAATGGCCGAGCGTGAAGGCCGTGACCAGCGCCAGCAGCCGCAGGCCGCCGGCCAGCATGCACAGGCACAGCACGAACGCGAGGTGATCCCAGCCCAGCCAGATGTGCAGCATGCCTTGCCACAGCATCCCGGGCGCGAGCTCGAACCACGAGCGATCCGGCCTGTCGAGGGTGCCGAACGGGATCGCGAGGCCTTCCGCGGACGGCGTGATCGTCGAGACAGCCGGCGTGCCGGCGAGATTGCTCTCGAGCCGCACGGCGTCGAGCCGCCACGGAGCCCGGATGACGTCCCGTCGCCCGGGCACGTGATCGCAGGCTGCACGATACTGCAGCAGGGTCCGGTCGCCCCCGACCGCCTGCGTGCGCAGGTCGGTCTGCCGGCAGCCTGCGGGCCACGCGATCGCGGACGAGTGCGCGATCCCGCCGGGCAGCTGCGCCAGCAGCTCGTAAGTGCCGGGCTCTTCGCCGGCCTGGAGGCGCAGCTCGCCGGACTGGAACACGTCGGCCACTGCGGGACCGGTGATCAGCAGCAGCGCGACAGCCGCCCGGGCAAACGCCTCAGCGCTCAATCGTCACCTCGTGGCGCTGCTCGAGTTCGGCGACGCGCCGCCCGACCGCCCGCTGGATCAGCCCGAAGAGGTAATCGTTCTCCACCTGGTCGCGCACCGCGTCGAAAGACAGCAGGCTCTCCGGCAGACGCTCGGTGGGACGGACGTAGTGCCAGCCTTGCGACGACTCCACGGGCCCGCTCCATTCGTCGAGCGGAGCCGTCCACAGCGCGTCCACGAACGACTGGCTGAACATGCCGCGGAGGATGCTGCGGCCGTAGCGGGGAAAGCTCCGGCCCTGCGGAAAGGGTTCACCCGCGATTGCTGCGCCGCCCTGCAGGCGCGCGAGGACGTCGCCGCTGTCGGCTGGCAGGCTGCGAAAGAACACGTGCTCGAAGCTCACCGCAGGCTCCGAGCGGTAGCGATCGAGGTTCTCGGCGTAGTGGTTGACGAGCTGCTCGTCGGTCGGGTCCGGCAGCAGGCCGGTGACCCGCAGGCGCATCTTCTCGACCAGTTGCCTCCGGATCTCGCCGTCGGTGAGGTGCAGGCCGCTGTCGAGGGCGTCGCGCAGCAGCAATTCGTCGGTGACATATTCGCGCTCGATGCGGGCGATGTCCCCTGCACTTGCCGGGCGGCCGGTGAGCGTCTCGAAGTCCGCGATCAGAGCGGCGCGAGTCGTGGCCGCGAGCAGCACCGGGTCCGTGCTGCGTGACTGGATGCCGGCATACACCGCAAACAGCGCTATGCCGGCCACGACGAATGCAAACAGCGGATCGCGGATCATCCGTGTGAGCATCGGGTCCTTCCAGTCGAGAGTTCGGCCAAGCTGCGTGAGGTGTCAGTCCTTCGGCTTGCGACCCGTGCCATAGAGCGGGTCGACCTTCTCCGCCTTGCCCTCCCGCTCGCCCTGCAGGCCGGCCTCGGGCTGCATGTGCTCGGTGGTGAGCTCCGAGAGGAACCCCGGTGAGGTGAGGCCCTTCTTGCGCATGGCGACGCCGGTCATGCAGGCGTGCAGGATGAAGTTGCCGTTCAGGGCGGAGCGATAGCTGTTGTCGAGCAGGGGGTCGAGCTCGACGATCTCGAAACCGACGAGGTCGTTCTCGGCGCACAGGGCGCGCACGATGGGGACCGCCTCGCGCATGGTCAGGCCGCCCGGCACCGGCGTTCCCGTGCCGGGCATGTAGGCCGGGTCGAGCACGTCCACGTCGAACGAGATGTAGATCTTCCGGCCGCCCTCGCGGGCTTCGGCCAGCGCGCGCTTCATCACTTCGGGCCAGCCGCGCTTCTCGACCTCCGCCATGGTGTGGTAGCGCATGCCGTTGTTGCGCATCCACTCGAAGCCCTCCGGCCCCGGCCACGGCCCACGCAGGCCCACCTGGATGAAGTTCCGCGCGTGCACGTGGCCTTCCTTCACCGCCCGGTAGACCGGCTGGCCGTGGGTGATGAAGTGCGGTTGGTCCTTGCCGGCATCGAAGTGCGCGTCGAAGTGCACCACTCCGAAGCTGCCCTTGCCGTGCACGTCGGCAAGTCCCGCGATGTTCGGGTACTCGAGGCTGTGGTCGCCACCCACGATGAAGGGCAGCGCGCCGGTGCCGGCAATCTCGGCGACGCGCTCGCGCACGTGGTGCACGGTGATCTCGGTGCTCATGTTGTCCACGGCGATGTCGCCGTAGTCGACGATGTTCAGTTCCTTGGTCGGGTTCACCATCGTGTTCATGTCGATGCCGCCCGCGCCATACTCGTTGCGCATCGCCTGCGGTCCGAAGCGCTGGCCGCGGTAGTACGAGCCCATGTCGAGCGGCGCGCCGACGATGGCGATGTCCACCTGGCCGGCGACCAGATCCTCCGGGTAGATGGCGACGGGCGCGTTTGCGAAGGTGCGGATGGCGGGGCGATTGCTGGCGTAGTAGCTGAGCGTGAATGGGCCGGGCTCTCGTTTCGGATTGAAGCTGGCCGGCTTCCTGACCTTCCACGAATTGAAGTCGGGCGACTCGGTGTTCAGCGGGATCGCGGCCATGTCGGTCGTCGGATTGAACTTGCGGGCCTGCACGACGGTCATCATGCCGTCCACGTAGGCCGCGATTTCCTCAGGCGTCTTGTCCTTCAGCCGCTGGTAGAGCTTCTCTCGGGTGCCCGTGAAGCCCTCGGCCTCGTCGGACAGCAGGAACGCCCGCTGCTCGTCGCTCAAGGCGCCGATCCGCTCGGCCAGCCAGGCGGGGACTTCGGGCTTCTTCTCGGCTTCACGCGCCGCGGCGGACGGCGCGAGTGCGCCGGACACCATGACCAGCGCGATCGCCATCGCGAACCAGATGGGCATGCGTACTCCCCCGCGTGTTATGCAGTCCCGGATGCGCGTCGACTTACAGCGTCCGGCCCGCTCTGTGTTGATGGCATTGTGCATGGCAGGGGTCCCGATGGCCACGCGACTTTCAGGCCAACGCTGGAACGCCGACGAGGGGGAGGGCAAGGGCGGTCGCTGGCGCAGTCTCTGGCGGGTATATTTCGGGCCCATGACCACCGAATTCGACTACACGCGCATCCCCGAACTGCCAGCCTCCGTGTACGTGGCGCCGCTGCGCAAGCCCGCCGGCCTCGGCGACGACTGGCTCGAGCCCGCGCAGCGCCGCTACAGTGCCGGGGAGCACCGCATCTGGGACGATCTCTACGCACGCCAGATCGAGCTGATGCCGGGCCACGCCTGCCGCGAGTTCATGCACGGCCTCGAGCGGCTCGACCTCGGACGCGGCGGCGTGCCGGACTTTCACGAGATCAGCGAGGAACTGCGCAGCCTCACCGGCTGGTCCGTGGTGCCGGTGCCGATGCTGATCCCGGACCACGTCTTCTACTACCACCTCGCCAACCGCCGCTTCCCGGCCGGCAACTTCATCCGCAGCCGCGAGCAGTTCGACTACATCCAGGAACCCGACGTGTTCCACGACGTGTTCGGCCACGTGCCGCTGCTCACCGACCCGGTGTTCGCGGACTACATGGCCGCCTACGGGCGGGCCGGCTGGAAGGCCCTGAAGTACAACCGCCTGAAGGCGCTCTCGGCGCTCTACTGGTACACGGTGGAGTTCGGGCTGATCCTCGAGGACGACGCGCTGCGCATCTACGGTGCCGGCATCCTCTCGGGGCCAACCGAGACCGTATTTTCCATCGAAGGGCGCTCGCCTCACCGCATCCACCTCGCCGTGGATCGCGTGATGCGCACCGACTACACGATCTCCGACCTGCAGGCGACCTACTTCGTGATCGAGTCGTTCCGCGAGCTGTTCCACCTGACGGAGCAGCGCGGCTTCGAGCCGATCTACGAATCGCTGGCGCCGGGATTCCAGTACGCCAAGACGGCCGCGCTCGACACCGACCACATCTACCACCGCGGCACGCAGGAGTACGAACTGCGCGGCGGACGCGGGTCGGGGGCGCGGCCGGTGTAGCGGCGCGTGCCGCCCTAGCGCATCAGCTTCCCCGCCATGCCGAGGATGTCGTCGAGCGGGTTGCCGTCACCGTCGAGATCAAGCATCGAAGCCAGGCCCCCTTGAGCACTGCGGCCGGCGCCCTGTCCACCGCCGAGCAGTCCCCCGAGCAGGCCGCCCAGTCCACCGCCGAGGTCACCGCCGCCCGCGGAGGGCGCCGCCGCGCCGGCGCCGCCCTGCCGCGCCATGAATCCGGCGACCAGCATGGCGAGCATGGGCAGCATCTTCTTGAGCAGGGCCGGGTCGAGCCCGGTCTGAGCGGAGGCGTTCTGTGCGACGGTGCGACTCACGTCGGGGGAGCCGAAGATCTGCCCGAGCACGTCGTTGCCGCGGGCGACGTTGGTGGGCTGCGGCCCGAGCACGTCATCAAGCAGGCCGCCGCCGCCGAGGCCGCCGAGCATGCCGGCCAGTCCCTCCAGGCCGGTCGGCTGCGCCTGCTTCTTGAAGCCGCCGAGGATGGCCGGGATCAGCGCCGCGGCGCCGGCCGTCGCCTGCGATTCGCTGACGCCGAGTTCCCGGGCCACCGACTGGAGACCGCCCATCTGGGCGAGGATGTCCGTGATTTGCATGTTCTTTTCTCCTGGCATTGGTTGATCGGGCGCGAGCGAAGGCGCCGAGGGCGCGATGTTAGCCGGCTTCGCCCGGAGAGTGAGTCCGGATGCAGGTTGCGTGCGGCCGCGGTCCGCGCGGTCGCGCTGGGCTAAGATCAGGCGGTGACAGCGACCGGTCCCTGCGTGCTTGCCATCGACCTCGGTACCAGCGGCTGCAAGGGCGCCGTGGTCTCCCTGCAGGGTCGCGTGGTGGGTGCCTCGCGCGTCCCGGTCGAGACGATCCACCTGCCCGACGATGGCGCCGAGCAGGATCCGGAGGCGGTCTGGACGGCCGTGCAGACGGCGTGCCGCGCGGCCTTGGGTCGCGCGGGTGTCGCCGCACGGGACGTGCGGGCCGTGATCTGCACCAGCCAGTATTCGTCCGTCGTGCCGGTCGGCGTCGACGGCCGGCCCGCGATGAACATGATCCTGTGGCTCGACCGGCGCGGCACGATTGGCCGGCTGCGGCGCCTGCCCGGGTTTCCGCGCGGCACGGACTCGCCGCTGCGGCTGCTCGCGTGGCTACGCGTGCACGGACTGCCGCCGGTCGCCGGCGGCCTCACGCTCGGGCACCTGCGCTACATCAGGTACGCACGGCCCGAGGTGTACGAGCGGACGGCGAAGTTCCTCGAGCCCGTGGACTACGTCACCCTGCGGCTGACGGGGCGCGCGACCGCCAACCAGTGCTCGGCGTTCATGTTCCTGATGACGGACAACCGGAGCCTGGGCGCATCCGACTACGATGCGCGCCTCGTGCGTTACGCCGGGATCGATCGCGAGAAACTGCCTGAACTCGTGCCGGTGGATGCGATCGTGGGCACGGTGCTGCCGGAGGTCGCGCGCGAGCTCGGCCTGTCGCCCGATACCCCGGTGATCACGGGCCTGAACGACACGCAGGCGGGCGGCATGGGCACGTCGGCCTTCGCGGGCGGGCACGCCGCCATCTCCCTCGGCAGCACCAGCGTCATGATCACGCACGTGCCGCGCAAGCGCACCGACGTCCGCCACGCGATCCTAAGCATGCCGAGCCCGGTGCCGGGCACCTACTTCGTCATGGCCGAAAACGGCGCGGGCGGCGGCGGGCTGGATCACCTGCTCGACGTCGTCGATCCGTCCGGAAGCGAGCCAGGTGATGCCGGCGCGGCGAATCGCTACGCGTGGCTCGAGCGTTCCGTGCACGAGGCGCCGCCCGGCAGCGGGGGCCTGCTGTACCTGCCGTGGATGGGCGGAGCGATGGCACCCTGTGCCGACGGCCGGATGCGCGGCGGGTTCCTGAACATGGGCTTCGCGACCACGCGCCCGCAGCTTGCGCGCGCGATGCTCGAGGGCATCGCGCTCAACCTGCGCTGGCTCAAGCAACCGGTCGAGCGGTTCGCCAGGCGACGCTTCTCGCACTTCGTGCTCTACGGCGGCGGGGCGGCCTCGGATGCCTGGTCGCAGATCATGGCGGACGTGCTCGACACGCCGGTGCAGCAGGCCGAGCGCCCGCAATACGTGGCCGCCGTCGGCGCGGGGCTGCTGGCGTTCCAGCGACTCGGGCTGCTCGGCTTCGACGAATTCGCGAGCCGCCTCGCGATCCGCCGCGAGTACGAGCCGAATCCCGCGAACCGCGCGCTGTACCAAGCGCGGGCCGGGCAGTTCGTCCAGGCATTCAAGCGCACGCGGCCCCTTTTCCGCGCGCTCAACGACATGGAGGCCGGCCGGTGAACGACGAGGAGATGCAGCGGTGCCTCGAG
>Ga0209391_10000682_pt1 | contig 16671 bp, 17 predicted proteins | sample PPLLak3March2015_FD_187246 | JGI IMG/M metagenome (GOLD analysis project Ga0209391, IMG submission 187246) | Freshwater sediment microbial communities from Prairie Pothole Lake near Jamestown, North Dakota, USA - PPLs Lake P7 Core (1) Depth... | ecosystem: Environmental > Aquatic > Freshwater >... | reverse complement strand
TGAAGCTCTCCGCACGCAATGTCCTGCCCGGCAAGGTCGTCGATGTCAAGCGCGGTGCCACCACGTCGCACATCCGCATCGACATCGGTGGCGGCGCGATCGTCACCGCGTCGATCACCAACGAGGCTGTCGACGAGCTCGCGCTCAAGACCGGTGACAAGGCGGCCGCCGTGATCAAGGCGTCGGACGTGATCGTCGGCAAGCTCTGACGCTGACGGCTCCGCCCCGCATCCGCGATCATGGACGGCGTCCCCGAGCGGGCGGAGGCGGAAGGCGTTGCGACATCGCCGCCGGGCGCGCCGGACCGCAAGCTGCGATTCGGCCGCTCGGAATGGGCCGGCGCGTTCGGTGACCTCGGCACGCTGATCCCGTTCGTCGTCGCGTACGTCGAACTCGCGGGTCTCGGGGCCGGCGCGCTCTTCGTGACGTTCGGCGCGGCGATGATCTTCGCGGGATTCGCCTATCGCACGCCGTTCCCGGTGCAACCGATGAAGGCGGCCGGTGCCATCGCGATCACGAACGCCGCAGCCGGTGTGACGCTGGGCGCCGCCGCGATCCACGCGGCCGCCCTCGCCACCGGGATGGTATGGCTGTTGCTCGGAGTCACCGGCACGGCACAGCGTGTCGCACGTTTGATCGCCCGCCCGATCGCCCTGGGTCTCATCGTCGGCCTCGGCATCGGGTTCATGCTGGAAGGGGCCCGCTCGATGTCGGATGGCCCATGGCTCGCGATTCCGGCGCTGGCCCTCGCAATCGTCTTCTCCGACAGCCGCAGGGTGCCGGTGATGTTCGCGCTGCTGGCCCTCGGCATCGCGTGGTCGCTCGCGACCGATGCGTCGCTGCCGGGCCGACTCGATGACATCCGCCCCTCGCTGCATTGGCCGACGGTAGTGCTTGGAGGCATTGGCGTCGACGCGTTTGTCGCCGGATTCGTGTTCATCGCGCTGCCCCAGCTTCCGCTGACACTGGGCAACGCGGTGGTCGCGGTCACGGCGGAGAACAACCGGCTGTTTCCCGATCGTCCCACGAGCGAAGGCAAGGTCGCCACGACGACAGGCCTCGTCAACTTGTTCTCCGGCGCGCTGGGCGGCGTACCGATGTGCCACGGTGCGGGCGGCATGGCCGGCCACGTGCGGTTCGGCGCGCGCACCGGTGGCGCCCCAGTCATCCTCGGCGTGGTCCTGCTGGTGCTGGGACTCTTCGCAAGCACCTCGATCGCCCCGTTGCTGGCGTTGTTCCCGCGGCCGCTGCTCGGCGTGATCCTGTTCCTCGCCGGACTCCAGCTCGCCATGGGGGCGCGCGACCTCGGTCACGGACGGCTCGATCGTCTGGTCATGTTCGGCACCGCCGGGCTCGCGCTGTGGAACGTCGGCGCCGCGTTCGTGTTCGGTGTCGTGGTCCACGAACTCGGGCGCCGCGGACTGTTGCGCCTTTGACGGAAGCACGTCGCCAATGACAACTACCACTTCGCGGCGCCGGCTGCTCGCGCTGGGCGCCGCCCTGGCGCTTGCGCCAGCCGCACGCGCCCAGCAGGGGCGCACGCTCACCGACGACGCCGGCCGCCGCGTGACCGTGCCGGAAGGGGTCACGCGCATCTACGCGGCGGGGCCGCCGGCCTCGGTGCTCGTGTTCGCCGTGGCCCCCGGCCGGCTGATCGGATGGACCACGCCGTTCCGGCCCGCCGAGCGGCCCTTCGTCGCGCCGAAGTACGCGGACCTGCCCACGCTGGGCCGGCTCACCGGTCGCGGCAACACGGCGAACGTCGAGGTAGTGCTGGCCGCGAAGCCCGAGCTGATCATCGACTACGGTGCAGTAACGCCCACCTTCGCCTCGCTCGCCGACCGCGTGCAGCAGCAGACCGGCATCCCCTATCTGCTGCTCGACGGCGCCTTCGATCGCATGGCCGCGGCGATTCGCTCGGTGGGTGCGGTAACGGGCGAGACCGCGCGCGCCGAGGCGCTCGCCCGCTACGCCGAGGAAACGGTGGGTGACGTCACCCGCCGCGTCGCGCGGATTCCGCCGGATCGCCGCGCGCGTGTCTACTACGGTCGCGGTCCGCGTGGCCTCGACACCGGGCTCGCCGGCTCGATCAACGTCGAGAGCCTGGAGCGCGCCGGGGCCATCAATGTCGCCGCGGAACTGGGCCCAGGTGGACTCGTGCAGGTATCGCTGGAACAGGTGTTGCGCTGGAATCCCGATGTGATCGTCACCACGGACCCCAACTTCGCCACGTCGGTGCGCAGCGACCCGCTCTGGCGCGACGTCGCGGCCGTGCGCACCGGTCGCGTGCACCTCGCGCCGGGCGTACCGTTCGGCTGGATCGATTTCCCGCCGTCGATCAACCGCTTGATCGGGCTGCGCTGGCTCGCCAGGATTCTCTACCCGAACGCGTTTCCGGAGGACCTGAAGCCGTTGGTACGCGAGTTCTACACGCGCTGCTATCACCAGGCGCCGACCGACGCGCAGCTCGATGCGCTGGTCGCGAGTGCGTCGCCGCGCCAAGGATGAGCCGCCGCACGCGGGCCATCGTAGTGACGGCGCTCGTGCTCGTCGCGGTCGCCGCAGCGGTACTCGGGGCGTTCGCCGTCGGACGCTTTCCCATCCGCCCCGGCGAACTCGGCACCGTCCTGTGGGCGAGGCTCACCGGAAGCACTCACGACGTGTCGCCGACCGTGGAGACCGTGGTGTTCGGCGTGCGCGGGCCGCGCGTGCTGGCCGCGCTCGCGATCGGCGCTGCGCTCGCCGCCGCCGGTGCCGCCTACCAGTCGCTGTTTCGCAATCCATTGGTCTCGCCCGACATCCTCGGCGTGTCGGCCGGTGCCGCGGTCGGTGCCGTGCTCGGCATCTACCTCTCGCAGCCCGTGGTGACGATCCAACTGCTCGCGTTCGCCGGCGGGCTCGCCGCGGTAACGCTGGTCTACGCGATCGCGAGCGCGGTGCGCGGGCACGACCCGCTGCTGGTGCTGGTGCTCGCCGGCGTGGTCGTCGGCGCGCTCGGCGGCGCCGTGATCTCACTGGTCAAGTACCTCGCCGACCCCTACAACCAGCTACCGGCGATAACCTTCTGGCTGCTCGGCAGCCTCGCCGCCGCCACGCCCGCCGACCTCGCGTCGGCGCTGCCGGCGATCGGGATCGGCGCGCTGCCACTGGTACTCCTGCGCTGGCGTGTCAACGTGCTCGCCCTCGGCGACGAGGAAGCGCGCGCGCTCGGCGTCAACGCGACCGGCGTGCGGGCCGCGGTGATCGCAGGCGCGACGCTGATGACTGCGGCGGCGGTCTCGATCGCAGGCATCGTCGGGTGGATCGGCCTGCTCGTGCCGCACTTCGCGCGGCTCCTGGTCGGGCCCGATTTCACGCGGCTCCTGCCCACCTCGGTCGCGCTCGGCGCCGCGTTCCTGCTCGCGGTGGACACGCTGGCGCGCAACGTCGCCCGGATCGAGATCCCGCTCGGCGTACTCACCGCCTTCGTCGGCACCCCGCTGTTCCTCTGGCAGCTCGTCGCGGCACGACGGAGCTGGCAATGATCGCTTCGCTCGAAGCCCGAGCCCTCGACTTCGGCTATCCCCGCCATCCCGTCGGGCACGGCGTGTCGCTGGCGCTCCGCACGGGCGAGGTCGTCGCGCTGCTCGGACCCAACGGCGGCGGCAAGACGACACTGTTCCGAACGCTGCTCGGGCTCCTCGCGCCGCGCGGCGGCCAGGTGCTCCTCGGCGGTACCGACCTCGATGCATTGCCGCGCGCGGAGGTCGCGCGCCGGATCGCCTACGTCCCGCAGGCGCACACGGGCTACTTTCCGTTCGCTGTGCTGGACGTGGTGACGATGGGTCGCACCGCGTACCTTTCGCCGTTCGCCGGTCCGTCGCGGCACGATCGCGACGTCGCGCTCGCCGCGCTCGAACGTGTCGGCATCGCCCGTCTTGCCGAGGCTATCTACACGCGCATCTCCGGCGGGGAGCGTCAGCTCGTGCTGATCGCGCGCGCGCTCGCGCAGGGCGCGCCACTCCTCGTGATGGACGAGCCCACGGCGAGCCTCGACTTCGGCAATCAGGTACGCGTACTCGCCGAGATCGAGATCCTCAAGGCCGCGGGTGTCGGCATCCTGCTGTCGACGCACAATCCCGACCAGGCGCTGCAACTCGCCGATCGCGTCGCGCTGTTGCACGACGGCACACTGCTCGCCGACGGGCCGCCCGAATCGGCGATCACGCCAGAGCGGCTTCGCACCGTCTACGGGGTCGACGTCGCGATACGGGAGACCGTCGACCCGGAGGGACGCCGCCGTCGCGTCTGCGTGCCGGCAAGAAAAGTGGGGTCAGAGAAGTAGGGTCAGACTCGACTTTCCCGCCGACATTTGTCCTCACCACCGGGCGCCGGTGGAAAGTCGAGTCTGACCCTACTTTTCTTCGTTGGCGATGCCGTGCAGTACGTGGCCCGCGGGCACGTGCCGCGACGCGCTCTCGACGTGGCGGGTCTGGTCGTCGAAGTAGAAGTCGGGCTCGAACTCGCGCAGGAACGGGCCCTTCTCGAGCCCGCCGAGGAACATCGCCTCGTCGATGCCGATGTTCCAGTCCATCAGCGTGCGGATCGCGCGCTCGTGCGCGGGCGCGCTGCGCGCGGTCACGAGCGCGGTGCGGAGCTTCATCCGCCCGGCGTGCGAGTCGACCTGCAGGCGATGCAACGCTTCCAGCAGCGGCTTGAACGGACCGGGCGGCAGCGGCCGCCCGGCGTGCCGCGCCTCGTGGCTCTGGAACGCCGACAGTCCCTGCGCCTGATAGACGCGCTCGGCCTCGTCGGCGAAGAGCACCGCGTCGCCGTCGAAGGCGATGCGTACCTCCTCGGGGTGCGAATCCGCGGTCGGCGACTGGGTGTAGACGAGCGCCGCGGGAAAGCCCGCCGCGAGCGCCGCGCGCACGTCCTCGCCATTCGCCGACAGGAACAGGTTGGCGGCGAGCGGCGAGAGGTAGCTGAACGGCGAGCGGCCACGGGTGAACACGCCGCGCTCGATCGGCAGCTCGGCGCCGCGCACCGAACGGAACACGCGCAGCCCCGACACCGGGTCGTTGCGCGACAGGATCACCACCTCGACGCGCTTCGCCTCGCCGATGTTGAACGCGAGCAGCTTCTTCACGAGCCGGAACGCGACGCCGGGCTTCGCCGGCTGCTCGAGACGCTCGAGCTGCACGGTCATGTAGGCGCGGTCGTCCGACGTCTCGAAGACCTGGTTCTCCTCCTCGAAGTCGAACAGCGCGCGACTGCTGATCGCAACGACGAGCTGGTCGACGAGCGTTGCTGGCATGCGACGAGTATACGCCGCGACCTCGCGTCGCCAGGTCCCGCGGCGGACCGTTCGAGCACCGCCCGCGACCGCCGCGCCGCCGTCCCGCGGGCGAACGCAACGACCCACGTGTGCTGCTCTACAATCGCCGTGCCGATGTCTCGCTCGACAAGGGGAAGACCGATGCTCCACGCCCGCCGCACCATCACGTTCGCCGTCGCTGCATTCGCCTGCGCATCGGCACACGGCCAGCAGCAGTCCAAGCCGCCGATCTCCACCTACGGCGTCGACGTCGGAACGCGCACGATGTCGATCCCGGGTATGCCTGCAGGAGGCGCCGGCATGATGGGTGGCATGGCGATGCCCGGGGGCATGGGCATGGGACCGCAGAAGGAACTCTGGCTCGGCTTGCGTTCCACGCACCGGGGTTCCGGCGCGCCGGAAGCGCAGCACCAGATTCCGCCGGGCATGAACATGGGCCCCGCACTGCCGCTCCTCGCGCCACCGCCGGCGCAGCGTGGCGAGCAATACGACGAGGACAAGCTGCCGGAGAAACCCAAGGCGCGGATGCTCGTCTACTGGGGCTGCGGCGACACGATCCGGCCAGGGCAGCCGCGCGTCGCCGACACCGAGAAGATGACGCTGCAGCAGTTCGGTCAGGCGCTCGTGAGCCGCTCGCCGCCGGAGCGCTGGAGCGCGATCCGCAACGCGCAGTATCGCTGGCCGAACGAGCGCGAGCCGAAGCAGGTGCCGGCCAATGCCTCGCTGCGCGGCGACCAGCTGGTGCAAGGTGCGGTGACGCCCGACATCCGCTTCGCGATCGGCGAGCGCCAGGACTTCATGGGGCCGTTCGAGATCAACGCCCAGGGGCCGATCGCCGGTCCGATGGCGCTGTCGTGGGCGGGCGTGCCGAATGCCCAGGGCTACTTCCTGCAGGCGTTCGGCTCACGCAAGGACGGCGCCGAGATGATCATCTGGACCTCGAGCGAGGTGCAGGACGCGGGCTGGGGCCTGATGAGCTTTCTCCCCAACGACTTCCTGCGCCGGATGATCTCCGAGAAGGTGGTGATGCCGCCCTCGGCCTCGACGTGCGCGATTCCGAAGGGCATCTTCGACGGCGTCGAAGGCGCGATGCTGCAGGGCATCGCCTACGGCGAGGAGCTGAACCTCGCGCACCCGCCGCGCCCCGCCGACCCCAAGGCCATGTGGGAGCCGATCTGGGCGGTCAAGGTGCGCGTGAAGTCGACCGGCATGACGCCGCTCGGGATGGAGGACGCGGGCGACTCGCGCGCCTCGCGCCGCGGGCAGCGTCAGCCGCCGCGCGACGGTGCCGCACCGGTGCAGCAAGCGCCGGCACAGGCGCCCAGCCCGGTCGACGAGGCCGCCGACGCGGTGAACAAGCTGAAGGGCCTGTTCAAGTTCTGACCGCAGCGCGAGAGGTCAGCGCGGATCCCGCTCCTCGGTGCGCTCGGCAGCCGGCGTCGCCGACCACGAGGCGCCCTCCGCCAGCGTCACCGGACGCACCGGGAAGCGCACGCGCGGGTGGCCGACGTCCGCCGGCGACACGCCGCGCTCGTGGGCGACGATCTCGCACGCGGTCAGCGCGCAGAAGCGCCCCTGGCACGGCCCCATGCCGCAACGGGTGGCGACCTTGAGCGCGTCGGCGTCGGTCGCGCCGGCCCGCACCGCGGCGCGCACTTCTCGCGCGGTGACTTCCTCGCAGCGGCAGGCGAGCGTGTCGCCGTCCGGACGTCGAAACGCGTCGGCGGGCCGGTAGAGCGCGTCGAGGAAGGCTCGGCCCCGCAGCCCGTGGGTGACGGCGCGCCGCGGCGACTCGGCGTCGGCGTCGCGACGCGCGGCGTCGATGCGACCCAGCGCGTTGGCCGCGGCGAGTGCTGCGAGCCGGCCGCGCGCGATCGCCGCCTCCACGCCGGCCACGCCCGCGCCGTCGCCCGCGACGAAGACGTTGCCGATCGTCGTGCCTCCCCAGGCGTCGACGACCGGCTCGAACGACGCCTGCGTCGGGTTCCAGGCGATCTCGCAGCCGAGCGCCGCCGCGAGGTGCAGGTTCGGCACCACGCCGTGCGACAGCACGAGCGCGTCGGCGGCCACTTCGTGCCAAGTACCGTCCAACGCGTAACGGACGCGCTCGACGCGGCCCTCGCCCTGTGCCTCGAGCGCCTCGACGTGCTCGACGACGCGCGTGCGGCGGCGCACCGCGCGCACCAGCTCGAGCCCCCGCGCGAGGTAGCCCGAGAACATGAATCCCGGCGCGTGACGCATCGCCTCGGCGAGCCGCCCGCGCGGGATCGTCTCCAGCACGAGGTCGATGCGCGCCCTCGCGTTGAGGCACTGCCACGCGACCTGCCACAGGAGCGGCCCGGCGCCGGCGAACACGACGCGTCCCTCCGGCACGAGCGCCGCGCTCTTGAGCAGCGCCTGCACGCCACCGGCCGTCACCACACCGGGCAGCGTCCAGCCCGGCACCGGGAACGGACGCTCGAGCGTGCCCGTGGCGATGACGAGCGCGCGTGCAGCGAAAGTCTCGGCGACGCGCGCCGCGGGGCGACCCCCCGTGACGCCGACGTCGAACGCGCCGTCGTCGCGGCGTGCCACCGCCCACACCGACGTCGCCGGCAGGTACTCGGCCCCGGCGGCCTGGAAAGCGCGCACCAGGTTGCCGCCGCGCCAGTAGTCGGGCCCGAGCACTTCCGGGCGGCGCACCGGCGTCGTGGTGAGGGCTCGATAGATGGCGCCGCCTGGCGAGGGCGACTCGTCGAACGCGATCGTCGAAAGGCCGAGCGACGCGGTCACCGTGGCGGCGGCGAGCCCGGCAGGGCCGACGCCGATCACCGCGACGTCGTGGATGCGCGCACTCATCCCTCGACTCCCGGAGATGGCGCCAGCGCGACGTTGCCGTGCTGCGTGCGAATGCGCGTGCCCGGCACAACGGTGACGAGGCAGGCCTGCTGGTTCGGCACGTCGTCGACCGTGACCAGGCAGTCGAAGCACACCCCCATCATGCAGAACGGGCCGCGCGGTGCGCCGGAGATCGGCGTCGTCCGCGTGGCAAGGCGGCCGGATGCGAGCAGCGCCGCGGCCACCGTGTCGCCGGCACGCGCGTCGAACGGCTCGCCGTCGATCGTCACGGCGACCACGTCGCGTGGCGTGTCAGGCAGCCGCGCGTACATGGCCGAAGCGCGCCGTACCGAACGGCGCGAGCGTGCGTGGGATGTGGCCGACGACGCTCGCGATCACGAAGCGGTCACTCATCGCAGACCCCCGCGAAGCGCAGGATCGCCGGGATCCGTGCCGCGAAACCCTGGAACGCGTGGTCGCCACCGCCCTCGACGTGCTGGAACGCGCCACCGTAGTACGCGACCGCCTCGCGCCAGTCCAGCACCTCGTCGCCGGACTGCACCAGCAGGAAATAGCGCGAGGGGCGCGTGATGCGCGGAACGGCGAGCGCGCGCAGCTCGTCGAAGTGCGCCTGCGTGACGACGAACGTCGCCCCGGTGTAGAGGTTGGTCTGCGCGCCCACGTACTCCGCGAGGTCGTCGTAAGGACGGATCGCCGGATTGACGAGCACGGCTCTCGCGCCGAGCCGCTCGGCGAGGCAGGTCGCGTAGAAGCCGCCCAGCGAGCTGCCGACGAACGTCAGCCACCGCTCCGGCGCGGCGACGTTGCCGCGAATCCAGGCCTCGACCGCGGCCACCGCCCGCGCCGGCGAGACGTCGAGCGCGGGCACGTGGAGCCGCGGCCGGATCGACTCGGGAAGTGCCTCGACCGCCGCGGTCACCGCGGCGGCCTTGACGCTCGCGGGCGAGCTGCGAAAGCCGTGCAGGTAGACGATCGTCGGCCGCGACAATCCGGGGCACCTCCGTCAGGCGGCGAGCGCCGCGAGGAGCTTCGCGTGCACGTCGCCGAAGCCGCCGTTGCTCATCACCAGCACGTGGTCGCCGCTGCGCGCGCTCGCAGCGATCGCCGCGACCATCGCGTCGAGGTCATCGTGCACCGACGCCCGGTAGCCAAGTGGCGCGAGCGTCTGCGTCGCGTCCCAGCCGAGGTTGTTCGCGTAGCAGAAGGTGTGGTCGGCCTCCGCGAGCGCCGCCGGCAGCTGGTCCTTGACCGTGCCGAGCTTCATCGTGTTCGAGCGCGGCTCGAGCACCGCGAGGATGCGCTGGGTGCCGACGTGCCGGCGCAGGCCCGCGATCGTCGTGGCGATCGCCGTCGGGTGGTGCGCGAAGTCGTCGTAGACGGTCACGTCGCGCACCGTGCCGCGCACCTCCATGCGGCGCCTGACGCCGCGGCAGGTCGCCAACGCCGCGAGGCTCACCTCGACCGGCACGCCCGCGTGGCGCGCCGCGACGATGGCCGCGAGAGCGTTCATGCGGTTGTGGCGCCCCGTGAGCGGACTGTCGGACGGCCAATGGACGTGGCCCTGCGGCGCGCCGGCGTGCGTGACCTTGCCGTCGGGCGCGACGCGCCACTCGGGCGACGCGTGGCCTTCCGCCGTGGCGACCTCGGCCCCGGCGAAGCGCTCGACCGACGACCAGCAGCCGCGCGCGAGCACGCGGGCGAGACTCGCCTCCTCGGCATTGACGACGATGCGGCCGCCCGCGGGAATCGTGCGCACGAAGTGGTGAAACTGGGTCTCGATCGCCGCGAGGTCCGGGAAGATGTCAGCGTGGTCGAACTCGAGGTTGTTCAGGATCGCGGTGCGCGGGCGGTAGTGGACGAACTTCGAGCGCTTGTCGAAGAACGCGGTGTCGTACTCGTCGGCCTCGATCACGAAGAACGCGCTGTCGGTGTGCCGCGCCGAGACGCCGAAGTCGAGCGGCACGCCGCCGATCAGGAAGCCGGGGTTCAGTCCTGCGTGCTCGAGGATCCACGCGAGCATCGCGGACGTCGTCGTCTTGCCGTGCGTGCCGGCGACCGCGAGCACAAAGCGGCCGGCCAGCACGTGGTCGCGCAGCCATTCCGGTCCGGAGGTGTACGGCAACCCGCGGTCGAGGATTGCCTCCATCAGCGGGTTGCCGCGGGTGATCGCGTTGCCGATCACGAACAAATCCGCGTCCGCGGCGACGTTGTCGAGCTGCACGGCGTCGTAGCCCGACGTGAGCGAGATGCCGAGCCCGCGGAGCTGCAGCGACATCGGGGGGTAGACGTTGGCGTCGCAGCCGGTGACGCGGTGACCGGCCGCCTGCGCGATCGCCGCGAGGCCGCCCATGAAGGTGCCGCAGATGCCGAGGATGTGCAGGTGCATGTCAGTGGCGCCGGGCCGTCCCAAGCCACTGACCAGCCCCCTCGGGGGGCAGCGAACGCAGTGAGCGTGGGGGTCGTTTCATGTTCTAGGCGGGATGCGGCTCGGGCGCGTGGACGGCGAAGCGCTTCCAGTTGAGCGCGAACCACGCCAGCGTGACGATATCGAGGACGAGCACCAGCGCGAACGCGTAGAACAGGCCCGTCGCGGTGTCGACACCAAACGCCGCGCGCGCGGCGTCGACGACGAGCCCGATGCCCCACTGCGTCGCGAAGCTGCCGACGAACATCACCAGGTTGGCGGCGGTGTTCGCACGGGCGGTCAGCTCGCGTGGAAAGCCCTCGTTCAGCACGGGGAAGGCGAGGATGTTGGCCGTGGCCCCCAGGCCGTACAGCGACCACCAGATGATGCCGCCCGGCGCGTTCGCGACGATCAGCACCAGCGCGACCGCGTTCAGCGCGAAGCCCGCCGCGAACAGGTGGCGGGCGCGGATGCCGCGACGATCGAGCTCGGTCGCGAACAGGCCGAGGAGCAGGTAGGCCGCGAGCATCACCACGCCCATCGCGAGCAGGTGGGTTGCCGCGGCGGCGCGGGTCAATCCCGCGACGTCCAGCATCCACGGCACGACCCACAGTCCCTGCACGGCCATGAACGATCCAAAGCCGAAGCCGGCGAGCGGCGCGATCCACCAGAAGCGCGGATGGCCGAACACGCGCCGCACGCCCTGCCACTGCGTGCCGAAGCTCGGCGCAGCCGCGGGCTTCGGCACGTCGGGCACCCTGAGCCAGATCCACACCGCCACGACCGCGGTCACCGCGGCGAGCACCACGAAGATCGTGCGCCACGACGCGAAACGCAGCGCGAACTCGAGCGGCGTCGTCGCGGCGAGCGCGCCCATGCCCCCCGCCACCATGATCCAGCCGGCCAGCGACGCCTGCCGCTGAGGCGGATACCACAGCGCGATGGCCTTCAGCGGCGCCATCAGGCACGCCGCGACGCCGGCGCCGATCAGCGCGCGCGCGAGCGTCAGGCCGGTCAGGCCGTCGGCCAGCGCGAAGCACAGCGCCCCGGCGGCCGCGATCGCGAGCAGCACGGGCTCGACGCGGCGCGGTCCGTAGCGGTCGAGCAGCATGCCGACCGGTATCTGCATCGCCGCGAACGCCACGAAGTAGGCACTGGTGAGGAGCCCCAGCGAGCCCGGCGCGAGACCGAGCTCGCGCGTGAGCTCCGGCGAGATGACGGCGTTGACGGTCCGGTAGAGGTACGACAGCAAGTACCCGGCCGCGAACGCGAGGTACAGCGGCAGGAACGCGGGCGGCGCAGCGCGGGCAGTGTTGGTCACAGCGCTAGCGGAAGATGAAGTAGACCGCGCCCATCAGGCACAGGCCAGCCCACAGGTAGTCGAGCTTCAGCGGCTCGCCCATGTAGAAGATCGCGAAGGGCACGAACACCGAGAGGGTGATCACCTCCTGCAGGATCTTGAGCTGCGCGAGCGAGAGCACCGTGTACCCGATGCGGTTCGCCGGCACCTGCAGCAGGTACTCGAACAGCGCAATGCCCCAGGCGACGAGTGCGGCAATCCACCAGGGCTTCGCCTGCAGGTGTTTCAAGTGCCCATACCACGCGAACGTCATGAAGACGTTCGACATCGTGAGCAGGATCGCGCTGGTGAGCGCGGGGTAGGCTACGAACGGGGCTGAGGGCAGCATGGTCGTCGGACGCGGGTCGCGGAGGGCGCCATGCCGACCCTCGCATTATCGCCGACGTCGACGCCGCACCTCGCCATCGCGTCCGGGCGGGCGGGCTACCCCGGTGCCGCGCGGGGATGCGGCCGCGGCGCGGGGGATGGTGCGGGTACGGTCGCTGGCGGACGCGACTGCGCCGGCGGCGCCAGCGGCCACGGCGTAGGTCCGGCGGGGTTGATCGACGGCGGCGGGACGGACGGGGGAATCGCGGACGGCGGCCGCATCCCCGGCGGCTGTGCCGTCGGCGGCACCGCACTCGGCAGTCGCGGCACCGACGGTGGACGCGTCGCCGGCGGCACGGCGCTCGGTGGCTTCCCGCCCGGGGGCTTCGCGACGGGAGGTTGGCCGACCGGCGGACGCACAGGCGGTACGACGCCGATCGGGGGCCGCGGGTGGACGTTCGGCGGCCGCGGCGGCGGCCGCCACGGGCGGTGATAGATCGGCGGCCGGCTTGACCACACTGGCCACTGGTCATACCACGGCCAGGTCGCGTAGTACGAATCCCAATAGACGTCGAGCGTGAACGACAGCAGGGGCAGCCCGGACTCCGGGCCGGTTTCGAGGATCGTCGCCCAGCCGCCCTCGTAGGGATAGGCGAGGAAGCCCGAGTACACCCAACCGCGATAGACGCCGCCCTGGATGTCGCACCAGCGCCAGGTGTCGAGGCAGCCGAAGATTTCGATCTCGGTGCCCTCCTGCAGCCAGCCGACCAGCGGGTACGAGCGATCCGGTCCGGCGCGCACGTTCACGTTGCGCGTCGCGTACCCGTAGTACTGCGCGTCCGCCAATGGGGGCGTCAAGAGGCCCGCGGTAACGATCGATGCCAGCAGCAGTGAACGTCGCATCCCGGAACCCTCCCGACCCGCCCCGGGGTCGCCGTGGTTACCGATTGATCGCCGAGGCGAGCTCGCGACGGTAGCGCCGCGCGAGGTCGCTGTCGGCGCCCAGCGCCTCGAAGATGGTCAGCATGCCCTTGCGTCCGGCGTCGTCGCCGAAACCGCGGTCCGCGCGCACAACCACGAGCAGCTCGTCGAGCGCGGGCTCGTAGTTGCCGTGCGCCGCGAGCGCATTCGCGTAGTCGAGCTTTGCTGCGCAGTCGATCGGTGTCGCGGCGGCGCGCTTCGCAAGCGATGCGAGGTCGCCGCTTCCCGTGGCCGCAAGCGTCGTGCGCGCCGAAAGCTGCGCGAGCCGGCGCTCGTCGCGCACCGGGCGTCCGCGTCCGGGCGGCGAAGTGAGTTGCGCCACGACCGCCGCGGCCTCCTCGCCCCGGCCGAGCGCGAGCAGTGCCTCCACCCGCGTCAGCACCGCATCCTCGTCGCCGGGAGCCACCGCCAGCGCGCGGTCGAGGTCGACGAGCGCGCCCACGGCATCTCCGGCAGCCAGTCGCCCGATCGCGGAGGCAACGAGGGGTGCCGCCGGCGAGGGCAGTGCGTCAGCGAGAAAGTCGCGCACGCCCGACTCGGGCAGCGCGCCGGTGAACTCGTCCTTGACGCGGCCGTCGACGAACAACTTGCAGTTCGGGATGCCGCGAATGCCGTAGGTGCTCGCGATCTCCTGCTCTTCGTCGGTGTTGAGCTTGACGAGCGTGACGCGGCCGGCAAACTCGGCGGCGACCTTGTCGAGAATCGGCGCGAGCGCGCGACAGGGCGCGCACCACGGCGCCCAGAAGTCGACGAGCACGGGGGTCGTTGCCGAGCCGTCGAGCACGACGGAGTCGAAGTTGGTGCGGTCGACGGTGATGGCGGCGGACATCGGACGCTCACTGAAAGGTTGCAGGACGCCACGATTCTGCCACGTCGCGACTACGCGTCGCCGAGCGTTGGCGAGCAGCTCGCTTCGACGCGATCCACCCCGAATCGTCGCCATACGCCGGATCGCGCAATTCCGGGGCATATGAACAATCGGCCAACTCACGTCGCTTGGGGTTGGCCCGCCCAGATTTTTCGGACCAGTCGCAACTTGAGACAATGGCTCCCGCCGACGAAGCGAGTAGCTGATGAAGAAGGTCCGATTTGCCGAAGAGCAGATGGTTGCCATCCTGCGCGAGGCTGATCGTAGTCCAGTCGCCGACGTGGCGCGCAAGCCGTCCGCCGAATTGTGCCGCACCGAAACGGCAAAGTGAATGCAGGGGTTGCGGGACTTCCCAATCGGCAACATGGCAGTCGCGGCGCTCCCGATTACCCGCACTCGGCGCAACTCGACCTGAGGGCAATGCAGTTGCCGGAATCTCGGCGCATTCGGTCCACCTCGGGCTGTCACGGACGCGTTTCTCCAGTTATTTCGAATTCGATTGATGGCCCGCAAGATACGTGCACGCTCAATGGTGCAAGTGCGAGTAACGTGGTTTTCGTCACTCCGTGCCGTAGTCTCAAGCAGGACCGTGGTGCGGGACGGAGCGTAGTTCGTTCGACGGCCTGCCTGCGGTGGGCTCGGTGTTGGGGAGTTCTCCGTCTTTGGCCCGACCAGGCAGAGGTCGAACGGTTCGGGCATGCAACGAGTAGAGCAGCGGAGGCCTTATGTTCAGAAAACTCTGGCGCGGCGCGATGTTTGGCCTGCTATTTGGGGCGTCTGCCGTGTTCGCGGGGAACCCGGCGGGGCTTGACGACAACGTCCGATATCTTTCGATGGGCGATAGCTATGCTGCCGGCAAAGGCGCGATCCCCGTCACTAGCGGTTATGCATATTTGCTGTATCAGGGCGGCGTTTTTGCGTCGATCCCCAATACGACGTTTGCCAATTCAGCGATGCCCGGCACAACCAGCACAGATGTCTTGAACTACCAAGTGCCGCAGGTAATCAACTTCAAGCCCCATGTAATTACGATGTCGACGGGGACCAACGACCTCAAGAGAGTTCTTGGCGGTGCCAATCCAGCCACGGTTCTCGCGCAGCTCAGCAGCAACATGACGAGCATTCTCTGCACGCTCCGTGACACGATGGCAGGCCAGGGAATCGACGTACTGATCATTGTCGGCAACTACCCCGACTATCCTTGGCTACGCGCAGTCAATCCGCAAGTACGTGTGATCATGCAGCAAGCCAACGCCGTACTTGCTGCCGCAGCGCAAACATGCGGTGCACGGGTGGCGGATGTCTTCACGGCGTTTGATGGCAAGAACGGTCTTTTCCTCTACTACCGCGAAGGGGCCGACCCGAATGAGGGGCACCCGACCAACGCCGGATATCGGGTGATGGCGAAGGCATTCGAGGACGCTGCGAATCAGTAGTCGTTGACGGAGATTGGTGAAGGGGCCCCGGCGCAACGCCGGGGCCATTACTCTTCCGCTACCATTTCGCAAGCCCGCTACCCGGCGGGCGTTTTCATTTCGGAGGACCGGAGCGGCGCCGGCGGCGGTGACGGCTGTGCGCAGCAATGAGTCGGGCGCGAGCGCGCCGAAGTGGCCAGGGTGCGAGCGTCGCCTTCCCGCAGCCTCACCGTCGGCTTTCAGAAATATCGACAGGCGGCTCGGGGTCGACCGCTGGCGACCGCAGTGGACGAAGACGAGCGATCCGCTGTCGTCGTGGGCAGGCCACCCGCAAACGACCGCGCGGAAGTCCGTGCCAAACGGTTTGGCAACTGTGGCCTTGACGGCGGATCAGACCGATCGTGTGCTGAAGATGCGCGCCCGGCAATACGCGCGAGGCCATTGATCCGGACGCGCATTCGGCCGCAACGTCAGGCACCGATTGCGGACAGCGCGGCGCCGCTATGCTGCGGCATCTTCGGCATGCAGTTTGCGCAAATCGTCCGGCACGAACGCGTGCACCGCCGCCGCGATCGGCACGCCGTGCAGCAGCAGGCGGTTGCGTGCGACGCACTCGAGTGTCGCGCCGGCGCGTTCCGCGACGCGCCGGCTCGCCACATTGTCCACGGCGGCGACGATCTCGACGCGTTGGAACCTCGCCTCCTCGAAGGCGAAGCGCGCAATCCTGCGCACCGCCTCGGCCGCGAAGCCCTGCCGCTGGCTCGACTGGCGCACCCAGTAGCCGAGGTTCGCGCTGTTGTTCTCGCGATTGAACTGGTTCAGCCCCACGGCGCCGACTTGCCGGCCCGAGTGCTCGAACACTAGGAACTCGTAGGCGCCGCCCGCTTCCCACGCCGATCGCGTCGACGCGATCCACGCATCGCTGTCCGCGCGCGCGTAGCCGGCGTGGCACCAATCCATCCAGCGGGCGAGCGGCTCGATCGACTCGCGGATCGACGCATAGACCGTCTCGGCATCCTCGAGGCACACCGGCCGCAGCCGCAGGCGCGGCGCCTCGAGCTCGAGGCGAGGTAGGACGACGTCGCCGCGACCGCGCGTCGGCTTCATCGGGCGCTCACGAGACGGCGCGCGCGGCTTGCGGCAACCCGGCGCGCGCTATCCGCGGCTCCATTTCTGCAAGTA
>Ga0209391_10000679_pt1 | contig 16720 bp, 17 predicted proteins | sample PPLLak3March2015_FD_187246 | JGI IMG/M metagenome (GOLD analysis project Ga0209391, IMG submission 187246) | Freshwater sediment microbial communities from Prairie Pothole Lake near Jamestown, North Dakota, USA - PPLs Lake P7 Core (1) Depth... | ecosystem: Environmental > Aquatic > Freshwater >... | reverse complement strand
GTCGCCCCGACGCCGACGTCGGCGGTGAGCAGCGCGGTCTCGAGCTCCTCGAGCGCCTCTTCGTCGAGCACCTTGCGCTGGAACACGCCGGCGAGCGCGCCCGAGAGCTTCTCGCGCGACGCGGAGAGCCCGGACTTGAGGCGCTCCGCCCAGGACTTCTGCTCGTCCTCGGCCGTCTTGCGCTTGAACAGGTCTAGCACGGGATTGGACAACGTCGGTTCAAAGATGGAATTCTACGCGGCGTCCTCCGCCCGACCTCGCCCGCCCATGTCCCGCCGCCCGCCCAACTCCGTACGCATCATCGGCGGGCTTTGCCGGGGGCGCGTCGTGCGCTTCCCGCCCGCCGCGGCGCTGCGCCCCACCCCCGACCGGGTCCGCGAGACGCTCTTCAACTGGCTGGGGCAGGCACTGGCCGGACGCACGACACTCGAGCCCTACGCGGGTTCGGGTGTGCTCTCGCTCGAGGCGTTGTCGCGGGGCGCGGCGCGCGCCGTCGTCGTCGATCGCGACCCGAAGGCGGTCGCCGCGATCGCCGGGCACGCGCGCCTCTTCGGCCTCGATGGCCTCGACGCCCGTCGCGCGGACGCACGCGGTTTTCTCGAACAGGACGCGGGCCGCTACGACGTCGTGTTCCTCGATCCCCCGTTCGCCGACGACCCTTGGGCGTGGCTCCTGCCGCTCGCCGCGGCGCGGCTTGCGGCCGATGGCGCGATCTATGCCGAGGCAGGGCATGCGCTCGGCGCCCCGCCCGGTTTGCAGATGGTGCGGAGCGCGCGGGCCGGACAGGTGTATTACCATCTGCTGCGGCCGGATCCCGGCGCGCCGTGAACGCGGTGCGCGTGGCGTTTGCCGTCGGCACCCCCATGCTCAAGGTCGTCTATCCCGGAACCTTCGACCCGTTCACCCGCGGCCACGAGGACCTCGTGCGCCGCGCGGCGCAACTCTTCCACACGGTCGTCGTGGGCGTGGCGGCCAGCGCCTCGAAGACGCCCTACTTCGGTCTCGAGGAGCGTGTCGAGATGGCGAGGGAGGTGCTCGCGCCGTTCCCGAACGTCACGGTGACGAGCTTCTCGTCGCTGCTCATGGATTTCGTGCACGCCCACGGCGCCCGCGTCATCCTGCGGGGCTTGCGCGCGGTCTCGGACTTCGAGTACGAGTTCCAGATGGCCGGCATGAACCGCAACCTCCATCCCGAGGTCGAAACGCTGTTCCTGACGCCGGCCGAGCAATACATGTTCATCTCCGCGACGATCGTGCGGGAAATCGCCAAGTTCGGCGGCGACGTGTCGATGTTCGTGCACCCCGCGGTCAACCGGCGACTGAAGGCGAAGGCTGCCGGGCACGCACGGTAGGGAGGCGCCGATGGCGCTGATGATCACCGACGAGTGCATCAACTGCGACGTCTGCGAGCCCGAGTGCCCGAACGGCGCGATCGCGCAGGGACCGGAGATCTACGTGATCGACCCCGCGAAGTGCACCGAGTGCGTCGGGCACTTCGACGCGCCACAGTGCCGCGAGGTCTGCCCGGTCGACTGCATCCCGTTGGACCCCGACCATGCGGAATCTCGCGAGGCTCTCGTGCGCAAGTACGAGGGCCTGATGGCGGCGAAGGCGGCTGCGTCGGGCTGACCGACGGCCCGGGCGCTGGCTCGGGATTTGCTCGCATTCCCGGTTACCGCCGGCCGCGGCGTCTCGACACCCCCGCCGGACGGATCCCGTACCGGAGGAGACGACATGGTTCTTCGATGCTTTGCCGCACTGGCGGGTCTCGTGCTCGCATTCACGGCGGCCGGGCCCGCCCGCGGCCAGGATGGCGTAACCCCAACCTCGGTCCTGATCGGGCAGTCGGCCGCCTTCACCGGTCCGGCGGCGCAGCTCGGCATCCAGATGCGCGCAGGCGCCAAGCTGTGGATCGACCACGTCAACGCCCAGGGCGGCATCAACGGGCGGACGATCGAGCTGAAGAGCCGCGACGACAAGTACGAGAGCGCGCTGGCGGCGGAGAACACCCGGCGGCTGATCACCGATGACCGGGTGTTCGCGCTCTTTGCCTACGTCGGCACGCCGACGTCGCAGGCGTCGCTGCCGGTGTTCACCGAGGCCAGGGTGCCGTTCGTCGCGCCCTTCACCGGCGCCGAGCTCCTGCGGCAGCCGTTCAACCGCTACGTCTTCAACGTGCGCGCGAGCTACTACGACGAGACCGAGGCGATCGTGGAGCACCTGACGCGGATCGGCGCCCGCAAGATCGCCGTGTTCCACCAGGCCGACTCCTTCGGACAGGCCGGCCTCGACGGCACCACGCGCGCGCTGACCAAGCGGGGACTCAAGGTGCACTCGTCCAGCACGGTGGAGCGCAACACCACCAACGTTGCCGAGGCGGTGAAGACGATCCACGCCTCCCAGCCCGACGCGGTGGTGATGATCTCGGCCTACGGGTCCATCGCGGAGTTCGTCCGCGAGATGAAGAAGTCGGGCAGCCTCGCGTCGTTCTACACGGTCTCGTTCGTCGGCAGCAAGGCACTTGCCGACGCGCTCGGGCCCGAAGGGCACGGGGTGATGATCTCGCAGGTCGTGCCGTTCCCCTGGAGCCCGCTGACGCCGGTGGTCAGGGAATACCTCGACCTCGCAAAGCGCGCCGGCAACCTCGAGGTCAACTTCTCGACGCTCGAGGGCTTCCTCTCCGCCAAGGTGCTGACCGAAGGCCTGCGCCGCGCCGGCCGCGACCTGACGCGCGAGCGGTTCGTCGCGGCCCTCGAGTCGGTCAACAACCTGGATCTCGGCGGCTTCGGCGTCTCGTTCTCGAGCACCAACCACAACGCCTCGCGCTTCGTCGATCTGGCGATGATCGGCCGCGACGGGAAGTTCGTTCGTTAACGTTAGGGTGCGGCGGCAGGCGCCCGCCCGCGAAAACGTCAGCTGTTCGCCGCGAGCGGCAGGCCGTCGGGCATCGCCACGACGTCGTCGATGGCCGCGACCTCGCGCTCGAGCGCCCGCACCTGCGCGGCCAGTGCGTGGCCTTGCTGGTCGAGCTCGGCGATCCGCTCCTCGAGCTCGTCGCTCGCGCTATGGATGCGCCTGATGCTGTCGAGGCGCCGCTTGAGCTGCAGGTGGTGCTCCTTGACCTGCGTCTCCAGCGGGCCCATCACCGCGCGGAGCCAGGCGTCGGCGTCACGGTTGGCGACGTCGTAGACGCGCTTGGCCCGCGACGCGACGGTTTCGAAGAACCGCCGCATGAGCGGGAACTTGGCCTTGCTCACCATGTTCCAGAGCGTGTTGAAGTGCTCGTTGTAGGCGCGCTCGAGGCGCTCGACTTCCTTGTGGTACTTGAGCACGGAGAAGGGCGGGGGAACGAACGTCTCGAGCCCGTGCTCCTGCGCGTAGCGCGCGTACATCGCGCGCATCATCTCGTGGATCTCGACGGACTGCCGCGCGGCGGCGTCGAAGTCGGCGCGGATCGAGGCGAAGAACTCGCCCATCGCCTGCCGCAGGCCACGGGTGAACGGGGACGCCTCGATCGCCTTGCGCGTGCGGGTGGCGTTGCTGCGCAGCGACTCGAGGCCGATCCGGTCGAAGAGCGCGTTGGTCTGCCCCGTGAACACGTTGCGCAGCGCGGTGAAGCGTGCGAGGCCGCGCTCGAACAGCTCCTTTTCGTCGCGGGCGCGCTCCAGCATGTGCGCGACGACGTCGAGGTTCTTGCCGCGCAGCGCCTTCAGTTCCGCGAGCTGCTCCGCGACGCCGGTGGAGCGCGCGCCGAGCAATGTCTTCACCGCCTCGGCGAGTGCGCGCACGTCGCTCGACGTGGCGCTGCCGACGATCTCGCGCTTCGCCGGGATCAGCCGCCCGGACAGCGCGCCTTCGAGCACAGGCAGGCGGCTTCTGGCGAGCAGCGGGTCGTCGCCGTTCACCTTGGCCGCGAGCCCCTTCTGCGCCGACACGGCGAACACCTGCTCCGGCGGAACGCCGAGCAGCTCGGCGCTCGACCGCGCCTGCCGGGCGATTTCGGCATCGATCTCGGCAGGGGTCTTCAGTTCGTCCCAGAGGCCGTCGATCTTGTTCAGGATGACGATCCGGCCGCGCCGGGTCGCGGCGTCCTCGCCGGCAAGGTGCCGCCGCCACACCTCGAGGTCGGTCTTCGTGACGCCCGCGTCGGCGGCGAGGATGAACAGCACCGCGTGCGCCTGCGGCAGGAGCGACAGCGTGAGCTCGGGCTCGGTGCCGATCGCGTTCAGCCCCGGCGTGTCCAGGATCACCAGTCCCTGCTTCAGCAGCGGGTGCGGAAAGTTGATGATCGCGTGCCGCCAGCACGGGATCTCGACTTCCTCGGCGGGGCCGGCCGCCGACATCCCTTCGTCGCCGTCCGGGAATCCGTAGCGTCGGGCGAGCTCCACCGGCACGCGCTTCACCTGGGACACGCGCGACAGCGCGTCGGTCATCCGCTCCGCGGACGCGAGGTCGAGCGCGATCGTCGTCCACTCTTCGGCGTAGTTCTTGAACTCGGCGACGGTGGCGTCCTTGCCGCGAGTCTCGATGGGCAGCAAACGGATCGACGGGGGCCGCGACGGGTCGTGCAGCAGCTCGGTTGGACACATCGTCGTGCGACCGGCCGCCGAGGGCAGCAGGCGCGCGCCGAAGTCGGCAAAGAAGATCGCGTTGATCAGCTCGGACTTGCCGCGCGAGAATTCCGCGACGAACGCGACCACCAGCTTGTCCTGGTGCAGCCGATCGAGGATCCGCTGCACGCGCTGCTCGACCTGCGCGTCCGCGAGCTCCTGCTCGTCGAGCCAGCCGTGGAGTTCCGATACCCGCGCCGCGAGCCGACGCCGCCAGTCGCCGTAGGCCTCGAAACGCGCTGCGAGTTCGCGCGATTGCACGATGCTTCCCCTGTTCCCCTCGCCCACGCGGGACGACGAATCTAACACGGGGCTTCGAAGCACGCCCCGTGCCCCGCGACGGGCCGTACCATGGTCGGCCGACCGACGGTGCTGGGCTGCGCGCGGACCGGGTGGCCCTGCGTCAGCGCGGCTGGCAGGCGGGGCAGTAGCAGGACGACCGCTGCCCGAGGCGGCGGTTGCGGATCGGGGTGCCGCAGACCCGGCACGGCTCGCCCTCGCGGCCGTACACGCGGTAGTCGAGCTGGAAGTGCCCCGGCGCTCCCTCCGCATCGACGAAGTCGCGCAACGAGCTGCCCCCCTTGTCGATCGCCTCGGCGAGCACCTGCCGCACCGCATCGACGAGCGCGGCGAGTCGGGCCCGCGACACGCGTCCCGCCGGGGTAGCCGGACGGACGCCGGCGCGGAACAGCGACTCGGCCGCGTAGATGTTGCCGACGCCCACCACGACACGGTTGTCCATCAGCGTGACCTTGATCGCGGCGCGCCGTCCACGGGTCCTCGCGTGGAGGTAGTCCGCGTCGAACGCGGGATCGAACGGCTCCGGGCCCAACCCGTCGAGCAGGGGGTGCGACGGCGCCGGCCCGGGCACCCAGTGAATGGAGCCGAAGCGGCGCGGATCGCGATAGCGGATGACCGTACCGTCGTCCAGGCAGACATCGACGTGATCGTGCCGGCGACGCGCGGGGGCGTCGCCGAAAGCGCGCAGGCTCCCCGTCATCCCGAGGTGCATCAGAAGCGTTCCAGGACCGCTTTTCGCGGCAATGCGGAAGAGCAAGTACTTGCTTCGGCGCTCGACGCCGACAATCAGTGCGTCATCGAGAAGCACGGGCAGCGTCGATGGAACCGGCCAGCGCAGGCGGGCGTCGTACACATGGACCGAGACGATGCGCCGCCCCGCCACGTGCGGCTCGATGCCACGCCGCGTGGTTTCGACTTCGGGAAGCTCTGGCATGGCGGGTGTTTGCTGCGACCCCGGGGATCCCGCGCGATAAGCGGTCACGCCGACGTTTGTTGGGCCGCGGAATATAACCTAAGATGGATTTTCCGCTCCGGCTGTGCCGGAACGCCAGGAAAGCAGAGGAATCGATGAAGCAGCGCCTCATCCGGATCGCGATCGCCGCGCTCGCGGGACTCGCGGCGGCCACGGCATCCGCGCAGGGCAGTCCGGGTCCGGGGGCGTCACCGCAACCCGCGAGCGGGCCGGCGGCATCCCGATCGGCGGAAGACGTACTGCCCCCCGACATCTTCTATCGCCTCCTGGTGGGGGATATCGCGCTGCAGCGCGGTGAGCCGGCGATTGCCGCCCGTGCCTATCTCGAAGCGGCACGGGCTTCGGCCAACCCGGCGCTCGCCCGCCGCGCGACCGAGATCGCCCTTGCGACCCGCCAGCGCCCGGCCATCGAGCAGGCGGCGAGGCTGTGGCAGGAGCTCGATCCGACGGCCGAGCGGCCCGGCCAGATCATCGCGGCCGTCGCTTCGGGCAACATGTCGCGTCTGCAGGACGAGACTCCGGAGAGCGAGCTGCGGGCGCGGCTCGAACGCTTCCTGGCCGACGCCGCCGTCTCGGGCGCCGGGGTAGGCGAGCCGTTCCTGCAAATCAACCGCGTCTTCGGCCACCAGACGGACAAGTCTGCGGTGTTCCGCCTGGTCGTCGATCTGGCGAAACCCTACCCAGGAAGCGCCGAGGCGCAGTTCGCGATCGCGCTGGCCGGACTCAACACGGGCCTCACCGATCCGGGCGTCGCCACGGCCGCGATGGAGGCGGCCGACCATGCGCTCGCCCTCAAGCCGGATTGGGATCGTGCGGTGCTGCTCAAGGCCGAGCTCCTCGGCAAGACCTCGGCGAGCCGGGCGATCGCCTACATCGAGATGGCGCTCGCGAAAGCGCCGCAGTCGCGTGCCCTCAAGATCGCCCTCGCCCAGCACCTGGTCGAGCAGAAGCGATTCGCGGAGGCTCGCACCCTCTACCGGAGCGTCCTCGCGAGCGACCCGTCGCAGCGCGAGCTGCAGTTCGGTGCCGCCGTGCTGTCCGTGCAGATGAAGGACTGGGATGCGGCCGAGACCGATCTGCAGGCGCTGCAGCGCGCCGGTTACGGCGAGGCGGGCCAGGTCGAGTTCTACCTCGCGCAGGTCGCGGAGGACCGCGGCAATCTCGACCAGGCGATCGCTCGTTACCGTGACGTGCCCGAAGGCGAGCGCGCCTGGCTCGCCCAGCTGCGCATCGCCGTGGTCACGGGCAAGCAGGGCAAGCGCGACGAGGCACGCCGCTTCCTTGCCGAACTGCCCGCCGTGACGATCGAGCAGCGTGTCCAGGTGCGGCAGACCGAGGCGCAGCTCTACCGCGACGCCAACGACCATGCCAAGGCGCTGGCGATCCTCGACCAGGGCCTCGCCGAGCTTCCGGAGTCGACGGACCTGGTCTACGACCGGGCCATGGTGCTGGAGAAGCTCGACCGCATCGACGACGCCGAGAAGGCGCTGCGCCGGCTGGTCGAGATGAAGCCCGACGACGCGCACGCGCTGAACGCGCTGGGGTACACGCTCGTCGACCGCACGCGCCGCATCGACGAGGGCTTCCAGCTGATCGAGAAGGCGCACCGCCTCGCGCCGTCGGACCCGTTCATTCTCGACAGCATGGGCTGGGCGCTGTATCGACTGGGGCGACTCGACGAGGCCGAGCAGTATCTTGCCCGCGCGTTCGCGGAACGCCCGGATCCCGAGATCGCCGCGCACTGGGGCGAGGTGCTGTGGGCGAAGGGCCAGCAACAGAAGGCGAAGGACATCTGGCAGTCGCAGCTCAAGTCGACGCCCGATCACCCGCTGTTGCTCGAGACGGTGCGCCGCCACTCCCGCTAGCCACGGCTGGCGAGCCTACAGCATGGTCGCGCTGCGCGGTGAGATGCGGCGGCGGGCGCTGGCGCTTGCGCTCACCGCGACGCTGGCGGCCTGCGCGACACCGCCGCGCGTCGACGTCGCCCCCGCCGTCATCGCGCTTGCCGATGCGCCGTTCGAGCTTTCCGGGCGGCTCTCCGCGCGCCACGGCGAGACCGGCGTGGCCGCGAGCTTCCACTGGCGCCACGCGCCGGGAACGGACGAGCTCCTGCTCTCGACACCCTTCGGTCAGGCGCTCGCCCGGCTTTCGGGAGGTGCACACGGCGTCGTGCTCGAACAGCAGGACGGCGGCGTCGCACGCTCGGGCGACTGGGAGTCGCTCACGCGCGAGGCGCTCGGCGTTCCGGTGCCCGTGCGCGGACTCGCCTGGTGGGTGCGCGGGGTGCCGCACCCTGCGAGCGAGCACGCCATCGAGCGCGACACGGCGGGCCGTGCGACCGTGCTGCGGCAGGACGGATGGGAGATCGTCTACGGCTATCGGGACGAGGGCGTGCGGCCGTCGCGTCTCGTGCTCGCCTATCCCGGGATCGAGGTCAGGCTGGCGCTGGACTCGTACGTCGACAGTGGCCCACGCTAGCAACGATCGAACGGATGCGCCGGCCATGCGACAGCGCATGCCCCCCGACACGCTGGTCGTGCCCGCGCCGGCCAAGGTCAACCTGTTCCTGCACGTGACCGGACGGCGGGACGACGGCTACCACCTGCTCGAGTCGCTGTTCGTGCTCGTCGATCTCGCCGACACGGTGACGCTCGCACGCCGTGACGACCGCGCGATCGTCCGCGCGCGCGCCGTCCCGGGCGTCGCGGAACAGGCCGACCTCGCGATCCGTGCCGCGTTCGCATTGCGCGACGCGACCGGTACGTCGTTCGGCGCGTCGATCGACGTCGACAAGCGCATCCCGATCGGCGGGGGCCTCGGTGGGGGCAGCTCCGACGCCGCGAGCGTGCTGCTCGGGCTGAACCGCCTCTGGGGCCTCGGTCTGTCCCGCGCCGAGCTCGCCGGGATCGGCGTGAAGCTCGGCGCGGACGTGCCGTTCTTCGTCCACGGCGAGAACGCGATCGTGCGCGGCATCGGCGAGTTGATCGCGCCGGTTTCGCTGCCGCGGCAATGGCTTGCGCTCGCGTTGCCCGCCGTGCAGGTGCCGACCGCGGCGATCTTCGCGGCCCCCGAATTGACACGTTCGACACCGTCGGCGAAAATAAACGTCTTTTCCGTGGGTTACGGATGCAACGACCTTGAGCCCGTTGCCGCTGCCCGCCATCCCGACGTCGCGGCCGCCTTGGTCGCGTTGGGACGTGCGGCAGGCAACGCCCGCATGAGCGGCTCGGGGAGTTCGGTGTTCGCCGCGTGCGCAAGCGCCGGGACGGCCCGCAACGCCGTGCTCGCGTTGCCGCCGGGCTTGCGGGGCCTCGTGGTCCGCACGCTCGCGCGGCATCCGCTGGCGTCGTTTGCGTAGTGGCTGCGGGAAGGCCCGAAAGGGACGACGATCCCCCTCCGGCAGGGGCATGTACCGGGAGGGGCCAGGTTTCCGCTGGGGAGTCGCCAAGTTGGTTAAGGCACCGGATTTTGATTCCGGCATTCGAGGGTTCGAATCCTTCCTCCCCAGCCACCGTCAGGCAGGCCGCCCGTGCATCAGGCGGCCTGCCTTTTTTGATTGAGCCCCACGCCCGGCGACGCGCTCGATGGCCTACGAACGGATGCGGATCTTCACCGGCAACGCGAACCCGAAGCTCGCGAGTGCGGTCTGCCGGCACCTCAACTTGAGCCTCGGCCGTGCCGTCGTCGGCAAGTTCTCCGACGGCGAGGTGATGGTCGAGCTGCTCGAGAACGTCCGCGGCCGCGACGTGTTCATTCTGCAGTCGACCTGCGTGCCGACCAACGACAACCTGATGGAAGTGCTGGTGATGGTCGACGCGCTGAAGCGCGCCTCCGCCGCGCGGATCACCGCGGCGCTGCCCTACTTCGGCTACGCCCGCCAGGACCGCCGGCCGCGCTCGGCGCGCGTGCCGATCAGCGCCAAGGTCATCGCGGACCTGCTCACCACGGTGGGCGTGCACCGCGTGATGACGATGGACCTGCACGCCGACCAGATCCAGGGCTTCTTCAACATCCCCGTCGACAACATCTACGCGACGCCGATCCTGCTCGGCGACGTGTGGAAGCAGAACTACGACGACCTCCTGGTCGTGTCCCCCGACGTGGGCGGCGTCGTGCGCGCGCGGGCGATCGCCAAGCGTCTCGACTCCGACCTCGCGATCATCGACAAGCGGCGGCCGAAGGCCAACGTCTCCGAGGTGATGAACATCATCGGTGACGTCTCCGGGCGCACCTGCGTGATCATGGACGACATCGTCGACACGGCGAACACGCTGTGCAAGGCGGCGACCGCGCTCAAGGAGCACGGCGCGCGCAAGGTCGTCGCCTACTGCACCCATCCGGTACTCTCCGGCGGCGCAGTGTCGCGGATCGGCGTGTCCGACATCGACGAGCTGGTGGTCACCGACACGATCCCGCTGTCTGCCGAAGGCGAGGCCTGCCCGCGCATCCGCCAGCTGTCCTGCGCGCAGCTGCTCGCCGAGACGATGACCCGCATCTCCAACGAGGAGTCGGTGTCGAGCCTGTTCACCGAGTGACAACCCCAGGAGCCCTCATGTCGACCCCCGTCGCCCCCGACCTCGCAGGCAAGCGCGTACTGATCACCGGCGCCTCGACCGGCATTGGCGCGGCCGCGGCGCGCGCGTTCGCCGCCGCCGGCAGCCGCGTCGTGGTGCATTACAACGCAAGCCGCGGCAAGGCCGAGGAGGTTGCCGCCGCGATTGCGAAAGCGGGTGGCGAAGCGCACCTCGTCGGCGGGGACGTGCGCTCGAGCGAGACGGTGCGGCGCATCGTCGACGAGGCGGCGCGCGTCCTGGGCGGCCTCGACGTGGTCGTCAACAACGCCGGGGGCATGGTCAAGCGGGTGCCCGTCGCGGACATCGACGACGCGACCTTCGACGACATCGTCAACCTCAACGTGCGGTCGCTCGTCATCGGCTGCGCGGCGGCCGTCCCGCACCTGCGCAAGTCCGGGCGCGGCAGCATCATCAACGTGACCTCGATCGCCGCGCGTCATGGCGGCGGCCCGGGCGCGGCGCTCTACGCGTCGGCGAAGGGTTTCGTCAGCACGTTCACCCGCGGCATCGCGCGCGAGCTCGCGCCGGAAGGCATCCGCGTGAACGGCGTCTCGCCGGGCGTGATCACGACGCCGTTCCACGAGCGCTACTCGACGCCGCAGATGCTCGAATCGATGCGGGGCATGATCCCGATGGCACGCCTCGGCACGGCCGAGGAGTGCGCCGGGACGTTCCTCTACCTCGCCTCGGACGCACTCGCCGGCTACGTGACCGGGCAGGTGGTCGAGATCAACGGCGGGCAGCTGATGCCGTAACGGCGGCCCCGCTTTCCTGTTACAATCCAACGCTTTATCTATCCCCGCCGGCAGGCCAGCCGAGCGGGGTTGTCGCCAACCGCGGACGACCTGTCCGGCCCGCGACCGCCGCAACGGCGGTGCCGGGGACCGCGAAGGGAAGGCCGCAGACACCAGGGAGCATTGCCATGGCCTCCATCGAATTCACCGCCTTTCCCCGCCAAGGCGAAGGACGCGGCGCGTCGCGCCGCCTGCGCCACGCGGGGAAAGCCCCCGGCATCGTCTACGGCGGGGGGGTCGATCCGACGCCGATCGAGCTCGACCACAACGCACTCATCCACGCGCTCAAGAACGAGGCGTTCCACGCGTCGATCCTGTCGATGAAGCTCGACGGCAAGGCGCAGAACGTGCTGCTGCGCGATGTGCAGATGCACCCGTTCCGCGCGCAGGTGCTGCACGTCGACTTCCAGCGCATCGACGAGAGCAAGAAGATCCACATGAAGGTGCCGCTGCACTACGTGAACGAGACGCTGTCGCCGGCGGTGAAGCTCGGCGGCGCGATCGTGAGTCGCATCGCCAACGACCTCGACGTCTCGTGCCTGCCCAAGGACCTCCCGGAGTTCATCGAGGTGGACCTGTCGGCGATCGAGCCCGGCAAGTCCGTGCACGTCTCCGAGATCAAGCTGCCGCCCGGAGTCGTCGCACTCACGCACGGCAAGGACCCGGTGATCGCGTCCGCGATGGTGCCGAAGGCCCACGCCGAGACCGAGGAAGCGCCGGTGGCCGAGGCGGCCGCCGCGGCGCCAGTGGCCGCAGCCCCTGCCGCCGAGAAGAAGGAAGAGAAGAAGGAAGAGAAGAAAGAACAGAAGAAGGAAGAGAAGAAGAAATAGGCGAGCGCTGTCGCCGCGAGGGGCCCGCGCGCAGGTCACCGCGGGCCCTTTTTGCTGGGCGACCGTACGCAGGAGCGCGCTGACCCATGGGGGCACCGATCCGCCTCGTCGTCGGCCTGGGTAACCCGGGCCGTGAGCACGACGCGACGCGCCACAATGCCGGCTTCTGGTTCGTCGACGCGCTGGCCGCAGCGCAGGGCGCGTCGTTCGCGAGCGAGCCCAGGTTCCACGGCGCGGTCGCGAAGGCCGGGCCCGACCTGCGGCTCGTCAAGCCCGCGACCTACATGAACCTGTCGGGCCGTGCGGTCGGCGCGGTCGCGCGCTTCTTCGCGATCCCGCCGGCGGAGATCCTGGTCGTCCACGACGAGCTCGACCTTGCCGCGGGTGAAGTGCGACTCAAGTTCGGCGGCGGCGTGGCGGGCCACAACGGGCTGAAGGACATCCGCGCGCACCTCGGCACCGCCGACTTCCGGCGCCTGCGCCTCGGGATCGGCCATCCGCGCGACTCCGAGGTGCCGCAGCAGCAGGTGGTCGACTACGTGCTGAAGCCCCCGCGGCGCGACGAACGCGCGGCGATCGACGCGGCGATCGAGCGCGGGCTCGCCGTGATTCCGGCGCTCGTCGCCGGTGCAACCGAGCGCGCGATGACCGCGCTCCACACGAAGGACCAGAGATGAGCTTGCGATGCGGGATCGTGGGGCTGCCGAACGTCGGCAAGTCGACGCTGTTCAACGCGCTGACCAAGGCCGGCATCGCCGCGGACAACTACCCGTTCTGCACGATCGAGCCCAACATCGGCATCGTCGAGGTGCCGGACCCGCGGCTCGCGCAGCTCGCCGCGATCGCGAAACCGGAGAAGGTGATCCCCGCGACCGTCGAATTCGTCGACATCGCGGGGCTGGTCGCGGGGGCGTCGAAAGGCGAGGGCCTCGGCAACCAGTTCCTCGCCAACATCCGCGAGACCGACGCGATCGCGCACGTGGTCCGCTGCTTCGTCGACGAGAACGTGGTGCACGTCGCCGGCAAGGTGGACCCGGTCTCCGACGTCGAGACCATCCACACCGAGTTGGCACTTGCCGACCTCGCGTCGGTGGAGAAGCAGGTCACGAAGGTGGAGAAGGTCGCGCGCGCTGGCGGCGACAAGGAGGCGAAGCGCCTGCACGAGGTGCTGGTCAAGGTGCAGGCGGTGCTGAACGAGGGCCGTCCCGCGCGCGCCACCGATCTCTACGAGGAGGAGAAGGCCCTGCTGAAGCCGTTCTTCCTGCTCACGATGAAGCCGACGATGTACGTGGCGAACGTCGACGAGCGCGGCTTTCACGACAATCCGCTGCTCCAGCGCCTCGAAGCCTATGCAAAGGCCGAGGGCGCGCCGGTGGTCCCGGTGTGCGCGAAGCTCGAGAGCGAGATCGCCGACCTCGAGGGCGACGACAAGCAGGCGTTCCTCGACGACCTCGGCCTCGCCGAGCCGGGGCTCGACCGTGTGATCCACGCGGGCTACAAGCTGCTCGGCCTGCAGACCTACTTCACGGCGGGGCCGAAGGAGGTGCGCGCCTGGACCATCCACGTGGGGGATACGGCGCCGAAGGCAGCCGGCGTGATCCACACCGACTTCGAGCACGGCTTCATCCGCGCCGAGGTTATTGCCTTCGCCGACTTCATGGCCGCCAAAGGGGAGCACGGCGCCAAGGAAGCGGGCAAGATGCGCCTCGAGGGGAAGGACTACGTGATGCACGACGGCGACGTCGTGCACTTCCGCTTCAACGTCTGAACGCGGGGCTACACGATGCAACGACGACACTTCCTGCCCGCCGTGCTGGCGGTCGCGCTGTCCGGCTGCGCGACGCTGCAGCGGCCGATCGCTCCCGAGGTGATCGCGAGCCGCGTGCGCGTGGTCGAGGCGCGGCTACCCGAGATCCGTCTCGCCGTCGAGCTGACGCTGCGCAGCCGCAACCTCCTGCCGCTGCCCATCGATGCGCTGGACGCGACGCTCTCGCTCGCGGGCGTGGACGTGGGCCGCGCGACGCTCGCGCAGCCGGTGACGCTTCCCGCGTACGGCGAGGCGCGCGTTGCGCTGGACGTGCGCGCCGACGCCTCGGCGTCCCTGCCGAGCATCGCTGCCGCGCTGGGCGCCGCAGCGCCGCTCGAGTACGAGCTCGCCGGCACGCTGCGCCTCGCGGACGGCACGTCGTGGCCGTTCCGCCGTCGCGGCGCGGTGTTGCGCGACCGCAGGCCGTGAGCCCGAAGGGCCGCCCCGAGGGGGAATCAGGCCCGGAGCGCGCTGCGCGAAGGGTAGTCCAGTGAGCGCGCTCGCGTTCACCAAGATGCAGGGACTCGGCAACGACTTTGTCGTCGTCGATGCCACGACGCGGCCGTTCACGCTCGACGCCGCGCAGATCCGCGCGCTTGCCGACCGCCGCTTCGGCGTGGGTTGCGACCAGGTGCTGGTGGTCGAGCCGGCGTCGGGCGCCGACGTGGACTTCCGCTACCGCATCTTCAACGCCGACGGCGGCGAGGTCGAGCAGTGCGGCAACGGCGCGCGCTGCTTCGTGGTGTTCGTTCGCGCGCGCGGGCTCACCAATCGCCGCGAGATCCGCGTGGAGACGCGCTCGGGCGTGATCGTGCCGCGGCTCGAGGACGACGGCCAGGTCACCGTCGACATGGGGGTGCCCCGATTCGCGCCCGAGATGGTGCCCTTCCTCGGGGGCACCGGCGAGCCAGTGGAGCGGCTCGATGTCAACGGCGCGAAGCTCGAGGTCTCGGTGCTGTCGATGGGCAATCCGCACGCGGTGCAGATCGTCGCCGACGTCGACGCGGCGCCCGTGGCGACCCAGGGGCCGCGCATCGAAGGCCACCCGCGCTTCCCGAGCCGCGTCAACGCCGGCTACATGCAGGTCCTCGATCGCGATAACATTCGGCTGCGCGTCTGGGAGCGGGGCGCAGGCGAAACGCTCGCGTGCGGCACGGGAGCGTGCGCCGCGGTCGTCGCGGGCCGCAGGCGAGGCCGCCTCGACGCCCGCGTGACGGTCGCGACGCGCGGCGGTGGGCTCGTGATCCGCTGGGACGGCCCGGGCCGTCCCGTGTGGATGACCGGACCTGCGGCGATCGTCTTCGAGGGGCGGTGGACGGTACCGGCCGCCTGAGCCAACATCCCGAGACCCCGAGCACCGTCACCACCGAACCGGACCGGCGAGAGCCCGATGCAAGCCCACGACGTCGCGCAGTACCTCAAGGACCACCCGCAGTTCTTCGAGGACTACGCGGACGAGATCGCGGAAATCTACGTTCCGCATCCGCATGGCGGGCACGCGATTCCCATCGCCGAGCGGCAGATCCTCGCGCTGCGCGACAAGAATGCCGAGCTCGCCGGCAAGCTCGCCGAGCTCGTCCGCTTCGGCGCCGAGAACGACGCCACCACCGAGCGGTTGCACCGGTCGACGCTCGCGCTGTTCGCGGCCCCGGACCTGGAGGCGACACTGGCCGTGCTCTGCCACAGCCTGCGCGAGGACTTCACCGTGCCGCACGTCGCGGTGCGGCTGTGGGGTCGGGTACCGGAACAGTCCTACCTGCCGGAGCTCGCCGCGACCTCGGCCGAGGTGCGCGAGTACGCGGAACGGCTTGACGCGCCGGCGACCGGCCACGAGGCGGTCGCGGAGTCCGCCGAGTGGTTCGAAGGCGAGGATCGCCCGGCGTCGTTCGCATTCCTGCCGCTGCGCACCGCGGCGACGTTCGGACTGCTGGCGCTCGCGAGCTCCGATCCGCGGCGCTTTCACGCAGGGATCGGCACGGTCTACCTGTCGCGGCTCGCGGAGCTCGCGAGCCTCGCGATCGCGCGCTACCTCCCGGGGATGTAGCGGCCGATGCCGAAGAGGGACACGGCGACCGTCGTGCCCTCGGCGGCCAACGCGGCGCACGTTGCGGCCTTCGAACGCTCGCTCGCGATCGCCCCCACCGCGACGCGCCGGGCCTATGTGCGCGACGTCGGCATGCTTGCCGCGCTCTCGGGGGATCGGGATCTGGCCGGACTGCCGCGGCCGGAACTCGCGCGCCAGCTTGCGACGCTGCACGGACGCGGCCTGTCGGGGCGCAGCCTGGCGAGGATGCTCTCGGCGTGGCGCGCGTTCTACCGCTTCCTGCTCGAAGTCGATCCGTCGCGACGCGGGGACCCGTGCGCAGGCCTCAAGGCGCCCCGGTCGGCGCGGCGGCTGCCTGCCGCGCTGTCGCCGGACGAGGCGGTGCGCCTCGTCGCGATCGACGGTGACGACGTGCTCGCGGTCCGCGACCGCGCGCTCCTGGAGCTCGCGTACTCATCGGGGCTGCGCCTCGCGGAGCTCTCCGGCGCGGACATCGATCGGCTCGACCTCGCGACCGGCGAGATCCGGGTGATGGGCAAGGGCGCCAAGGAGCGCATCGTGCCGGTCGGCGCACCGGCGTGCCAGGCGCTTTGCGCGTGGATCGCGGCGCGCGCCGGCGTGGCCGCGCCGGACGAATCGGCGCTGTTCGTGACCCGCGCGGGTCGGCGCCTCGGGCCGCGCGCGATCGAGCGTCGCCTGGCGGCGTGGGCGCGCCGCCAGGGACTGGACCGGCACGTGCACCCGCACATGCTGCGCCACTCATTCGCATCGCACGTGTTGCAGTCCTC